>ERZ1292633.2380-Hain-H41-02um-R1-2380-length-19309-cov-12_pt1 | contig 19309 bp, 18 predicted proteins | sample MGYA00564406_ERZ1292633 | MGnify/ENA primary metagenome ERZ1292633 (study PRJEB36523, sample SAMEA6512639) | groundwater metagenome | collected 2019-01-08 | study: AquaDiva: Metagenomics assemblies of 32 groundwater samples
CGTTGGTTCAATTAGCCTCTCCGCACCCACCTAACAAGCGATTGAAGCCGACGGGTTCTCTGCCCTGATCCCGGTGGCCCCACGGCTTAAGCGCGACGTTGGGCAGACATCTTGATTATTATGATGACCATTGACAATATGCACGAATGTGCATACGATGGTGTGCATGGGATACGAGTGGGATCCCGATAAGGCGAAACAGAACATCCGCAAACACGGAATAGCGTTCGCGGACGCTGTCTCCGTTTTCTTCGACGACTCCGCGATTACCGTTGAAGACAATAATCCCGACGAAGTACGGTTCGCAACCTTGGGCATGGATGCTTTCGGTCATGTCTTGGTTGTGGTGTACACATGGCGTGGGGACAACATCCGACTGATCTCGGCGAGAAGGGCCACCGAGAGAGAACGGAAGCAATATGGAGGGTGAGCGATGAAGAAGGAATACAATTTTCATGGAGGCAAGAGGGGAGCAATCGATCCGATTCCCCCGGGGAAGACCAGGATTACCATTCGTATTGACGATGATGTTCTGGATTGGTTCCGGAAAGAGGTGAATGCCCGGGGTGGAGGTAATTATCAAACCATGATGAACAATGCATTAAAGGAGCATATCAAGCAGCGCAAGGAGCCGTTGGAGGCAATAATTCGTCGTGTTGTGAAAGAAGAATTGAAAAAGACCGGATAGGTGCTGCCTAACCACAGGCTGAAGCTGACGGCTCACCCGGCAAAATTCCTGAGTGCCCGCAACTCAGCCTGAGCGTTATGCGGTCTTTTATTATGATTATGAAAGGATGATGATTGAAGAAAGTCTTTATTGCAAAAAACCCTGCTGACGCTCATCTATTGAAGGGATTATTAGAAGGAGAAAATATAGAAGCAGAAGTTCGCGGTGAGTTCCTCTATGGAGTCAGAGGCGAAGTTCCTATTACCCAGGATACTTGCCCATCGGTGTGGGTAATGGACGATGCGGATTACAATCGAGCTATGGAACTGGTTTTGTCATTTCGTGAAGGAGAACCCTCAAACCCTATTGATGCTGGAGCCTGGCGTTGCAGTTGTGGAGAGGAAAATGAAAACCAATTCACGGAATGTTGGAGTTGCGGCAAGGCACGACCTATTTAGTAAGAAGGCTATAGGGATAGTATTTTGCCGCATAACCACAGGCTAGGTCTGACGGCTGCCCCGCGGGAGATCGTGAGGCCCCGCAGCTCAGCCTGAGCGTTAGGCTTGCGATAACGAACAAATGGAGAAAAACATGGCGGTGCTGCAGTTCGCGGCCTGACGGCTCGATGGAGGTAACCAAAGCCCATGCGTCATGGAACACCATCGCTCGGAACGGATCGGATGCCGGGGAGCGTACAAGCCGGTCCAATGATGCACCCGGGCGATGTCGAGCAGGAGTTGCTCGACCTGCACGGCATCCGCATCGTATGAGGTGTTTCTTCACCTGAACGAACCTCTTCTGCACGGCATCGTATGACCTGCCGGATGGGAGCGGGGAAAACAGGCGGGGAAAAACCGGGGACTGCGCGTCCCCCCCGAAATCTCCGGGATGCGACGACGTTCCAATCAGGTATCTCTTGACGATACGGGGAGGAGCGTTAGACGGTGATACCCGGATAAAAAAAACGTTATACTGTTGGCATATGGTGTACAAGAAACAAGGTCTCAGCCTGTGTACGTTTGGCCCCCAATACAAAAGAGGAGAGGAGATGCGCATGAAGTCACGTTACCGTTTGTTGCTCTGCCTGCTGGCCGTTTCCCTGGTGGCGAATTCCGTCTATGCCGAGGATCTCGCGGGAACGCTCAAGAAGGTGAAGGAATCCGGAACCATCACGATGGGCATCCGTGAGTCGTCGTACCCGCTGTCCTACCTCGACGACAAGCAGCAGCCGATCGGATACCACATCGACGTCTGCAACAAGATCGTAGGGACGGTGAAAGAAAAGCTCCAGCTGGCATCCCTCAAGGTACAGCACCAGCCGGTGACCTCCCAAAACCGGATCCCCCTCGTCAGCAACGGCACGGTCGACCTCGAGTGCGGCTCCACCACCAACAACGAGGCGCGCCAGAAGCAGGTCTCCTTCGTCGACACCACGTTCGTGACCAACGTGCGGATGGCGGTGAAGAAGAGCTCCGGGATCAAGAGCCTGGACCAGCTGGGTGGAAAGCCGGTGGCCACCACCTCGGGCACCACATCGGTGCAGCTCATGCGCGCCCATGAAAAAGGGAAAAAGGTCGACTTCAAGGAAGTGTACGGGAAGGACCACGCGGACGCTTTCCTGCTCCTGGAGACCGACCGGGCCGTGGCGTTCGTGATGGACGACAACCTGCTGGCGGGCCTCATCGCCACCTCCAAGAACCCCCTGGACTACGAGGTCGTCGGCGAGGTGCTCAACGTGGAGCCGATCGCGGTCATGGTCCGCAAGGACGATCCGCAGTTCAAGAAACTGGCCGACGACGCCGTGAAGGGGATGATGAAAAGCGGCGAGCTCGAGAAGCTCTACACCAAGTGGTTCATGTCGCCGATCCCGCCGAAGAACATCAGCATGAACTTCCCGATGAGTGAGAAGCTCAAGGAGCTCATCAAGAACCCGAGCGACGCGCCGGCCGAGGCCTTCAACAAGAAGTAGGCGGGACGGGGGGCAAGAGGTCGTCGGACCCCTTGCCCCTGCCCCTCCGGGCGGGCGGGAGACGGGATGAACTACCACTGGAACTGGGGCATCTACCTCGAGAAGATCAAGGGGGGCGAGGAGACCTACCTCTCCTGGCTCATCACCGGCCTCCAGTGGACCGTGGCCGTCTCGCTCTGCTCGTGGATCATCGCCCTCGTCCTCGGCTTCCTCGTCGGCACTCTCCGGACGATGCCCCGGCGCGGGGTGGCACGCTTGTGCAACGCCTACGTGGAGCTGTTCCGAAACATCCCCCTGCTGGTCCAGATGTTCCTCTGGTTCTTCGTGATGCCGGAACTTCTCCCCCGGAACCTGTCGCTGTGGGTCAAGCAGGAGATGCCGGCCAAGGAGTTCGTCACCGCCACGATCTGCCTGGGCCTGTTCACCTCCGCGCGCATCGCCGAGCAGGTTCGGGCGGGAATCCAGAGCCTGCCCCGCGGGCAGAGCTACGCCGGGCTCGCGATGGGCTTCACGCTCCCCCAGACCTACCGGTACGTCCTCCTGCCCATGGCGATCCGGATCATCATCCCGCCGCTGACCTCGGAGTTCATGAACGTCTTCAAGAACTCCTCGGTGGCGTTCGCCATCGGCGTGCTGGAGCTGACCTTCCAGGCCCGGCAGATGCAGGAGGACTCGGAGCAAGGCATCGAGACCTACCTGGCCGTCACCCTCCTGTATTTCGTGTGCGCCTTCGTCACCAACCGCGCGATGTCCTGGATCGAGAAGAGGACGCGCGTGCCCGGCTTAATCTCCACGGCGAAATAGGGGGGGGGTTGCTGAGCCAATTCGATTTCAGCGTCTTCAAGCCGAGCCTGACGTTCCTCTGGACCGGCTTCCTGTTCAGCGGCAACCTCACCCTCATCGCCATGACCGGCGGAATCGTCTTCGGGACCCTGTTGGCGATGGGGAGACTGTCCAGCCTGCGGCCCCTGGCCGTAATCGCCTCCGCGTACGTGAACCTGATGCGATCCATCCCCCTGGTGATGGTGATCCTCTGGTTCTTCCTCGTGATCCCCCTCATCACCGGTAAGCCGATCGGCGCCGAACGATCCGCCATAATCACCTTCACCGCTTTCGAGGCGGCGTACTACAGCGAGATCATGAGGGCCGGCATCCAGAGCGTGTCCCGGGGCCAGGCGATGGCGGGCTATGCCCTCGGGATGACCTACTGGCAGAACATGGGGCTCGTGGTGCTTCCCCAGGCCTTCCGCAACATGCTCCCCATCCTGCTGACCCAGACCATCATCCTCTTCCAGGACACCTCGCTGGTCTACGCCATCGGCGCGAAGGACCTCCTCAAGGCGGCCGAGATCGCCGGGAAGAACTACAATCGCCCCATGGAGATGTACATATTCGTGGCGGTGATCTACTTCGTCCTCTGCTTCGCCCTGTCGACGATAGTGAAACGCCTCCACAAGAAAATCGCCGTCGTTCAATGACGGAGTCCGGAGAAGCCGCATGGCCATGATCGAGATCCGGGACGTGTGCAAGTGGTACGGCGGGTTCCAGGTCCTCACCGGGTGCTCCTCGAAGGTGGAGAAGGGAGAAGTGGTCGTGGTGTGCGGACCCTCCGGCTCGGGCAAGTCGACGCTCATCAAGTGCGTCAACGGCCTGGAACCGTTCCAGAAAGGCGAGATCCTGGTGAACGGGACCCCGGTTGGGGACCCCGAAACGAACCTTCCCAAGCTCCGTTCGGGCGTGGGGATGGTGTTCCAGCATTTCGAGCTGTTCCCCCACATGACGGTCATCGGGAATCTCACGGTCGGGCAGGTCAAGGTCCTCGGCCGGAAAAAAGAAGAGGCCCTCGAGAAGGGACATGCACTCCTCGAGCGGGTGGGCCTCACGGATTTCGCGCAGAAGCACCCCGGTCAGCTCTCCGGGGGCCAGCAGCAGCGGGTGGCCATCGCGAGAGCGCTCGCGATGGACCCGATCTGCATGCTCTTCGACGAGCCGACCTCCGCCCTCGACCCCGAGATGATCGGGGAGGTCCTCGCGGTCATGCAGGACCTGGCCCGGGAGGGGATGACGATGATGGTCGTCACCCACGAAATGGGATTCGCTCGGAACGTGGCCCACCGCGTGATCTTCATGGACCACGGGCAGATCGTCGAGGACACCACGAAGCAGGAGTTCTTCGGCACGCCCCGCTCGGAGCGCGCGCAGCTGTTCCTCTCGAGGATCCTCCATCATTGACGGTGAGCCCCCCGGAGAAGGATCGACTGCTGCGCTCTTTCCGTGCCGCCGTGGAGGCGGTCGACCCGGCGCGCCTCGTCGCGTCCGCGCTGCGCGTGGAAGGGGATGCCGTCGTGCTCGACGCCCCGGGCGTCCGGGCGGCGATCCCCCTTTCGTCCCTGTGGAAGATCCACCTCGTCGGGGCCGGAAAGGCGGGGAGGGCGATGGGGGAGGCGGCTCTCGCGGCTCTCGGGGAACGCGTCGCGGGCGGGGTGATCGCCGTACCGCGCGGGTCGGAAGGGCAGTCGGGCCCGGTGCGATTCGCGGCGGCCGGGCACCCGGTCCCCGACATCTACAGCCTCGCGGCGGCGCGCGAGATCCAGTCGATCCTGGAACGCGCCGGAAAAGGGGACCTCGTGGTCGCCCTCGTGTCGGGCGGCGGTTCCGCCATGCTGTCCGCGCCGGCCGCGGGGATCACGATGGAAGAGAAGGCGGAAACGTTCCGTCTCCTCCTGCGGGCGGGGGCCGACATCGCATCGTTCAGCGCGGTGCGAAAGCATCTCTCCGAGGTCAAGGGGGGGCTGCTCGCCCGGGCGGCGCGGCCCGCGACCGTGTGGGCGCTGCTTCTGTCGGATGTCCCCGGCGACGACCCGTCCGTGATCGCCTCCGGCCCTTTTTCCCCCGACCCGACGACGTACGCGGACGCGATCGGGGTCCTCGAGAGGTACGGCATCTATTACGCGGTTCCCTCCGCGGTGCGTGCGCACCTGGCGGAAGGCGAGGCGGGCACCCTCCCGGAAACCCCGAAACCGGACGACCCCGCTTTCCTCGGGGCAATCTCGGCCCTCGTCGGGACGAACCGGACGGCGATGGACGCGGCGGCGCTGCGGATGGCGCGGGAGCGGGACGCGGGCCCCATCGCGATCGTCCTCCTGCCCGGCTTCCTTCGCGGAGAGGCGAGGGAATGCGCCCGTTCGTTCTGTGCCCGGTTGCGGAAGGCCGCAAAGGCGCTTTCCCCGGGACACGCGGTCGCGATGATCGCCGGCGGAGAGACGACGGTGAACGTGGGCGGCAGCGGCAAGGGGGGGCGGAACCAGGAGTTCGCCCTCGCCGCGGCGGTAGAACTGGCCGGCGAGGGAGCGATGGCCGTCCTGGCCGCGGGAACGGACGGGATCGACGGTCCCACCGACGCCGCGGGGGCGTACGCCCACGGAACCACCGTCGCGCGCGCCTCGGCACTTGGGCTCGACCCCGGCGCGCACCTGGAGAACAACGACGCCTACCCCTTCTTCCAGGCGTTGGGAGACCTTGTCGTCACCGGACCGACGGGCACCAATGTCGCCGACCTGGCGATCGGATGGGCGCGGAATAGCGCTACATGACGATGATGTCGAGCTTCTCCGGCCCGTGCACGCCGATCGCCAGCGTGAGCTCGATATCGAGGGGAATATCCCTCATTTCTTCGCGGGAACGGCCAGCGTGCGGATGAAGGCGGTGAGGTCGGCGAGGTCCTGGCTTTTCAGGACCCCTCCCCACGGCGGCATCTGCGGGGAGCGTCCCAGCGCCTGTCCTCCCTCCTTGATGACCCGCTGGACCTGGGCGTCCGACAAGGTCCCCATGAGAATCGGGTCCGTATGCCGCGTCGGCGGCGTCTTGAGGTTGGTGGCGTTGAATCCGTCGGCGTCTCCCTGCTTCCCGTGGCATAGCGCGCAGTAATATTCGTACAGGGCCCTTCCCCGTTTCGCTTCCCGGCTCAGGCCGGAGTCGTGCTTCCGGGGGAGCGCGAATTCCTTCCTGCGCACCGCGGCATTGTCGGCTCCGGACGGTTTCGTTTCGCCCCACCCGGCGCCGGCCGAAAGGAGAACCAGGAGGAGGATCCGCAGGAACCGGGAACCCCGGGGCCGTCGGGTCATGGCGTCCCCTTTCCGCCCTTGGGGCTGAGCACGAAGGCCGCCAGGTCCTCGATCTCCCTCTGCGGGAAGGCGTACACCGGCTCCACGGACCGCGGAAGGAACGCCTTCGGGTTGCGCAGCCACAGGAGGACCCATTCCGGCCGAAGCCTCTTCCCCGAATGGGTGAGGTCCGGCCCGATCGTTCCCCCCTTGAGGTTGATCTGGTGGCACGCGTCGCAGGCGTACTTTTCGAAGTACAGCCGGCTCCCCCTCCGGACCGCCTCGGGATCGCCGAGACGCATCCCACGGACCTCGCCGGCCAGATTTTCCACCTTGTCGTCCAGGAGCGCCGCTCGAATGTAGGCATCGAGGATCTGGATATCCGCGTCCGTGATCTTCATTTGGGGCATCCTCTCCACCAGGATCGGACGGATGGTATCCGGTTTCCGGAGGTAGTCGCGAAGCCATTCCTTCCGGATGCGGCTGCCTTCCCTGGAGAGGTCGGGGGCAAGGGTCCCTCCTTTCCCGCGGATCCGGTGGCAGACCAGGCAGCGGTACTTCTCCAGGACCTTTCCGAAATCCCCCTGCGGATCGTAGCCGGACGGACGTTCGCCCAACGGGTGGTAGTACTGGGCAGGGACCTTTTCGGCCGTCAGGCTCAACAGGTAGGTCGTGACCGCCTCGGCATCCTCGTCGCTGAAGCGGTAATCCGGCATTTTCAGGTCGCCTTTGAAGAGCCTGGGCTCGCGCATCTTGTTGTAAAGCCAGTTGGGGACGGTTCTCCGGTTGCGGGGAACCTCCACCCCCGCGAACTCGAGGCGGCTGACGTGGATGTCCCCGATCCGGGTCAGTTCCGAACCGTTCTCCCCGCGGTCCTCCACTCCTTCGATTTCGTGGCAGCCCGTGCACCCGTACTTGTCGATCAGCGCCTTTCCGTTTCGGACATTCCCTTTGGACACCGCCTTCAGGTCCCGGGATGCCTGGTCCTCCTGCAATTCCAGGTCCGTGTACTCCGCCATGAGGAAGGCGGCCAGATCGCGGACGTCCTGCTCCGTGAAGTTATGGACGGGCATGAGCGTCGTCGGCATGACCTCGTGCGGGTTCCTCAGCCACGGAAGGAGTCCCTCGGGGCGGAGCTTGGACCCGATCTTCGCCAGGTCCGGGCCGATGTTCCCCCCCTTCCCCTCCACGGCATGGCAGGTCACGCACCGGCTCTCGTTGAACACCAGGCGGCCCCGTTCCACCGATCCGGCCGGCGCCGCCCCCGGCGCAATCTGCTGCGGAATCAACAGGAGGGTGATGTCCGCGGCCTCCTGTTCGGAGAGAAGGAAGTCGGGCATCCGGGTCTTCGGCAGGTAGCCTCGCGGGTTCCGCAGCCACCGGAACAGCCAGTCCGTCCGCACTTTCTCCCCGATCTTCCGGATGGGCGGACCGACCTTCTTCCGTTCCTTCCCCTCCACCTTATGGCAGCCCCGGCAACCCCAGTCGTAGAAGATCTCCCGCCCCCGCGACAGGACCGGCGCCGATTCCCCAACGGTTTCCCCGTGGCAGAGGGAGCACGACTTCTGAAGGAAGTTCTCGTGGTAGATGGCCCGGTTCCAGTTCTCGGTCGGCCCGTGTGCATCTTCCAGGGAGGTGGCCAGCCCCTGCCCGCCGTGGCAGACGGTGCAGCCGAAACTCTCGACGGGGTGGGTGTCCGCATCCGGATGGGTCCGGAACGGGGCCTGGGCGTTGCGGACCCGGGGCTCCTCCACGCCGAGATGGCAGGTTTCGCAGCGGTCCACGCGGGAGAGGCCCACGATCCAGCCCTGTCTCGCCCCGAAGGGAAACGCGGCCAGTTCCGGTTCCCCCTCCCCCGCCTTGGCCAGGAGTCGCTTGTACGCCTTCTGGTAGGAGAGATAGGGGCGATTGTAGTCCTTGCCGATCTGCCAGAGGAGGAAGAGGAGGATCAGCAGACTCAGCACGACGAAGGTGCGTTTCATGTACCACCTGTGCCGCGGAATGGAGATCCGGTCAATGAATGGGCCGCTTCTGCCAGGGCCAGTACAGGTGCCAGTTCGGCCCCCTCATGTACTCCCCCATGAAGATCAACACGATCGCCGCCACGGCGATCACCGTGAAAATGATGATGGCCCTCCGTCGCGTGGGATGGAGCCATTCGGCGGTCCCCACCTGTCCGCGATCCAGGTAGGGCACGAAGAGCAGTGCGAGCACGGCGGCCGTGGGAGCGAGGATCCCCCCATAGATCGGATTCCCCCAGGAGAGCAGCTCCTGGAGCCCGACGAAGTACCAGGGGGCCTTCGCCGGGTTGGGGGTGATCGCGGAATTGGCCATCTCCTCCAGGGGCGCGTCGAACAGGATGGACATGGCCATGATCACGATCATCACGAAGAGGAAAAGGGTCGCTTCCCGCACCAGAAGATGCGGCCAAGCGGTCACCATCCGGTCGGGGTCCTGCCCGACGTGGGGAGTCTTCCCCTCCACGAGGTTCATGAGGCCGTACGATTTCAGCTCCTCCCCCTGTGGGTCCCCTTCCCGTTCCTCGGCGGCTTCCGCGGCTTCGTCCGTCCGTGCCAGGCCGCCGTCCTTCCGGATCCGCCAGAAGTGGACCAGGATCAGCAGGAGGGCCAGGAAGGGCAGGACGATGACGTGCATCACGTAGAATCGGATCAGCGCGTTTTGCCCGACGATCGTTCCCCCCAGCACCATGTACCGGATCTTCTTCCCGACCAGGGGAGCGACCCCGATCAGGTTCGACACGATCGTGATCGCCCAGTAGGCGAGCTGGTCCCACGGGAGCAGGTATCCGGTCAGGCTCAGGAAGAGCGTGAGGAGGAGGAGGAACACCCCGAGGACCCAGTTGAACTCCCTCGGCTCCCGGTACGAAGCCGTGTAGTAGACCCGGCACATGTGCAGGAAGACCACCACGATCATCGCGTGGGCCGACCAGCGATGCATGTTCCGGATGATCACGCCGAAACTGACGACGAACTGGAGGTCCTTCATGTCCTGGTACGCCCGGTCCACATGCGGCACGTAGTAGAACATCAGCAGGACGCCGGTGATCGACAGGATGACGAAGAGGTAGAACGAGATCAGCCCGAGGCCGAGGGTCTTCGGAAACTCGAGGGTTTCCCGGTACACCTTCACCGGGTGCACGTGGAGGAACAGGTTACCGGTGATCGCCTCGGATCGGAGCCTCTCGTTCACGGGAAAGCCGTGCCGGAAGATCGACTTCCATACGCGGTTCCGGAACAGGGCCTCTTTCCAGTTTTCCTTCATCATCCCGCCCTCGGTCTTTGCCCGCGGCTTCTGTCTTCGAGGACGCCTCCACTCATGTTTTCACCGTCAGGGACTGCGTGTAGGGAACGATCCTTCGCCCATCGACAAAGATCCGACCGTCGGACGCGATTTTCGCCTCGTACCAGGGGAGGGGGTCGGGGGCGGGTCCTTTGACCACCCCCCCCTTTTCATCGAAGAGGCTCCCGTGGCAGGGGCACTCCCACACCTTCTGCTCCCCGACCCAGTGGGGCGTACACCCCATGTGCGTGCAGACGGCGGAGGCCACCTTGAGGAATTCTCCGCTGCGCACCACGAAGATTTTCTTTTCCGGCAGGAAGGTCACCCCCTCCGGGTAGTCCTGCGGCTTCCCGATCTTGAACGCTTTCGGGGGCTCGTACAGGATGTTGGGGATCATGAACCGCACGCTGCCCCAGGAGATCCCTGCGATCGTCCCCAGGGATGCGAACCAGCCGAGGAGGTTCAGGAAACGTCTCCGGTCCATCGGGTTCCAGCTCACGCCGGCACCTCCCTTTCCTCGAACCGTTCCATGGTGATCGCGTGGGTCGGGCATCGCCGCTCGCAAAGGGCGCACCGCGTGCACCGCTTCTCGTCCTTGAGGATGGCTGAGCCGGACGGCAGGTCCGTCCCGAAGCGCGCCCGGAGGATCGGGGCGAGCCGTTCGTCCCCGCGGATCTGCGCCACGTCGACGATCCGGTAGCACGACTCCGGGCAAACGTCCGCGCAGCCTCCGCACAGGATGCACCGTGTGCTGCTGATGATCGTGTTCACGTTGCACCGGTAGCAACGGCTCCCCTCGGTGCGCGCCCGCGCCTCGTCGTAGCACCCTTCCACTTCGCCGATGCCCGTCCTGCGCTCCACGTCGATCATCGGGGGTTTCTGCCGGGGAGTCCGGTCGAAATCGTCCGCCATCCGGTGGTGGATCTCCGTGGATCGCCAGACCGTGCGCGTCCGGAGGTCGTCCCGGAGGTACTTCCCGATGGAACGTGCCGCCCGTTGCCCGTCGGCTACCGCCTCGATGATGAGCCTCGGTCCGAAGGCCACGTCCCCGCCCGCGTACACGCCGGCCGCCGTGGTCGCCAGGCTCTCGCGCTCCACCCGGATCAACCCCCGCGGCGTCACCTCGATGCCATCCTCCTCGCCGATCCAGGAAAGATCCGAGGCCTGGCCGATCGCGTAAATGACCGTGTCGGCGGGAAGCGTCTCCTCGCTCCCCTCGAAAAAGGAGGGGTTGAAGCGGCCCTTTTCGTCCAGGACCGACCGGACGCTCAGCGTTTCGAGCCCGATCACCCGCCCCTCCCTGCCGACAACCCTTTTCGGCCCGAGGGAACTTCGGAGATCGACTCCCTCGCGGAGGCCCTCCTCGATCTCCCACTCCCATGCCGGCATGTTCTCCCGGGACTCGAGGCATACCATGGTCACCTCCCGCGCACCCATGCGCAGGGCGCTGCGGGCCATGTCGAGGGCCGCCTCGATATGCTCTCGCGCCTCGGAGACGGCGCCGAACTTCCGGAGCTCCTTCTCGTCCCCGATCCGCCGTACGGTCCGGGCGACGTCGACCGCCACGTTTCCCCCGCCGACCACGACGACCTTCTTGCCGAGGTCCACCTTGTACCCGAGGTTGGCGTTCAGCAGGAAATCGACGCCGCTGATCACGCCGTCCAGATCCATCCCGGGGATGTCGAGGCCGTGGGAACGGTGCGATCCGATGCCGACGAAGACGGCGTCGAACCCCTCGTCCCGCAGGTCCCGGAGCCGGAAATCCCTTCCCAATTTCGCGTGGTAGCGGATCTCGACTCCCATGGAGAGGATCGCGTCGATCTCCCGCTTGACCAGGTCCCTCGGGAGTCGGTACTCGGGGATCCCGAGGATCAGCATTCCCCCCGCGACCGCCTGGCCCTCGAAGATGGTGCATCCGTGGCCCAACCTCGCCAGGTCGTGGGCGCAGGTGAGCCCTGCGGGACCCGAACCGATGATGGCAACCCGCTTCCCGGTCTTTCCCGGGTTCAGGCTGCCGGGGGCCGTGGAGTACCGGAGCGTTTCCGAAAGGGCGAAGATCTGCCGGGTTTCGACCCCGTACCGCTCCGTGGCGAACCGTTTCAGCGCCCGGATCGAGATGGGATCCTTTTCCACGACTCCCTTCCGGCAGACCTCTTCGCACGGGTGGGCGCAGACCCGGCCGCAGATCGAGGCGAAGGGGTTGGGTCCCCGGGCGATGGCGTAGGCCATCTCGTACTCCCCGGAAAAGACCGCCTGGACGTACGCGCCGGCCTTCGTGCCTACCGGGCATCCCATCGAGCAGTTGAAATTCTCCCGGAGGTACGATCGGTCGACTGGCCGGACGGCGTATTCCCTCATGACGATGCCCCGGGCGGATCCTTCCTCGCGGGTTGTCGGTTCCTCATTTTCTTTCCGCCGGGATGTTCAGGACCATCATCTTCCCGGGAAGAACTTCAACATCCGATTTGTCGTTCATGCGACGAACCCATCCCGTTTCCGCGTCAGGCTTCCAGTAAAAGAGATACTCCCCGGGAGGCACTTTTTCGAAACGGTACCGTCCGAGAGCATCCGTCGTGGTCTCAAAAATAATTCCCCGGTCCTTACCACCGCTTCCCGAATGCGCCTTCTTCAGGGATGCCAGGGAAATGCCCGTGTATCTCATCAGAACGACCATGACGTCGCTATGGACCAGGGGCTTCCCCTTCCAGCGAATAACGCCCTCGACGCCGCCCATTTCTTCCTCGACCAACTGTTCACTGAGCGACTCTTTCTTCGAGATCGCCGTGCCGGAATGCTTTACCGCGTCCTCAAAAAGGGCCATCTTCCTTTCAAGCTCTTTGACCCTTTCTTCCAGATCCCGGTGGCGTTCCGAGGCAATCCCCTGAAGCCGGACTTCATCCGCCCGGGACGGGCTGAGCACGCTACCCGCCAAAAACAGAAACACCCCGACGATCCGGCATATCCTGGCGCCGGGTTTTTCCTGCGGGTTTTTCATCATGGCGATTCTCCGATCGTTACCTTTTCTTCAGATCCTTGAACTCCACGGTGACGGTCTTACCCGGTTCCACGGTGACCTGCTGCGAAACCTGCTGAAGCTTCTCGTGCCAGGCCATGAGCTTGTAGGTCCCGGCCGGAACGTCCTTGATCTCGAAATTTCCGGACTTGTCCGTCAGACCGAAATACGGGTTCTGAAGAACGATGATGAATCCGAGCATTTCCGGATGAACATTGCAAAGAAGGGTGTTTTCACCGAGTTCGTCGAAAGTCACGTATTTGGTGACTCCCACTCCATAAGTCCCCAGGTTGAACTTTTTCGCCGATCCCGGAGGGGAAAAGACGTTGTGAATGATGGTGTCGTTATTCGTGAAATCGACGGTGGTCCCTTTCAGGACAGGGAGGATATGCGGTTTGAAGACCATGTCTTTCTGGCCCATGAACACCGGTTTTGTCGGAGGGGGGAAGTTTTTTCCTTCCACCCGGTCAATGTGGACAAGCCCCTCGTAACGCTTGACCCAGGGGGTTTTCAAGACACCCTTGATCACCCCGGTTTCCGCACCGAGGACAGGTGCCGGGGGACCCGACAGGAATGCAAATGAAACCAACAGAAGGATGCCATATTTCCATTCATGAACCCTCATTTTTTGTTCCTCCTGAGTGAGTGGGTGAGTGAGTGAGTCGCGATCCGTTTTGTCTGACGAAGAGGAGCCCCCCCGATACAGGGGAGGGGCGGAGAGGCTCCTCTTTGCCCGTTAAAGAAATCTACCCTGTTCCCCGGTCATGTGCCGGTTTCCAGGAGACGGGCACCTCAGAACGCATATTGCAGGCGGGCAACAATGCGGTCGTCATCGTTCTTGCTACCGCCGGCCTTGGCGACCGCCGGATCATTCTTCGTGTAAAACCGGCCTTCAACCGTCACTCTCACGTTGGCCCGGGCCAATATCGCGGCGCCGGTGATGATCCTCGCCTGGTCCTTGTCGGCCTTGTCGCTCGAAAGATGTTCATACAGGACGAACGGCTGCAACCAGGGGTAGGCGAAATAGATCAGTTCCCCGAACCATATGTCCTGCTTTTCCACCGCCGTATCATTGTCGCCCCTTGCGAAGCCGCCGGTAAGCGTCAAGTCCTTGTAGTTCAGGCGCACATCCACGCCGTAGCGATCGTTCTTCTTGTCGCTTGCACCGTCCTTCCCCTTGAAGGCGAAACCGCCAAAAAGGATCGAATCGTCGCGCCAGTAACCGGACGGGGCAGTGGCAAGCCCTCCCTCTGCCGTCGTTCCGCCCGATCCGTCGAAGCCGAGCCCGCCGATCTTGAAAGCCATGGTGCCGTAGTAATCCTTCTCGCTGGTTACACCGTCGCCTTCCACCAGACCGACGGCATACCTCCAGGACTTGCCGAAACCGTTCAGTTCAAGGCCTGGACCCTCCTCCAGTCCGAGTTTCTGCATGTACATGTACTTTTCCTTCGAGATCCTGGTTCCGTTCCTTGCGTTCGGGAGACCGATCTCGTTCATGCCGACCGTGCCTATCCTGAAGTTCAAATGGTTCTCTCCGAGGGATTTCTTCAGGATGTCCTCCCACATCAACCAGCCCGCGATTACGAACTCATCCCCTTCAAACTCCAACTCCGTGAAAAAGGACATGTTCGCCCCGAAGGCGCCCGCGGCAAAAATCTCCATCTCGAGCGGGAGCTCTAACTTCGTGTTGGGTTTCTTGTGTCCCAAGTACGCGTTGAGGTCGTTCACCACCTGTAAGGAAATCGGAGGCATGCCGGGGATATCGGACGGCCAAAGCGCCTCCGGAAAGACCTTCTTGTAAGCCTCCGCGCCCATGCTCAACGGCTGGTCCTTGACGTAGAGTTCATCTCCCCCCGGCAACTTGTAGCCGTTCAGCCGGAACGCCTCCCCCAGAGCCGTCAACCTCGGGAACGGCGCGTGACAAGTGACGCACGTCGTCTTGTACTTCCTGGCGAATGCCGGGATGGCTTCCGCCTTCTCAGAAAACGCCCCGAGCACCAGCAAAGAGATGACCCCGATGATCCCCCACAGGATACCCTTCTTCATCTTCCCCCCCCCAAGTGGATTTCCCGGACTGTTCAAAGCGATCTTCCCTGCCGGAGGGATACATCAATAGTCGTGCCGTGAGGATGGTCGGTGGCGGAAAGAGAAAACATGCCGTTTCCAAAGGATATTCCTGCGGAGAGGAGGGAAAGGCATCGACCTCCGCGGAACGGGTATTCCCGATGGTGGGAAAAACCGGGCGGTTACGGGTCCTGATCCCGGGACTCGTCGGGAGAAAGTTCGATCTCCAGTTCCTCTATCTTCCGGTAGAGCGAGGATTTGCTCAAACCCAGAAGGGCGGCGGCGTGTCTTTTATCATACCCCGCCTCCTCCAGAGCGGAGAGGATGGAGATCTTCTCGAACTCCTTCACGGACTGCTTGAGGTCCCCGTGGCTCATCAGGCCCGAAATCCTCTTCGCCCCGTGGAGTTCGGCGGGCAGGTCGTCCACGCCGATCGTTTCCCGGTCGCAGAAGATCAAGGCCCGCTCGACGGCGTTCTTCAATTCCCTGACGTTTCCCTTCCAGTCATGGCTGAGCAACAACCGCATGGTCGCGTTGTCCACTCCCTGGATCTTCTTCCCCAATTCCCGGTTGTAGCGGCTTACGAGATGGCGGACCAGGGCGGGGATGTCCTCCTTCCTCTCCCGGAGGGGAGGGACGTTGATGTGGACAACGTTCAGGCGGTAGTAGAGATCACTCCGAAATTTGCCCTCCTTCATCTCCCGATGCATATCCTGGTTGCTGGCGGCGATGATCCTTGCGTTCAGCCGGCGGGTCTTCACGGAGCCCAGCGGGGTGAACTCCTGTTCCTCGATCACCCGCAGCAGCTTCACCTGGGCCTCGGGCGGCATCTCCGTGATTTCGTCCAGGAACAGGGTTCCCCCGTCCGCCACCTGGAGATACCCCTCCTTGTCCCTTGTCGCGCCCGTGAAGGCGCCCCGGGCATAGCCCAGGATCTCGCTCTCCCAGAGCATCGTGGGAATAGCGCCGCAATTGACGGGGAGAAACTTCCCCTCCCGCACGGGGCTGTTGAAATGGATCGCCCGGGCGATCATCTCCTTCCCCGTGCCGCTCTCCCCCGTGATCAGGATGTTGCTCGTCGTGGCCGCGACCTTCCGGATCATCCGGAACACCGCATCCATGGACCGGCTCTTCGCGACCATGTTCTGGAAGTCGTACCGGGTCTCCACCTCCTGTCGCAGGTTCTGGTTTTCCCGCTTTACCTTCTGGTACTCGTTGATCCGGGAGATCTTCGCGATGATGTCGTCGAAGATCAGGGGCTTCAGGATGTAATCGAACGCACCGTTCCTAAGGGCGTGCACGGCCGTCTCCACGGAGGCGAATGCGGTTACCAGAATGACCACGGTCTCCGGCGAAACGTCCCGGATGTGCCCGAGCAGCTCGATCCCGTCCATCCCCGGCATCCGGATGTCGCAGATGGCGATGTGGACGTTTTCCTCCCGGAGGATCCTGGATGCCTCCTCCCCCCCCCCTGCGGACACGACCTCGTACCCGGCTTCCCGGAGGGCCTCCGAAAGGAGTTCCCGGATCGCCCGCTCGTCGTCGACGACGAGTATTCTCGTGTTCATCCCCTGCTTCCACCCCCTTCCGGCAGGGGCAGCTCCACCGTGAACAGCGCCCCCGCGCCGGCCTGGTTGGAGGCCCGGATAGCCCCTCCCATTCCCTGCACGATCCCGTAGCTCACCGACAGGCCGAGCCCGGTCCCCTTTCCGACCTCCTTCGTCGTGTAAAAGGGCTCGAAAATCCGGGGAAGGGATTCCTCCGCGATCCCCGGTCCGGAGTCTCCGAACAGCACGGCCACGGAATGTTCCTTCCGCCGGCTGGACACCATGAGGGTGCCGCTTCCCTGCATGGCGTCCCCCGCGTTGAAAAGGATGTTCAGGAACACCTGGAGGAGCTGGTCTCCATCCATCTTCAACGCCGGGATGTCGGGGTCCAGGCCTGTGATCACATGGACCCCCTTGAAACGCTCGTCGTACCGCGCGATTCCCAACGCCGTGCGGAGTACCTCGTTGGCATGGATCAGGCTCTTCCCGAACGAGGAGGGCCGGGAGAAGTCCACCAGTTCGCGCACGATCCGTGCAATGCGGTCGATCTGGTCCTGCATCATGCGCAATTTCTTCTCCCTTCCTCCATCCCGCCCGGGATCGGAAGCGATATTCCGGACGATGGAGGAGAGGGCGGACAACGGGTTGCCGATCTCATGGGCGACGCCTGCCGCCATCTGCCCCAGCGCGGCGATCTTCTCCCTGTGGATCATCTTCCCGTGGGCTTCCTGGAGGCGCAAGGTCCTCTCCCGGACCACCTCCTCCAGGTTCGTGGCGTATCGTTTCAGCTCCTCCTCCATCCTTCTCTGCCGGGTGATGTCGCTGACATATTCCACGAACCCGGAGGGCCCGTCGACGGGATGGACGACCGGGTACGCCTGGATCCGGAGGATCTGGCACCCTCCGTTCTCCCGCGGGATCTCCCTCTCCGCCTCCGCGGAACGGCCGGTTTCCATGGCGATGGTTCCAGGGCAGTCCCCGCAGACGTGCCGCCCTCCCCAGAAAATCTCGTAACACTTTTCCCCGGAAACGGCAGCCTGTCCCGCACCCACTTGGTACCCGGCGTAGGCCCGGTTCGCGTGGAGAATCCGGTGATCCTGGTCAATATGGGCGATTCCTTCCGTGATCCCCTCGAACATCGCGACCATCGTGTTCCGGACGTCCCGAAGCTCCCGTTCCCTCTCGGCGACGGCCTGGGCCATGCGGTTGAATGCTCCTGCGAGGTCCTCCAGTTGGTCTCCCGTGGCGACGGACACGCGCCTGTCCAGGTTCCCCTCGGCAATGCTCCCCGTCGTGATGATCAACTCCTTCATGGCGATTCCCAACCGGCGGTAGAGGAAAAAGGTAACGGCGATCCCCGCGAGGATCGTGCCGACGGCGATCTCGATGATCCGATACGTGAAGGCTGCCAGCCGGCGATTGACCGTCACCGTGTCCAGGCCCAGAAAGAACCTCCCCACCGGTTTCCCCCGGAATACCACGGGGGAGGAGACAAGGAACAAATGCCCCTTCTCGTGGAATATCCCCTCCTGCGTGCCGATCTCGCGCGGCACGGAACCGGCGTCTCCAACGCGCCCCCGGAGCTCGTCCCCCGCCGCCGGGTACTTGCCGGAAAGGCCCGCCTCGGTGAGGATCTCTCCGGTCGGCCCTTCGATCCTGGCGTATTCGATGTCCCCATCCTTTACTGCATTCCCCAGGTACTCGGTGAGAAACCCGACCTCTCTTTCGGCAAGTTGCCGAGAGACGGCCGCCGCGAAGATCGACGTCCTGTGCCTGGCGGAGGTGATGGCTTCCTCTTCCACCATGTGGTGGATATTCACGACAACAATGTAGAGGGAACTGACGGTGACAACCGCGTAGGCGAGAAGGAAGGTGACAAACACCTTCCGGTGGATGCCAAACCGGAACCTCTTTTTCCCCGTTTCGGGATCGGAACGACCCATGGATTATTATACCAGCCGCCGCAAGCGTTCGGACGATCGTCCGCCCTTGCGGGCCGCGACTGCAAGAACCGGTGCGACGGCTCCCGAGCGGGTTGGAGGGCTGCGCCCGGAGCTTGGCGCTACACGACGATGATGTCGAGCCTCTCGGGGCCGTGCACGCCGATCGCCAGGGTGAGTTCGATGTCGGCGGTCCGGCTTGGACCCGTGACCAGGGTGACGTTCGTGGGCGGGGCGCCCGCCACCGACGCGAAGAAATCGTTCAGCGTATCGAAGATCCGGTCCCGGCGCACGATCGCCACGTGGTGCGCGGGAAGCAGCCCCGCCTGGACCGCCCGGCCTCCTTCGCTCGAGCAGACGAGCGTGCCGGTCTCGGCGATCGCGCCGAACACCTCCTCCACCGTCACCGTCGCGACCGCGTAATCGGACACGCGGTTCGGGAAGAGCGCCGCGGCCGCCCGCTCGATCGGCGTGACGCCGGGGCAATAGACCGGCGAATCGATCGCGACGATCCGTCCGAGCGCCGAGAGAAGATCCCCCGTGTTCGAAACCGAGTGGGCGCCGGCGGCCGCTTTCGCGGCGTTCTCGAGGAAGAGCCGTCCCCTGTCCGCGCCGCTCATGGCAGCCTCCGGCGCAAGGGGGTCTTCGCGGGCGCCGGCATCCTCCCCGCCACGTCTTTCCCGCCCAGGGCGCGCACCACCGGCCA
>ERZ1292633.2381-Hain-H41-02um-R1-2381-length-19308-cov-8_pt1 | contig 19308 bp, 17 predicted proteins | sample MGYA00564406_ERZ1292633 | MGnify/ENA primary metagenome ERZ1292633 (study PRJEB36523, sample SAMEA6512639) | groundwater metagenome | collected 2019-01-08 | study: AquaDiva: Metagenomics assemblies of 32 groundwater samples
GGGCCGCCGCGGCGGGCGCCGCCTCGGCGTGCGTCCTGGAGAGCAGGTACGTCAGGATCATCGCCGCGGTGATCGCGGCCACGATCAACCACCACACACGTTTCATCGCTCACCTCCCTGGCAGCGCCACACCGCTCGTCCAGGAGGTTACGATACGCGGAACCCTACGTCCCGCCCATAGTCCGTTGGTGGCGGTGGAGCCGACGGCGGTGGGACTGGTGGCGGTTCCCCATGCCGCCGGGAACCGCCACCGACCGCCGGCCGTTAGCGGCCGTTGAGCGGAATCAAGGGGCACTCGAAGCGGCGGACGACGTCGCTGACGGTGACCTTGCCCATGGCCGCCGCCGCGGTGATCTGATCGGCGTTCGTGAACTGGGTCGGCGACATCCCGACGAAGGAGACGATGCGGACTTCCCATCGTCCGCCGTTGTAGGCGGGGTCGCCGGGCGCGGCTTCGGAGACCGGCATGAGGTCGGGGCCCAGAACATAGATCGCGTCGAACCGGCCCTCGTTGGGCAGATCGCGAGGGGTGATCACGACGGTATAGAGCTCGTCATGCGCGTAGATGCGGCCCATGGGCGGTCCCTGGGCGGCGGGAGCCGCGGAAACCAGCGAGAGCGTGACGAGGAAGGCGGCGAGGGAAAGGGCTCCAAGGATTCGGCGCATGGGCAGACCTCCGGTATCGGGGTGGTTCGATCCATCATGAGCAAGGCCACGAAGCAACGCGCCGGCGCGTCTCGTCCCGCGGCAGTCGCCGTGAGACCGTGGTCCACCCAGTACGAACCGGGCCCTCCCTTGTGACCGTCGCGCGGAGCCGGGCGCGGACACCGCCGCGTCTGTGCTAGGCTGCAGCCGAGCGCCACATGAAAATCGACCCGACACAATCCACCACGCCGTCCGTACTCGATCTAGAGGGATTCCAGCGGCGCGAGCCCGCGGCCCTGGAGGCCTTCTTCGAGCATTACTTCGACCGCGTCTTCTCGATCGTGGCGCGCCTCCTGGGAAACCGTACCGCCGCCGAGGACGCGGCGCAGGAGGTCTTCATCAAGATCCACCGGGCCGCGCACACGCTCGACCCGGCCCGCGATCCGGGGCCCTGGGTGGCCATGATCGCGACAAACGTCTGCCGCGACCTCTGGCGCTCGGCGCCGCACCGGATGGAGCGCCGCTCGGCCTCTCTCGACGACACGCCGGGACTGGCCGACCGGCTCACGACCGGGATCGCCGACCCGGAGCGGGATCTGCTTCGGTCGGAGCGGGCGCGCCTCGTGCAGGAAGCGGTGATGGAGCTGAAGGAGGACTTCCGCGAGGTGGTGCTGCTCCGCGACTATGACGGGCGTGCGTACGAGGAGATCGCCGCCATCGTCGGCGCGAACGAATCGGCTGTCCGGAAGCGCTACTCGCGCGCCCTGGCCGAGCTGGGGCGGCTGCTGAGAAAGAAGGGCCTGTGAACGATCCGCGCATTCCGAACGACCGCGACGACGCGGGCCTCGACGCCGACGCGCTCCTGGCGCGCGAGGCCGTGCGCGGGTTGCGGCCTGTCGCCCCGGAGTCGGCATATCGCGCGGGGCTGAAGGCCGCGTTCGCGAGCGGGGAGATCGCGGGGCGCGCGGCCCGGGGCGGAGCCGCCAAGGTCCCCGAGCCCTCGATCCTGCCGCTCCCCTTCCCGGGGCGTCACCGCCTCTGGACCGGCATCGCCGTGGCCGCCGCGCTCGTCGTAGCCGTGATCACGGGCATTCTGAACCAGGGTCCGGCGTGGCGAATCGCCGGTGTTCGCGGGGAAGGTTCCATCCTCCTGGACGGGAAGTTCGTCTCGGTCACCGATGCCTCCGTCATAGGACGGCGCATCCCGGCCGGCGTGCGCGTGGAAGTCACCAACGCCGCCGAACTCGACCTCCGCGCCGACGGGGTCATGGTGATGCAAGTCACGGGCGGCACCGATCTCATCCTGCCTCCCTCGCCGCCACGGTGGTTCGCCCGGCGCTCGGCGCTCCATGTTCAGGAAGGCGAGATCCGCGTCACCACCGGCCCTGCCTTCCAGGGCGCGCGCCTCGACATGACGACCCCCGACGCCGAGATCAGCGCGACCGGCACCACGTTCGCCGTGATCTTGGAAAGGACCGGCACCTGCGTCTGTGTCTTCGAGGGGACCGTCGCGGTGGGGCCGCGCGGCACCGCGCCCGCACCCGTCTCGAGCGGAAATCTCCGCTACATCTTCCGTGACGGCAGCGCGCCGGCCGACAAGCCGATGCGCGACATGGAGCGGACAAAGCTCGGCATGTTCCGAAACACGCAGATGGCCGCATTGGGGATGAGGTAGGACCACTTCATTCTGAGGCCTGGGAATCGTTCTTGATTTTGGCGATGGAGTGCCCATAGGATGCATCTGTCGACGCTGACAGGGTCACATGTGGCTCGTCGCTCCCCCCCCGAGGTCACCGATCTCGGGGTTTTTGTTTTTCGGAGCCCCCATCTGGTCGTAAGTCTTTATTCGAAAGGGTGCTGCGTCAATATGCGGACCTCTCAAAAGAGCTTGATTCTTGCGCGTTCCTTGCCGATAATTATTGATACGCTAGGCTTTTACGGAAGCCTAGTCTTGACCCCCCCGGGGTCCGGTCAACGCCGGACGCCGGGGTTTTCCTTTTTGGGGGCTTGATATTGGTGAGCCAGAACTCGGACAGAGCAATCTTCTTCATAGACGGGAGCAATTGGTACCACTCACTTCGAGGGATCGGCCTAGATGATGTCGGACGCCTCAGCTATCTGAGAATTTGCGAGAAGCTCGCCGGGCAACGAACATGGATTGCAACCAGATACTACATCGCAGATGTAGGTGCTATGGGGAGCCCGAAGTTGCTCGGTGATCAGACCAGGTTTCTTTCCCAATTGCAGGCTCAGGATTCACGAATATCGGCCCACATGGGTCGTATAGAGCCAAGAACGACCGAGAATGAAGCTGCCAAGGAATTAATTCGATACCTAAGTGGACTCAAAATCAGAATCCCGATTCAGGTCTACAAGGACTTGGTGGCGCTCGGGCACAGACACGCTCGGGCGAAGATATTCGTAGAGAAGGCCGTAGACGTCCAGATCGCCGTGGACATGGTGAGCATGGCTACCCGCGATGAGTACGATTCCGCGTACCTTCTCTCGGCTGACGGTGATTTTACGCCTGCAGTCGAGACGGTGCGCGCCATTGGGAAAAAGGTGTTCGCTGCCAGCCCAGGCCCATGCAGGCGCCTATCGCTATCGGCAAATTCCTACATCAGATTGAAGCCAGCCTGGTTCGATAGCTGTTTTCGCTGACATCTTCATCTCTTGTCGCATCTCCCTGGATGACCCACCTTCGAAAACCCCCCGCATTGACCCACCCCCCAGGTGGTGAGAAACTTACCATCTGATGAACCTTCTCATCGTTCGCCACGCCATTGCCGTCGATCGGGGCGACCCCGCCTTTCCCTGGGACGACGACCGCCCGCTGACTCCGGAAGGGATCCACAAGTTCCGGATCGCCGCCCGGGGCCTGAAGGAGGTCGCTCCGCGCCCCGATCGGATCGTCTCGAGCACCCTGGTCCGGGCGCGCCAGACGGCCGAGATCCTCCGCGACGCCGTCGCTCCCGACCTGGAGCTGTCGGTGGAGCCGCATCTGGAGCCGGGGGGCGACTTCGACGACACCGCCAAGGCCCTCCTCGCCTTCCCCGAGGAGACGATCGCCATCGTCGGCCACGAGCCCCACGTGAGCGGCTTCACGGCCTTTCTCCTGGCCGGCCCTCACAACCACGCCTCTTTACTGTTCAAGAAAGGGGCCGCGGCGCTCGTTACCTTCCCGGGGCGCCCGCAGCCCGGAGCCGGCACGCTCCAGTGGCTGATGCAGCCGGGCGCGCTCCGCGCCGCCGCGCGCGACTGACCGGGCCGGGGGATTCCATGCCGTCGTCGTTCACCGCGCCACGATCGAAGCGGCTGGATTTCGCTTGGAGCCTCAGACGGACGTGACGCGCGAGGACCGCTACCTCGACACGGAGGATTGGACTCTCTACCGCGCGGGGATCGCGCTGCGGCTCCGTGCCGACGGGCGGCGCGTGCGACTGGAGGCGAAGACGCTCCGCTCGCGGAGCGAGGAGGCGATGGTCCGCACCGAGTGGGCGCAGGACGCCCCGGCATCGGACGTGCTGCCGAGGGGGAGCGAGGCGTTCGAGCCGGGACCGGTGACCGCGCTGCTTTGGCCGTTGAAGGGGCTAGGCATTCCCGAGCGGCTCCGCGTGGTCGCGCGCATCCGCGCCAACGCCGACTCCAAACTCGCCTCCGCCCTCGCCGCCGCGGGACTGACCGCGCCCGAGCGCGACGAGCGTGCCTACGCCGCAGACCTGGGCGACCGGCTGCTGGACGTGGTGTGGAAGACGCTGGCGCGGCACTTCGGGCGCCTGGCGTGGAACGAGCCGGGAACACGCCTCGGCGTCGATCTGGAGTACCTCCACGACATGCGGGTCGCCTCGCGGCGGCTCCGGATGGCGCTGGAGGTCTTCGCGGGCGCGATCCCCGAGGAGACGCGCACGCGCTTCGCGGAGGATCTCCGCTACATCGGCCGCGCGCTGGGACGCGTGCGCGATCTGGACGTGGGATTGGAGCGCGTGGCCGCGATGGAGGTGGAGGCGACGGCGGAGGAACGCGCCGCGCTGTCGGTTTTCGCGACCGGCCTTGCGATTCGGCGTAACGAGCAGCGGGTCGCGCTGGTGGAGGCGCTCGATTCGGAGCGCTATGCCGGGCTTATGGAAGCCGCGCGCGAATGGATCGCGGTGGGACCGCCTCGAGGCGCCACGGTCCCCGCGGGAGGCGCCCCCGCCTATCACGTGGCGCCACGCCTGGTGGCCGAGGCCGAGCAGGCGCTGAAGGCCGCGTACGCCGAAGCCGAGCGGACGATGGAGCCCGAAGCACTCCACGCCGTCCGTCTGGAGGCGAAGCGGCTTCGCTACACGCTGGAGTTTCTGGCCCCGGTCCTGGGCGCGGACGCGACGGCGCGGGCCAAGCGGATCGTGGCGCTGCAGGATTTCCTGGGGGCCCACCAGGACGCCGTGACGCTCCTGGCGCGGCTCCGGAAGTACGCCCGCACCATCCCCCGCCGCGACAAGTCGCTCACGCTGGGCGCCGGGAGCGCCATCGGCGTGCTGGAGCGCGCGGCGCGGGTGAAGCGTGGGGCGTTGCGGGAGGTGTGGGGTGAGTTGGAGGAGAGTTGACAGGCTGGGGTTGGAGGTACATACTTTGTATGTACTCTCGGCGTGGAGGTACGGGTGGCGGAAATCGGATTCGAGTGGGACAACGAGAAGGCGCTAAGCAACCATAAGAAGCACGGAGTCACATTCGAGGAGGCCGCGACGGCCTGACAGGACGCCAAGAGGTGGATGCAATGAGGAAGGAATACGATTTCTCGGAGGCGAGTCGAAATCCGTACGCTAAGAAGTTGCGGCGCGCGGTGACCATCCGAATGGCGATCGACACGATTCAGTATTTCAAGAAGCTCTCGCGGTCGACGGGGATGCCCTACCAGACGCTTATCAATCTTTACCTACAAGACTGCGCGGCCACGAGGCGGAAACTTCGGATGAGATGGCCGGCTCCCACGCGTCCCAAACCCGCACAAGCTAGAAAGCCGGCGAGGGCTTGACGGCTTAGAGATTCACCTTGGCGGCCGCAAGCGAGTCGGCGCGCGAGGATGGGTGCGAGGAGGGCGGGCGGGTGTCGTCCGGCAGGGTCGGGTCCATTGGGGCTGCAGCGTAGCCGGTGGGGGGCCAGTGGAAAAGCGAGATTTGGGGCTTCTACGGCTCGATCGTTCGATCATGCGGGGGTCGAGCCGGGGACCGGCCCGACCCCTTCGCTGCCCTTCTTCCTACTCGGTCGCGGAACACCAGGTGCCGGCGTCGAGATTCGCCTGGGTCGTGGCGCGGCACTTCCCCTTCGAGGGATTGCCGGTCGTGCCGCAGGCCTTGCACGTGTAGAGCGCGCCCGCCTCGTCACGGTACACATCGAGACAGGTGGTCACCCACGGGCGGGACTTCCAGCATCCCAAAAAGGTCCATCCCGCGACCGGCCGTGGAGCCGGGATCGTCGCCAATGCCACCGGGGAGGCCGGTAGATTCAACGGAAGGAGGGCCGGTCGGGCCGCCGCGAACTCGGTCGCGGCCGCGGGGCTGGGAGCCAGCGCTAGGAGCACGAGAGCGGCGACCAGCGTGGAGAGCACGGATCGGATCATGGCACACCTCCGTTGAATCGGTGCGCGCCTGCCGGGCGCGCTTCGGGGACCCACGCAGGCGTCCATTACCGCCGAGAGGGCTTCCGAGGCTTCGCGGTCGCTGGCTTCCGCGTCGGCGTCGCCGCGCTGGTCCTAGAACTTACCGGACGATCGCGCGCGACGAGCGGGTAACCACCTGGGTCCTTGATCGAGTCGAGTGCGAGATCGACATCCAGACTCGCCCAGCGAAGTCGGTTCTTCGATGGCCGAGTGACCGCATGGATCTCACCGACGGTCGCATTTTCGAACCACGGGAATTCTTCGAATGAGAGGAAGTGCTCACTGCCGTCCACGAACAGCCAGAGTCCGTGCGGCGAGATGTTCGTCACCTCAGGCGCCGAAGTGCTCGTCCCAGGCTTGCTTGATTTCGCTTTGGCGTTCACGAATCACCCTCTCTGCCTTCGCAATCGCGGCTGAACGCAGTCCCCAGTTCATGGCCAGTGTCACGCTCGGCATGAATGTGGGGCCGTTCCTCTTCGCGCGAGAAGAAGAAAAACCGGAACTCACCGAAGTGGAAGACCGTGGGGCTCGCGCAAGAATGCTACCACGGCACCCGCGGTGACAATGCAGGAGTAGCCATCGTCGACCCCGAAGCGGCAATGGTCCCCCCCCATAGGCGCTCAGGGGTCCGGGTCGTCGACTCCTTCGATGAAATCGTCCTCGACGTCGTCGTCCTCGGGGAGATCCCACCCCTCCAGATTTACGTTCCGCCGGACGCCCCAGAACGAGTCGATCGGGCCCTCGGGCGGCGACCCCGGATCGAGATCGACCACGCCGGCGGTGCGTCCGGCAACCGCCTGTTGAAACAGGTCCCCGGCTTCGATCCGTTTCGCCACCATCAGAAAGCCGAGCCTCCGGTGCGCCGCGCCCGTTCCAACCACACGCAAGACTTCGGCGAACTGCTCCTCGTCCCAGTGGGCCGATTGCCGGTAGGTCACGAGCGCGTCGGCGAGATAGACCGCGCCTCCAAGCCAGCCGGGCCGGCAGAGCGCGTCCACGATCGTCCGCGCGGGGCCCGATACCGGCGCGCTCCACGGGCGCGGGCGGAGGACGTCCGGGCCGTGGATGCGCCCCAGGGGAGCATGGACCAGGTGGAAGCGATGCCCTTCCGCGCGGACGCTGGTCCGCCGCACGCGCGCGGCTGTCACGATCAGGATTGCTCGGCGGTTCCCTCGATCGAGGTGCCACTGCGCGGCGGCGCTCCAGCCGCCGAAGAAGCAGGGCCCGAAGAGAGCCTCCGCTAGCGCGCCCTCATCTCGCGCGGTTTCTTCCTGCGGCACCGGCGTCTTGGGAGGAATGACGAGAAATACCCCGCGCCGGATTCGCCTCAGCCAGCCCCGGGCGGTGAGGCCCGCCATTCGGATGGTCGCGGGTCGCGGCTCGAGGCCGAGCACGTGGACGGCCTCCTGGAGGGTGATGACCCCCGCGCGGGCGGCGCGCGTCAAGAGGCGGATGTCGTGGTTCAGATCGCGGCTGGGCATCGTGGTTGACTTTGCGGGGGAGTTACCGTGAGAGGCCAGAAAGTCACGAATTCGGAGACTTTCTGGACTGCGACGCTAAGTGCCGCGTGGGGGGACCGCGCTCGGTCGTCTCGGGAACGGGGCAAATCTCGGGGGCGCGCGAATCTTAAGAAAGTGAGCCGGAGCCGTCAACGTCTGCGGTAGGAACCATCACCAGGCCGAGGGGTACGAAGGTCATGCCCCCTCCGGAGGTACCTCCCCTGAAACGATCTTTCTTGCCACTCCTGACCGCGCTCCTCCTGACCGCGCCGCTCCTGACCGCGCCGCTCCTGGCCACGCTCCTCCTAGCCGCCCTACCCGCCGTCTCCGCCGCCGCCCCCGCCTGGCGCGCGACGATCGGAGCCGATCTCAAGGAAGTCGCACGCCCCAGGACGCTCAGCATTCTAGCCGTGGGGGCCGTTGCCACCGCCGCGAGCCTTTCCTTCGAGAATCCCGGACGCCAGGCCGCGTTCTTCGAGAGCGGCGGCTTCGACGGACCGTCGGACGTGGGGAACCAGTACGGCTCCGGCGTGACGCTCGCTGCCCTCTCGGGCGTGTTCCTGGGCGCCGGCCACATCGCAAACGACGAGGGGTTGAAGCGCACCGGGAGCCAGATGATCCGATCTCTCGCCTACACCGGGGTCGCGGTGACCGCTCTCAAGGCCGCGTTCGGCCGCACGCGACCGAATGGAGGCCGCTACTCCTTCCCCTCCGGTCACACCGCCGCCGCGTTCGCCGTGGCCCCCGCGCTGGCGAGCCGCCTCGGACCCTCGTACGGGATCCCCGCCTATCTCCTCGCGGCTTCTACCGGGATGGGGCGCATGGAAGATCGGAAGCACTACTTGTCCGATGTTTTCTTCGGGGCGGCGGTAGGGCTCGCGGTCGGCATGGCCGTGTCGGGACACGATGCACTACCGGCGAGGCTCGATCTGGAAGCCACGCCCGGCGGCGCGGCTGTGTCTTACCACTTCTGATGTAGCGCCCACCCCACTACCCCACCCACCCTACCCCCACCCAAACCCTCGACGGCGACCCGGAGCTTGTCTATGCTCCGCCCGTGCGAGTGCGAGGGATCGCTGTTGTGGTGCTCGGATGCGCCTTGATCGCGGGGGCGGCGCTGCTCGTTTGGGCACCGCCCTCCGCGGCTATTTATCTGCCTGACGAACGAATTCCCACCGACGAGTCTCTCTACCGCGACATCGAGCGGCTCTCGACGCGCTTCGGAGAGGCGCCGCGTTTTCTCTCCTCGCGGCCGCTTCGGCGCGCGGAGGCGCTCGCGTATCTCGACGCTCTGGCCGGCGCGCATGCGACCGCCGCCGAGGATCCCGCCTACCGGCGAGCCCGGCGCGCCCTCGCCCCCGACGCCCCCGGCGGGCGGCAGGCGCTGATCGCCGCGCGGGGAGAGAACGGCGAGCGCGCCGAATTCTCCCCGTACGTCTCGCTCCTCTACTCCGACGATCCGCGCAACCGGCCCGATGTGAATCGCGACTACCGGGCGGGCGTCGCCTTCGCGGGGTCGTTCGATTCGTCGTTCGTGATGGTGGCCGATCTCTACGCGGGGACTTCGTCGCAGGGGGGGCGCGGAATGCCGACTTTCGGCACCGCCAGCGCGCTCGTGGAGGGCGTCGACTTCAATACATGGATCGACGAGGCCTATGTGGAGGCGCGGCTCGGACGCCTTCGCGCGCTGGCCGGGCACACATGGCTGCGGTGGGGCGCGGGACGCGACGGAACGCTTGCGTTGTCGGACGCCGCCCCCGCGCTCGACATGGTGCGGGCGGAGCTGACGGCGTTTCGCTCGTGGCGGCTACAGTGGTTCGTGTCGCTGCTCGACCCCGGGCCGCAGACTTATCTGGCCGGGCATCGCATCGAGTGGACTCCATGCGGGCGATTGACCGCCGGGTTCACCGAGCTGGCGCGCTTCGACGGCACAAGCCTGGCGTCGCTCTACATGATGCCGCTCGTCCCCTACTCGTTCTGGGAGAAGCGGCCGAAGTCGTCCCCAGCCGGCGCCGTGCCCGGCGACACGAGCGGCGTGGCGCTGGCGAGGAACAACGTCCTTTGGTCGGCCGATCTGGCGTGGACGCCGCGGCCCGGCTGGCGCGTCTGGGGCGAGTTCCTGCTCGACGACTTCTCCTTCAGCCGCGACTACAAGCCCGACATGATCGGGTATCAGGCCGGGGTGGAGCACCGCCGGGCGGCGCGCGGAGGACGCGACGCACTCGGCGGCTCGCTGGAATACAACCGGGTCAACAACTTCACTTACTCCAACTGGAATAAGCACAACTTCGAGCACGAGGGATTTCCACTCGGCTTCGTCCTCGGCCCGGACGTGGCGTCGCTCGGCGCCGAAATCTCCTACGAGCGCGGCGCAGCCTGGGAGTTCGCGCTTCGCGGCGAGTGGCGGAAGAAGGGCGATAGCCAGGTGGGAGACTTCTACGACAAGCCCGCCGGCGGGACCGTCGACGCCAGCGCGTTCGCAGGAGTCGTGAGCGAGGATTCACGCATCTCCGGACGGATCGCCTATCAGCCGAGTCGGCGGCTGCGGCTGGTGGCAGCGATCGGATCGAGCCACGCGAATAACTACCGGCACGTCCCCGGGGTCGACCGCACGGAACAACCGCTATCGCTGCGCGGGGAGTACGCGTGGTGACCGCGATGAAGGGGGAGGGCCCTACCGGTGCATCGCCTGCCGGTTCTCGGAGGGCGAGAACCAGCGGCTCCAGTTGAGGCGCAGCGCCGCCCCCACGAACCACTCGTTCCGATTCACGCCCTTCGCGTTCTCGATATTTTCCACCCTCACGTAGCCGCCGCCGAGGTGAAGATCCAACCCCGCTCTCGGATGAAGCCAGAAGTCGGTCGCGTAGCGGCTGCGGCGCTCCACGACACCCGTGGGGACGTGGTCGAACGACGGAAACCCGTTCAGGGAATCGGGTCCGCTGCCCGAGACCGGCCACGGGTCCGTTACCCGCGTCGCCCCGCGCTCTTCGCGCCGGAAGAGAAACGTCCACGTGAGCTGCTCCGAGATCCAGCGCCGGAACTCGATGTCCATCGCCTGCGCGTCGGGCCCGAGCGAAAAGCCGATGGGCTGGTCCTTGTACAGATAGCGGTTCCACGGCATCGACTGGTTGTACGTGAACGGCTCCACTTTCGCGAACTCCACGCGCAGCGAGGAGCCGTCCAGCCCGAGAGGGTTGTATAGGCGTTGACCGATCAAGAAGCCCCCCTCGAACGGCTCCTCGTCCCCCTTCGTCTTGTGCTCGAACTGGAAGTCGTCGACCAGAAGCTCGCCGTACAGCTCCACATCCTGCTTCAGGCGCAGATGCGTTGTGAACGAAAGCAGCGCGTTGTCGTTGCGATCCGAATTCCACTGCCCCGCGTAGTAGATCGAGATCGGGATCACGTACTCGGGCTCCAGCCCGCGGTCCTTGCCGCCGTAGACCACTGCCTCCGCGACGCCGAACGCGACGGACGGGCTCACCTGCCACTGGAGCCGATGCGCGCTCAGATGCCGCTTCACGACCGTGCCCGTCGCAAGCGTGTCGCCCGGCGCCTGCGGGAACGGGTTCTCGAGCGTCATGTCGTCCAGGTTCGTGAAGATGGACTCGAACGTGACCGGCCCCACGAAGACGCGCATCCCCACCTGGTCGAAGTTCGGCGCGTTCGAGGAAAGCAGGAGCGAGGAGTACTCGCTGGGACCCCAGCGCAAATCGTCGCGGCCGAACAGCACCTCGGCCTTCCCGAGTTGGAGGAGCGCATAGGCGTTCTTGGTGTCTCCCGTCCAGCCGTGCCGCCAGGGGCGGCCGTTGAAATCGGACACCTGCGCGCCGTCGGTGTCCATGCGGAAGCGGATCCCCGCGGCGAGCCCCCGACCCGACTGAAATCCGATGTACGGGAGCAGAATCCCCTTCGCGTCGGCGTCGCCGAACCGCCGCTGGTCCTCGCCCGTGAGGGCCTCGGCGCGCGTCTCGATCCCGTAGCCCAAGAGCCAGTCGGAGGCGACGCGCGAAAACGCGGGCGTCGGCGCCGGCTCGCCCGCGCTCACCTCGACTTCGATGCGCTCCAGGAGCCACGCTTCGAACGGCGTCCAGTTGCGCTGCGTGGAGTCGGCGGCGGCCCGCGCGCGCTTCAGCGTCCGAGCGACCGCCGCGCGCTGGTAGGGGAGGTCGGAGAGCGAAACGCCGGTCAGGAGTCCGCGGCCGATCGCCTCGGTGATGAGCGGCGTCGACCAGTGATCGAGCGGGATGTAAGGAAGCGTGCTCGCGCGCGCGGGGCGGCCCCCCCCAAGAAGGCCGATCAGCAGGGCGACGGCGCAAAGGGAGAGCAGGCGCTTCGGGGCCGGATGCACCGCGCGAGAATAGGAACGCGCGGGGCTACAGTCAACCGGCGGTTATGTCACTGGCGGTTACGTCACTCGGCGATCATGGGGTTCGGCCGAGCGCGGCCGCCACCTCGGCCACGGTGGCGAAGGCCCGCTCCAGATCGAACTCAGCGAAGTCCTTGGCGCGGAGCACGGCTTTCAGCTGCGACTCGAGTTGCGGCCGCAGCGCGGCAAGTCGGGCCGGCGAAACCTCCACCGGGTCGTTGCCGGTCACGGCCAGCTTCTCCCGGACCAGTGCGACCAGCTCCGGCTCCAGCACGCGAAGGTCTAGCCGGCGGACCGCGTGATCGATGTCGTAGTAGTCGCGGATGGCAGCCTCACGGCGGGACAGCGCCGCCCGCAGCTTCTCGGCCATCGCTTCCACTCGCGAAAGGCACAGCACGGTCAGGACCGGCGCCAGCGGCGAGCTGGAGATCGGGTCGCGCAAGAGCGTCCGTGCCTCACCCGGGATGGCGGGCGTCAGCAGTGGCTCGCGCAGGCCGACTTCGATCTTAATGGTCTCTTCCTGGCGGCTGAGCAGCGAAGTGTAGCCGACGACGGCGGTGTACTGGGTGGAGTCACTCGCGCCGGTGAGCGCGGTGATGACGCGGAGACCGGGCAACCGCTCTCGGATCTTGGCGACCGCAGATTTCGACTCTGCGGCAAACTGGCTCCTCGCGCCACGAGACGCATCGACCGGTGTCGGGATGGAGAAGTCGAGGTCCTCGCTCAGGCGGTAGAACCCCGCGTGCACCTTCGCCAAGCAGGTGCCGCCCTTGAAGACGAGCCCGCACCCGGCCCCCGTCAGGTACTGGAGGAGCACGGTGCAGAAATAATCCTTCTCGATGAGGCGGGTGACGAATCCCGTTTCTGCCGCCGTGTAGTTCACGGCCTCCCGGAACAGCGCGGGGTCTTCGTGTAACCGGATCGGCGCCGCTTCAGGCACGATCGTTCCACACGACGCCCCAGCGCCGGTCGACCGTCCCACGCTTCGGCCGCACGGGGTTCCACGCGATGAGGCTCGAGGAAGGCTTGAGCGCCCGCTCCAGCTTCCGCAACAGCGCGGCGGCCACGCCTACTCGATCGAGAAGCGCACCCATGCGACGGATCGTGCCGACGTCGCCGTAGCGAAGGGTGACTCGGACCAGCTCCGCCGCGCCGACCCGTTCGGCGGCCAGGTCGGCCCGGATCCAACCGAATGCCCTGGGCAGACTGTTGAACCGTGACCAGTCGTACACCGCGTCCACCAGAGTCCGCGCGCGCGACGCGTAAACCGCCCTCTCGCCGTCTGCCGTCTCGACCCTCTCCACGTCGCCCAGCCGTTCGGCCGCCACCTTGATCAACGTCAGCGCCACCGCCCCGATCGTGCGCTCGCCGGAAAGTCGGTCGTTGTAGGCGTACACGCGGTTGGGAATTTGCTCGTCGAATCCATAACGGTTGAACGCGTTCGGGCCGCATATCTGGTAACGCCCATCGAGCTCCTTCATCAGCGTGTTCACGGCCAGCGTCTCGTCCGGACTCCATCGCCCACCCAGCGGAAGTTTGGGCGGCACGAGGTATAAGCCGCGCCACACTCGAGCGATCAATCCGGCCTTCGCCAACCGGCTGAGCAGATTGCGTTCACGGGGTGGGGAGAGTTGCAACGGGCCGACCAATTCGCCCGCGCGCACGGTTGACGTTCCCCGCATCTGCACGTAGGCGAACAACAGCCGCTCGATCTGTCCCAGTCCTCTTTTCATGGTTGTACTGTATATTCTGGATAATCGTCTGTCAAGCGATTATCGCTATAATTCAATGCACGGTCGTACTATGCCTCTGCCCCAGGAGGCAGGAAGGCGAGTATTGCCTCCCTATGGGCGCGGTATCCCAATCTCCCAGAAAATAAAACCCCGACGTCCGGCTTTGGCCGGACCCCGGGGGGGGCAAAGCTAGGCCCCCGTAAGAGCCTAGTGCGTTCAGTGTTATCGGCAGTATGCCGCCCTCGGCTTCAGCGCCTCACGCCATTCCAGAAATCGGCCTTCCGCCGTTCCTTCGCGGCCCGCTCCGCGTCTCCCCCGTCTCCGTAGTATGCGGCGAGCGACGCGTGAGCCTCGGCCTTGAGGGGTGCGGTCGTCGCGCTGCGGATCTTGTCCCAGAGGAGCTGATGCCTAAAGCTTTGCGGCGGCTCGGGCAGACCGGCGGTGTCGAAAAAGTCCGCCTCCTCTTCCGTGATCGAAGCCATGGACGACACGCGAGACTGCGGCACGCTCGAGGCGGATGACGGGGAAATGGGCGAGCGGCTGGACTTCTGCGCCGCCTTTGCCTTGGTGTTGGTGGATGTCACGCGTAGTGCGTATTCAGCGCCGGCGGAACCGAGATTCACCACGTCGATGAAGAGCGTGCCGGGAGCCGGACGATCGAGAACGCAAGCAGGATTCGGCTCCGGGCTGAAGTCCCGGAAGTCGCAATCCCCACCTTCACCGTAGGAAGCGATCTCGGAGCCGGCCTTCAGCGCGAGATCTAAATCGGCGCCGCCTCCGGCGACGCTCACCGCTAGCCGGGCGAGACCGGGCGGAACCTCGAGCCGATAGGTGTCGTAAGAGGAGGCGCCCGCTACCGCCCTGACGATGGCCACACCTCCGCGGTCAAGCATCACATCCGCGTGGGCGCCGCTCGACAGCCGCTCCTCCGCGGGCGCGCCATCCGACGGAATCGCCGGCGGCGGCGGCACCCCAACCGACCCGGCAGCGGCAGTCGGCGTCGTCGAATCCGGGGCCGGGCTTGCGGGCCCCGAAGCCGGGGCCGGGGCGACCGAACCGGGCGCGCCGAAGATCAGCTCCACGCTCCGCTGGCGCGGACCGTCCGGGGCAACGTCGATTCGGTTCCACGACTCGCGGCCGCCGAAGTAGTACATCCAACTCACGTCGTAGGAAACACCCCGCCGCAGCACGGTATAGAACGTGCCGTCCTTGGCCACGAACGGTGCGCGCTCGACCTCGTCCCTTTGGGGCTCGGTCGCCGTGATTCGCAGGTCGGGAAGACGCCCGCCCGGGAATGGATTGGCGCCGCCCGCGAAACCGATTTTTCCCGCGACCTCCACGTAGTCGGCCGGGATCTGCCCCGGACTCGTCGCGGCGCCGCCATGCGCAAGCGAGCGAAGCATCGCGATGTTCGCAGCGCCCTGCCGCATGGAGCGGAACCAGTCGCTGCTCGCCACATAACCGCCGTAGACGCCGTTGTTCGACTGCGCCGCGGCCAAGGGGGGCTGGACGAGCCCCCCCATGACCAACACGGTCGCCGCGATGGTGAGCGTGCGACGCGCGCTCACCGATACCTCCGCGAGGCCGACCGAACCGACGTGCCGCCGTTGTAGCGGATGTACCACTGCCCATCGGGCTGGTCACGCGTGCCGGTCACGCCGATGTCCCACTTTCGATTTCCGTCGAAGTCGCCGGTGAACACGTTCGTGGCGCCGTTGCCCCAGCCGTAGACCGTCTGGTTGGCGAAACCGCCCTTGCCGTCCCCGTAGCGGACGTACCAGCTGCGGTCGCTCTGCTGGGCGGTGCCGGTCACCCCGATGTCGCACCTGCCGTCGCCGTTGAAGTCACCGGTGAAGACGTTGGTCACGCCGTTCCCCCACCAGTAGGCCGTCTGGTTGCCGAAGCCGCCCTTGCCGTCCCCGTAGCGGATGTACCAATTGCGATCGTTCTGCTGGGTGGTGCCGGTCACGCCGATATCCCACTTGCCGTCGCCGTTGAAGTCCCCGGTGAAGACGTTGGTCACGCCGTTCCCCCACCAGTAGACGGTCTGGCTGCCGAAGCCGCCCTTGCCGTCCCCGTAGCGGATGTACCAATTGCGATCGTTCTGCTGCGCGATGCCGGTCACGCCGATGTCCCACTTGCCGTCGCCGTTGAAGTCACCGGTGAAGACGTTCGTCACGCCATTGCCCCACGCGAAGGCGGTCTGGCGACCGAAGTTCCCCTTGCCGTCGCCATAGCGGATGTACCAATTGCGATCGCCGTCCTGGTCGGTGCCGGTCACGCCGATGTCGGACTTCCCGTCGCCGTCAAAATCCCCGGTGAAGACGTTTGTCACACCGTTGCCCCAACCGTAGATAGTCTGCCCGCCGAACGTCACGCCGGCGGGGTTGGCGGCAGGAGCGTCGTCCCCAACGCGCCCGACGATGGGCGGCACGCTGGGCGGAGCGGGCGGCGGTGTCGGAGGGGCGGACACGACCGGTGCGGGCGCATCCGGGAACAGAGAGCCCGTCCCCGCCATGGTGCTGAACCCGGTGGTCGGCACGAGCAGCCGCAGGTCGCCCGAGATGAGCGGGCTCACTTGGGTCAGGGCGTCGCCGCTGCCGAGGAAGAGTTGGCTGCCGTTGTTGCCGATGAGTGGCGTCACGTTCGCGAGGGGCGTCACGTTCGCGAGGGGCGACGCGTTGTTGAGCGGCGCCGCGAACGTCGGGAGGATGAAGCTGATCTGGTCGGTGAACAGGGATGGGGTCCAGCCCAGGCCGGCCAGTCGCGAATCCACCTCGCCGAGCTGCGTCGAGCGCTCCTTCCTAACCATGTTGCGCAGTGACTTGACCACCTCGGAGTAGAGCATGCCCGTGCGCGAAAGGGACTGGTCCCAGTCGGCCAGGTCTGCTTGGTCCGGGGAAGCGTTGAAGGCCGTACGGTAGGCGCGCTCGATGACGCCGCGACGCTCTCCCTGCTCCTTGCGGATCCAGTCGCGGTGTCCATTCACCATGTCATTGAAGGTCTTGAGCGTCTCGATCTGATTGCGGCCGTGCCAGTCCACCTCGCCCGCGCTGGGATCGCGCCCGTAGGCGACCTGAAACGCGCGGCGGACCACCTCGTCGCGCTTGCCGGGGTTGTCGCGCATCCATTTCGCATGCTCCCGCGCCATCCCCACGACGTCACTGGCGGGCTTGCCGAACCACAAAGGATTGGTCCATGTGTCGATCAGACTCTGGCTCGGCATCTCGCCCCAAGCGATCAGGACGCTGGCGACAACTTGGTCGCGCGACTGGGCGGCCGCGGGGCCCACAAGACATGCGGCCAGCAGCAGACCCGCCAACGTCGCCACCGCTGTGTTCGGAGAAGCGCACGACTTCCGATAGAAGAGACGAGCGAACATGATCGAGACCCTCCTTGGCTCATCATCCCCACAGAGACGAGCGGTTCGAGAACTGCAAACCCTGGATGAGAAGCTGGAGACTGGCGCTGGGACCTGCGAATCGGCCTTGGGCGGGATGTGAGGCGGGGTGTGTGGGGCGTCTCGGGTCCTAGAGTGACGCGAGGCATAAAGCACAAAGCGTGCCACCGAACACCTGCGGGGAGGCATGCGAGGGCTCGGGTGGTTACCGCCCCCGAAGGCCAGGCCGCCGATGCACAATACAACGCGTCGGAAACCCGCCGATGCACAATGCAATGTGCCGCACAGACGGGTAGTGGGTCATTTTGAGTCGAGCAAGCCCGCGATTTCTTCGGCCGACCAGACGTGATCGGCAACCACGGCTTCCATGGCAGGCGTGACTCGTAATGTCTGGTGAATCCGCCCGAAATTGTAGTGCATGAAGTGGAGCGCCACGGCCGCCTCTAGGTTCTCAACTTTTTTCGAGAAGGCGTTCGTGAGCCGCGTGAACCGGCGCATGCTCATTCGCATGGTGAGATTTTGGCGCTCGACGAAGCTAGTGGAGACGTGCGCCGGATCGGGGCTCCCCATGACGGCCTCGCGGCGGCACCCGATGCACTTGGCCGGGGAGTACCGGATTTCCGCGTCAGGCGTCGCCCCATAGAGCTTCTGGAGCATCGCGTAATCAACGTCCCGCCCGAAGGCATCCTCGACGGCAGCTAGGTAGACCTTGAGGCCGTCGCTGGTGATCTGCACCCGACCCGTAAGACGCGACGCCAAGTCGTCCACGAAAACAGAGGCACTACCGCCGTCTCGCGTCCCGACGAACCATGAGGGGACAAGCTTGGTGTCGGCGTCGATCGCTGTCCACGTCCAAATGTCTCCGCGCCCGTAGGAACCACGCTCGCGCTCAGGTCGATTCTTTTCCTTCACGGCCACGAAGGACCAGATTTCGTCAAGCTGGAGACGCTTGCAAGGGAGATTCCGAAGGGTCGTGTCTTGGTACTCAGAGCAGGCGCGGCCGAGGTCCACCAGGAGCTTGAGAACGGTCCCCTTGGCGGTGTCGGTCATGCGGCAGGAAGCGCGGATCGAATTGCCCTCGACGAGGGCCCGTACGATCTGTGCGCGGCGGGCGTTCGATAGCTTGTTCATGAGCGTAATTATGCTTGAGCGATCAAGCATTGTCAACCAATAAAAGGGCCGCGCGAACTTCAGCGCGGCCCGGTTGCGTCTCAGTCTAGCGGTCTAGGTCCGTGGTCTCTCTCCACTCCCCATTGGTGGGTACCCTCATCAATCGCCGCTTCTGTGTGAATGGGGCTATTTCCTTCTTCATCTCTTCGTACTGCTTCCGCGTTTCCTCCAGCCGAGTCCTGAGGCGCTCCACCTGCTCGCTCCGGCGCTTGTCGGGTGAAGGCCCTGTGCTAGTCATCGTCTTCCCCCTTTCGCACTGGCGGCGCATTGTACCCATGATCTGCGGTCTCCACGCACTTGGATGCATTCAGAGAGCAAAATTGATTCATGCGAATGTATACCTCGTAGCAAATTCCCCACACCTCACTGGTGAGGTCCTGTATCTCTACATTCAGACCGCACTTGGAAGCCTCATCGGCGTAAATGGCTCTTCCGTGAGACTTCGTCTTGACCGGCGAGAGGAACACCTGAATGTTCTTCAGAATCGCAGCGCGTGACTTGCCGGCCATCATCCCAGTTGATAGGGCCCTGAGAGAGATGTCCTTGGTCAGATCGAGTTCCGACTGGCACTCTTGTATTTCCTTGGCATCGTATCTATCTAATTGCTGTAGAAATGGTTGCAGGTTGCCTTTCGTTTTCACGGCGCGATCGAAAAGGTCTCGGTAGCTCTTTAGGACGTTGAACACTGAATACCTAGATCTGCTTCCATTATCGCCCGAATACACAAGTTGTGGGTCCACGGGTCCCAATTCGGACGTCGGCGACATCAGGATCTTGCTGGCACCGAAGCATGCGAGCGTTCCCCTCTCTGCCAACATGAGTGAGACACTGACCCCCCGGAAGTTTAGTGTAGAGGG
>ERZ1292633.2382-Hain-H41-02um-R1-2382-length-19306-cov-6_pt1 | contig 19306 bp, 25 predicted proteins | sample MGYA00564406_ERZ1292633 | MGnify/ENA primary metagenome ERZ1292633 (study PRJEB36523, sample SAMEA6512639) | groundwater metagenome | collected 2019-01-08 | study: AquaDiva: Metagenomics assemblies of 32 groundwater samples
TTCGCGTTCACCTGTTTGTTAATCCACACGAGTTCGCCGGTGTTGCCGTGGCCGGTTGAGTGAACATCGCTTGAACGGTAGTGGATAATCGTTACTTTGTTTCTATACAGATTGTCCTTCAATTTCTGAACGGATTCTTCGTTACCGGGAATGACCGACGAGGAAAGCACGACGGTGTCGCGCTCATTGAACGTGATGTATTTATGCTGTTTGGTCGCGATACGCATCAAGGCGGCGAATTCCTCTCCTTGCGCACCGGTGCAGAGAATCACGAGCTTGTCAGGCGGATAGTTGCTGATGTCCTGCGCGGGAATAATGGTGCCCTTCTCGACTTTAAGAAGACCTGCCCGCTCCGCAACTTCGATGTTGTTTTTAATGGAACGTCCTTCGGTGACGATTTTCTTTCCGTATTTCTCGGCGCTCTCAATGATGCTCATCATTCGCTCAAATTGCGAGGCGAAGGTGCCGATGATAAGGCGGCTTGAAACCGTTTTGATGATTTCATCGAGCGTTTGCTGCACCCGCTTTTCCGGAATCGAGAACCCCTCGCGCTCTGCGTTCGTTGAGTCCGCGATGAAGAAAAGATTCTTATCTTTTGAGATATCACCCCATGTTTTCACCTCGCGTTCGGAGGGGGTGCCGTCGTCGTGGTCAAGCTTCAAGTCTCCTGAAAGGACGACGTTGCCGTACGGGGTCTCGAGAGAAACGCCCATTGAATCAGGGATGGAGTGCGTGACAGGGAAGAATTTCACTTTCGTGTGAGCGATGGTGACGGATTGTCCCGGCTCCACGAGGATGATGTTCGGCTTTGGCACATCGGGATATTCTTCCTGCCGGCGCTGGATCATGATGGAAGTTAGGTTCCGCGTGTAGATGGGGGGATTGCCGAAGCGCGCCATAAGGAAGGGAATGCCGCCGATGTGGTCGAGATGGGCATGCGTGATGATAACGGCGCGCACGCGCTCCCTGTTCTTCTCAAGATACGAAGTATTCGGGAGCGTGTAATCGGCGCCCGGAATATCGTCTTCTTCTTTGAAATGGAAGCCCGCGTCCATCACGATAATGTCGCCATTTATATCGACGGCAACCATATTGCGCCCGACTTCTTCAACGCCGCCCAAGGGGACGATGCGCACCACATTTTTTGCTGGTTGTTCAGGATAGTAATCAACGGTATGACTCATGCGCATGGGCATTGAGGTCGGACGGCGCAGTATCCGCTGGATGCGCCGCGAGGCGCCCCCGGGGCGTGATGCGTTTCGGCCTAAAGGACGGCTCCCGCGTTCATATCGCCTCGGACCTAGATGCGGTTCTCGCGTTGGCGGTCGTGCGGGAGCGGGAGCTGGTGCTGATGGTGGATTCATAGTGATTGATTGGTTACGCGGGCCTGTAATGGATGAATAAAAACCCGTATGAAAAACTTAACGATTCTGATTTGCAAAAAAGGACCACACCGCATCAGTGAAGCGATACCACGATACAACCGTCGCGAAGCGGTCGGCGGGAGTGATGATTTGAGGGAGAACGACGCCCTCAAGGTCGCCCGGTATCGCATACGTAAAATCCGGTGCGTACAAGAACGCTGCCGGATAATCAGCCGCGACGATATCTTCAATCTTCTGCAAAGCCGCGGAACGCAGGGCTTGATTGGTAGAACTGCGCGCATCCTCAAGAAGAGCATCGACCGTCTTGTTTGCATAGAGCGCAATATTGAGACCGGGGTCGTTGCGTTCCTGCGAATCCCAGAACGCATAGAGGTCCTGGTCGCGACCGATGACCATACCGTAGAGGAGCGCTTCATACTTACGCGGGCGGATGACGTTCTGCGAGAGGTCTCCCGGCTCATAGAGCTCGATATCGACCGGGATGCCGAGCTTTTCCCAATCGGCCTTCACCGCGCCCGCAACATTCTTCAGTTCAGGCATGTTCGACGTGCGGAGCGTGATGCGTTCGAGAGTTTGTTTTCCGCCGGAGGCGGACCCGCCTTTGGCGGGCGCTTTCAAAACCCACAGGCGCGCGGAACCGTCGTAGGTCCATCCGGCCGACTGAAGGACCTTAGCCGCCGCCGCGGTCGTGTTCTCTGATTGAGGAATCGACGCCTGCTTTATTCCTTTGCCCGGCGGAACCGGACCTATGATTGCGGTGGCGTAGCCCCCGAGCACCGAAGAAACAATGGAAGAGCGGTCGAGAGCGAGCGAGAGGGCTTTCCGTACTTCAATGCGCGAATAAACCTGTTTTTCGCTCGGGTTCCAGAACACGCCGAAGACGCGCGCGTACGGGGCGGTCAGGACTCCCTTGTTTGAGACGCCATACGCATTTTCGATTGCGCCACTCGCGAGCGCGTTCGCGAGGTCTTCGGCGCGCGAATAGAAGTTGAAGCGGATATTGTCGAGATACGGCCGACCGAGTGCGAAGTCAGCATTCGCGGCGAGCACAACGCTCTTGATGAGCCCGGACGCGTCCCGGGAGATGCCTGCAACCTTAAAGGGTCCGGCGCCGACTGGACTCGTCTCGAGATTAGAGAAAGGGAACTCTTCGTTTGAGATATTTTGCCAGAGGCGTGACGGGAGGATGCCTAAGGTCGTGAGACCGAGGAATGGCGCATACGGCTTCGCGAGGGTGAAGCGTATAGTGTGTTGGTCAATCGTCTCAACGCTTACGCCCGACCAATTCGCGTATTCTGGGCTTTTAAGACCGGAATCTTGGGCTTTTTTTACCGTAAACGCGACATCGGTCGCGGTAACCGGCGTTCCGTCTGAGAATCGCGCACCTTCTCGCAAGGTGAAGGTGTAGGTTGTGCCATCGGCAGAGATGATATAGTTTTCTGCAAGTACGGGCACGAGTTTTCCCGAACCCGAGAGACCCATGAGTCCCGCATACGTGAGCACGGAGAGGTCACGGTCGACATCACTGATGGCGAGAAGCGGGTTTATAAATCGCGGACTCCCGACTTCGCCTTCGACGAGGGTGCCGCCGTAGGTCGGCACCTCGACGAGGAGCGCCCGTTCAAGCGCGTAGAGACCGACAAGGGAAGCCATACCAACCAAGACCGTGAGCGTATAGCATATCGCGCGATCGCCCGGAGAAAAGGTCTGCACGTGTTTCTTTATGCGTTCAAACGCAGGGACGTTGCGCACCTGCAAAAGCCGTTCTCGCCAGAACTCGTATCGTTCGCGAAAACTGCCCGCATCGTTCATGACCCCGCCAGAAGGAAGTTCGCTATCGCCGCGAGCACGAGTAGTATCGCAATACCGATTGTCGCATTGAATAGGAATTTCTCGGCGCCTCTGCGCTTATAAAACGTCGACGCGAAATTATCGCCTCCGAAAGCTCCGCCGAGAGTCGCTCCGCGCTGCTGCAGCACGATGCCGACGATGAGGAGTATGGAGAGGGTGATTTCCGCGTACGGCAGTGCCGATACGAGTGCCTCCATCTGTAGTTAGAAGAATAGCACAGGTGGGGAAGTATGTGCAAGTTAGCGAGCAGAACAACCGTACAATGGCGTAAAGCAAAGACTTATCAGAAAAACTAAAGAAAAATTAGGATTACCAATCGTACTCACCAGACATCAATTTTGATCACCTTTTATCACTTTTTGGGCAACCCGTGGGCAACCGATTGTCGTGTCGGTCTCCAGCGGTATTACCAACAAGGACAGCACAGGCAGAGAGCGATAAAAGGCAAAACTCCAAAACACTGCATGACGGTGGTTTTGGTGTCTCGGAAGGTGGAGTTTGTTTGAGTCCTTACTCGTATTAGGTTGATAGAAGAGTTATCCTAGACCCATGTTTGAAGATATACGGAGAGCATTCCCAAATATCCCTGAGGAAGCAGTTCGATTGTGGATACTCCCACTGGCACAAAAAGAGGGGTGGCCACCAACACGACAACACCAATGGGATGTCCGAGTCACTGGGAGACTTTTTTCTTTCTGGAATGCAGCGGAATGGGAGAAAATGGATGTCAATCTTTCAGAGATTCCTTATTCTAGAGGATTCGCCGATTCGATGCTCGGCCTTCGAGAGGCTTACTTGCTTGGAGTTGAGAATGATTACTGGAGGCTCTTGGGAGAAGACGGCAGACGACGGTTCAATGAATGTTATATATACATACTTAAAAATCAACATTTTCCCCAGCCTCCCATTCTGTCCCTCAATGACACTGGAAAATACGATGTGGTTGATGGTAACCACAGGTTCTTAGGATTTATTACGGCAAAAAGCGCTTATAAAGCATACGAGGAAATGAATGTCGCCCAGCAACAAGAGTTTCTTGACTCACTCAATGTTGAGAATCTTTCTTCTCCGAATAGCACACAAGAGGTCTGGATATGTAAACCAAGATGAAAAACATTTTATCTATGCAGAATCTTTAATGTTCTGCAAATCATTCTGTTTCAGGTTTGTCAGTCTGGAAAGGTCCTTTGTGACGGTCACTCATGCTGTGAATTGGTAACTCCGTCCACTCAATTATGAGTAGAGACTCCTTGGAAATGCCACACGCCAATGACCCCTCGATAAACTTCTTTTGGGCTGTGGTGAGTCTGTCTTTACCTGTTCGTTTTGCCTCGCAGAATAGTACCTGATCGTTGCGCCACGCGAATACATCAAAACACGCTGTGGTTTTTGCCGTCTTCCATATTTTCTGCAACAATTCTTCTTTCTCCGCTGGAATTGACACATGTTCCGACCCTAACTTCCATTCGTTAGGCATAGTGCGCAGATAGTGTGTTCCTCCGTAAGTCTCTACCCACACCCCATCCCATCCGTGTTCAATCAAAATGCGTAGAATTACGAGCTCAGCAAAACATGCTTCGCCCTTGTGATCCAGTACTGGCTTCTTTCCATAATCAAATCTTACTGGAGGTCCATTCCATAGCGGAAAGATAGGATGGCACACCGGTAGCAATACCGTGGTACCGTTCGACAGATGAACTTCCATCGTTCCAGTCGGTTGCAACTCCTTCGGGATATCCATAATAAACTTCAGTTTAGCATTTTGAGTACTGCACGATACTTCGTGAGGAAAAGTCCTAGAAAAAATTAAAAAATAATTTACGGCCAATGAAAATTCTAAAACTATATAAGAGTGCATTTGACCCCAAACTTCTCGAATGGACAGTGTTTCTCGCTATCGTCAATTACCTGTGTATCTTTTGTACCAAGAGACCCTTTCATAACTTTTAAATCAGCTCTCTTCTTAAAGAGGGTTGGAGCGTCAAAGTCCATCGCATACTCAACAACAGGGTGGACAGAAGCCAGTCTGTATATGGGCTTGCTTGGATGTATTTTCCCTAATACTAAGACCGGATTATTTTTACCTGTTGACATTAAAACTGAAGACCATACCTCTGGTAAAGGTAATCGTGCTGCAAATTCAACATTCACTAAAATGGTTGTGAGGTCATCGTACGCACTGTTTGCTGCAAGTTTTGTACTAGCAACGAAATCCGCAAGAGTCAGTTTAGCTGAATATTCGGTATAAGTTACAACTTCTACGTCTTGTTGAAAGCACCATGGCGCCTTCCCATTTTCTGAGGAATCGCAACACAGCGTTCTGACATCAGGTGATTGTTCCAAATCCGAAACACCCTGAAGCCAAAAAGGTCTCTTATGAATCTCCTGCATGGCTGCCATCGCGACTGCTACTGCCATCATCTCTTGTGCTTTTTTTGGTGGCGGAGTATGAGCAAAATCAGATTCAAAGTGGGCCGCCACATTCAGGGCTGGATACCAGATGTTATCTATCATCATTGCGCGCATCGAAGTTACTTTACCACCCCCCTTTAACACAATATGGCCAAAAATGGCGCAGAATTTTTTATGGCCATTGAGAATTTAAATCCTAGGGAAGGTAATCCTATTTCGTGGCTTAGATACTAGGCGTGATGAGAATATTGTCCGCCGTCCACGTGGGAATAGTACTAATCAAGGAGGTCCTATCTACGGAGGAGGTGATGCGACCACTCCGGATGGGGGTCTTCTGAAGAGCATACGACTCTAGTGTTCGTTAGATTATTATTAAACGAAAATATAATGTACATCCAACCAATCCTCCGTCGCGTATGGGATGAAGGTCGCGGCGAGGTGATCGAGCTCCCAGAGATATACGGATTCCAAGCCCTAGACAAATCCGGTGCTGTCGTCGGAGAGGGCGAGAACCGCGAAGAGAAAAGCGGCGCCGAGGATGTATTTTTTCATGAAATAGGTAAAGTTTTGATAACAGAAACATTGTATCACCCCCCCCAGCGTGGACAACCGCGCAGGTGGATAGTGGTTTGAGGCGGGGGTGATACACTATCCGCACATGTTGACCAAGGATGACAAGAGCTGGCTTGTAACTTCATTCGTCACTCGAGGCGAACATCATGCCGATATAACTGAACTAAGGGAATCTGGTTCTAGAATTGAAAAAAAGGTGGATAAACTTCTAACTAAATTTGATGGGTTTGCTGGTAAACTCGCCGATCTCGACCAGGAGAACAAAATGGGTGCGATTACCACTCGTCGTCATGGTATTCACATTCAAGAACTCGCAAAAGCGACCGGCACCGCGCTCTCCAAATAAAGTTGCATAAAAGTGAGAGATTCTCTATACTCCTCTCATATGGCAAAAAAGCTTTCATTCAAGCCGCTTGGCGACCGCGTGGTGGTACGGCCTTCCGAAAAGGAGGGTGAGAAGCGCCTCGCCTCCGGCATCATCATCCCCGAGACGGTAGATAAAGAGAAACTTTTGAAAGGCGAGGTCGTCGCCATTGGTCCGGGCCGCCGAAACGATGACGGGAAGCGCATCCCGATTGAGGTGAAGCCGGGCGACACGGTTTTTTTCAAGAAGCCCTGGGATGAACCAATCAAGGTGAATGACGTTGAGTATTATGTGTTTCCCGAATCCGACATCTTATTAATAAACGCCTAGTGCCTAAAGCCTAGCGCCTAATCAACTAATTCATATGGCAAAGCAGATTCTTTTTTCAGAGGACGCCCGCAAGGCCATCGCGAAGGGTATAGCGCAGGCCGCTCGCGCCGTGAAGGGAACACTCGGCCCTAAGGGCCGCAACGTCATCATCGAGAAGTCATACGGCGGGCCGCGCATCACTAACGACGGCGTCTCCATCGCGAAAGAAATTTCTTTGAAGGATAAGTTTGAAAATATGGGCGCGGAAATCGTGAAGGAAGTCGCGAATAAGACCAACGATACCGTCGGCGACGGCACCACGACCTCTGTCGTACTCTTTGAAGCGCTCATCGAGGAGGGTCTCCAGCACGTGATGAAGGGTGCGAACGCGATGAGCATACGAAGCGGGATGGAAAAAGCAAAGACCGCGGCGCTCGCGGAATTGAAGAAGATGGCGAAGCCGGTGAGCGGGAAAGCAGAAATAAAACAGGTCGCTTCAATATCGTCAGAGTCCGAGGTGCTCGGAAGCATCATCGCCGAGGCGGTGGAGAAGGTTGGCAGCAGCGGCGTGGTTACGGTTGAAGAATCGCAGGGGATGGAGCTTTCCTACGACATCGTGGAGGGACTCCAGATTGACAAGGGCTACGTCTCCGCCTATATGGTCACGAATCCGGAGCGAATGGAGGCCGAAATGAAGGATGCGCTCGTCCTTCTCACTGATAAAAAAATCGGCAATGTACAAGAAATTTTGCCCTTGCTGGAAAAAGTCGTGCAGTCGGGGAAGAAGGAACTTGTGATTATTGCCGAGGATGTCGAGGGCGATGCGCTCTCCACCTTTATCGTGAACAAGCTTCGCGGAACCTTCAGTGTGCTCGCGGTGAAGGCGCCGGGCTACGGCGACCGTAAGAAGGAAATGCTCGCCGATATCGCGACGGTAGTCGGCGGCCAAGTCATCACGGAGGAAGTCGGCATTAAGTTTGAGAACGCGACGCTCTCGATGCTCGGGAAGGCGACGCGCGTTGTCGCGACAAAAGACGAAACGACCATCGTCGGCGGGAAGGGCAAGAAGGCGGATATCACTGCACGTGTCGCCCAACTCAAGGCGCAGATGGAAAATAGTGATTCAAAGTTTGACAAGGAAAAATTGGAGGAGCGCATTGCGAAGCTCTCGGGCGGGGTGGCGGTCATCTCGGTGGGCGCGGCGACCGAAACCGAGATGAAATATTTGAAAGACAAGATTGACGATGCGGTCAAAGCGACGAAGGCGTCTATTGAAGAAGGCATCGTGGCGGGCGGCGGCACCGCGCTCGCGAAAGTTTCCAGGAAACTTTCAGTCGCGTCCGCCGGAGGCGGATCCGCCTCCGGCGGAAAGAAGCTCACCGCTGATGAGCAAATAGGTTTCAACATCGTCGTGCGCGCTCTGGAAACACCTCTCGCACAAATAGCGCTGAACGCCGGCAAGGACGATGCCTCACTCATCGTTTCTAAAGTGCAGTCGGGCAAGGCGAACGCCGGCTACAATGCGCTTACGGACGAGATTGTTGAGGATATGCTCGCCGCAGGCATTGTGGACCCGGTAAAGATGCCGCGCATGGCGCTGGAAAACGCCGTCTCTGCCGCGGCGCTCCTCCTCACGACCGAAGCCGCCATCGCCGACATCCCCGAACCGAAAGCTTCTTCCGCTCCGGGCGGCATGGGCGGGATGGACTACTAATTACCGATGAAAGGTTTACGAAACCTTTCATTTATTCGGGAGTTTCGTTGAAGCTGATGATTTCCCATCCGCGGGTGGGGGAGAGGAATTTCCAGGGGTGGAACTCGCAAATACTGATGCCGCCGTTGTCGGAGGTGTTGAAGAATGAAAGCTTCACATAGGCTTTCTCGTGAAGATTCTCGCGGTAGAGCATATACGAGAGCAACATCTTAAGAAATACATGATGCGTGACAACGCAATTGCGTAGCGCGCCGTGCCATGCAAGATACCGGAGGCACTTTCGCGCGCGTTTCTTCAAGTCCATAAAATTTTCTTCGTCTCGATACCGAAAATCGTCGTCGTGGTAGGCGAGGTCCATCTGGTCCACAATACGAACGACTTCGGGAGCATCGCGGTCTTTGCCGATGATGTCGCTCGGATTGCGCCGTTCGGCGAGAAGCGGTGTGTAGGCAATAGAGGTGTGGAGCCGCTCATTAATGATGCCGGTCGTCTCGCGGGCGCGCACATATGGGCTCGCGATAATCGCGCGAATGGCAAACGGCGCGAGCATCTCGCCGACTGCGGCGGCTTGGCGTTTCCCCGATTCGCTTAAACCGCCCTCCGCACCCTGTTTGATATGCGCCGCATTCAGGAGCGTCTCGCCGTGTCGCACGAAGTAGAACCGCCGTGGACGCATAAGAAAAAAAATGAGAACGAGAACGACTATCACCACGAGCGGCGCGAGCGCGTTGAGGATAACGGATGGAGACGGCATGATATATGTAGTATAATAGAAAATATGCCGTTTGCATTCAAAAAAATCGCCACTCCCCTCGTACTCGCGTCATTTTTGATAATTGCGTTTTTCGGTTTTGCCTCTATGTCGTATGGGCCGGACGGCAGTATGCAAGGCGACTGCCCGTTTTCTTCCATGGGTACATCGCTGTGCCCAATAAATGTGTATCAATCGTTTATCAGTGTGCCATTAAATCTAATCCCCGTTCTTCTTATTCTTGCATCTGCAGTTTTCGTATTTTTGTTCCACGCGTTCTTATACAGACCTCTAGCGCCGCTCTCGTACAGTTCTCCGCCTTTTACTTCACACAATAGAAAAATGAAACGCTGGCTTTCTCTTTTTGAACATTCTCCATCCCGCTGATAGGTAGGAACGTTTTATTGGCCGTGCGATTAACCTCTAACTATCATGGAATCAAAAACTATCAGTATCATCTCCATTGTTCTCGTTGTCATCGTCGGTCTCTTTATTTGGGGTTATGCCGGAAAGGGCGGAACGACCGCATCAGTTCAAAGAGTTCCAGGTTCTTCGAGTACTTCGAAAAGCGCTCTCACCGCGCAGGAAATCTTCTATGACTTCGGCACGATCTCGATGAAAAACGGAAATGTCACTACAGAATTCACCGTAATCAATCCGACAAGTCAAGATATCACTGTATCCACCGTTCTCACGTCCTGCATGTGCACGACGGCCTTTATCGTTAAATCGGACGGAAGTATGAAAGGCCCGTTCGGTATGTCCGGAATGGGATATGTGCCGCCGGCGAACGAAGTCATCAAAGCGGGCGAGGGCCGCACCATCCGCGTCGTCTACGACCCGAACGCGCACGGTCCGGCCGGTGTTGGACAGGTTGACCGATTCGTCATGTTGGCCGATGCTTCCGGCGGCACACTCCAGCTTGAAGTAAAAGCTCTTGTAACCCCGTAGCATGAAACGGATTCTCATTATCGGGAGCATTGTCGGAGCATTTATTCTCGGAATCATTATCCTGAAATTCAGCCCAGCAACCTTAACGCTCATATGGAATATGAGCAATGGCGGCGCGTGGCTCCTGCCGCTGGTTCTTGTCTCATCACTTCTTGACAGCGTGCATCCCTGTTCGTTTTCAATTCTCCTGATTACCATCGCGTTTCTGTTCGGCTTGCAGCTGACGCGCGAAAAAATCTTGAAGATCGGGGGCATGTACATATTCGGCATCTTCGCGTCCTACTTGCTCATCGGGCTCGGCATTCTGAAAGTGTTGCACCTCTTCAACACTCCGCACTTCATGGGAAAGCTTGGTGCAACGCTTCTAATTCTTTTCGGCATCATCAATCTCATGAACCGGTTCTTTCCGAATGTGCCGATTAAACTTGCACTTCCGTCTGTCGCGCACCATTCGATGGCGCGGCTTATGGAACGAACGTCCATGGTGGCGGCATTCCTGCTCGGCGCACTAGTCGGTATCTGCCAGTTCCCGTGCATGGGCGGACCGTACCTCATGGTCATCGGACTTCTGCGCGACCAGGTCACGTATATCGCGGGCTTCTGGTACCTCTTCCTCTACAACGCGATTCTCATCGTCCCGCTTGTACTTGTCTTATGGTTCTCTGCGGATAAAATCGTCGTGGACAAGATGCAGGAATGGAAGCGCAATAACCTCGCGCGCGTGCGGCTCGTTGCCGGCATCGTCATGGTTCTCTTAGGAGCGCTTATTCTCTTCGTCTAAACATATGCTTATTATCATCACCGTGCTCTCAATCCTCGCCATCTCTGCATTGATGTGGCTCGCCAATCGGATTCTGCCGTTCACCGTTTGTCCTATTTGCGCCGGCGTATTTCTCACCTGGATGGGGCTCGTCAGCGCGCATTTCTTGGGCTACTCCATCAATCTGGTAATTCCCGCGCTTCTTATGGGCGGGTCGGTGGTCGGTATTGCGTATCAACTTGAGAAGAAACTCCGTGGCTCGTCGGTCGGCATGCTCTTGCTCTGGAAAGTGTTCTTTATTCCAACCGGCTTCGTTGCCGCATATGGCGTCCTTGAACAACTGTGGACAGTGTCTATTGCCGCGGTAATTTTTCTCCTTCTGGTATCACTATTGCTCATTAGCAAAACAAACACGCATACTGAAGCAGTTGTCGGCCTTGAGAAGAAAATGAAAGATTGTTGCTAATTAAAATTATAGTATGGAAACAAAATATTCGACGCCACTCAGTATCATTGGTGCGGGAATTATCATTGCCGTATCGTTCAGCACCAGCCCGTCGAAAGAAATAAATGCCGCTTCACTGCAAGAATCGGTCATACCGTCTTCAGGAGTAACCCTGCCGATTGTGTGGGGAGACCTTGGCGCGAAAATGGTTGAGGTCGGTGCGATTGACCCCGACAAGATGGAGGCGCTGTATAAGGACCGCGGAGGATTCCCTCCGGAGTTTCAGAAAATGCTTGAAAAAAACGCAAATGAAAAAGTTGTCATCACAAACTCGAACGCCGGATATCTTCTCAATCTCTTCTGGGCGCTCGGACTCGCGAACAAGAATCCCATTCTTGAAGATACTTCAGAAATGATGAATCCGTCCTACGGCGGAGCAGGGAACTTCGCATCAACCGGCGGTTGGACACTCGCGAAAAGGGACGCGATGGAACATTATGGAATGCACACGCTTGTGTCGCTTACAAAAGAACAGCAGACGCTTGTAGACCGCGTTTCGCGCAATATCTTCCGACCATGCTGCGGGAATTCCACGCATTTCCCGGACTGCAATCACGGGATGGCGATGCTCGGCCTCTTGGAACTCATGGCGTCGCAAGGAGTCAGCGAGCAGGACATGTACAAGACTGCGCTTGCGGTAAATTCCTACTGGTTCCCGGACACCTATCTCACCATCGCGACCTATATGCAACAGAAAGGCATTGACTGGAAGGATGTGTCGCCGAAAGAAATATTGAGCGCCGATTATTCAAGCGGCTCCGGGTACGCAAATATTTCTTCCAAAGTGATCCAATCGCAACAGAGAGGAGGCGGCGGAAGCTGCGGGGCCTAGAAAATAACTTAACTGGAACATATTGTATGACAACTGAACATAAAGTAATAGGAGGCATTACATTATTGACACTGGTTATTACAGTAGGAGGGGTATGGTTATTTGGCTCGCAAGGAAATAAGGAGAAAGAGAAATTAAGCAAACCACTGTTGGGAGAAAAAATTGCCGATTTAGGCCAGTCTCATGTTTCTCGCGGGCAATCCCATCCGCCATACAATTCAAATCCGCCGACATCCGGCTGGCATTGGGGCGATGGTGTCGCCGGACCCGGGATAAAAGATCAAGCCGTACCGGACGAGCTCGTTCTCCACAGCATGGAGCACGGGGCCGCAGTCGTGTGGTACAAGGATGACCTCCCGCAAGCTCAGATTGAGCGAATCAAGTCCGCATTCAATCTCGCTTCAGGAAAGAAGATACTTTTGCCCCGCACTAATCTCGACGTGCCGGTGGCGCTCGCGTCTTGGAACTATCTCCTCAAGCTTGATGCTATTGACGAGGCGAGAATCGCCGAGTTCATCGAGACGAATAACGACCGGGCGCCGGAGAAAGCTCCCATCTAAAATAGTATTGAATCATTATCAATTATCACGACTCTTATGATGTACGGACTATACAACAACTATGGGTGGGGCGCAGGAAGCATGATGGGCTGGTTCGGCGGCGGAATTATGATGATTATCTTTTGGGTTTTATTCATCGCGCTTATCGTGTGGGTTGTGCGCGAATTCAGCGGAAAAAGTTCCAAATCAAACTCAAATGCGTTGGATATCTTGAAGGAGCGTTACGCAAGAGGCGAGATTGGTAAAGAGGAGTTTGATTCCAAGAAAAAGGATTTGAGCAGTTAATTACAATTAAGCATACAAAATATATGGAGTTCGACTACACAATAATTACGGCGAAATCTTTTGACGAGGCGGTTCAAAAGGTGCAAGAGGAAATCGCGAAAGCCGGCATGCGGGTTTTGTATGTTCACGATGTGCAGAAAACTTTAGACGAGAAGGGTTTTAAGAGAGAGCCGTTCAAGATAGTTGAATTTTGCAACGCCAAGTTTGCCAGTGAGTTTTTAGACATTGATATCAAGATCGGGCTTTGTCTGCCCTGCAAAATAAACGTGTATACCAAAGATGGTCAGACCTTTATCTCCGGTATGCGTCCGATTGTTCTGCAACAGTTTTTCCCGCAAGCAAATTTGGGCGAGAGGCCGAAAGAAATTGACCAAATTATTCAAACTATTATCAATAACACAAAATAGATTATGAAACCATCAAAATTAATGCATGTTACCAGCGTTGTCGTGGGGCTTGCCGGAGTCGTTGCGTTTATAGTCGCAGTCCTCGGCGGTGCCGACAATCTTGTGTTCGGGGTTACAAAGGCCGATGCTCTGCTCTGTGCCGGGATTCTTATTCTTATCGCGATTTGGGTTCAAATTGCAACGATTCATCACATGATGCTTGAGAAGAGCGGAGAAATCGTTTAGTCGGACAATCCAAAATATATGCATGACCATAACGACAACAGTAAGGGTGGGGGACACAAGGGAATGATGTGGATGATGGTGATTTGTTGCGCCATACCACTTGTCTTCATTCTCGTTTTGGGTGCAGGCGGCAAGGCATTAGGAGCTTCAACATGGATTATCTTCGGTGGTGTTGCAGTAATGATACTGGCCCACTTCTTCATGATGGGCAAATCACACAAACACTCCGACGACGAGCAAACGCCCACCGACGGAGAAGATAAAAATAAAGATGGCAAGGATAAAGACCATTCAGGTCATGGGTGTTGCCACTAACATTAATTATTATGGAAACCACCTATGGCCTCTGGTGGCTTGTCATTCTCAATTCACTGATTTTCATTATCTTCGCGTTTAGCTTCACGAAGCCGAAGACCTCGCGGGACTGGCGGTCTTTGGGCGCGTTCTCGGCGTTTATTGTCGCGCTCTTCACGGAGATGTACGGGTTCCCGCTCACGATATATCTCTTCTCCGGATGGCTTTTAGCGGCGTTCCCTGGCGTTGACTTCTTCTCGCACAATTCCGGCCACCTTCTTGAGGACTTCTTCGGGTGGGGCGGAGACCCGCACTTCGGGCCGTTCCACATTGCAAGCTACATTCTCATCATCTACGGGTTTATTCTACTCGCTGATGCGTGGAGAGTACTGTACAAAGCGCAACGCGACCACACGCTTGCGACCGGTGGCCCGTATGCGCGCATCCGTCATCCGCAATATGCCGGCTTCGTACTCATTATGTTCGGTTTTCTCTTACAGTGGCCGACGATTCTCACGCTTGCGATGTTCCCGATTCTTGTGTGGATGTATGTACGCCTCGCGAAAAGCGAAGAAAGAGACGCTCAAAAAGAGTTCGGGACACCGTGGGACGAGTATGCAAAGGGAACTCCGGCCTTTATTCCTCGCTGGAAATCAAAATTGCAACTACCAATTAATCCAAAATAAAACTATGTTTTACATTGACCCTGTCTGCAAAAAGAAATTAAGGCGAAAAGAAGAATATGCCATTCTGAAATACGGTGGCAATGTATATCACCTATGTTGCAGGGAGTGTAAAGAGGCGTTTCTGGAAAATCCGTCGCAATATGTTCCCAAAATAAAGGAGCGTAGTGAACAAAATGAAGAAGAATAACCATGCCGCATAACACTGCAAAATCAGTCCTGTACGGAACGCTCGCAAGCGCGGGTCTGCTAGGAGTTTATTTTGCGGTGCTCACGTTAGTTTCCGGATGGAGTTTTGCACAAACTCAATTTGCATCCTTTTGGTATTTCATTGTCAGTCTCGCTGTAGGTTTCGGCATCCAAATCGGTTTGTACACTTATCTTAGGAATCTTATTCACGAGAACGCAGATGGCGGCAAAATATTGGGAGTGACCGGCACGACATCTACTGCCGCAATGATCTCCTGTTGTGCGCACTATCTAGTAAATTTAGTGCCCATTCTCGGGATAACGGGACTTGCGACGCTCGTCGCCCAGTATCAAGTCAAGATTTTCTGGGTCGGCATTGTCTTCAACCTGTTCGGGGTATGGTTTATCGGCAACAAGATTGTTCAATTCAAAAAACACCATGAATAAAATTACGATGATATCCGTAATTGCACTTGCTTCTATCATTGGTCTCCTTACTTTTTATTTTCATTTTCAAAATCCTGTCTCAAACCAAAACCAAGAGAATTCTACAAGCCAAAGCGCGCAACAAAAATGGGAGGCACAAACCGATGACCAGGGGAATGTCACGGTTGTTGTCACTCCGATTGACCTGTCACCCCAAGCAAAAGAATGGACATTTGATATTATTATGGATACCCATTCGGTTGAATTGGATCAGGATATGACGGAATCGTCCGTTCTCATTGATGACAAGGGAAAAGAATACAAGCCGCTTCGTTGGGAAGGACCAGTCGGAGGCCACCACCGAGAGGGAATACTTATCTTTAATCAAATAACATCAACCCCAAAATCTGTAGAATTAAAAATTTCCGGTATAGGCGAGGTCGTTAGAAGCTTCATCTGGCAACTTTAAATAAAAATATATGAACTCAATACACGAACCGCAGCTCGCTTGGCTTTTATGGAGCCTAATCCTCATTGCGATTTGGGTGATTGTGTACGCATTTCTAAAAAGTAAAGAAAGTAAAAAAGAAATGCTTGTCGCAAGCCTTTGGACTTCGCTTCTGGGTTTTACAGAACCATTCTTTGTTCCCATGTATTGGAATCCAACCTCACTCTTTGACTTGGCGCACAGAACTGGTTTTGACATAGAAAGTTTTATCTTCTCGTTCGGTATTGGAGGCATTGCGGTGGCGCTCTATGAGCGTATCCATCGCACTTCGCACTTGCAAATAAAAACACACGAGCGCCATTTGCCGCGCCATCGCTATCATCTGGCGGCGCTTCTCTCTGCTCCCGCCATATTCTTCGCACTCTATTTTGGGACTTCGCTTAATCCAATCTACGACGCGTTTATCGCGCTTGTCGTAGGCGGGCTTGCAACATGGTACTGCCGACCGGACCTAAAAAAGAAAATGATTACGAGCGCTTTTCTGTTCCTTGGTCTTTACTTTTTATATTTCCTTACGCTCATTGCCTTATACCCCGGCTATGTGGAGCAGATTTGGAATCTTCCAGCGCTGTCGGGCATTCTCGTGGCCGGGGTGCCGCTTGAGGAACTCATGTTCGCTTTCGGCGTCGGGTTTCTCTGGTCGAGTGTATATGAACACATGGCATGGAGAAAATTAAAAACATTTAACTAATATGAAAAAAGAAAAACAAATAATTGCACTTGGGACATTTGCGATTGCAATGGCTTTTGTTGAGGCCGCAGTAGTTGTCTATCTCCGTGAACTGTATTACCCAAATGGATTTTTTGTACAAACGGTAGCGGATCTCCAAGTTATTCCGTGGAAGATTTTACAGGTGGAAATATTGCGTGAAGTGGCAACTATAGTGATGTTGGCTAGCATCGCTTTTCTGGCCTTTGAACTGGTGAAAGAAAAACTGTGGGCGTTTATTTTTGCCTTTTCGCTCTGGGATATTTTTTATTATCTTTTTCTCTATATCTTTTTGAAGTGGCCATCTTCGTTTGCAACCACTGATGTTTATTTTCTTATTCCGTGGCCGTTAATTGGACCGATATGGTTTCCGCTTTTGTTATTCACCGTTCTTGGCGTTGTTTCTTTACGGAAACTTTTGAAGTCATCATTGCAAAAAATTAATTAACATACCATGAGTAAATTTCAAAACCACAACCACCACGATTCAGAATCAATCATCTATACCTGTCCGATGCATCCGGAGGTGCGGAAGATGGAACCGGGGAAATGTCCGGGATGCGGGATGGATTTGATTCCGGAAAAGAAGTCGAAAGGAGACACTCACGCGAAGCACGATATGCAGAGCATGAGTCATATGGACCATGAGGCGGCCATGACCAGCCCGCAAATAGCGAAAAAAATGGAAGCGGACATGCGCAAGCGATTTTTCATTTCACTCCTGCTCTCTATTCCCATTTTTCTCTATTCGCCGGTCGGTGTAAACGTTTTCAAATTGAGTTTGCCGACACCTATTCCAATCAACTGGCTACTCTTAATTCTCACCACACCGATAGTTTTTTGGACGGGTTCCATTTTCATCACGGGCACCTGCTATTCGCTCCGAGCAAGAAAGTTGAATATGGCTGTTCTTGTTGCTACTGGTGTTTTGGCAGCGTATCTGTTTAGCGTATTACTCACATTCATTCGGCCTGATTCGGAAACATTTTACGAAGCGGCGGCGCTCTTGGTTACCTTCGTTCTGTTCGGGCACTGGATGGAGATGAAGGCTCGGCGCGGTACGTCCGACTCCTTGCGCGCTCTTTTTGATTTAGTGCCGCCAAAAGCAAATGTCATTCGAGACGGTGTGGAGATGAATATTTCAAGCGCAGATATTGTGCACGATGACATCATTGTGTTGCGGCCGGGCGACAAAGTGCCGGTGGATGGCGAGATTATTGAAGGCGAAACCTCTATTGACGAATCACTGGTGACCGGAGAATCAATGCCGGTTACGAAAACAGTTGGTGCGAAAGTCATCGGCGGTTCAGTGAATCAGACAGGGACGATAAAATTTAAAGCCACGCAGGTCGGCTCGGAGACGGTGCTGGCGCAAATTATCAAGATGGTTGAGACGGCGCAGAACTCCAAAGCTCCCGGTCAGCGCATTGCTGACAAAGCTGCTGGATGGCTTGTCATTGTTGCCATCGGTTCGGGACTCGCCGCTTTTATGGGGTGGTATGTTGTTGCCGGGGCGGGACTTCTTGTCGCTCTCACATTCGCAGTCTCAACAGTAGTTATTGCATGTCCTGACGCCCTTGGATTGGCCACGCCTACTGCGGTTGCCGTCGGAACCGGCATCGGCGCAAAGCATAATATTCTTATAAAAGATGCCGCGACGCTTGAAAATACCTCAAGACTAACCGCGATTGTCTTGGATAAGACGGGAACGCTCACGGAAGGGAAGCCAATCATCACCGATGTAGTTGCATTCAACGGCTTCACCGAGCAGGAAATCCTTCGGTATGAGGCGAGCGTTGAAGCTGGCTCAAATCATCCTCTTGCAAAAGCAATCTTGGAAGAAGCGACAAAAAGAGGAGCGACCCCGCTTGAATCGATTGAAAAATTTGAATCTGTCGCCGGACACGGGCTTAAGGCCGTCATTAAAGGGAAGGTTGTACTTGCAGGCACGGAAAAACTCCTCAATGGTTACAATGTAGACATTGGCAATGCCCGCTCTACTCTTGCTCGTCTTGCAGGCGAAAGCAAAACGTTGAGTCTGCTTGCCGTCGACGGCACGCTCGCCGGGGTTGTCGCCGCCGCCGATACGGTCAAACCGAGCGCGAAGAAAGCGATAACCGCCCTTAAAGAACTTGGTATTGAAGTCGTCATGATTACCGGCGACCATACTAAAGTGGCTGAATCGGTCGGCAGCAGCCTTGGCATTGATAGGGTCTTTGCGGAAGTGTTGCCGGGGGACAAGGCAAAATATGTCAAAAAACTTCAAGACGAAGGAAAGTTCGTGGCGATGGTGGGAGACGGCATTAATGATGCCCCCGCCTTGGCGCAAGCCGATATAGGCATAGCAATCGGTGCTGGTACCGATGTGGCGATTGAGACCGCCAACATAGTGCTTATGAAGTCAGACCCGTACGACATTGTGGCGGCCATTCGCCTCTCAAAAGCGACGGTAACGAAAATGAAACAGAATCTGTTTTGGGCGGCGATTTACAACGTTCTCGCCATTCCGGTCGCGGCCGGCGTGTTTTATACCACGCTGGGCTGGTCGCTCCGTCCGGAAATCGCCGCCCTGCTTATGTCCGCGTCCTCAATTATCGTTGCCACCAACGCGGT
>ERZ1292633.2386-Hain-H41-02um-R1-2386-length-19274-cov-5_pt1 | contig 19274 bp, 18 predicted proteins | sample MGYA00564406_ERZ1292633 | MGnify/ENA primary metagenome ERZ1292633 (study PRJEB36523, sample SAMEA6512639) | groundwater metagenome | collected 2019-01-08 | study: AquaDiva: Metagenomics assemblies of 32 groundwater samples
AAAGTTTTGGGATCTGCGTATTTAACTTTAGTGTTTTTTGCAAAGCAAATACTCGAAGTAAATAATATCCCAGCAATCAATAGGTGTTTTTTCATATATTTTCTATTCCTTAATTTTTATTGTTTTAAGCGAGTTTCAAGAAGCTCTGACAATGCTTTGTATGCATCAATTTCGGTAAAAATTCCAACTAGTTTTTCGTTATCAACTACCAAGGCGCAGCCATATTTTTTTTCTGCCATATGAGCCACTACTTCATTTAGTGGAGTGTTCGGTGAAGTAATATACGGGTCTGGTGTATAAGCCTCTTCAACTTTTGTGGTGCTTGGATCTACGTCTTTAAAACTGAGCACCAGATTAATATCTCGGTCTGTCAGAATACCGACTAATTTTCCGCCATTAAGCACAGGCAGATGTCTCATATGCAGTTTTTTCATAAACTCACTTGCATGCTCAAGACTTTGATCAAAACCTATTGATTTTGGTACATATGTCATAAATTTTTTCACTGTTGGAATTGCTTTCATTTGCATTATCTCCTTATTCAATTCGTAAAACTTATTAGGTAAAGATCACTTCTTCAAGCAGTATTTCAGTAAAAATAAATTTTAAACATGATCATGGTCATATTTAGACTGTTAAACATATATTAAATTTAATCCAATGAAAAAAAAGATCGAGGTTCATTTTCAACTAGGAATTGATTTATTTGGAAGAAGACTATGGAATCTTGCTAAACAACCTGTTTTTATAGTTTTAACGATTATGGGTAACGGTTTAATCGCAATATCAAGCATGTTATTGTATTACTTTGAAAAAGGCATAAATCCAAAAATTAACAGTTGGTTAGATACAGTTTGGTGGGCAGTTGCCACAGTGACAACGGTCGGTTATGGCGATGTAAGTCCAATTACGGATATCGGTAAAGTTATAGGAATTTTTATGATGATTGTTGGAACTGCACTTTTTTGGTCCTATACGGCGTTATTTGCGGGGGCGATCATGGCAGAGGAAGTTGCTGAAATCGAAAAAGAAAATGCAAAACAAACTAGAGTTCCACATATCGACGACGAGATTAAATTGACTAAAAAAAGGGAGGCAAAATGAAAAGTAATCATATCGCAATAGAGGTTTCAAGGGATGAGCACTATACGAGTCCTTATCTTAAATCATTAAAAGAAAACTGGCCGTCACTGGCTAGAGACTACAGACATTATTGTCATAGCGTAAACCCGAAAACAGGTGAGTTGTGGACTTGGACTTCGCCCGAGGGCCAAATGTTTTTTCATTTGGTATTAGATGAAAAAGGCACAAATCCACATCCTGGTAAATTAGCAAATGCTGATCGCCTGAGTAGTTTTAAGAAGGCATTAAAAGAATTAAAAAAGTTATCTGAAACAGAAAAAATAAAAAACGTTGAACTGCCCAAAGTGGGCTTTCATTTCACTGATCAGGAATTTACTTTAGCGACAATGATTGTTAAAGAAACTTTTTTAGACACCGAGATTGATGTTAAATTCGTGTAAAGAGGCATTTGGGGCTAGAAAAGCAGTAAATTCTTGTTCTTAAGGGGTCAAAAAATTAACTTGTGAAATGAGTACTTAATCCGCTAGTATGTGGGTTATGAAATCCACCCATAATCACCATCACACACCTGCTGACTGCGAAAAGTGCGAAACTAAGTCTAAAGGATTTATGTGTTCCACTTCGGATGAAATCACAGACAAAATCAGTTCAATTAAAGCTGACTGCCATTACAAAGCCGGTGAATCAATTTTTAGAGCAGGAGATAAGCCAGTGGGTTTATTTGCGATTCGTCGTGGTGTGGTTAAATTAGAATCACTAAATGCTGAAGGGGATGCACATACTTTAAACTTAGTAGGTGCTGGTGGTTTATTAGGCTATCGTGCATTTTTTAGAGGCGATGAGTATCATAATTCGGCCATTGCTTTAGAAGATACAGAAGTGTGTTTTTTGCCTAAAAAAGAGGTGATAGAACTATTTAATTGTCATCCAGAGCTAGGGCTCAAGCTCGTTAATCAACTCACTCAAGATTTAGATCGTGCAGAGACAAAATGGGTTGATCAAATCGACAAAGGTGCCCCGGCGCGTGTAGCAGATGCTTTATTATTTTTAAATGAAAAATTTAGTGGTTCTAGTTGGACCCGCAAAGAAATAGCGGAGTGGGCTGGGACTACGACTGAAACCGTTATTCGTACTCTAGCGGTGTTTGAAAAAGAAGGCATTATTACTCAAAATTATAAGAATTTTTCTGTCTTATCCTTACAAAAACTCATCGAAAAATCAAATACTTAGCTATTTATGATCTAGATCATATTTAAATATTAGAGAGTACTGTTAATCTCTTGAAATGCAGATATGTTCCTATTGTAAGGCACCTAGTATTTCAGGAGCTAAATATTGTTGTCAGAGTTGTGAGTTATTGTCCAATTGGGTGGATAGTGGAATTTCACCCTTAGCGCATGGAAAATCTGTTAGTCAAGAATGGCAAAAATACAATTTACCTGAACTTGAGAATCAATTTAATAATTCTGATTGTCCACTTTACAAAAAATTTCGCTTTTATATTGAAGGGCTACAGTGTTCTTCTTGTGTTCATCTACTTGAGGATTTTCCTCTTTATTTTAGCGGCGTGATGAGCTCTAAGCTTAATTACAGTCAAAGAATACTTGAGGTTCAAACAAATCCTAAAGTGAGGCTGGGGAGTCTCTGTGAGTCAATAGATTCGCTTGGATATAAACCCACTCCTTTAAATGAATATACAGATTACGATAAAGCACAGCAATTAGAGAAAAATAATGAACTTAAGCGCATTGGTGTAGCTGGAGCGGTGGCTGCGAATACAATGTTGTTTGCGGTGCCTCTCTATGCTGGTCTAGATGGAGCTTTAGCTTTGGTCTTCAAATGGATCATGTTTTTTACATTTTTGCCAATATTACTTTATTCTGCAGTGCCATTTTACAAAAAAGCTTGGGGTAGTTTGCTGATCCGCAGAATTAATGTGGACATGATGATTAGCGTGGCCTTATGGGTTGGATTTATATTATCGACCTACAGTTTGGCTTTAGGTTTAGATGATTTATACTTTGACTCCACTGCAAGTTTTATTTTTTTAATTTTATTAACAAGATATTTTTTGCGTCAACATCAAGACAGGTTTTTGCGTAAAAATATATTTGAGGATTTGTTTATCAATACGGCGTATGAAGTAGTTGATCAAAACGCTAAGCACTATACAAATTTTAAAGAAATCAAAATTAATCAAGAAATTATTTTAAAGCAAAATCAGCTTTTGCCATGTGACTCAAACTTAGAATCTGGAATGGCAAGTTTTGATCTTTCTTTTTTAACTGGTGAGGTGCATCCGCAAATAAAGCATGCCGGTGAAACGGTAATGGCGGGTAGTCGATTAGTGAGCCAGGAAGCTGTATTAAAAAGTCATAGTTTAGCAACGGAAAGCAATTTAGCTATAGCTCTAGGAAACATCGACAATCAATCTCAAGATAAAAATAGGATTCAATCTTTAAGTGATGTGGTTTCACATCGATTGACTTTGGTTGTATTTTCCTTAGCGGCAGCATTTTTTATTATAAGCTTTGATTCATTAGGCTATGAGTCGTTTAAGAGAAGTTTGGCTTTGATTACTATTGCATGTCCCTGCGCAGTGGCATTTGGCACCCCACTCGCTTATAGCTTAGGTTTGAGAAAAGCAGCTCAAAACGGATTTTTTATAAGAACTGAAAATGTATTTGAAAAACTAGCGCAAATTAAAAAAATAATATTTGATAAAACAGGTACTTTGACTTCATCACAATTAAAGTTAGTTAAAAATTATCCAGAAAACTTATCAGAAGAAAGTAAGTCGATAATTTTAGGTTTAGAAAAAGCATCCATGCATCCACTAGCCTTAGGATTGAAAGACTCGTGGTCTAATTCAGTAGTGGCCGACATAAAATCAGTCAAAGAGGAAGTCGGAAGTGGTGTTGAGGCCTATTACAATGGTCATTTGTATCAGCTAAAAAAATCTACCGATGATAGTGGGGATGGCTCAATGCAAGCAGATTTTTCTGTGGATGGTAAGCGGCAGGCCTATTTGTTTTTTAATGAAAATCTTCGTGATGAGGCAAAAGATGTTATCAATGAATTTTACAAATTAAATTTTGAAGTGATGATGTTAACGGGTGATAAACGTAATCGCGCTATTGAAGCAGCTAGAATGCTGGGTATAAGACCAAAGTATGTATTTGCTGAGCAATCGTCCGAGTCTAAAAAACAAATCGTCGAAGAGCAAAATCCCTGTTTATTTGTTGGCGATGGCCTAAATGATTTACAAGGACTAAATCAGGCCTATGTTAGTTTTGCTATTAGAGGAAGTTTTGAGTCTACTTTACAAGTAAGTGACGTCTATGCACCTAAAAAAAACTTACGAGCTCTTTTGGAAGTGATTAATCTTTCTAAAAAAATTCTATATACTGTTAAAACAAATTTACTTTTTGCCGTATTCTACAACGCCATAGGTGGACTTCTTGCTCTTGCTGGATATATTAATCCCTTAGCTGCGGCTGTTCTTATGCCAATCAGTTCATTTTTGATAACTTCTCATACAGTGTGGAAACTTAGATGACGACAATTATATTTATGGTAGCTGTGGCACTTATCTTATCGGTGTCTTTTGTGTTTTGTTATTTATGGGCTCTTTCTGCAGGACAATTTAATGATTTAGAAACGCCAGCTCATCGAATTCTTAAAGATGATTTTATATTAAAAGTTACTGAAAGGAAAAACCATGAACAGAAATAATTTCAATAACAATTCTTATGACGACGATATTGTTAGAAAATTTGCAATTATAACGCTTGTATGGGCTGGGGTTGCATTTATTGTAGGATTGCTTGCCGCTCTACAATTAGCGTACTGGCCGGCCAATACAACTCTGGAATGGCATACTTTTGGTCGGATTAGACCCCTACATACAAATGCGGCCATTTTTGCATTTGCAGGAAATGCTATTTTTGCTGGTATTTATCATTCAACTCAGCGACTTCTCAGAACGCGATTGTTTTCTGACATATTAAGCCGAATTCATTTTTGGGGATGGCAGCTTGTTATATTATGTGCCGCGATCTCTTTACCATTAGGATTTACTCAAGGTAAAGAGTATGCCGAACTTGAATGGCCAATTGATATCTTAATTACATTAGTTTGGGTTGTTTTTGCGGTCAATTTCTTTGGTACTTTATATAAACGTCGTGAAAAACATATGTATGTAGCGATTTGGTTTTATATAGCGACAATTATAACAGTTGCAATATTACATATTGTTAATTCAATTGCTATACCATTCAGTTTTATGAAAAGTTATACGGTCTGGGCCGGTATGCAGGATGCCCTGGTGCAATGGTGGTATGGTCATAATGCAGTGGCCTTTTTCTTAACGACTCCGTTTCTGGGCTTAATGTACTACTATGTCCCTAAAATTATAAATGCTCCAATTTACTCTTATCGTCTTTCGATTATTCACTTTTGGGCACTGGTATTTATTTATATTTGGGCTGGGCCACATCATTTACTTTATACGGCACTACCTGACTGGTTGCAAACTGTTGGGATGGTATTTTCGATTATGTTATGGGCTCCAAGTTGGGGCGGAATGATTAACGGTTTACTCACATTTAAAGGTCGGTGGAATTCACTTCGCACGGAACCAGTTTGGAAATTTTTAATAGCAGCTTTAACTTTTTACGGAATGGCAACTTTTGAGGGACCGCTTTTATCGATAAAATCTGTAAGTGCAATTGGGCACTACACAGATTGGATTATTGGTCACGTACATGGGGGTGCATTAGGCTGGAACGGCTTTATGATATTCGCCATGCTTTACTACATAGTCCCCAAATTATGGAATACGGAGCTCTATTCTAAAAAATTAGCTGAGCAGCATTTTTGGCTCGGATTAGTTGGTATTATTTTATATTACGTTTCAATGCTTGTTGCGGGAGTAACTCAAGGATTAATGTGGAAGGCAGTTGATGACAATGGTTTGCTTGTCTATCCCGAGTTTATTGAAACAGTTGTGCGTATTATGCCACTCTATTGGATACGTGCTTTAGGCGGCCTTCTTTATATCGCTGGATTTGTATTAATGATTTACAATATTGTAAAAACGATTAAATCTTCAAAAACCGCCTTAACAGACACTCCAATTGCTAACTTAGTTAATGAAAATGTAAACGACGGAAAACCTCGTTTAATTGAAGGCTATGCAACTAAGTTTTCTATTTTGGCTTTACTTGCCGTTTTAGTTGGTAGTGTAATTGAAATCTATCCAACCTTAAATATTCATCGCTATGTAAATCCTGAAGTTACAACTCTGCCATTTACAGCACTAGAGCAAGAAGGGCGAGATCTTTACGTTCGTGAGGGCTGCTATTTGTGTCACTCACAACAAATTCGTCCCTTAGTAGATGAGAAATTGAGGTACGGTGATCCATCAACAATTGAAGAGTCAATTTATGATCGTCCCTATCAATGGGGCTCTAAAAGAACTGGCCCTGATTTGGCTAGACAGGGTAAAAAATATCCTGATATGTGGCATTACCGTCATATGTTAGATCCGAGAGAGATACAGCCAAAATCAATTATGCCAGCCTATCCTTGGTTTGCTAAAAAAAGCATAGATTACTCTCAAATTAAAAAGAAATTAAATGTGATGAAAAATTTAGGCGTACCTTACACAGATGAGCAAGTTCAAAATGCTGATTTTGATGCGCAAGCACAGGCGAAGCTTATTGCGGATGGACTTAAGCAGCAAGGTGTAACAGAAAATATTGAGGGAAAAGAAATTTTAGCAATGATCGCTTATTTACAGGCTTTGGGGCAGAAAGGGAAAAAATAATGTTTAAGCAAGCATTTATGAACTTTTCAGACAGTCATTTAATTGTCATAGGATTCTTACTGTTTATGACAACTTTTTTGGGAGCTTTAATCTGGACATTTTTTGTTCAAGATAAAAACTTCTATAAACAAATGAGCGAAATGCCTCTTAATAATGGAGTAAAGCATGGAGAATAATAAGCAATCATTTCATGTTTATGATGGAATTGAAGAACAAAATAATCCAATGCCAGATTGGTGGATATGGCTCTTCATACTGACTGTTATATTTAGTTTAATTTATTGGCTGCACTATACTTCTGGTAGCGGTGTTACACTTAAAGAAGAATACGATGTAGCAATAAAAGCCTATCAAGAAAAAAACAGCCAAAACTTAAATAATTCATCCTCTGAAACAGAAGAATCACTCATGGCCTTTATGAAAAGTGAAAATTCTATTCTAGAAGGTAAAAATATATACTCAGCAAAGTGCGCTATGTGCCATGGCGTGCAACTAGAAGGCAAAATTGGTCCAAATTTAACAGATACTTTCTGGATTACTGGTAAAGGCACGCGTGTCGATGTCGTTAAAGTAATTCAAAAAGGGGCTCCTGCTAAAGGCATGCCTCCTTGGGAAGCTCTATTAAAACCTGAGGAAATAAAATATGTAGCCTCATATGTATTTTCAAAAAAAGGCTCGAATCCATCAAATGCAAAAATATCTGAAGGTGTTGAGGTTAAATAACTATGTATAGTTTTGCGGGCCCTGCAGAAGTAAGTGGGAAATATCAAAAGATACGCAACTTTATACAGCCCGCATTAATTATTATATTTTTAGTCTTACCATGGCTGAAAATGAATGAGCAGCCTGTGTTATTGCTTGATTTTTTTAACAGACATTTTGTATTTTTCGGACGCAGTTTTTTTTCACACGATGCCCCATTATTATTTTTTTTAGTTATTTTGCTGGTGTTAAGTATATTTACTTTAACTGCAATATTTGGACGATTGTGGTGTGGATGGAGTTGCCCGCAAACTGTGTTTTTGCATGCACTTTATAATAAAGTAGAAAAATTTATTATGGGTACTTATGCCAAAAGAAAAGTGTTTTATAAAGAAGAGGTAAACTTATTAAAAACCTTTAAAATAATTTTACTATACACAGTTTTCTTTTCAATAAGTTGGGTACTGGCTCATTCATTTGTGGCGTATTTTTTAGGTGCCGAAACAGTTACAAAATACATTTTTGAAGGGCCCACAGATCATTTAAAACCATTTGCTGTGCTCATGATAATGACAGCGGTGTTATTTTTAAACTTTACATATATGCGCGAAAAATTTTGTTATTTAATTTGTCCTTATGGTCGATTTCAAAATGCTTTAATAGATCGGAATACTCTTATTGTTTTATATGATAAATTAAGAGGGGAACCTAGGGGTAAAACCTCTATTCAAAATATCGACAAGGGTGACTGTGTCGACTGCAGCAGGTGTGTGACAGTCTGTCCAGTTAATATTGACATCCGCAATGGTTTTCAGCAAGAATGCATAGCCTGCGGTAAGTGTATAGATGCATGTAATGCCGTTATGAAAAAATTAAATAATCAACCGTATTTGATTCGGTTTGAAACCGGTGATCAGAAAAAAATTACCTTAAAAAGATTCAGATTGGTTTTATATGCGGGTTTGATTTTAATTTTTTCATCAGCACTAGTTTGGACAATTGTTAATCGAGGCAATATAGATTTAACAATTACTCGTGCTTCTGGCGCGCCATTTAGTGCAAGATTGAATGAAGGCCATAAAATATTTCAAAACCAATTTCTTATTCATATGAAAAATCAAACTGCAAAGTCTATTGATGTTAACATTGAGTTATCTGAACAAAATATTAAAGATGGTTATGTGTTATTATCTGCTATTAATAAAATGCAATTGAATCCAGAGCAGGATTTAAAAACTCCAGTATTTATTGAAATTGAGAAATCTAAATTTAGTTCAAGTCAGCACACACTAGAGATTATTTTACAAAGCTCTGAAAGTATTGTTCAGCGTAAAATTGATTTCATTGGACTAGAATAATGCAAATAGCATTAATAGGAACTTTTTTAATCATGGGTTTTCTAGGTAGCTGGCACTGTGCCACGATGTGTGGTCCCTTGTGTGTTAACTTTAAAAGTCGAATTGATTTTTCTATGTATCAATTCGGGCGGTTATTATCCTATTTAGCAATAGGGACTACTCTATTTTTGGGGACACAGTTTTTTTTAAATACAGATAGTCGAAGCTTAAAATTAATCGCTACAGTTTTATATGGTGTAATATTTATTAGTTTTGGATTAGTGCAATTGAATTTAATTAAAGCTAAACTTATTAAAAACAATTACACAAAAATTCAGTTTTTTTTATTTAGTAAAAGTATGAAATATATAAAAAAATCTCCTCCGCTCTTAGGTTTATTAACTGGTCTTTTGCCCTGTGCATGGCTTTATTCATTTTTATTTTTATCAACACAGATGAATAGCTTGTCAGATTCATTATTTTTGATTTTCATTTTTTGGTTTACAGCATTGCCAGCTTTCGTTGTTTTTACGGGATTTATGCAGAGTTTAATTAAGTTTTCACCTGTGTCTCATCAACGAATTTCCGGAATTGTTCTTATTTCCGCCGGTCTGTTTGCTATAATGGGCCATTGGTTGTGATTAAATAGATAGGCTATGTCCACGCCACAATTATTATACGGGGTGCCATTTTAGGTCATATCAATAATTTAGTCTGATATATGACATACATCATATTAACTAAAAATCAGCTATTTTATACTTCATATAGATCAAATTAGAATTACCCAACTTAACAAAAGGAATAATATGGAAACACAGATAAAAAATATTTTTTCAAAAAATTTAGTCACTCTTAAAGATTCTGATACTTTGCATCAGGCCGAAGACCTGATGAATAACCATAATATCAGGCACCTGCCAGTTACAGACGCCAACGACACTTTAGTTGGTATGTTATCAAAAAGTGATTTTATAGCGCTAAAACATGTAGATTCCAGGTTGCGGGAGTTTACAGTTAAAAGTTTAATGAGTTCACCCGTAAAGATTGTTGCGGCCAATTCAAAGGTAAAAGCAGTAGCACAACTTTTTATCAGTAAAAAAATAAACAGTGCCTTGATTGTTGAAAATAAAGAGGTCGTAGGAATTGTCACCAGCGAAGATCTGATTCGATTATTGGCCGAAAGGGAAGATCTCAGCTCAGAAGCTGAAAAAATGGATCTGGCGGAATTGGCGAGTGAGGGGTGGATCTCTATGACAACGTTGATCTAGTACTTAATGTTTTTAGCCTAAAAGAAGCACAAGCGTACAGCTTGTACTGTGCGTAATAATTTGTCATTTATAAGCTCTTATTGTATAAAATAGGTCAAACGTCTTTCTAAAAAGCCAATTGTCTAAATCAAAATATAGTAGCAATATTCTCTACATGCGCTCAATTATTAAATTTTTCTTGAATCAGAGTATGTTTTCAAACTTAGCGACAGTTATAGTTCTTTTGGTCGGAACTATTTCGTTGTTTACAATACGTAAAGATTTATTTCCGCAGGTGAGCTTTGATACAACTATAGTAACGACGATTTATCCGGGAGCTTCTCCTGAGCAAGTTGAAAAGTTAATTACTAATCCCATTGAACAAGCACTGCGCGAAGTTGACGGTATTAAGAAAGTACAAAGTAATTCGATCGATGGTCGTAGCGCGGTGATTGTTATTTTAGATCCCAACTCGCGTAACATCGATAAAACAAATCAAGATATTCAAAGCGCAATTAACCGCGTTCAGGATTTACCTGATGATGCGCAGGATCCAGTTGTAACAGTTCTGGAGTCGGGCCAATCACCAGTAATTGAATTAGCTTTTTATTCTGATAATTTTTCTGAAGTTGAACTGCGCGAACTTTCGCGAAAATATGCGGATGATATTTCGTTACTTACAGGCGTAGCTAAGGTTACTAAAAATGCGTGGCGCCGAATTGAGTGGGTTGTTTCAGTCGATCAAAAAAAATTAACGGCGGCACATTTATCGTTAACGGATGTGGTGCAGTCCTTAAAAACCCAAAATATTCAATTGCCCGCAGGCGATTTAGTAGTCAAAAATGGCACTGAAATCGCGGTTAAAACAGACGGTGAAGTAAAAAATAAGACAGATATTGAAAACGTTTATATTAGATCTAACTTCGAAGGTTATGGAATTCGAATTAAAGATATCGCCACAGTTGAGCTCAAACTTGAAAAACCTTCTGTTTTGTATAGATCTAATGGTAAACAAAGTTTTTCGATGATTATTTCTAAAAAATCCAAAGCGGATGCCTTAAAAGTTGTTGATGAAATTAGAAAGTATATGACAACTGTAGAAGCTAGGCTTCCAGCCGGAGTTAGCTATATTTTATACAATGACTTTACCGTTTATCTTAGCAACCGTCTGAGTATTTTGGGCGGTAATATGATTATAGGTTTAATTTTAGTTTTGGGAATTTTGGCATTTTTCTTTCCGCTGAGAGTTGCATTCGTGGTGGCTCTTGGAATTCCGTTCAGTATGCTCGGTGCGATTCTTCTTTTAGAAAAAATCGGCTTTTCGATTAATTTAGTAAGCTTGATTGGTCTTATTATTGTCTCAGGGATGTTGGTTGATGATGCCATCGTGGTTGTTGAAAATATTTTTAGGCGTTACGAAGATGGAGAGGACCTCGACACCGCTATTTTTGAAGGAACGGTGGAGGTAATACCTGCGGTAACAGCGTCTGTATTAACGACAGTTGCCGCATTTTCTCCAATGCTGTTTATGTCGGGAATTTTTGGTAAATTTATTTTTGAAATTCCGATTATGGTAATAGTGCCCTTGCTGATTTCGCTTTTTGAAGCCTTTATTATTGCACCGGCGCACTTTAAAGATTTGGTAGGCGGAAAAGCTCACGACGTCTTAAGCAAAATCAAACAAGATGAAACCAAAGTGCATTGGTATACGAGATTTTTACCTCATTATGAACGTTTAATAGCTTGGACTGTGGATAATAAATATAAAACCTTAGGTTTTTTTGGTGCTTTAATTATGGTAACTGGTTTAGCCGCTACTAAAATGAATTTTATTTTGTTTCCGCCTGATGGTATTTACACTTTCTTTTTGCGCTTAGATGGTAAACCAGGGGCGACTATTCACGACATGAAAAAAATTGTTGAAAAAATTGAGCCTTATATTGCAAAGTTAGACAAAGCTGAACTACAGGACTTTATTGTCAGCATCGGACTACAACAGAATGATCCCAACGATCCACTTACTAAAAGGGCACCCCACTATGTTCAGTTCCGGATTAATCTAACTCCAGAGGGAACTAGAAAAAGAAAAGTAGACGAAGTAGTGGAAGACCTCAGGGCCCATATTCCTGAAAAAATTGATGGTATTGAAAAAATCAAATTTGAAATTGCCAAAGGAGGGCCACCGCAAGGGCGGCCGATCTCTATTAATGTATTGGGCGATGATTTTGAGGTTTTACGTAAAATATCTGCCGAAATTAAAGAAATGCTGGCTACCATTGAGGGTGTTATCGATATTGAAGATTCTGAAGTTGTTGGTAAAAAAGAGATTAAAGTTATACCTAATCGCCAATCTTTATCGAATGTAGGTCTTTCGACCACGGATGTAGCACAAACTATTCGTGCGGCCTTTGCGGGTCTTGAGGCCTCGAGCATTAGAACAATTGATGAAGAAATTAATGTCCGAGTTAAGCTTAAAGAAGAGGTTGTTGATCAGGAACGACAGCTGAACAATATCTTTATAAGCAATAGATCTGGTGGTTTAGTACCACTGGACCGACTAGCCACCTATGAAGAAAGTTCTTCAAGGTTAATTGTTCAGCATGAAAAATTTCAAAGACTTTTAAATGTTTCAGCGCAGGTGGATTTAACCAAAATCACGGCGATAAAAGCTACAGAAAAATTTGCACGCTCACTTGAAGGAATAAATAAAAAGTATCCTAATTACAAATTAATTTTGGGTGGAGAATCGGAAGACACCGAAGAAAGTATGAAGAGCTTATTTAGGTCATTTGGGTATGCATTTTTGTTAATTTTTACAATTCTTATTTTAACTTTTGGAAATTTGATTCAGCCGTTACTTGTTGTATTTGCAATACCATTAGGTTTTGTTGGCACAGTATGGGCCTTAATTTTACACGGTAAGCCACTTAGTTTTATGGCCATGCTGGGAATTATTGCCTTAGCCGGAGTTATTGTGAATAACGCCATAGTTTATATCGCATTTTTTAACTCATTAAAATCTAAAATGCCGTTAAGACAAGCCTTAATTAGCGCTGCTACAACAAGGTTAAGACCGATTATTTTAACCTCACTCACCACGGTGTTGGGATTAATGCCAACCGCCTACGGTATTGGTGGCAGTGATGGCTTTGTAAAAAGCTTGGCCTTGGCTTTAGGTTGGGGACTGGCTTTAGGCTCTCTTTTAACAGTTGTGGTATTTCCGGCTTTGCTCGCTATTGTTGAATCATGGCAAGAGACGCTAGCTCGTAAATTTAAAAAAGTTCTTTTTACTAAAAAGTGAATTTCAACTTTTTACCTGGAAAATTAATCTAAAATTTCCAGATACTCGTAACTTATTGGGGCATGTGATGGAAAAGCCTAAGAGAGATGTCTCTCTTAGGCGCATATCGAATCGAGTAGGCGAATTAGCCTCTATCAAATTGATAATAAATTTCAACGTGATTGTGGCGATCCTCTCTGTGTTCTGAGCGGTGATGTCTGTGTTCATAATGATGATGTCTATGTCCGTAATGATGGTGTCTACGTCCATAAGCATGTCCACGGCCAGGATGGTGGTATTTATGCCCAGAATGGTATTTTTTATAATATCGATATTCACGGTCTTTTCTGTGGCGAGGTCTATGTTCATAATCGCTGTCATCATCATCATGGCGAGGATGTCTTCGATCCGCACGATGTTGCTGATTACTTTCCATATCATGCCCGACACTCGCGCCAACGGCACCCCCGATGGCTCCGCCTAGGATTGCGCCATCGCGCCCGCCTGATTGGTGACCGATAGCAGAGCCGACTGCGGCTCCAACTGCTGAGCCAAGCGCCGTGTTGGCGCTTGCGGTCTGCGAATAAAAGTTTAATGAACCCATTAAACTAAGTGCACAGACTATGCTTATGTTTCTTGCTTTCATGGCAATCTCCTTTTCAGAAAAGAGTTAATCTCTTTTCAAAAAAAATTAATTAAGCTTATTTTAAAACCTATTGAGATAGCTGGATAGATGTTTTAATAGTTATATTTTAATTGAAATTTTAGTGTGGTTCTAATGAGTTATAGCTTAATGCGCTTCATCTTTAGTCTGGTGTTGTTTTTAAGTGACTACTTTCCATATTGTAAAGATGTGACTTACATAACACAATCAAAAGGATGTTTTTGGCACATAAAAAATGAAAATTCTAATTATTTTAATTTTATTTTTTGCAGAAAATAAGTCCTTTGCTCAAAGTGAGTTACCACTTTTGCAAATGGGATTTGGTTACGGCACAGGTTCTGTTCCTGACTATCCAGCCTCGGATCAGGTTCATGCACGAAATATATTTTTACCTGTTTTGATCTATCGTGGAACGGTAATAAAATCTGATCAAGAGGAAGGAACACGTGCTGAGTTGTTTAAATCCTTAGACTATAAAATCAACCTCAGTTTTGGCGCCCGTTTTTCAGCTGATAGCAGCACCAATAGAGCTCGTAAAAATATGCCCAGTTTAAACTACGTTCTTGAGGTCGGTCCAAATTTAAGGTATCGGATTTGGTCTAACTTAGAAAATACGGACAATCTCATTTTGCAAGTTCCGCTACGCGTAACATTCACCACTAATTTTAAAGACAGCGATTTTCTGGGTTTCGTATTGGATCCCGAAATACGCTATGAGAAAAATAATTTTTTAGTAGATAATATTAAATCTAAAAGTTCAGTCAGTTTTGAATTTTTCAGCGAGCGTGTGGCAAATTATTTTTATGAAGTTGAACCACAGTTTCAAAATAACCAAAGAAGTAGCTACAGAGCTAAGTCTGGTTTTTCAGGCATTAATTATACTCAAAGTTTTTTATATCAGACTGATTCTTGGTTGATGATTTTAGGTGCCAGCTATACGGACTACTCACAGTCAGTTAATAGAGATAGTCCGTTATATAAACAAAGCTACAGCAGTACTTATTTTGTAGCTTTGGGATGGTTTTTTTATAGTACAGAATAGCAAAACATTAATAGCGGGTTGTGCTTACTTAATTAAAGAGTCTACGACCTCATTAATCTGAGATGTGTAGAAACCTAAATTTTCTCTCAGATCATCTACAGTAATATTATGCTCTACATCTGGAGTCACACCTAAGTTCTCAATCGGCTTATGATTTTCACGGTGAGCAAGTGATCCGGTTATAGTAATATTCGAAAACCCAAACAGATTCGGAAACTGAATGCTTTGTACGTAACCACCGGCTCCAGCTGTTCGTGTACCAAAGATAGTTACACGATTGTTGTCTTGCAATATGGCCGGGAAAAAATCGCCACCTGAAAAATCAAGTTCATTAACCAAAAGCACTATTGGTTTTGTATATCGAGTTGTAGCATGTGGATTAATGCGGTCTACGCCCCAAATATAGTAAGGGTCAGAGAGCTTTTTACCCATCGCCCACTGTTCTATTATAAAGTTACAATATTCTCTTACGTAAGTAACAAATTGCAATGTAACCGGATATCCCGAACTGGTTTCGCCGATTATTTTTTTAGCCTCTGCAAGAGTGGTAATAGATTTTAACTCATTTAATGTATCAACAGCACTACTTACGAGTTTTTCATTTAAACTCATTTGGTGGCGCGGAGTAGTGGCCGACTCACTAATTAATAACGAAACTAAAGAATAAAGATAAAATACTGAGCCACCAGGATTATTGACCTGGTCGATAACTAAAACACTGGTCAGTTTTTCCATTTTTTGAATAAGACCGGCCATTTCTGCAATCGCCGCATCAGCATCTTCTGGCGTATAGGAAGGGATTCGAATAACACCAACAAGCTTGCCAGCATGATTTGAGTAAATATAAGCATCAAAGATGCTATCATTTGCTGATGCCCATATTTTCTCACCTAGCTTGGGAACGAATGAAGTTTTTTTACCTATGCCCCAATCAGAATTGATATCTGCAAAGTCTAGGGCTTCATTTGACATCATCATCGGCAATGGCATCAGACGATTAAATTTATTTGATTCTAGCGTTGCGGACTCGGTTAATTGGCTCAAGTTAGCTCCTCCACCAGGAATTTGTTCTTTTTGATAATCCCAGATGAGTTGGTGGCGTATAGGAGTGTTTTCGTCGGCTCTCTGGAAAGTTAAGCTTACAGGACCCTTTGGTACTTTCATATTAGAGCGGGCAGATCGCGAAGTCAGAAACATGTCCGCCATAGCTAAATCAGTACCAGGTACATTTTTGCCTTTAGATAACACTAAATCAGAAAGTATTTCAGTAATATAGATCTCATCAATAGCAATTAATTCATCACCAATCGCAAATGGAAATGAATCCAGTGGTAATTTTTTACGATCTATTCCGACCAATATTGTTTTACCTTCAAATGTTCTAAATGAAAGTGGTAGGCTGGCTTTTTCGGTTGAATAAAAGCGGACCGCAACATGGTAATCCTGTGTGGACTCAATAAAATCAGCTAAGGCATTACGATAATCATAAACAGAGCTTGCAGCATTAATTTTAGCTAAAGCTGTGCCCAGTTCAGACTCTAAGTTCCATCCTAAATGTTTTTCTTTCCACTGTTTAGGAGCATAGTGCTGAGAATAAACATTAGCGATGAATTTCATTTCATCTGCTAATTTGTTTTTAAATTCCTTCGAGATTTGTGCTTCAGAGGTGAAGCTGAGTAAAGAAATTAATACCAATGAAATTACAGACTTGATAATTGTTGACGACATATTTCCCCCATAGGCTTAGAGGGGGTATATTTAGTCAATAAAGCTACAAAACTCAAGTCCTTTTATATTAAAAACTATTTACAGTTGAATCCGGCTGCACTTAAATTTTTTGCTATCTTCTGACTAACTCCGTCGCAGTAGCTAGATTCGTTTTTAGCTGTCGCCACAGATTTAGCCTCACCATGTTTGGTGTACATCAGTTCGCAACCAGCATCGACGTTTGTAATATCTAGGCGTCGAACATCTGAGCCATTTGTGCAAGTCATTGCGCCTGAAGTATTAGCACCGGTAGTTGGGGCAGACATCGTCTTTGCTTCGGTTTTTTCCGTAGTGGTTTTTGTAGTTTGTGTAGCAGTTACAGCGGGAGTTGCTGCCTTTTTTGAACCAGATGAGCACGCTGTGATAGAAAGGGTTAAAAGAGAAGCAACAGCAACAGCAACAAGTGAAAAAAGTGATTTCATAATAGTCTCCATAGTTAATTTTGGACAGAATAATTCAAATTATTATGGCTGTCATCAGCTCAATGTGACCAAAGGCTTAATTCCGGTCGACATTTATATTATGTATTCAACCAATCTGCTTAAGTTTTAATCAGTAGCCGAAACTGAAAAAAATGTGTTCACTCTACTAGCCAAGCAGACCTGTCAATTGTTAAAAGAAATAGAAATGGCACTCAAAATTTCTCGAATTCTACATGCCGGTTATGTTTTTGAATGCGCTGAAACCCAGATTGCATTTGATCCAATTTTTGAAAACCCCTTCAGCAAAAATTGTCATGCTTTTCCAAACGTTAAGTTTGATCATGAGCAAATCAAAAAAATAAAATTCGATGCGATTTTTATTTCGCACTTTCATGACGATCACTGCTCTCTAGAAAGTCTGAACTTTTTTGACCGCAGTACGCCGATATATATTTACTGTATTTTTGAGGAACTTTTTTTGATCATCAAAGAGTTGGGATTTGTGAATGTTCATAAATTACAGATTGATGTGAGTGTAATAGTAGGCTCATTTGAAATCATTCCGCGTAAGGCGCTTGATGCAGATGTGGATTCAATATTTCAAATTAAAGCTAGCGGTCTTAATATTTTGAATGTGGTTGACTCGTGGATAGATGTAGAAACCTTGAATCTACTAACTCAATTGGGAGCTTGGGACATGATTCTATGGCCATTTCAAACTATGCGCGAAATAGAAGTGCTCGCGCCAAGCAGGGCCGCGGTCGCCGCAAAAGAATTGCCAATCGAATGGATCCAGCAACTTAAAATATTAAAACCGAAATTTTTGGTGCCGAGTTCTTGCCAATTTATTCAGGAAAGCTGGTCGTGGTTCAGATACGCCTATTTTCCGATTACTTATCAAGATTTTAAGCTACAGATAGAGTCTGCTTTACCAGCTACGCAGGTTGTAAGATTAAACCCCGGCGTTAGTGTTGTTTTAGAAAATAACACACTTGGTATGTCTTCCGCTTTAACATGGGTGCAGCCCATTGGTGAACAAGAAGTCGATTACGAATATAAACCTGATCAAAAGCCTATGAGCACCGCTGAAATTGCCTGCAAGCTTCCTCAGATTTCTGCAGAACAAACTCAAAAAGTTTTTGAGTTTTGTGGTCGCGGGCTTATTCAAAAATATCAGTCACTGGAGCCCCCACAGGAGGCCTATTTTAATAAAACCAGAATATGGAGATTATCTGTTTACGATCATACAGGCAGTGCATCCCATTTTTATTACAATTTGAATGCTGCTCATATTGAATCTACTTCAGATACTAAAAAAGATTTGTCTTGGTCCACAGAGATTCCCATTTGTAAGTTATACGAAGCCTTAGAAAATGGCGAAACTTTAACTTCACTTTATATGCGAATAAACGATATGGTTTTTGCACCAGAGATCGAAGCTGAAATTGAATCTGTCGATATTGTCGAGGATCCATTGATACGTTGTCTTTTTAGTGACTCTTTTTTTTCTTATCAGAAGCTACAGCTAAAACGTTTATTGGCTGCTGTCGCCGGTTAGCAGGAGTTGCGGCATATCTTTAAAGGTGGCCTTATTTTCACTTACAGTGTTGTCATAAGTTATAAGCCAAATACGATCAAATATTTTTTTGGGATATCTAATAATTTGCGGAATTCCGAAGCCATTTAAAAAATCAGTTAAGATTTCGTGTTGCCAACAAATAACAATAATTTTTTCATCAAATAAAGTATTGGTATTAATATCATGAATTAAACTCATGTAGCTATCGCGTTTATAGTTTTGGTGCACGTCGAGTTTAAATATTTCACCCACAAATTGAAGAGTTTGAATAGAGCGTACTGAACTGGTTACTTTTTCTTGACCTGCTCCATACAAAAA
>ERZ1292633.2389-Hain-H41-02um-R1-2389-length-19254-cov-4_pt1 | contig 19254 bp, 21 predicted proteins | sample MGYA00564406_ERZ1292633 | MGnify/ENA primary metagenome ERZ1292633 (study PRJEB36523, sample SAMEA6512639) | groundwater metagenome | collected 2019-01-08 | study: AquaDiva: Metagenomics assemblies of 32 groundwater samples
TGCGGAAACTGAAAGTGGTCCTCGATCTTCTGGCCCATGGCCGCCAAGGCAACAAGCTGCGCATCGGTCAGCTTCGCTACCGATTGCAGCTCGGGCGCCACGGGCATATGGGCAATCGTATTCGTGCCTGGCTTGCGGGCTAACTTCCAGGCTTGGGTCGCCAGCTGCCGATCCAGCATCTTGAAACCATCTTTGTGGACACGGTAGCGATCGGGCGTCAGTGCGCCCGTTGTCACCGCTTCACCCAACCCCCAGGCGGCGTCGATCGTCAGAACTGTTTTGTCTTTGGTGAGTGGATCAAGGGTGAAGAGGTTACCCGCTACCTCGGACTGAACCATGGATTGGACAACGACCGCGATCGTTGCCTTGAGATGGTCGAGGCCGTGCGTGGCACGGTAGTAGACTGCCCGAGCAGCAAACAAGCTGCCAAATACTGACCGAACTGCCTCGATGACCGACTCGGCCCCTGTCACATTGAGCACGGTTAGCTGGTCGCCAGCTGCCACACCATCGGTTTCAACTGAGCTCCGCACGGCTACCTGCATCGCGCTGCCTGGCCGGGTTACCAGCTCCTGGTAGGCCTCGCGAATCTGGGCAGCCAGTGGTGCTGGCAGTGGTGCTTGGGCCAGCTGTTCTTGCAGGTGCATGGCCGCAAATTGGAGTGACTTCGTGTCATCCGAAGCAATCTTGCCTAGCTGGGTGCGGATCAGTTGGTCGAACCGGTTTGCGCGCACAAACTGCTGGTAGCTCTCGGTGGTCACGACGAAGGCTGGTGGTACTGGAATGCCAGCCTGAATCAGCTCGCCAAGATTGGCTGCCTTACCACCGACAAGTGCAACGTCAGCCTTGTCGACTTGCTCTAACCAGACAATGGTTGGCCCTGGCTTCGCCATCACCCTCCTTACGAATGTCGGAATTTATTGTAGCATAGCCAGGTAGCTCCAACTGGAGTTAACCTTAAGAGAGGGGTGATAATGCGATGTACGAACTCTTTGTTGTGTGTTTGCGGTTGTTTGCGCTGATTGTGGCAAGTGGTTTGTGTGTTTGCGGCATCTTGCAGCCATTTAAAAAAGAGCGGGAGCGTAAGACGTAAGTCCTAGTTCACGTGTCCATCCCACGGCCCTTACATGCCTAACTGTATCTTGCTATACTGCCGAAGTTACTTTCCGCAGGGAAAGATTTCTTTTCTAAGGAGCACTCTACGTGAGAATCATTCTGTTTGCAGTGACGTGCCTTTTCATTGCTATGCTCACGGCGAATTTGCTACACCAACCTAGTGGCGTTGGCGAGTCAATCTTCGTCGTACTCTTTGGTTGTGGCTTTGCCGTCACGGCCATCCAAATGGAACCCTCAATCGAAGCAACGAGCAAAACCCACCCACTACTCGCTATCTTGCTGGGCTTTGCCACCGGTCTCATCGCCCGTTACGAGGTGATTCACCATGACTGACCCAATCATGACGCAACTCATCGAGGCCCTGATTATTATCGGGGTTCTCATACTGTTTAAACTACTTTCGGCAAAAGTGTCCCATTTCGACCAAGTCGAAGGTCGGTACTCCGAATACTGGTGCTCCTGCCAAAACTGCACAAAAATGGATCACCAGTAAAAAATATCTGAAGTTTAGCTAAGCTTATTGGGCCCCGATCACTCGGGGTCTTTTTCTGTGTCAGTGCTATCGGCAGCTGGCGCTGTGACTGGTGTGCCTTCGGGAGTGCGAACCTTAGCCAGGATCAGCTCGCGCAGCTCGGCCATCTCCTCTGGCCGATTCTCGAGGTAACTGCGAGCGGCATCACGGCCTTGGCCAAGCTTGGTCTCGCCGCGCTGGAACCACGAACCAGCCTTGTCGATGAAGCCGTACTGAACAGCCAAGTCGAGGATGTCGCCGGCGGCAGAGATACCGCGAGGAAAGATGATCTCGAATTCAGCACTGGTGAAGGGTGGAGCAACTTTATTCTTGACGACTTTGACTTTGACGCGGTTACCGATCACCTTATCACCCTGCTTCAGCTGTTCGGTGCGGCGAATTTCCATCCGAACCGATGAGTAGAACTTGAGGGCCATACCACAAGTGGTCGTTTCGGGATTACCAAAGACGACACCAATTTTCATGCGGAGCTGGTTGATGAAGATCAGGCAAGTTTTCGATTTTGAGACAGCGGCTGTCAGCTTTCGAAGGGCCTGGCTCATGAGTCGCGCCTGCATGCCCATCTGGGCATCACCCATCTCGCCCTCAATCTCTGAGCGCGGGACCAAGGCGGCGACCGAGTCGACGACGACGACATCAACCGCGTTCGAGCGGACCAAGGTCTCGGCAATTTCGAGCGCCTGCTCACCGGAATCGGGTTGGCTAATGAGTAGGTCGGCAAGATTCAAGCCAATGTTCTTGGCGTACTCAGGGTTGAAGGCGTGCTCGGCATCGATGAAGGCCGCCAAACCGCCCAACTTCTGGGCCTCGGCGGCAATGTGCATCGTGAGCGTCGTCTTGCCAGAACTCTCTGGCCCGTAGATCTCGATGATCCGACCGCGGGGTACACCACCCACGCCAAGTGCAATATCTAATGACAGTGTGCCGGTTGGAATGGATTTGACATCGAGCAAGCGACTCTCGCCAAGAGTCGTAATTGAGCCCTTGCCAAACTGCTTCTCGATTGAAGAAAGCGCGACTTCAAGCGCCTGCTTCCGTTGCGCAACGTCTTCGTCTTGGACTGCACCGCGATCTTTCGCCATAGGGGCCTCCATTGGTAATTCGTAGTTCGTGATTGTGACGAGGCCCCTCAATCGTCACAATCACCAAGTACGGATCACTCGCTCGGTGGCGGCGTCACCGGCGGGTCTACTGCTACCGTAGGCAGTTCGGCCATCAATTGCAATGTTTTTAGGGTCTGTTTTTCTGCCTTATTGACGGCCGCGATCTCGATCGTATTCATGCCATCAACCAGCTGCACGTCTTGTCGAAAGTGGCCGTCTGGGCCAACCGCAACTGGCTGATTGTTAATTAAAATTTCAGCGGTTGGATCGGTAATGCCAGCCACCTCAACGTGTTCAACGGTGACGCGGATAGCAGTTCCTGGCGTGACTACCTCGAGTGGCGGCGCGGCAGCAAAGCTGGCCACCTGAAACCACATGTACCCAAAGACAGCGACCAAAAATGAGCCGATCAAGCTGCCCCAGAGCACGCCGGGAGTCACTAACAATCGGTTTGGGTGCTTCAGCCACTCATCGGTGATACTCGGTCGTAAGGGTGCCTGCTTGGCGTGTGTTCTGTGAAGTTTCAGCTGACCCAACCGAGCCTTGCTGGCTTGTTCGAAACAGGTCTATTCGTGCTGGTAGTCAGCAGCTAGCTTGGTGACACTTAAGCCCAGAAAGTTGGCGTAGCGCGTCAAAAAACCACGGGTGTAAATCGCTGCTGGCAACTGGTCGTATTGACCATGTTCTAAGGCCTGGAGGTACTTGAACGCGACCTTGGTTTCTTGCTCAACCGTGCGCAATTCAAGTTGTTTGCGTTTTCGTGCCCGAGATAGCTGCTCGCCGAGGGTATGCGGGCACCCAATTGTGCGCTTGGTAAATGCCGCCATAAAATGAAAAACGAATGATACACGGTGGGTAGTGCCTGCTCGTACCGTTGTGGTGATTGTACTCTTACCCGTGCAAACCCGTCTTGTGCACAACTACTTCCCACCGAGCCACACCAAGCGTATGCTCGGCTGTATCCACCTTAAAAAGGAGTACGAATAGAACAATGAATACGAGCTTTCAAATGCAGATGACAGCTGAACTGCTGAACATACAGGCGGTAGATCTGATTCGACAGTTTGATCCTGCTCATTTCGATCCCACTCGTGGGATCGATCACTGCCTTCAACGATTTGGTGCCGAAGGTGTCACCAACGTCGAGATCTGTACCCATCTTCAAATTAAGCTCCAACCGTTCAAGACTGCCACGCAGTATCTCGATGCCATCATCACTGCCTATCGAAAAAAAGATCTTTCTGATGCCGGCATCTACCTTCGACTCAAAAAATGGACCCAGCTCCGTACACCAAAAACACAACCCTATCACCAGGCAATCGCCACCGCGCTTGCCCTTCTCGAAGCCACCTAACGGTGGCTTTTGTCCTGTCAAAATGCTGAGGGGTTTTGAGGAGGGCGGGGGCCCATGTTAGTTGGCTGAATTGGGGTGGAGGCAACTGGGCCGAAGCCGGAGTCAAGGCCAGTCAGGACATCGCGTGGCTTGGCGCCGTCGGCCGGCCCAATCACGCCTTGATCTTCGAGCAAATCGAGGAGGCGGGCGGCGCGGGCGTAGCCAACACGGAGACGGCGTTGCAAGAGCGAGGCACTGGCTTTGCCGGCGTTGATCACCGTCTCTTTCGCCTGTTCGTACATGTCATCATCAATCTCACCATTACCACCGTTTGCGCCACCACCAGCTGCGCCATGCGGCGAGTAGTTCATGACCTCTTCGTCGTACTGTGGCCCACTTTGCTCCTTGAGGAAATCGGTAACGTTCTTGATTTCTTTCTCGGTGATCAAGCAGCCCTGGATCCGCTTGGGCTTGTTGGAGAAGTCGCTCGAGAGGAAGAGCATGTCGCCCCGGCCGAGTAGCTTCTCGGCACCAGCCACATCGATGATCGTTCGCGAGTCAATCTGACTAGCCACCGCAAAGGCGACACGAGTGGTGATGTTGGCCTTGAGGAGGCCAGTGATCACGTCAACCGATGGGCGCTGGGTGGCCACGATCAAGTGCATGCCAACGGCCCGGGCCATCTGGGCCAAGCGAACAATGGCCCCTTCCACTTCTTTGGCCGAGGTGGCCATGAGGTCGGCCAACTCATCAATCACAATGACAATGTAGGGCAGCTGCTCGTCCTTGAACTTGGCGTTGTACGAGTCGATGTCACGGCTGCCAACTTCCTGGAACCGCTTGTAGCGCCGTTCCATCTCGATGAGCGCCCACTTGAGCGTATTAACCGTCTTATCAGGTTCGGTGATCACCGGCGCCAAGAGGTGCGGGATGTCATTGAACTGGGTAAACTCGACCCGCTTTGGATCGACTAACAACATCCGCAGCTGCGAGGGCGTGTTCTGGTAGAGCATGCCGACGATCAAGGAGTTGATGGCAATCGACTTACCCGAACCGGTCGAACCGGCAATCAGCAAGTGCGGCATCTTTTTTAAGTCGGCAATGATTGGCGCGCCCGCTGCATCACGCCCAACCGGAATCGAGAGGTTACTCTTGAGGCTCTTGGCCTGCTCGGTCTCAAGGAGTTCACGCAGAGTGACCATGGCGGCCGTCTTGTTTGGCACCTCAATACCCACCGCAGCCTTGCCCGGAATTGGCGCCTCAATACGGATGCCACCAGGTGCGGCCAGCGTCAGCGCCAAGTCATTGGCGCGTGAGGTAATCTTGGTCAGCTTGACGCCATCGTGCGGTTTGAGGGTGTACTGGGTAACGGTTGGGCCAATATTGACGTCGCCCATTGCCACCTCAACCCCAAAGTCCTTGAGCGACTTCTCAATGATCTCGACGTTCTTGACCACATTGCCAGGATTGGCCTTGCCGGTGGGGTAGTTAAGTAACTCAAGGGGTGGAAACTCCCAGTCGCCGGCCGGTGCTTGGGTGTGCGGCTTGGTGGCCATTGCCATCGTCGTTACCTGCGCGACTGGCTGCTGAGCGGCACTCGCCACACCTTGGAGCTTCTTACGAACGGCCTCAAAAACCGAGACCCGGGTCTCTTCGGGTTTGTTCTCGCCGCCAGAAGCATCACGGATCATCGGCTCGGGTGTGGCTGCCTTGAGGAGCACCAGCAAGCCTCGCAACGAGGTGTTCATGACCAGCAAGATCCCAACGACCATCAATACAAACAGCACCATCGTGCCAGCCACACTGCCAAACAAGGCATCAACGAAGTTGAGGGTAGTCTTACCAACCACGCCGCCGTACGGATGGACGACACCCGAGAGCGAGAGAACGGCTAGCAAGGCGCCGATGAGCGCGGTTGAGCGCAGCGCGAAGCGGTTGGGATCCCAGACAACGACGCCGGTGCCAATAAGCACGATCGGTACAGCCACCCGAATCCCACCGAAGAGCACAGTCAAAAAGCCGTCGAGGCCAGCCCCGATCTTGCCGGCCGCCCCAACCAAGGCTAAGAGCTCCAAAATGCCGATGGCACCAAGCAGCACCGCCACGACCTCACGGGTCGTCTCGGGGTTGATCGACCAGTCGAAGTATGACAGGACTGATCGGGCGGATTGTCGTCGGCGTCGCTTGGCCACAGCCCTCCAGAATGCTGTTGCATTGTACCAGATGCAGCGCCCCGACAGCACGAACCCCTTGTCTTTATCAGCTAGTACACAAAACAAAGCACCCCTTGCGGGGTGCTTTTCAATCTACTCTTACAAAAGAGTTTTAGACCTCGATAATCACCGGAATGACCATCGGTCGGCGTTGGGTGTAGTCGTACAGGAACTGGCCGAGGTCGTCTCGGACCGATCGTTTGACGTACTCCCAATCCATGGGCGACTTCTTGTTGTGGTGGTCAAAGAGCCGGGTGATCTCGTGCCGGGCCTTCTGGATGAGATCCTTGGCATCGCGCATGTAGACGAAGCCGCGCGAGATAATGTCCGGGTTGCTGGTGAGCGTACCTGCCCGCTTGTTGACTGTGAGAATGACCATGAAGATACCTTCTTCGGCCATAGCTTGGCGGTCACGAAGGACAATATTGCCCACGTCGCCGACACCTAAACCGTCAATCATGACGTAGTTAGCCGGAATCTTCTCGGCCCACTTGGCTTTGCCTTGGTCGAACTCGAGCACAGCGCCGTTCTCACCGACAAAAATGTTGGCTGGCTCGACGCCCATCTCAACGGCGAGCTTGGCGTGCGCCTTCAACATCCGGTACTCGCCGTGGAGCGGCATGAAGTACTTTGGCTTCAGCATGGCGATCATCATCTTCAGCTCTTCTTGCTTGGCGTGGCCAGAGGTGTGGATGTCGAGCTCACCGCCGTAGATTACCTCGGCACCCTCTCGAAAGAGGTTGTCGATGGTTTCGTGGATCGCATGTTCATTGCCCGGAATCCGTGAGGCCGAGATAAGGACCGTATCGCCCTGCTTGATCTTGACCTGGCGGTGTTCACCCGTCGCCATGCGGACCAAGGCCGAGTATTCCTCACCCTGTGACCCGGTACAGATAATCGTTAACTTGTTGTCGGGAATGTTCCCGATCGACTTAATGTCGACCAAGATGTCTTTTGGCGCATGAACGTAGCCGAGTTTGAGGGCGGCATTGACGTTGCGTTCCATCGAACGACCCGAGACGGCAACTTTGCGGCCGTACTTAGCTGAACAGTTAATCGCCATTTGCAGACGGTTAATGTTTGAAGAGAACGAGCCGAAAATGATCCGACCGGTATCTTTCTTCATGTTGAAGATCTTGTCGATATCAGTTTGGACGACCTGCTCACTAATGGTGTAGCCAGGAATATCAGCATTGGTCGAGTCGCTCATCAGCAGTAGAACGCCCGCTTGGCTCATCGAGATGAGTTTGGCGTAATCGCATGGTTCGCCCCAAACTGGGGTGTGGTCGAACTTCCAGTCGGTACAGTAGGCAACCGTGCCCTCTGGCGTGTGGATTGCCAAGCCGACGGTATCTGGCACTGAGTGGGTGAGCGTGAACAAGTCGACGGTGAAGACGCCAAGGGTAATGGTGTCGCGCGCCTTCACAATCTGAATCTTCTGCGTAATGTTGTGCTCTTCAAACTTCGACTCGATCAGCATCGCCGTCAGCGGCAGGGAGTAGAGCGGCACGTTGCCCAGTCGTGGCAGGTGGTAGGGCAAGGCCGAGATGTGGTCTTCATGGCCGTGGGTAAAGATGAAGCCGCGCAACTTGTGGCGGTTGTTAGTCAGGTAGCTAATGTCTTGAATCACCAAGTCGATACCTGGCATCTGCTCGGACGGGAACAAGCCGCCGGCGTCGACAACGATAATGTCGTTGCCGTACTCAAAGGCAGTCATGTTCATACCAACCTCGCCCATACCACCAAGTGGAATGACGCGCAGCTTGTTGACTGGTGGACGAAAGGTCCGTGATTCGGCAGTCACAGCGACTGGCTGGGCGGCACGAAGGTGGATACCCGGTGTTTCAGCCCGTTGGACCATCTTCTTCTTTGGCGGACGGAAATCGCGCTGGCGATCGCCAGTACGGCGTGGCCGATCACTCGGTTTATTGTCGGGGCGGTTATTTGGACGTGGTGGTTGGGCCGACTTGGTCGGTTGGGTATTCGTCACTGGTTTCTGTCCTCCGGTTGACTGCGGTTGTGGTGCAGGATTCGTTGGCTTTGGATCTGGTTGTTTGGATGCGTGATACGCAGTAAGTCCCATAGAAAAATAACGCTCTCCTTTAGGAGCGAGTATCGGGCGATACTAGAATGAAAACTGGGCGAGATGCCGCAGTCGTAGCACAAGTGTGCATAAGTAGTTCGTGATTATGATCGTGCGGCTACCTATAGTTCTTCTGAAGAAGGTAGCAGCGAAGATGATTCATCCTAGCATTGAGGGATGGGATTGTCAAGATGGATAACCTCATTTTGGGCAAAAAGGAGGTGGCGATTGCTCGCCACCTCATAGGTGTCACTTGTTAAACTCTGGGTCCCGACCGTTGCGCACGGATTGCGGCGATCTTCTTCCGTTGCCAGAAGAAGATGAATACTGGTAGGTGGATTTGATGATAGCCATGACTCGGTCCGAGCTCTATCGTCCACCAATCGATCTCGGGAACGATAAGTCTTACCAAGATAGAGCGAAAACGATCACCTATCGGCCGTTGCCGGTTGGTTTTCTCCCTGCTGCTCATTGGACGAGACCCCCACCCTCTGGCAGCGAGAGCTGCGTATTGACAGAAATCGCCGCCTCCTTGGCCTCTCCGTACCAGATTCGCTTTGAGTCACTGTCTATGTGTAGACGGCTCACAAGCTCCTCGGCCATTGAGCGCAAGGCTTGTTGCGTCTCCTGTGCCAGCGCCTGCTTATAGACACAGCGGACGAGGTTTCCGGCTCCGAAGATTTCGCCCCGTTGGTTATAGCATCGGAAATCGAGTTTCAACCTGTCATTGATCGAGCTACCGACACTCGTCTCCGTCACCATCATCCCGATGACGAGCAAATCGGCTTCGGCGATCGGACTCGGTGCATCGGCAACGTCCAATCCCTTGAACAATTCCTGCGCCCGTTTCCGGTTAGTCACGATGCAGCAACCATTGCCTTCCAGAATTCGATTCATGATCTCGCCCTCGATCTCGTGAGCCGAACCGTTAGATTGAAAGCAAGCAACGCCAATTCGTACCTTATGAAGATCATTTTTTGGGTACTGGCGCAAGCCAGTCATTGCTTCTTTCCGACCAACCTTGTGGTCAGCCCAGATGTAGACTCCAAAAACAGCGGCAGCGAGTGCCAATCCTTCGACGATCATTCTTCCCTCATTCTGGCGTCGGCAGGACACACGCCCACCACACCCAGTAGTTATTCAGTTGTTAAGCCGAACAGGTGTGTATACACCAAAACCACCCTCATGTCGAGGGCGATGCGACTGCATTAAACGTCGGTGATCTCTCCACCTCCCGGGTTCCACCCTTAGGGTGGACACTTAAACCTATAAAGAAATGTCCTATATTCCTTTACGATCTGCACCGAGCGGCTTGGCCAAATTGGAGGAAGTAACTGTTAGTGTCGGCGCCCATTCCATGATCTTCGCTATCCGTAAGTGCAATAAGAAATTGCTCCTTGGCACGTAACACTTCCTTCGTACGAGGTGAGTGATCGCGAACCAGCTGCTCGGTAGTGGCATCAAACAGATCAAGCGCGCGAAGCATGGCCTGCTGGCTTCGATCGGGCTTACCAACCTGTTTCGCCTCCAACGAGCGGCCGACTTCACTGCCGATATTCGCCATTTGATCGATGAATGACCGCTCTTGCCAAGTTGTCCGATCAACCTGATACGGACTCATGAGTGAACCACCTGTGCAACCAACGTGCGAATCTTCTGCTGCAGCTCTTCACTCTCCACAGAACGAGATCGGTTCTGTTGACTTGGTCGAATATTAATCATCGAATCAAACCCAACAAAGTCGTCGGTGCCAAACTGCTCTGGATACAAGTTGATCCCCCAAAGATCTTGCTGTTTCGAGCCGCTTTCAAGCAAAAAAGCTTCCTCGTCGGCATGCATTTCGGCGTCAACAACCACCATCCCTCGCTCAAGATCAACAACCGCCTTCACAAAATCCCCGTACATCCGCTCGGCCATTCCCTGGAGCTCAGCAACTGAAATAGAGTCAATCTGTTTCATACACCCATTCTACAGCAACGCGCCCTCCGAGGAAGGCGCGTTGCCATGCATAAAGTTCTCTTTTACTACATCGCTTGTTTGATCGAGAGGGCGATGCGGCCGCGTTCGGCGTCGACACTTAATACTTTGACTTTGACCTTGTCGCCAACCTTGACCTTGCTCGAGACGTCGGCAATCCGCTCGGAGGCAATTTCGGAGATGTGAACCATGCCTTCTTTGCTTGGCAGAACTTGGACGATGGCGCCAATTTCGGCACCGGTCATACGGTTCTTTTGAATACCAATCACCTCGCCCTCATAGATCTGACCGATTTCAACGTCGGCAACCATCGCCCTGATCTTGTCGGCCACAATCTGGGCCTTTGCGGAGTCGGTTGAGGCGATCGAGACGGTACTAGTGGCATCATCAATATCGATCGAGGTGACGGTTTTCCCGCCGGCTTCCTCGATGAGGGCGCGAATGATCTTGCCGCCCGGCCCGATGACGTCGCCAATTTTATCGTTTGGAATCTGGAAGGCGATGATCCGTGGGGCAAATGGCGAGAGCTCGGCCCGTGGAGCCGCCAACGCCTTGGACATATTCTCAAGGACAACCATGCGGCCAGCGCGAGCGCGCTCGAAGGTCTCTTCGATAATCGCAATTGGTAAGCCCTTGACCTTCATATCCAACTGGATCGCGGTGATACCTTCGGTCGTACCGGTGACCTTGAAGTCCATGTCGCCGCCAAAGTCCTCGATGCCCTGGATGTCTGTCAGCAGCTGGTAACCCTTGGTTGGGTCTTCGTCGAAACCCTCTTCGGTAATCAGCCCAATGGCAATACCACCGACTGGCGCCAAAATTGGCACGCCGGCGTCCATCAAGGCGAGAATCGTGCCACAGGTCGAGGCCATCGAGGACGAGCCGTTCGAGGCTAAGACTTCTGAGACAACCCGGATGGTGTAGGGGAACTTGTCGATTGGGGGAATAACTGGAATCACCGCCCGTTCGGCTAAGGCACCGTGACCAATTTCACGCCGGCCAACCGAGCGCATTGGCTTGACCTCACCAACCGAGAACGGTGGGAAGTTGTAGTGGTGCATGAAGCGCTTCTCGCCCTCTTGCTCCATGTTCTCGATGACTTGGCCCTCGCCTGGCCCTGCCAGCGTCACAATTGAGAGGACCTGGGTTTGGCCACGACTAAAGAGCGCCGAGCCATGGGTGCGTGGCAGAATAGCGACTTCCGAGGTCAGCTCGCGGATCTCGTCGATCTTCCGGCCATCGGGACGGGTATGTTCGTTGATAATAAGATTCCGAACTTCCTTCTCGACTAATTCGCTGAAAGCATTCTTGAGCTCGGCCTTCTTGTAGTCGCCTTCAAATTTCTTGAGCACATCAGCCTCGTGCTCCTTGAGCTTGGCCTCGCGATTGAGCTTGTCCATCTCTTTGACCGCCTCGATAATCTGCTCACCGAGATGTCCCTCTATCCCTGCGTGGATTTCGTTCTCTGCTAGGGCAATATCGTGTTTCTCTTCGGTGCGGCACTCCTTCGCAATTTGCTCCTGTAGATCGAAGAGTGGTGCCATGGCCTCTTGGCCAAACTTGATGGCGTCGACCACGACTGCTTCTGGCAGCTGACTCATGCCAGCTTCGAGCATCATGACACGGTCACGCTTGGAGGCGATGACGATGTCTAAGTCACTGGTTTCCTGCTGCTGCAAGGTTGGATTGACGACAAACTGGCCGTCAATTCGGCCGACACGGATGCCGGCGATAGGACCCTGGAAGGGGGCCGGGGTGAGCATTAAGGCACATGACGCACCGAGCATGGCGGGCATGTCGGGATCGTTCTCGCCAACCGAAAGGACGGTCACAATTACCTGGACGTCGTTACGGTACCCTTTTGGAAAGAGGGGGCGGAGCGGACGGTCGATCAAACGGGCGTTGAGGATGGCGTTGTCGCTTGGCCGACCCTCTCGCTTGATGAAACGTGAACCACTGATCTTGCCAGCCGCGTACAACCGCTCCTCGTAATCCACCATTAATGGGAAGAATTCGATCCCATCGCGCGGCTCGTCACCTACTACAGCAGTGACCAGCACCACGGTATCGCCGTACTCCACCTTGACGGCACCGTCAGCCAACTTGGCCATCTGGCCAATCGTCAGCTTGAGTGACTTACCGGCGTAGTCCACCTCATATGTTTTAATATCTGACATGCAAAGCCTCGCTTCTGCAGCGAGGCTAGGGTAAGGAGACCAACTCCTTTCTATAAGGAGGCAACCTTCTTACGCTTGCGCATCGCTGCGCTATTTAATACTAGTTTACTTTCGGAGTTTCAGTTCGGCAACAAACTTCTTGTAGGTCGCGTCGTTAGAGCGCGCCAAGTAGTTCAGCAGGCGTCGGCGCTTGCCAACCATGATCAGCAATCCGCGGCGGGCGTCGTGATCCTTTGGGTGGAGCTTGAGGTGTCGGGTCACTTCGTCCATCTGATCGGTCATAATGGCAATTTGGACCTCGGTCGAGCCGGTATCTTCTTTATGGGTCTGGAACTTAGCAACTAACGATGATGGCGCTTCTGGCTTAACAACAACTGTTTTGGTGGCTTTTGACGCCTTTACGATGGCGGTTGGGGTTTTCTCGGCCTTGACGACTGCTTTGGTGGCAGCTGGCTTCTTAGCGAGTGCTTTGGTTGGGGTCTTTTTTGTGGTGGATTTTGTAGTGGCCATAGTGTTCCTCAAATTATTGTGGAAGTGTACCAGATCACGCCTTATGGCGCAACGCTACGCAACTGGCGCAGTTGCCGCTGCGTTGTCGATGGCAGCTTGGCGTTCTTTCAAGCTAGCAACGCTTGGGATACTTGGTTGTGTCGCCGCAGCTGGCTGGGGTACTGCATGCACTGGTGCCGAGGCTCCTGGAACGACAAATTGGTTTGGCTGTCCGCCAGCTTGTGGAGTCTGCTGGGTCAGGTGGGCCTCTTGAAAAGTACGGATCTTCTCGAGGACATCGGCCTCGTTCTCAATGAGGGAGCCGTTGGCAATGCGGAAGGCTGCCGCCATCTCGTGGCCTCCGCCACCAAATAGTTCGGCGACTTGGGCCACAGAAACAAGTTTGTTGACACCACGCAAGCTACCGTGCAGGTTCTGCTGCTTTTCTGAGAGCAACAGGGCAAAGTCGATGTTTGGCGCGGTCTTTAAGAGCTCGTCGATGACACCCGTCGTCTCGGTTTCACTGGCGCCGAAGGTGCCAAAATCGCTCCCCGAGACGGTGGCCCACAGAAACCGGTGGGTCTCATCGTACTGGACTGATGAGAGAATCTTGCCCCACAACTTGAGGGTTGAGAGCGACTTGGTCTTGTAGATATGTTGGACAATTTCCTGCTGCCTGGCACCAGCTGCCACTAACTGGGCGGCCACGGTGAAGGACTTTGGCGTTGTGTTGGTGTTCTGGAACGAGCCAGTATCGGTGGTAATACCCGTCAACAACAAGGTCGCAATATCAGCATCAATCAGTGATGGGGTTTTGCCACCATCAGCTGGCTTGCCGAGCATCGAGAGTGATTCTAGGAGCGAAACCAGGATCTCAGCCGTACTCGTCGCCGTCAGATCGATCCAGTTGACCTTACCGAAGTAGTCGTTACCTGGGTGGTGGTCGATGTTGATGATTGGGGTCTCGTAGAACAGGCTGGTGTACCGGTCGTAGATCGATCCGAGTCGGTCGACGTCGTTCGTGTCGAGGACGAAGATCAGGTCGGCACTGGCACCAGTTGAGCTAAAGGTCACCATCTCGGGGGTAATTGCCCCACGCTTGGTCTTAATAACAATATTGAGCTTCTGTTCTTCAGCGACGTTCTTGTAGCCAAGCTTGTCGACCTCGATGGTAGCCGTGTTAACCGAGATCACAAATTCTGGATTGGCCGCTAGTTCACTCACCACCTGGTCGGCAGCTGGTAGAAACTGGAAGGTTGATGGCACCGGGTCACTATTGGCCACCACGACCTCTTTCCCAAGCTTACGCAGTGCCAACGTCAAGGCCAACGACGAACCGAGCGCATCGCCGTCGGGTCCATGGTGCGAAAAGACCACAATCCGCTTGGCGTTTCGAACCAGATCAACTGTTTGCTGCTTGGGTGTTTGTTCCATAGGAAGAGGAATCCGCAATCCCTCCACCGATTAGTTGGTCATCGTACCTTGGAGAACGGGGCGCTGTCAATGCAAACGACAAGAGAGTCTAGCCATTGAGCCCTGGGTCAATACTTGCTAAGCTCTCGGTATGAAATCGGCCAAGCCAACCACAATTCGTGTCACGCTTCATCAAGAAAAAGATGGCACATACTGGGCTGATAGTCCCGATGCGGCTGGCTGCTTCACCGTGGGCAATACAATAGATGCGACCCTTGCGAATATGCAAGATGCTATTCGTACGCACTTTGAACTGTCTGCAAAAGCACCTATCCAGATCGAGCCAACGGTATCTGCCAAACTCACGCTTTCATGAGCGAGCGGACACCCACTTTTTCGTCGAAAGATCTGATCCGAGCCCTGTTGCAGCTCGGATTTCTTATTACCCCCGGTGGCAAGGGGAGCCATACAAAATTGACTCATCCAACTGCGCGTGGCGCACTGACAATTCCAAAATCGAAAAGCCTTGGTATTGGTATTCGTACCGCCCTCCTAAAACAGATCGAGCGAATGGGCACTGATCGAACCGACCTACTGGATCAACTATAAACATGAGAAGTGTTTACACTCCCCACCTGTTCTGTTAAAGTTCGCGCATGCCAAATACATCCTCAGCTACCAAAGCCCTCCGTCAGGCGCAGGCACGCACGATTGCCAATGCCTCATTTAAGATTGCTCTCAAAAAATCCATTAAGACCGTTACGAAGGAAACGCTGGCCAAGACCACCTCGCTGATCGACAAGGCCGTCAAGCGCCACCTGATCCACCGCAACAAGGCCGCCCACATGAAATCACAGCTGGCCAAGGCCCACGGCAATCCAACCTCGAAGCGACCAGGCGCCGGTGTCACGGCTGCGAAAACCGCAAAGCCAACCAAGGTCAAGGCAAAAATCACCAAGTAACTCGAGCTTTCACCCCCTAAACAGGCCCTGCACAACGCAGGGCCTGTTTGTTTCCAATTGCTATACTAGTTCTATGCCTCCAACACCCAGCGAACCGACACCAATGCCACAAAATAGTAGCCCCGTGCCAGTCCCACAACCACCAATAGCCCCCACGCCAACTACTCCTGTTGCACCAGCTGCCGTAACGCTTTCAACGCCATCAGATCCACACGGCGCCTTCGTTGGCCGACGGGTGGTTGGCTCGGAACGGCTCTTCCGCGGGATCAGCTACGGCTTCGAGCTGTTGCGCGGCATCTTGATCATTATCATCCTCCTTGTCCTCTTTAACCTGTTCGTCGCCACCGTCTTCCGCATCAGCGGCGAGAGCATGTTCCCCAGCTTCCTCGACGGCCAGTTCATCCTGGTTGATCGTTTAAGCTACATTGTCAGCGAGCCAATCCGCGGCGACGTGGTGGTGCTTCAGTTTCCTGGCGATCCAACCCGGCGCAAGTTCATCAAACGAGTCATTGGCTTGCCGGGTGAGACGGTTCGAATCGAAAACAGTGTCGTCTTCGTCAACGACGAGCCGTTGCCCGAAACCTACCTGCCAAAACTGCTCCAAACCGCCCCAAACCTGACTCGACTCCTCCGTAGCGACGAGGTCTTTGTGATGGGTGACAACCGCCCGAACTCGAACGACTCCCGCTTCTTTGGCCCAGTACCGAAACGGAACCTGATTGGCGTCTCGCGTGCCGTCCTCTCGGGCGAGGCCTTTGGCTTCGTCGCTCAGCCGGCGTTCTAGTAAGACGCCTCGTCTTCAGCCATAATCGGCCTATGTCATCAACTGCCCCTCTGATTAGCGTTGTCATTCCTGCCAAGAACGAGGAGCAGTCGCTGCCAGCAGCTTTGGATGCCCTCAACAGCCAAGTTGGCCTCGACCGTACCCTGTACGAGGTGATCGTCGTCGACAACAACTGCACCGACCGAACTGCCGAGATCGCTAAATCACTGGGAGCAATTGTCGTGAAGGAGCCAAAGCCAGGTATTGGCCATGCTCGAGCAGCCGGCTTTGCTATTGCCAAGGCGCCGCTTATTGCCACCACCGACGCCGACTCAATCGCGCCCGAGAGTTGGCTCAACGACATCCTGGCTGCCTTCAATGATCCCAAGGTCGTGGCCGTTGGCGGACCAGTCACCTACGATATTAGTGGCGAGGTGCTGCACGCCGTCGTCAACCGCTCGATTCCATACCTGCACGAGATCGACCGACTGATTCATGCCGACGCTTACCATCTGATTGGCGCCAATATGGCCGTTCGGAAAACTGCCTTTGATCACATTGGTGGCTGGCACGCTGAGCTCTCGCTCGGTGAGGATATGGATCTCTCACATCGCATCGCCAAGGTTGGCAAGATCGCCTTCTTACCCGACAATCGGGTCAAAACGTCCGACCGCCGCTTCCAAACGGTTGGCCCACAGCAACTCATTATCTACCTTGGCAACTACATCGAACTGACCAAGCCTGGGGACGCAGTCCGTAAGCAGCTCGAATCTTTCATCGAACGGATCCGAAACCAAGAAAAGTAGGGTTAGATCGTCCCTGGTTCGCGAGCACCAGCCAGATCCGAGGCGACAGTCCCAATGAAGGGGAAGAGGGAGTTAGCAAACTCATCGATGACGTGAATATCGGTGGTGCTGGTGTACCAAAGGGGCGTACTGAAAGGCAGATCCAAAAAGCGCTCGGTCCACTCCACCTCGACCCCAAAGACAATCGCGTAGGGGAGATAGCGTTCGTACAGGCCCTGGGCGTTCACATCCTTGAGGGTTGATGGATCAATCGCCTGACGCCGCTTCAAAAAGTTCTTAAACTCAATCCACTCACGGTAGCTTGTTAGGCCAGTACTTGTCCGCTGGGGGAGGAAGGGGATGATCCGCTGCATGACGATGCCGACAAAAAAGAGGCCGACCCAGCCGAGTAAATAGAAGTACGGATCCGGCCCAACCGCAACGCTGAAGACAAATCCAAACAACGCCAAGCCAATCACGACGAAAGAGAGGGTTCGAAACTGGCGGTAGCCAGTTTGCGGATTTTTGATGAACCACTTGCGATCAACGGCCGCTTGGTACATCTGCAAATACACCTCGGCAATCTTTCTAGAAAAGACGTGGGCGCCAAGTCGCAAGGCCATGTCGGCTGTGGTCGTGCGCAATGAGTCGGCCTTGAGCATTTTCTCGAGCAGCACACTTTCGAATGATGCCAATGATGACTGCCCCTCAGCTCCCGGCAAATCTACCGGCCGTTTCTTGCCAAAGGTAAAGCCCTCGGACCGATGAGTAATTTGCAAGTACCCCCGTTCGGCTAGGTGCAACAGCGTTGCAGCTAGTGAGCGCGGCGAGACCTTACCCTCAACGAGTACGCCGGCAACGGCTGGTGGCGTGTCGTCGGGTGGCGCGGTCCGTTCATCGGTGGTATTTGCTCCCCGCCAACCCCGCATGGCAATTTGGAGCATAAGGAGTAATACAAGTGAGGCTGCAATTGGCAAGCCTACCGCCACCACCAGCCAAGTTGAGGCAGGCAAGGTACGCAAGCCGTCCGAGATTGCCCGGATAAAGGATGGCGTAATGCTGCCTTTTGGCAGCAACAATTCCATTCGGTACTCGGCATTCGGCGTCAGGTTGAAGGCCGTAAAGGTGATGGTCCGTGATGAAGTAATAATTGGCTCCGGTGCCTGCACCCCAAATGAAGCCGCATGGCGGGCAACCACCTTACTAGTATCGACATCTCTCGGCAGGTGAACAATCGTGGTCAGCTGACTAATGAAAGCGCCATCCTGTTGGTAGGCTTGGTAGTCGAATCGGTCAGACTCACGGTCAAACCGCACCAAGCCTCCGTACGACTCGCCGTTGATCACCGCATTGCCACCGTCTTTCAGCTCGACGTCGAGCGTCACCACCGACGAGGTGGCAAGTGTCGGACGAGCAGTACCCGATGCCTCGCTTACCTGCGAACGGGTATACCAAACACCACCAGCTGCAACGATACCAAGCGCCAGAAACAGCACGAGTTGCTTCCAATAAATGCTAAAAGACATACCCCTCCTCGAATACCTAGCGGCCAGCAAACTGGGTGGCTGTTCGTAGCAGTAAGAGTTCTAGGCCAACCTCACTCATCATTGTACCATTCTTGAGTCCAGCATCGAGTTTCACCAACTGACAGTACAGTCCGGCAAGCTGCGGCAGCGTTACCCGCTTGGCTGTTGCCAGTTGCTTCCCAATCACAAAGGGCTTCAGGCCAGTGATGGTGGCAAGCGCATTCGAATTGGTCGCACCCTGGTCGAGCCCGTCACGGATCAGCGCTAATGAGCGAAAGGTGCTGCCGACCATCGCGATCAGGTACTGCTCGTTCTCGCCCTGCGCAACGACAAGGCGGAGCTGCTTGACCACCTGCTCTTCCTTGCCACTCAAAATCGCATCAGTGAGGGCAAAGACACTCACCTCGGGCGAGCCAGTTATAATGCTTGTCACTAACTCGGCTGAAATCTGCCGCTCGCCGACAGGCTTATCTAATAGCGAGGTACCAAGTTTAGTGAGCTCGCTGGCCAAACGCCAACTATCTGTACCGGTCAACTCCAGTAGCTGCTCGCGGGCATTTGGTGCGATGGTTGCCTCATAGGGCCGAAGAAGTTGGTCGATCCACCGATTAAGCTGAGTACCCACCAATGGCTCGAATTCCTGCGAGGTCGCAGATTTCTTGAACAACTTAAACAAGGCCGTCCGCCGATCAGGAATGCCTGGTTCATAGACAACAGCCACAGTGGTATCAGGGATCTTGGGAAGAAGGGTCTCAAACTTTTCCTGTACCGACTTTGAGCCT
>ERZ1292633.2076-Hain-H41-02um-R1-2076-length-20840-cov-43_pt2 | contig 19237 bp, 17 predicted proteins | sample MGYA00564406_ERZ1292633 | MGnify/ENA primary metagenome ERZ1292633 (study PRJEB36523, sample SAMEA6512639) | groundwater metagenome | collected 2019-01-08 | study: AquaDiva: Metagenomics assemblies of 32 groundwater samples
CACTGATCATTAACAAAATCACCCAAAACAACAAAATCAAACTCGATGCAGCCATCGGCATTGTCACGACCGCAATGTTTGCATTGGGTGTTGCCATCGTGTTGTTCAGCACGTTGTTATTTGGCCTGTCGTTATTGGTCAAACCGCTACAAAAGATTTTAAAAGCGGTGCCCGAAAAAGCTCAATCGTGACGCTAGCAAACCCATTGAGAAACATTTGTTAGGATCCTTTCGCTTACGTAACCAATCGTTTGGCTGGAAAAGCAATCGTAAAGCGGCTTCCTTTACCAATCTCACTGGTGATTTGCAAACGCGCATCATGCCGATTCACGACGTGTTTAACGATTGCTAGCCCGAGTCCTGTTCCTCCGGTTTCTCGCGAGCGACTGGTATCAATCCGATAGAAACGCTCAGTCAAGCGGGGAATATGCTGAGCTTCAATGCCGATACCACTATCTTGCACATAAAATATGCCTTGGCCATCCTTTTTCTGCCAATGAATACTGATCTCGCCGCCCTCCGGCGTATAACGCACAGCATTATTAATCAAATTACTAAACGCGCTGCGCAATTCTGTTTCGCTACCCAGTAACTGACTTTGTGTCGCAATATCTAATTTAATCAGATGCTTTCCGGTACTGAGTGATTCTACACCGCGCAGAATTTCACTGAGTAAATCAGCTACATTAATGATCGTTTCATTGATTTTGTTTTGCTCATTCTCCAAACGCGACAAAATCAACAGGTCCTCTACCAAAGATTGCATACGGATCGCTTGTTCCGACATTAACGCCAAAGCTCTTTTGTCAAAATCCGGTGTAGTTTCCTCATGCGTTAAGGTATCAAGAAAACCACTGATCACCGTAAGCGGCGTGCGTAATTCATGTGAAACATTGGCGATAAAATCTTGGCGCATCGTTTCAAGCTTCTCAAAGCGGGTAATGTCGCGGCTAATGAGTAATTTTTGATTGAAGCCATAAGGTACGAATTGCAAGGAAAAAACACTTTTATGCCGTCGGCGTGTTTGGTTCAAAATTAATGGCTTGGTGAAATTGCGTACCGACAAATATTCAACAAATGGAACTTGTCGCACCAAATGCGTAATTTGTTGCCCTGAATCGAGTGCCGAGCTTATTCCTAAATGATCTTCCGCAACCGGATTACACCACTCAATCCGATCACTTTCAGTCAACAGGACAATACCGTCTGGCATAGCGGCCGTCACATTGCGCATGCGTTCTAGCGCCAGACTCAGCAATTCCTGGCTCTGACTATGCTGGCGCACGTAACGGGCCAAATACGCAAACACATCATCCCATTCGCCGCTACCGGCCGGAATATTGGCGGAAACTTGCTTGGGCAATAATAACCAACGCTCCAGCGCAACCAGATGCGAAACATGGTGTAATGCGATCCAAAATAGCGTCACGCCAAACAACAGCAAGGCAAACGCCGCGCCAAAAAACCCCCAAAAAATCGCACTAAAAAACAGCGTAATCAAAACAATATAAATAAAACGTTTCCAAATATTGGACACAGTAAAATCCTAAAATAATTGACCGGCTATTTCCAGTTAACAGTGGGCATCTTGCAATTTTTCTCAAGGTTGCGCAAGGCCGCCATCTCAATTTGTGGATTGTTCCGATATTGGGAAATTAATGGCACGAGCAATGCTGCTGCACAGCAGCTATACGAGGACAACACGCATCATTTCATTCAATTCACTGATACAGGAGTGAATTGAGAAACATTTGCTGCACTAATTCCTGCTTCCAAATATTGCGCCAACACCAAATTAAGTGCCCTTTCTAACAAAACTTGGTGCCAGCTTTCATAATTTCTTAAGGTGCTAGTCTGCAACTGTTAAATGATAGGTAATGTTCTGAGATGTACCAGCACGAAAATTTAAGACGTGTAATCCCGGATCGAGAGGCGGCAACATTACCCAAAAACCATCTGAAACGATAGGAAATCCAGTGAGAATATCGGTAGGCAACTCAAATATATTTTCATCCGGAAACTTAGCTGTAAAAACTGGTGATTGACTTCTTATGATTGGAGTTTGAGGATTAAAAATAATTGGGGTGCCATTTAAAGTAGCTTCAAGATCTCCACCGATTGAGGGTGGAAGAAAATCATTCGCCAATTGACGCCAATTAGCTTCCTTGAGATCAGGCGTATCTATGGAGTTCAACCAAAAGGCATTAAAAATATATTTCCCATTCGGTACAGTACAGTTGCGCTCAACCGTACCTCCACCCCATACTCCTGCCAGAAACCAAACGGGTCCTTTTTGACTGACATTACAATTAGCTCCAGTATTATCAATCATTGGATTGGAACTGGCAGAGGCTGCCAAAGCCCATTGCCACCATTTCGCCGACCATTCGCCTATGGTTTTGCCAAGCACTGCTGGCGTCGCATCTGCATAGGTAACATTAGGAGTACTCAATATGCTGGCAATGAAGCCAGCAGCTATCACATGTTTAATTTTTTTAAGCATAGTATCTCACCTTATTTTGAAAAATGAATTATCAACAATAGTATAAAATAAGAGATTTGCATCGACTATTGTTTGACAGTAATTGAAATTTCATATTGTCACTGTCATGAGGAAGGCTATTACAAATAACGTTTATTGTCGATTTAGTTTAATCAATTTTCTGTTGCACATCAGCCACCTAAGCAAGGGAGCGATAACAAAATTTATATTTTTAAGCCGGGTAGATACAAAATAAAAAGGCACATGTTATGATCATGCGCCTGCAAGTTATCGATTGACGCAAATCCCCGTGATTCTAACAAGCTGGTAAAATCATAAAATGGATAAAACATATTGGCTCGATCGCTGGGATCGTAAGGAAATTGGTTTTCACCAAACCGATATTAATCCTTATCTACAAAAATACTGGCATCGCCTCGCCATACCGTCCGGCAGCGAGATATTTGTACCGATGTGTGGCAAAAGCCATGATATGCTTTGGCTTCATCAACAAGGACTGGCTGTTTTGGGTGTTGAATTGAGCAGTTCAGCCGCACTGTCTTTTTTCCAAGAAAATAATCTACCCCCCATACGGGCCGAACTTGTCCCATTCATTCAGCTAAAACACGATCGCTTACAGATTTTATGTGGCGATTTCTTCGACCTACAAGAAGAACATGTACAGCATGTACAAGCCGTTTATGATCGCGCCGCACTGATCGCACTTCCACCTGAAATGCGTAAGCGGTATACCAATCATCTATTAACGATTTTACCGAAAAATTCCCCCATTCTCCTGATCACACTCGACTACCCAGACTCGGAAATGTCGGGGCCACCTTTTGCTGTAACGCCGCAGGAAGTCTTAACAAGCTACTACTCATATGCCAATATCGAATTGTTGGCACAACACGATGTTTTGCTGCAAAATCCACGTTTTCAAGAGAGGGGTTTGAGTCGATTGCATGAGAATATTTTTTTGATATCCAATCACCATCATTGATCAATATTTTAGGATATTCTCTGTTATCTAATGTGCAAAGTGTTTGGGCAAAAATATATAATTATTATTGTCCATCAATAATTTTTCAAATGCCTTTGCTTTAATGGGCTGCGAATATAAAAAACCTTGTCCGTAATCACACCCGAGATGCATTAATAACTCCTGTTGCGCTTTTGTTTCAACTCCCTCCGCAACAGTTTTAATATTGAGCTTATGCGCCATCACAATAATCGCCTCGACCAAAGTGCGGTCGGTTTCATTCTCCATCAATTGATTAATAAAAGTCCGATCTATCTTTAGATAATCAATATCAAACTTCTTGAGGTAGGACAATGACGAAAAACCCGTACCAAAATCATCAATCGATACTTCAATACCATTATTGCGGAACTCGAGCAGATGCTCTTGAACGACCGATGAATCCTTTAATAAAAGACTTTCGGTGATTTCAACATTGATACAGTTACCTGGCAATCCGAGCCGTTCTAGTTCTTTTAACCAGCTAAATTTATTCATAAACTTAAACTGTAGCGGTGACATGTTGACGCTGATCTGTACATCATACCCCCACCTCTCAGAACACTCCTGAATCAACGCAATCACATGTTTAAATACGGCGTCACCCACTTCTAAAATCAAACCACTTTCTTCCGCCAGCGGAATAAAAACGGTTGGGCTAACTAACCCTCGACGCCGATGATCCCAACGCACCAACGCTTCCCCTTTCACAAAACGGCCGCTCGATAAATCGATGATCGGTTGATAATACACTTGCAACTCATTTTTCTCGATAGCCTGACGCAGATCACAAATTAATATCATTTTTTCACGTGCTTTGCGTTGCATGGATGGGGTAAAATACGAAAAACGATTACGCCCCTCGTGTTTCGCAGCATACATCGCTTGATCGGCATGCTTCATTAGGGTTTTCATCTGCATGCCATCATCTGGATAAAATACAATCCCAATACTGGTCGAAATATAATAATCCGTTTGGCTGCGATCAAAGTTAAAAGGCTCGTTCAAACTCTGGATAATATTCTGCGCGATCAATCTGATCCGCGTGCGATCAACAATCGTTGATAAAATTACGGCAAACTCATCCCCTCCCAAACGGGCTACGGTATCCTGCTCCGTAATACAACTCTTGATGCGGATAGCAACCTGCTTTAATAATTCATCGCCTTTATCATGACCCAAGGTATCATTAATATCTTTAAAATGGTCTAAATCCAAAAACAATAATGCCAGCAATGAACCATTCTTCCGGGATTCTTGGATTTTCATCTCGAGCCGATCTTTAAATAAATTACGATTCGGTAATCCAGTCAGCGAATCGTAATTCGCCTGAAGCAAAAGTAGTTCATCTTTCTTTTTCTTTTCGGTGATATCGGTAAATTGCGATACATAATAATGAATGCGATTATCTTTATAGCGAATCACACTAATGCTGACCCATTTTGCGTGCAGCGTACCGTCTTTATGTTTATCCCAGATTTCACCCTGCCAATGATCATTGTTAAAAAGTGTTCGGCGTATTTCTTGATAAAAATCGGCATCATGAGAATCAGAACGCAAGAATTCCGGACTTTTACCTTGAACATCCGTCAAGGTATACCCTGTCATTCGTGTAAAAGCTGGATTTATTTGTATAATCAAATCATTTTCATCGGCTACCATAATCGCTTCGCTACTGGATTGGTAAATGGTTGCAGCCAAACGCATCGAATCGTAGGTATGCTTTTCTTTAGTGATATCCTGGTAGGTTCCCAGCACACCAATAATTTCATTGTGATGATTCCGCAACGGTACTTTCGAGGTTCTTTGCCACAGAATTCTTCCATCGGGCGAATTACGGGGTTCTTCATAAGCTAACTTTGACAGGCCTGTATCAATTACCTGGCGGTCATCATTGCGATAAATATCTGCATGTTTTTTGCAATACAAATCATAGTCATTTTTACCAATAATTTGCTGCATCGATTCCGCCCCATTATCCTTAGCAAAAGCCAAGTTACAACCAATATAGTTTAATTCATTATCTTTCCAGAAAATTCGAACGGGAGCTGTATCAATAATCGTTTCCAGAAGATTGCGAGACTCAGCCAACGCTACCTCCTTCATCTTCCGGTCGGTAATATCTGCAATAGTACCTACATAACCCAGCACATTTCCGCGGCGATCACGTTCGATTTGCGCGCGACCAACGATCCATTTGATTTTTTGCTGCTGAGTTTGAAATCGGTATTCCGAGACAAATTGCCTTTGTTGCTGCACGGTATTACGCCATTCAGATATAACACGCTCTCTGTCGTCGGGATGAACGCAGTTAATCCACGCGGATCCCAGCACCATTTCATCGCACATATCAGCAATTTCACACCACCGTTCATTCACGTAAACATATTCCCCTGTGGCATCGGCTCGAAAGATACCGATAGGCGCCACCTCTGCTACGCTGCGAAAAAGCTGCTCATTGTCGCGCAAAGCTTTTTCAATATTTTTTTGTTGGGTGATATCAACAATAACGCCACGCCAACAGGTTGTTCCATTTTTATTACGTTGCGGGATAGAATAACTCCATATCCATTTTTCGCCGCTTGATGTCTCAATAGAATACTCATAAATCCATGGCACTAATTTCTCTAAAGAATTTCGCATGGAAGCTTCTAAAGCTGGAATAAATTCTGGAGAAATCTTATCAAAAATAATTTCTACATTGGCCATACATTCAGCTGCAGAATAACCAATCAAATCAGCGACACCTTCACTAATGAAAGATAATGATCGATGTCTCGCTTCATCAACACAAAACTCAAAAACAACACCAGGAACACTTTTGATAAAATCATCAAAACGTTTATCACGCACCTCAAAATCAGTGGAATGTTGATTGAGTAAATGATCCAAATCTGGTTTCATCGTTAAGCATTCATCCTTGTATGTGATTAAAAGCTTATCCCGAATATATCTATTACAGCACTGTGCAGCAGATGAGATTAACACAACATATATATTTAATTAACAACTACATAAAAAAATCATAACTATCTTCTAACAATACATAGTCAAAGTTACAATAGCCGATTTAACTGAGGCAGTTGCTTTAAGTTTAAGCTAAACAAACGCTACTCCTTTTCGTACATCTCAGTTACATTGCGGTAAAATCCGCATTTTCATAATAATTCAGAAGGAAGCAGTAAATTTTCTGAGTACGCTTTTTTACTTTATTCACAGGTTGCTATTGTATGTTTATTAGTACGCTTGATCTTTTCAAAATTGGTATTGGTCCATCCAGTTCACACACTATGGGTCCGATGGTGGCAGCCAAGAATTTCCGTGATCTTCTGGAAAAATTTGTTTCCAGCAACGTAGTTTCCGATTTTCTTCACGTACGCTGCACATTACGAGGATCACTTGCTTTTACCGGTAAAGGTCATGCAACGGATCGAGCGGTTACCTTGGGTATGTACCGACATACTCCACAAGCTTTGGCAAAAGTGGATGTCAACACGCTTTTTCAAGAACTTTGGCAACAGAGCTCTTTTCGTACCGATAACGATAGATTGATCCATTTCAATCCTGTAGAAGACATCATTTTTGATCGTGGCGACCCACTTCCCGAACACCCTAACGGTATGATCTTTCAGTTGCTCGATGGCACGGGTAAAACGTTACTTAGCGAAACATATTTCTCGATAGGTGGCGGTTTTATTTCAACCATTGCTGAAATTGGTCAAATCGTTGCGCCTCTTAAAATTGAACCAGCACAGTCGTGCGGTTTCCCTTTTGAAAGTGCCAACCAAATGATGAAAATGTCATTCGATAGCAAGTATTCAGTGAGCCTTATGAAGCGCAGTAATGAGCAAGAGCGGATGAGTGAATTAGAACTGAATCAAGGTCTCGATGCGATCTGGGACGCCATGCGTACTTGCTTGGAAAAAGGATTGATCACGGAAGGAAGACTGCCGGGTGGACTCAATATCAAACGTCGCGCAGTTGCTTTATATCAGCAACTACAAAACCAACCAGACAAAGCCAATATGAACGATTGGCTTTGTGCTTACGCAATGGCTGTAAATGAAGAAAACGCTGCCGGCCATATGGTCGTTACCGCTCCAACCAATGGCGCAGCGGGTGTTATACCAGCAGTCATTTATTATTTAGTTAAGCATGAAGGTATTACTCTCGAACAAGTACGTGATTTTTTGCTGGTAGCGGGTGCGATTGGCGGATTAATCAAACACAATAGTTCAATTTCAGGAGCAGAAGTGGGTTGCCAAGGCGAAGTAGGTTCCGCTTCGGCAATGGCGGCTGCAGGCATATGTGCTGTCAAAGGCGGCTCCACAGGACAAATCGAGAATGCCGCCGAAATCGCATTAGAGCATCATCTGGGAATGACTTGCGATCCAGTCGGCAGCCTCGTTCAAGTGCCTTGCATTGAGCGCAACGGTTTTGGCGCAATCAAAGCTTATACCGCTGCATCGCTTGCCATACGTGGAGATGGTCAACACTTCATGTCACTTGATAACTGCATCGCAGCAATGAAGCAAACCGGATTGGAAATGTCGGTAAAATACAAAGAAACTTCATTGGGAGGTTTAGCCGTTAGCGTAACTGAATGTTGAGCAGTTTTTTAGAAATTCGAGGAGTATCCGATCAGATCGAAAAATTACATATTATTCTTATAGCGGATACTCATAACCAACCACACTCATTACTTCTGTTTTTCATTTTTTGATTTCTGTGGACGTCACAAAAATTAAGGTAGTGAATGTGCGATTCAGCGTTTTGCTGGTAAAGTTGCTCATCGTCATGTTTTTCACATAGCGAATACGATCGCCTTTCTTAACCTGCGTAGTAGGTGCAGCAATCCAGAAACGCCCCCCCGCATTTTCCAACTCCATATAGGTGTAACCCGTTGTATCAATCACATCAACCACCACACCTTCATTTTTTGCCGGGCTGTTGTCATTGGATGATTGTGTATTTTGCTCGCCTTGCGGTTCATGGTGCAATGCCATGACATTGAATGAACAAAACATCAACAAAGTAATTAGTAAAAAAGAAATCTTCATGAACACTCCGAAAGTTACAAATAGATAAAAGCCACGTATCATACACTGCGGCATTATTTAGCACCAACCTTGTCATCTGCAGCAGTATTGCTCTGCCTCACTTTCTCAAACATACAAACCGCAGCTGCGGCGGCTACATTTAATGATTCGGTTTTACCAAGCATTGGAATCTTAACAATCTCATTAGCTTGCTGCAGTAATTCAGAAGATACTCCACTACCTTCATTGCCGAACACAAAGGCAACTGGACTTCGTAATGAAATATCAAACAGGCTTTTTGTTGCGGTAAGCGAAGTAGCAATCACTTGACCCGGGAAGCCTTGTGCAATTTTAACTAAGTTACTATTTTCATAGATATTTAAAAAAAATTGTCCTCCCATACCTGCACGTAATGTTTTGGGCGACCAAGCATCACTACAATTGTTCGATAAATAAGCGTTACTAACATTAGCTGAAGCAGCAGAACGTAAAATAGAACCAAGGTTGCCAGGATCTTGAATGTTTTCTAGCAGCAAGGCAAAGTCTTCCGCGAAGTTATCGTAAATTTTCTCTACTATCGGTTTGGCAATGATTGCTAATATGCCTGTGGGTGTTTTAACCGGAGAAACTAGCCGCATCAGCGCATCACTCACAATGGCAATCTTTGGCAGAGTAACACCCCAAAGTTCATGTAAGTTTTTTGGATTGTTGCAATGTTGAAGATAGGATTCGCTGGCAACGATTTGCTCAGGGAAACCCCAAGCTGCTTGATACGCTCGTATCAAATGCAAACCATCAAGCAGTGTCAAGTTCGTTTCTTTGCGATAATGCGCTGATTCTTCCAGTTTGATTAAGTGCTTAATCAGTGGGTGCTGACGAGAAGTGATCATTGCAACTGATCAATATTGAAACGCAATTCAACCAAATCAACTATGCCACTAATCTTTAAAACGATATTCTGCTGATCGTGCGTGGGCTTGCAAACCTTCACCATGAGCCAGGATCGAAGCAATTCCGCCTAATTTAGCAGTATCTTGCAGCCCTATCTGTATCAAACTACTCCGTTTCTGAAAATCATAAACGCCAAGTGGTGATGAAAAACGGGCAGTACGGGAAGTCGGTAGTACGTGATTGGGTCCCGCACAATAATCCCCAAAGGCTTCGCAGGTATTTTTGCCAATGAAAATAGCTCCTGCATGATGGATTTGATCAAGCCACTTTTCTGCTTGATCAATCGATAACTCTAAATGCTCAGGTGCAATTTTATTGGATATTTCGCATGCTTCATCCAAGTTTCGTACTTGAATCAAAGCACCTCGATTTTCCAATGATGCGCGAATGATCTGCTGCCGAGGCATTTCCGGTAGCAACCGTTGAATACCCTGCATGACTTGCTGTAAGAACGCTTGATCGGGACATAGCAAGATCGACTGCGCCATTTCATCATGTTCGGCTTGAGAAAATAAATCCATCACGATCCAATCAGGATTGGTTTTACCGTCACATATCACTAAGATCTCAGAAGGACCAGCTACCATATCGATCCCGACGACACCAAAAACGCGCCGTTTAGCAGCAGCCACATAAGCATTGCCTGGACCGACAATTTTGTCGACTTGTGGTATGGTTTCCGTACCATATGCTAAAGCACCAATCGCTTGCGCACCGCCAATGGTAAACACACGATCCACTTGGCTGATTGCTGCAGCGGCCAAGACCATATCATTTCTTTCTCGATCCGGCGTAGGTACGACCATAATGAGTTCTTTGACTCCGGCAACTTTGGCTGGAATGGCGTTCATCAACACTGAGGAAGGATAAGAGGCCTTACCTCCTGGAACGTATAAACCAACCCGATCAAGCGGCGTCACTTTCTGGCCTAATAGGCTATTCCCGTCCTGATATTGCCACGAAGCTAACAACTGCTTTTCATGATAGTTACGAATCCGGTCAGCCGCTTGCTGTAATGCTGTGCGTTGCTCGATTGGCAAGGCCGTTAAAGCGCGTTGCAAATCATCATGCGTTAATTCCAAATCTTGCGCAGCATTAACCGAAAGCCGATCAAAACGATTGGTATATTCAATCAATGCGCTGTTTTTTAAACTACGGACATCCGCAAGAATCTTGGCGACAATGACATCAATTGTATCATCCTGTGCGTTTTCAAAAGCCAATAGTTTGTCAAGGCTTTGTTGGAAATTAGCATCGGTTGAATTGAGTTGTGCTATTTGCGCCATCATTGAGTAATCAATATCGTATGTTATTTCTTAACCGTTTCAGTAAATGCATCTAAAATAGGTTGAATCGATTTAGCTTTCAGTTTCAGCGCCGCTTGATTAATAATCAACCTTGCCGAAATCGGCATGATCTCTTCCACTGCTTTCAAGTGGTTGGCTTTCAACGTATTACCGCTGGATACCAAATCAACAATCGCATCGGCTAATCCAACCAAAGGCGCCAATTCCATCGACCCATATAATTTGATCAAATCAACATGGACACCTTTGTTAGCAAAGTGTTCCCGCGCAGTTTTGACATATTTCGTAGCCACACGTAGTCGTGCGCCTTGCCGTACTGCAGATTCATAATCAAATCCATCGGGCACGGCCACCATTAGACGACAGCGCGCAATATCTAAATCCAACGGTTGATAAAGCCCTGCTCCACCGTGTTCCAATAATACATCTTTACCCGCGATGCCGAGATCGGCCGCACCATATTGCACATAAGTTGGCACATCCGTAGCTCGCACAATGATCAATCGAACGTTGGCACGATTGGTGGACAGAATCAACTTGCGTGATGATTCTGGATCGTCGTTAGCAATGATTCCGGCCGACTTAAGCAGCGGCGCAGTATCTTCAAAAATTCGCCCTTTTGATAAGGCGATGGTGATATCCGTCATAAAACTAGAATCTTATCCGAGATTGGCTGCAGCAAAATCCCAGTTAATCAACCTATCCAATATTGTGTTCACATAATCAGCACGACGATTCTGATAATCAAGATAATAGGCATGTTCCCATACATCAATGGTCAATAGTGGGCGGAGATTTTTGGTGATGGGTGATTCAGCATTATTGGTCTTAGCAACAGTAATGTTCCCACCATCAACCACTAGCCAAGCCCAACCGCTACCGAATTGAGTAACAGCAGCTTGCGCAAATTCTTTCTTGCAGGTATCTATACTACCAAATGAAGCTTCAATTTTTTGTTTCAATGTACCTGTCGGCTCACCACCGCCATTAGACTTCAAACTGTGCCAATAAAACATGTGATTCCAAACTTGTGCAGCATTATTAAAAATCGCTGCCTTATCGGCCTGTCCAACAGAGGCTTTGATAATCTCTTCGAGAGATTTACCTGCTAGATCGCTATTTGCAACCAGATTATTCAAGTTATCGACATAGGTTTTATGATGTTTGCCATAGTGAAAACTCAAAGTATTCGCAGATATTACAGGCTCAAGCGCATTATTAGCATAGGGTAATGGCGCCAAAATGTATTGTGAGCCGGATTGTGCAGTCTTAGAAAAATCATCAAGATTGTAATTGGACATTATTTTCTCCTTATAAAAAAACGATTTTTTGAATGTCGTTCATAGCTAAAACAGTAATCCATTAATTAGTTAGTCAAACAAGATGCCCCCTAAGCAGAATTAGTTTATTCCTGCGGGCTTGTTTCTGTAGTGAACGTAATCTTACTATGCCCAGCTAAGCGAGCGGCTTCCATGACTGTAATGACGGATTGATGGGCTGCTTTTGCATCAGCGTTTATGATGATAAATGGATCGGTCATGTTTTGCGCAGCAACCTGCAATGCATCGCGCAAACTTTCGATACTGATAAATTTAATGGGTATTAAGTTAATGGTATATTCTCCCGCCGCACTTACGGTGATATCGATCGTATTTGGCTTTTCAGTATTCTCATTGACTTCTTCAGTGCCTGCCTGTGGCAAATTGATTTCTAATTGTGCAAATTTTGAATAAGTTGTCGTCACTACGAGAAAAATCAAAATCACCAGCAAAACATCAATCATAGGTACTAAATTGATTTCCGGCTCATCATTTTGTTTACCACGCTGAAAATTCATAAAACGATCTATATGTTGTTAAAATGAAGAAAAATCAGTTTGAATTGTTGTAAGTCTAGTGATTGAAAGAAATCAATTGTAATCCATCTAGTATAATACCAATTATGCTTCTGGTTAAAGTGAATCCAATAAAATTACCGAGCAACAAACATTAATAAACAACTGACAAATATTTGGCTGTATTTTTAATAAGGAAAATAATGGCCCACAAAAATCTATCATTAATTTCTTCCACAGATGAAAAACGTGTGATCAAGCCCTCTGTCAGTGTGGTGATGGGCAGCAAAAGTGATTGGCCAGTCATGCATCATGCCGTTGATATTCTGAAAGAATTTCGTATCGATTACGAAGTGAAAGTTGTTTCAGCACACCGCACGCCTAATTTGATGTTTGAATTTTCCGAACAAGCAAAAGCGCGTGGCATTCTATGTATTATTGCTGGCGCAGGGGGTGCAGCGCATCTGCCTGGCATGATTGCAGCAAAAACAACTCTCCCCGTGCTGGGTGTTCCTGTTAATTCAAAATACCTGCAAGGCGTTGATTCATTACTCTCTATTGTACAAATGCCAAAAGGCGTTCCGGTTGCCACATTTGCTATTGGTGAAGCCGGCGCAACTAATGCCGGGTTATTTGCTGTTGCGTTGCTAGCAAATAACAATAGTGAAATGAGCGCGCGGCTCAATCAATACCGACAAAAACAAGCCGAATCCGTGCTGACGGTTGACCTGAGATAATGTGCGGCAAAATGATGCCCGGTGCCATGCTCGGCGTACTGGGTGGCGGTCAACTGGGCCGTATGTTTGTAACGGCTGCGCAGGAAATGGGTTATCTTGTAACAGTATTGGACTCATCACCGGATAGTCCGGCTGGACGCATTGCAGACGATTTTATTTGCGCAAATTATACCGATCAATCGGCGTTAAGAAAAATCAGCAACCAATGTGTTGCGGTAACTACCGAATTTGAAAACATTTCTGCCGATGTGTTGGAAACGCTGTCTGCTCATTGCCTAATCAGCCCTGATGCAATAAGTGTCCGCACAGCGCAAAACCGAATTACTGAAAAACAGTTTCTGGCAGCAAATGGTTTTGCAATCGCACCCTATTGTGTCATTCGACATGCCGAAGATTTGTTAACACAAGACGTGAGCAATTACTTGCCAGGCATACTAAAAGTCAGTCAGTTTGGCTATGATGGCAAAGGGCAGAAACGCGTTAGAAATGTAGCTGATCTTAAATTAGCTTTCGAAGCATTGAATCATTCTGTTTGTGTTCTGGAAAAATTCATACCATTGACTTTAGAAGTTTCTGTTGTGGTTGCTCGAAGTGCGACTGGACAAGTTAAAGCTTATCCAGTCTCAGAAAATCAACACGTCAATGGCATTCTTGATATCAGCATTGTTCCAGCACGTGTTCCAACATCCTTAGCTAATCATGCACAAATGACAGCTTGCCAGATTGCTGAGAAACTCGATTATCGTGGTGTTTTGTGTGTGGAGTTTTTTGTATCAACCTTAACCAATGGCGAATTACTCATCAACGAAATTGCCCCGCGCCCACATAACAGCGGACATTATTCTCTAGATGCTTGCATCACTTCGCAATTTGAACAGCAAGTTCGAGCATTATGTGGCCTCTCGCTTGGCGAAACCACGCAACATACACCTGCTACAATGGTCAATGTGCTGGGAGATTTGTGGCATAACGGTAAACCGAATTGGAGTCACATACTGCAACATCCTTCGGCGAAATTGCACTTGTATGGAAAAACCGAAGCGCGGCCAGGCCGCAAAATGGGACATTTCACGATTCTAAATAACTCCTTAGAAACCGCATTGCAGCAAGCTATTACCATCAAAAACAGCCTTAACTTAAACCAAAATACATGACAGTCTCCGACACTTTATTTAAAAGTACGATTCAAAGCTTACCACTGGTACATCGCGGCAAAGTTAGAGATATTTATTTTGTTAATGACGAGTATCTATTAATCGTTCAAACGGACCGCTTATCCGCATTTGATGTAATTCTGCCCACTCCCGTTCCTGGCAAAGGAAAAATTCTCACTGCATTATCGGCCTTCTGGTTCAAGAAACTTGCACACATATTGCCTAATCATTTAACGCTTATTGATCCTGAATCAGTAGTAGCCGAAAACGAACGACATCAAGTGCATGATCGTGCATTTGTTATTCGCCGATTAAAACCATTGCCGATTGAAGCCATCGTAAGAGGTTATGTGGTCGGTTCCGGATGGAAAGACTATCAACAAACCGGTGCGATTTGTGGCATTCCAATTCATCCTGGGTTGGATTTAGCAGAAAAACTACCTGATGGCGCTATTTTTACGCCTTCCACCAAGGCGCCCGCTGACACGCATGATGAAAACATTACTTTTGAAGTCGTTGAAGAAAAATTGGGCGATATACTGGCTGCATTAGTACGCAAAAAAGCCATCCAGTTATATTCTGAAGCAGCGGACTATGCCATGCAACGCGGCATTATCATTGCGGACACCAAATTTGAATTTGGTCTTGATAATGCAGGTCAACTTTATTTGATTGATGAAGTGTTAACACCTGATTCATCACGTTTCTGGCCTGCCGATCAATATCGCACAGGGCAAAATCCACCGAGTTTTGATAAACAATTCGTGCGCGACTGGTTAGAACAACAAGATTGGAACAAAAAAGCACCCGCACCTGAACTACCGGAAGAAGTTCTGCAACAAACGATGGAGAAATATCAAGAAGCCTTACGCTTGCTAACCAGTGACTAAAAATCTTTTTTTGTGTATCTTTCTAGATTGAATAATTTTCATTGAAATCAAGAGAAAATCATCAATTTTTACATGATCTAAACGCTTTTGGGCAAGTTGCTATTAGCCCGCCTGAAGGTTCTCTTATCTGGTCCGGCTCGTTTAAAACCTGCAACAATCTAGAAAAATATCTGGGTTCCCGAGTCCAAATAATATAATTAGCTTTCAAATTATTTTTCGCAAATGAAAGTAATTCGTGAATTGAAGGTTCTCTAGTCTCTTTATTGTGCTGTGTCATTGCGTAATTGGATTGCATCACAGAAGGCGCTATCGGAACAATTCCAGAAAGCTCCGGATAATAATGATAAATTCCCTTACTGGTATTTTTGGTTTCTGGCGCATTCATCGCTGGATCTTCAAGAAAAATATCTGGTCCACTCAGTGCCGTTCCTATTGTTTTCATTCTATCTGTAAATGATTTGAGAATTGATCTAGGATGATTGACAGATTGTAATGTAACAGTGTTGGGAAAGGATTGACGCATTGCTTGATGCACAGTCAGAAGATTCGCAAAAAATTGATCTGTTTCAGTTGTGGTAAATTTTGCTAATGGTTCTCCTAGAGCCGTTTCAGGTAATCCGATCCCTTCAAAATAAGGATGTGAGTTGTAACGTTCTCCAAGAGCACGAAATAACTCGGACAAACGGTCACGAACCAATGGATTCCATAATTTAATATTTTCACCTTTGGGTTTCTTTTCTCCGTAGGTCACGAAAATGTAGGTGCCATTCTCATATTTTTCCGCTTTTAAATAATCCGGAACAGATTTAAAGTTCAGATTAAATGATTTTGTTTGTATTAGAATAAAAAGACGTTTTCCTCTTTTTGCTAATTCATTAAGAATAGCATCGATGGGTGCAAAGTTATATACCCCTTCAGAAACCTCTAATTCTGCCCAAGCATATCGAACTTGTAATCCCCGTAGTGCACGTGTTTGCTCAAGTTCCGCATAAACATTTTTCATATAGGCAGGATTATTTTTACCGTGCCCCATCGTTGCATAATAGTGCCCTGGATGCCATTTAACACCATCGCTTGCAAAGACTGTTTGAAAAGGGATGAGTACAATGACTAGAATCAACATTGATTTCCAAAAGGAATGATTCCGGATATGCGTGATCATCTTTGAGAAATATAATTTACCCAATAATCAATTGATCGAAACAAAATAAGCTAGGATCTGAATCTTTTCTGGACGGTAGAATTAACTGAATTTTCAATACACACATCTGAGAAAATACGTCACTAATTAATTAGTAATCAATGACCCTACTTTAATAAGCACCTCTAAATCTATCGAGGTAACAATGAATTTATTGGCAGCCATTATCAACTTTTTCTGCTTTTTTTAAAAAGTGTCCATCAAATGTAAAGCATACTTAATCGAGCTTACCTCAAGCAACTTAGCATGAGTAGATTATTATTCATAATCAACAACATATCTCACGATCCAAAGCTTTTAAATTATGCAGCTTAAACCCACTTCAACTTCCTAAGATCATTCCAAAATGACCCATATTTTCCCTATTTTTCATATCCTAGAGCCGACATCCTATCAGTTAGTATGATAGCTCAGAATGTGATAGGTCATTGCATTCCGAGAAATAGGTATCAACAGATAACAGAAATCAGGTGTTGCGTAGTTGATCAATGCAAAGCGGCATTTCGATTAAATGATCTTTTGAGTTAACGCCTATTTAAGATTTTATGCTTGCTTAAGAAAGATACAACTGAAATTTATCAATTAAATATTGATGTTGTATTAAAAAGGCAAACTCTGCGAAAGCGGAGGGCGCAAAGTCACTGATCTAACGGGCTAACCCCCCCTATGATGGCAGGACTGCCAAGAGCGCATTCGCTTCATAAGCACCGTAGTTTCAGTGCTTCCAAGAAACGACCCTGATGCGTACTAACGCAGTTCTTCCTTTTTTTGTCACTAAGGAGGAATTATTTCTATGATAACCAACTTCAAGTCTCCATCCACTATCCCATTAGCGATGGCCCCTTACGGTTTTAATTATAAACTTAAGATAGCATTTATAACAATATTTATTTTCACATTGCTATCTTCTTCAGGAATTATCCATGCCGCTGATGGAGTTAAATGGCATCCTGGGCATTACTATCAGCTTTTAGGCGGCGCAAAAAACAACCCTAAATACATGATGGATGCAGTATATAAAGATTTAGCAAATACACCAGCATTACAAGGAATCCAAGTTCGTTATATGTGGGGAGACATTGAAACCGCAAAGGGCCAATATAATTTTGCATCAATTGATAAGCATCTAGCAGAATTACAGAAACGTAATAAACGTTTGGTCATTATGATTCAAACAAAGTCTTTTAGCGTGAATTCAGCAACCTATGTTCCAACTTATTTAAGAAGTGTTGAGTATGATGGGGGCATTTTTACTTTTGCACACTATGGTGAAAGCAAACCTAAAGGTGAAAACTTGAAAATGTGGAACCCTCTGGTTCGTGATCGTTTGTCCGAGTTATATCGCGCTCTTGGAAAACGTTACAACTCACATCCTTATTTTGAAGGCATCGGAATGTCTGAAACAGCTTTGGGCACCCCATTGAATCCCGTAACGAGCACTCAGACTAACGATTTCTATAAAAACTTATACATCGTATTACAAGAAGCTCGCAAAGCCTTTCCCAATACCATGGTGATGCAATCAGTAAATTATCCGAGACCGATTATTGCCCCATTAGTGGAAACTTTAAAGAAAATGGGGGGCGGTCTTAGTCATCCCGACACATACCTTGAAGAACCTGGATTATTGACACCGGGAACAAAATATACCCCCCCGGGCGTATACACACATTATCCAAAACTTTCAGGAATTATACCGTTAGCTCCTACAGTTATGCACCATAATTACGAAAATACTAGAAATGATTCTTCCGGACATGAACCTACTGTAACTGAATTACTTAATTTTCTGAGAGATGATTTAAAAGCCAATTACGTTTTCTGGACACGCGATCCTAAGTACTATCAGAAAGTACTCGAGATGCTCAATTGGAGTGCACAAAAAGACCAGCCTGCTGGCGGATTAAGCACTACCTGTCCAAGCGCTTATACTTCTTGCGTGCAATAAAAAATAGCTAGCTAGAAATCCAAAAAACAGGGAATATGCGGACAACCCGCGTATTCCCTCGTTTTATCGCAGCTACCGGCGTAATCACCGATTATTTTTTCACGATTTGATTGTCAACCTTTTTTACACCATCAATGATCCAACTATGCATATTCACGCGTATAAGTTGATCTTCATTAATAACAAACCCCGTTAGCGATACATTTCCGTCGGTTACTTTAACTTCAATGTGACTTCCTTGCAAAGTAGGATCAGATTGTATTGCAGCCATGATTCTGGCATAAATGGTGGAATCGTCATAGACTGGAGCGGAAGGTGGCGGCACCCAAGTTTTATGGGTTTTTTCGGCATAATTTTCACAACCAGTTAACATGAGTAACGTAGTCAATAGTATTAACGAAAGTATGAATCGTTTGTAGCAAGTTTGCATGATGATCTTCCTGTTTTTATTTGTCTTTTTAACCACTTCAGTATGATTATTTTATGCTCGAACAAGTTTTTTTAATAGATTAGTGTGTAATTTATTAGCATTACCTGTACCTTTCTACGAGCATGCAAGCATAAATATACACAAAACAACCAAGCAATTCTAACAATCAAGGCTCAATCCAATGATTATAACCTACAGTTATTGCGCAAAATCCTTTGTAATCTAGCTACGAAGTCGTTTCCCT
>ERZ1292633.2392-Hain-H41-02um-R1-2392-length-19237-cov-5_pt1 | contig 19237 bp, 6 predicted proteins | sample MGYA00564406_ERZ1292633 | MGnify/ENA primary metagenome ERZ1292633 (study PRJEB36523, sample SAMEA6512639) | groundwater metagenome | collected 2019-01-08 | study: AquaDiva: Metagenomics assemblies of 32 groundwater samples
CGCAGACTGAGGTTGGAGCCATCGAGCTTCTCCGTACAAAGGACCATGCTTTTCAACTTTGACGAGAGCAATTGCGGATCGGAGAGGAACTCGGCGGAAAAGTTCGACGTGTGCGGCCACGCGATCACCGCCAGCGACGACGATGAGGTATCTGCCGAAAGGAGGGCGTTGCTGCCGTCCGGCGCCGCCGCCGCCATGCTGTATGGTTTGCTGAGAGAGCGTCTTTTTTTTGCTCCCTTCGAAGGGGGGAAATAGATAGAAAAGCAATGATGAAAGGGAATGCACTCGTTCTATATGATTTTCTTTGTTCCTGCGGTTGAAAATTAACACGTGTTCTGTTTTTGGTAGGGAAGGATGGGTTCAATCCGGGGAGATTCTGTGTGTGACCAGTCGGATGCGACAGGTTTGTTATCGCCCGGTAGGCGGGACCCGCGTTGGAGCCGTCGGGGGCCCCGTCGGAGCGTATGTCCGGGTGGGGGGTACGACGACCCCGCCACCATCACTTTCGATGTCGGTGACCCTTCCAAGCGGAGTATGGCCGTGGGTTGTCATCGTCCTGATAGTCGGCGGCCCCATTGCCTCGCCCAACGTGGTCGCGATAGCGCCTACTCGGGCGGAAGCTGATGCCGTCGTCATCGTCGTATGGGCTGCCTCCCCCACGGCGCAGGTTGCCAGCCGAAGGGTCTCGCCGATCGCGGCCGAAATAGTCGCGTTGGTCCCTCCGCGGCTGCGGCGGTTTGTCCGAAGCGGCGTAGCAGCGAGACTCATCGCCGCCGCTCGTTCCTTCTCGTCCTGGCGCCGCCGCCCCGGTTGGTGGCGAGCCGCCGGATGGGGCATCGGCACGTAACGCCGCCGGGTTTCGGGATGCCGACGACTGTCGCTGATTTTGCTCCACGCGATGGGTACCGCGAATCGGACGGCCGCTGTCATCCAACTCGACATAGTGCACTTCTTGTGGAATGGACGGTGGCTGCCGCTGCCGTTGAGCCCCCGGGTGTGGATCTTCCGGGGACTCCGGCGGTTTTTGGCTATTTTTATGTCGACCTCCCTCGGCCGTGGCACCAACCCCGCCTTTACTCGGTACTGCCTGTCGTCCGCCACCCGACGTGCGCTTGTCCTCGTTGAACGCCCGGATGACTTGCTCTGGCATCCTCCCGAGCGCTCTCGAAATAAAGTCAAAGCTCTTACCCTCCTCCACCAGAAATCGCATCGCCTGGCGCTGCTCGGCGGTGAAGGGGGCCGTTGAATCGGGGCCGGCGTGGTTGCCTCTCGCCGGGCGGTGGTTGCGATGGCGACTGGAATTGTTGACGTCGTCGTCGTCGGGACGGTGTCCATGCCGCCGCCCGTCGTGAGCCGCCGGATCGGCTGTGTCATTGACATGATGACTATGATTGCCATGTTGGTCCCCCCCCGCCGTGTGGTGTCCTCCGCGGCCATCTGGGCGGCCGTTGCGGGGGCCGTGGCTCCATGGGCGTGACTCGTGATGGTGACCGCCGTGGCGCCGGCGGTGCTGTTGCTGTGGGTGCTGCCAGGGCCCTCCGTGACGACGGCCGCCGCGGTCTCGGTTTTGCTGCTGCATGCCCCCCGGCGAGACCATCTCGGCGAATTCGTGAAGCTGCCCGCCGAGATCCATCACGTACTCATTGGGACCCTCGGCCCACGCGGCGTCAGGGTCGTCGAATGCCCCCATGCCATGCGGACCACCCGCCGCGGCCATCGCGGCATGCAGATACTGCCTCATCGCCAGCTCCTCCTCCAGGGACATGCTGGCGGGCAAGTCGTGACCGCCGTCGCCGAAGTCACCCATCGCCGCCCCCCCCTCGTCGTCATCAGCGCCTTGAAAATATCCTCCACCCTCTTCTGTCATCGCCGCGAATACCTCTGGCGTGACGAACTGGTAGTGGGCCGCGTGCGGGGGCCGGGGATGCCTCGCGTTCCACTCTCGCGGTCCTCGGCTTCCTTGACCGTACGGCGGGACAGATTCCGTGAATCCCTCCCAGAACGACTGGTGAAACTCCGGCGGGGAGGCTTGTGGAGAGGGCCGCGAGCCCCCACGGCCAAACCCACTGCCGCCCCACGAGAATCCACCGGCCGCCCCACCCCCACCGCGAGCGGAACGATTAAGATTCCCCCCGCCACTGCGAAAGTGACTCTGGAGGACGCCGTGGGCGGTGTTGATCTCCGCCATCGATGGGACGGAGGGCTTTGGGGAGCCCTTTGCCGCCGGACCGGCCCCACCCGCGCCTCGCACGTCCGGATGGTGCGCTTTGGCTAGCTCGATGTATTTCTTCTTCGCCGCCGCGGCATCCATTGACGTGGGATCCAGGCCCAACTTGTGGCACGCGGCAATCACATCCTCCGCCGAGGGCGGAGCGTCGCCCGCGGAGGCGGAGGAGGAGGAGGACATGCAGCGCCGTGAAGAGGTGTCGTAGTGATCCGTCGACGCTGCGGCTGCCCCTCGCCCCACGGTAACGGAGGCGGAGGCCACGCGGCGATGGGCGGAAGAACACCGAAGAGGATGAGGGGGCGACCACCTCCACGATGGACCAGTCGCCATCACTGCCTCCTCCCCCTCCTGACTGGGGCATCCCCGGCCACCGACGCGACGACACCATTCGCCGTGAAGACGCGGCCACAGCAGCCGCAAGCAGACCGAGCCGTGTCGACGAGGAGGTCCACCCAGCCACGCGACGACGACCATTATGGACACAGGAGAAAGGGGGAGAGAACACAGAAAAGCCAACAGCCCTCTCTCTCTCTCTCTCTCTCTCTCGAGGACTGAACAGATGATGCTCTCTCGATCCAACGTCAGCATGTGGACATGACCCACCCGGCTACACTCGATGAACATGCATCATCAGTTCGACGTGTGTTCGACGATCACAACCATCAACGTCTGCTACCACCGTAGCGAAGAAAAGATCAACAATTTTATTTTAAAAAGGAGAGAGTAGGGTGTTCATACATATGCCGCGCAGAACACGGACCATACACTGCAGGGTGAGCAGAGTCCGCTCGTTTGACGAAAAAACAATAAAGGTGAAGGAAAGTTGTTAGTGGTCTTGATATCACTGGAGAGAGGGAGATATCTCCCCGGGTCAGTCGCTTGGCTCCGGTGTAAACGGTTTGACCGCCGTCGCTAACGATGCTTGCGGCGGGGATGGTTGGCGGCCAGGAGGATGATAAGAAGCCGATCCTGTACCCCCGACGATGCCACTCCCCGCAAGGCTGGTGCGCCGGCTGCTGGCCATCGTGCGGCGCCGGACCATCGCGGGATACGTCTTGAGCGCAAGCGCACGGTAGCTGCGCGACGGTTCGGCCCCGGGGCGGTGTCGAATGTGCCAGCCTTGCGCGAGCTTGTCCATCATCTCGTCCTTCACCGTCGCCTTCACGACGCGGAACAATTCGTTCAGAAAGTCCACTAACAAATGGATCTGCGAGATGGCCGTCCGGGCGTCGACCGCCTCCTTCTGCACGGGCTCTAAGTGCGTAATCGCGTCGAGGAAGTGATCGGCCGAGTCGAGCGAGTTGTCTCCCGCCGCAGCGGCGTCGTCGTCGGCATTCTCCTCGACGTTTGGCTTCTCGAACACGCGGCCCGTGATGCCCGTAGCAACCTCGTAGACCGCCATTGGTTCGGGTACACCCTTGAGCGGGACGCGTCCCACGAGCGAGGACTTGTAGGCGTTCGGGTTGCTCAGCACGGCCAAGACGGGTTCCGAGGCGCACACCTGACCGCCATCCGTCACGGACTCCACGCGCGCCGCGATGTTCACCGGCGGTCCATAGTAGTCGTAGCCCTTGGCCACCTCGTCCCACTGCACGTCCGGCGTTCCGGTGTGCATGCCGATGCGCACGCGGATGCCATGATATCCGAAATCGTAGGGTTCGACGGGCACCGCGAGACGCTCCGGGTTGTCGTCGATCTCGACGTCGTCGTCATCGCGCTTCTTCGCGTCGTAGACTTCCTGGATGGCGGCGGGAAAGGTGGTCCGCATCAGCTCGCGCTGGATGTCGACGGCCAACGCGACCGCTTGGTCGGCGGTGCGGCACGCGATCATGAAGCTATCGCCGATGGTCTTGACTTCATACGCTCGGTGGGAGGCAATGCAGCGCCGTATGACGGCGTGGTGGAGGTCCAACGCGACCGACATCGCGGCCGGCACTGCGCTCCAAAGGCGCGTCGAAGCCTGGATGTCCGTGAACACCAGCGTGACGGACCCTGTGGTGGGGGCGTTGCCAACACTGCGGACGTTTTTGCGACGGCTGATTTCTGACTTGATGAGCAGAAACAGTAAGAAACACCCGGCGACGACGCCAATCGGCACGCCGATGTACAAACCTAGCGGAGACGGTGGCACGGGAGGGACGACGCAAGAAGATTGCCCCTTCGCAGGCTGCACGAGCCCTGATGGACAGGGAAGGCACGAATCGACTGGCGGGCTCCAGTACGTGTCAACGTCGCAGGTACTCTGACTCTGCACCCACGCCATGCCCAATGCAGGAGTCGCCGCACGCTGCTGCTGCGATGCGCCGCCCCCCTCGACCGATGAACCTTGCGAGTCAGCGACGGCGGCCACCAGGAGGGAAGCCGCCCACGGCGCGGACGTTGCGTTCGATGTCCCGGCGACGTCCACCCTCGAGCCGTTGATCCACGCGATGCGGCCGTCGAGTACGTTCGAAAACATCTGCTTGTCACGAATATACGACGAGACCACGTCTTGCATGATGCTCGCGGTGACGGAGGATTTCACCTCTCCTGGGTACTTTGCGCGTTGGAGCAGCGCGGCGTAGGGCGCGAACGATTCGCACAGGAAGCTCTCGACCGCGAAGGAGTAGATCGCGAGGCGGGACAAATTGGTCCACTCTTTCGACGTGCGGTTGAAAACTTGCACGCCCAGGAGCCGGCCGGCGCTGCTCGAACGGTTCACGTCCACCGCGTACCGGATGCCATCGACTTGCATGAGGTGGTTTCCCGTGGGTGATAGCGTCGTGTTGAACGTGGCCACGGTGACGGAGTAGTTCAACAGCTCGAACAGAGTCAGACCCATGACTTTGCCGACACACACGCGGTTCGCGAAGGGCAAGAGCGTCCAAAGGCGCGAGACCGTCACGTTGCCCGCCGGCCAGCCCGCGCCGCGATAGCCGCCGCTGTTCGTCATGCAAACGTCGGCGTCGAGCTGGCTTCGTAGACCGGTGCAGAACAGATTGCCAGCGGCACACTCTCCACCCATGCACAAACGGAACGTATCCACGCGATGCAGAGGCATGCTATCGCTGGAAACACCCAGGACGGGGTCGTTCGCCTGCGCGAGAAGTGCCTGCTGGCGAAAAAAGGCCTGATCCGTGTTCCACTGTGCGTCGCGGATGATGCTGCTGGCGACCGTCGCGAGATCAATGTTTCGGGTGAGGGGCTTTTTCGTGGTGTCGAGCCGAATCCCATCGGTGGAAAAGTTCAACTGCAGCGCGCTGGTCGGCGGCGTGAAGACAATCACCCAGGAATTGTTAATAAACGTGTCGTTGAAGTCCGCTGGCGTCGTCGCCGCCCGTTCGTACATGATGATGCTCGGCGGATTGTCGATGTAGGGCAGGAGCATCACCCGATCGTGCGTGGTGGCGGCGCCGGTGAAGACAATGGTGATTTGCAGAGATGGGTACCGTTGCTTCAGGTTACGAATCTGGGCGTTGACGGAATTGGTGACCGAGTCGCTGTTGGCCGCTAGTTCGTCGTACAGCTCCGTGGCGGCGATCCCGCGGTCCGTGTCCATTGCCCAAGGGTAAAGAAAGCCGTTCCACGTATGGGAGGGCTTCGCGTAGGAGTTGCCGACCACGAAGCGACTGTTGGCGAGCTGCAGTTTGGACATCCCGGGCCGACGCTCGTCGATAATGGTCGTAGTGGCGAAATAAGAGGAGAAATTTAGGTAGTCGAACGCGACGCCGTTGACGCCCCAGGAGTCCGGGTGCATTTGGGCGAAGACGCTCGTGCGGTCCACGGTGGGCACCGCAAGGACTAAAAGGTCTCGGCCCTCCGTCGTGGCCGCGACCCGTTGATAGCGCACGTACGAGGCCAACGCCGCGAGACCGCCGATGCAAGCGCTTGCGTTCGGAGTCGGGCAGGCGGTGACGGCGCCCGATAAGACCTCGCCGCGGTAGGAGTAGAACTGGACGGTGGCGGCAAGCGCCTCGCAGCGGACCGCACCGAATAACACCAATACCACTAGCAGAGTCTGACACACCGCGGCAGCACCCATGTTTGAGAGGATTGTTGAGTGGACGGGTCGGCGAGGAAGATCGACAAGAGAGAGAGAGAGAGATATAGATAGAAGTAAGTGAGCAATGAAAGTGGTCGAAAGAAGGAGATCGCGAAGTGCTCTCTTCGAACACGGCGGGAGCTCTCTCTCGTTTGTTGTGAGTTTGGGGCTTCAACGTGCAAGAAAAATAATCATACTTGTATGGTGTTGATAAGAGAAAAATACTCTCCACGCGCGGACCCTCCGCCGACGACGACATGAAACAATTTGATGTGGGGCGGTACATTCGTTCCGCGTCTCTGGTCACACACGAACCGCATCCGCCAAGTATCGAAAGGTCATTCGGTCACGAATGTCGGCGTACTGAGCTTCCGCGGCGGCAAACCGCTCTCTGCGCGAAGCGTCAGTGGAGGCGATGGCTTCCACGGCCGCTTCGACGTCTTCCGCGACACGTACCCATGCCCCCAAGGACGCCGGAAGGCTGGGGAGCGGATGCCGAGGATCGCGCAGCAGGTTAAATTGGTCCAGCGCGTGACGCACCGCGCAGGTACATGGCAGCTCCTCCGACGGGAGTCCGTTGCGGTGGGTGTTCGACGCGGCAGGTTGGGCACCGCCATTTCGTTCTTGCTGCCGGCCTAATAAACCCAGATGGTCCACCAACAACATGCTCCGCGTGGTGGTCGCCATGTACAACCGATGGTCGTGCGCCACGGCGGCCTTCAGCGCGCAGACACTCTTCTCCGCATCGAGTGACCCCTGGTAGCGGCTGCGGAGGTACGACGCCCGATCCACACACCGCTCCATCAACAGCTCAACATTGGCCGCCTCCGCGATGTCATGCTCCACGCGGCGTCGCGCCTCGAGAAGCGTGGCGACGGCGAGCGCCAAGCCTGCGTGCTGAGACAGCTTGCGGCGGGCGCGCCGGATAGCGACGTCGCATGAGTGGCGCCGATACGCCACATCGTACGCCGCCTCTGCGATCTCCACAGGCTTCCACGGCACGGGCATCGGGCAGATCGCATCGTCATCATCGTCACCGTCGACCAGGGTGTTCCTCCTCGCATCGGCCTCGTCGCGCGGCAGCTGGGCGACCGCGGACAACGCGGCCACGTCATCGGGCTCGCACACGTTGCAGCGCGAGAGGCTACCGCTAAACCGCAGCCGCTGGCGCTCGACGTCCATCCAAAGCGTGTGGTGTTGCTGCTTCAAGACGTGGACGGGCGGGTCGAGGGCCATCTGCATGGCTACCAGTCGCGCGACTTCTTGCTCAGGCGGCGAGACATGGAGTAGTAGGGCGCCCCCGCCGCCGTTTGATCGGAGCGCGTCGTCGCGATCCTCTGTGCAGCGGTTTACCTCTGCCTCCTCTCCCCCATCGCAAGCAGTGGACTCTGCGGCGTTCAAGGAAAGCGACATCGGCGGCACGGCACTTTCCAGCGCAGCCAGCTTGGCCTTGAGCACCGACAAGTTCATTCCACCAGCGACACGGGACAAATATCGATTCACGCGGCCTCGTCCACCCTGTGTGTGCGTCTTTTTTTCCTGTTGAGTGTGAAATCAATCGTTCGCATATCTCTCAACCACCACTACCCCCTTCGCTTTGTTTTCTCGGTCAACTCCCACACGTCTTCGCGAGAGAGGTGAGAGCGCGATGACGCGGCGCGCAGCAATGGTAGAGGATGATGATTGAGAGATACGGCTGAAATCAGCAGCGGAAAAAGTAGAAGGAATGAGGGGGCCCTTCCCCAAGGGGCAATGCGTGAGCGAAAAAGGATGAGTTGAACAAGTCGTGAAAGAAGACGGAACCACACTCGCATGCACAAGCAAAAAAGCAAGCGTAAAAGCGTCCAATCAGCAGCCCTCCAACACCCGCGCGTAAGACGACATGATCGTGCCGAAGTGGCGCCGGTAAACGACACGCCGAGCGGCGTCTCCAAAAGCGGCACACAGAAGGAAAGCCAGACGGCGTTCGTCGCGATGTGCGTCAGCGGCAACCGATGATGCGGCGGCGATGTCGCAGGTCGACGTAGTATTCCTCGAAGCATTCGTTGCGCGACACATCACCGTCTTTGGGGGGTCGTTGCGACGGGGTACCGTCGTCGGCACCTTTGCCGCCGGTGCAATCGTTGCCGACTGCAACGCAGCGGATAAGTCGGAGGCCGCCTGGGCGTACGCGTCGAGAGGCTGCTGTTGCTCGTTGGTCAAGACACCCCACGACTGCATCGGTGGGCGGCGCGTGTGCAAAGGGATCACCATGCCGACCCTCTCCTCACTATTGGCATTCATAGGCAGAGGGTCGTCGTACCAACGAGGCCGACACGTCGTGACAGCGGCGGGAACAGACGAAGAAGCTTGGCAACTACGAGGGGACCCTTCGTCCAAGCTCGTGTCGTCTCGTACCGTAGCTGCCGCGCCCACTGCGGAACCGAAAAACAATGACGATGATGGACTCAACACGTTCTTGGTCAACGACGGCGGGTCGGCGACTAGCCGAGATGGATGAAGACGGCGCGGCTGAGTTGGTGGCGTCGCACCCTCGTCGCCACCCGAGCGGGCCGTGGCAAGGAGCGGCCAGCGGCCGGACGGCGCGCCCAGCCGGTCGGGAAGAGACCATGCACACCCCACCGTCACCGCAGCCGGCGGCGCCACGGTCACCACGGCGGCCGTCGCGGGCGCGGTCGGTATCATCAACGTTTGTTTGACCTGAGTGCCACCGTCAGCGTCATCGATGAACCAATGTGTCGCCGAACGGTTTGCCTCTTCGATGGTCGCCGCGGAGGGCCGCAGCATCGCCACGCTGACGCAAGGATTGGGCGCTCTCGTCGCCGTGCTGACGAGCCTGGCGGCCTTTCCGAGCACATCGCCGCGATGCGGGAGGTTCACCGTGGGCACGACCGAGCACACGGGGGACGGCGACCGCCGCGACTCTGCCTCCTCCTCCTCTTCCTCATGATTCTTTCCCCATATTGCTTCCGTCCCGCGAAATGGTCTTCGCGCGGCGCCTTCAGTGTTGCCGCCCTGTGCGGTGACGATGGCTTCCGCGCCGCGGCTCCGCGTTGGTTGATCTAGGGGCCGCGTTGGTTGATCCAGTAGGGGCCGTGGCACCGCCGTCATCTCCTCGGGGTGAGCCCCGACGACGGCTGCCGCTGAAGGTGGAGGTGCCGAGGCGGAGGCTGCGGCAGGGGGGACAGAATTTGGGGGCGACGAGGACGGTGCCCGTCGCCGGCGGATGCCCATTCCGCCTTCGCCCTGCGACGACCCTGCGGTAAAGTAAAATGACACGCGACGTCGCCGTGGTGGGGTAGTCAGACGGTGGGCCGTGGCGCGAACTTCTGAGGGCGGACGTTGGTTCTGCATCGGTGTGACGAGCACGCTGCTGGCTCCGCGATCTTCTCCACGAAAACTGCGTGGTGCCAGCGGTCGAGGCGGCGGCGACAAGTCAGCGATCGCAGACGTGGAAGGTTGGAAAAAACGGACCGTCGCGTTGTTGCGATGAAGAAGGCTGTCGATGGATTCATCCCCTTCACGCCCAACCACGGGGGAGGCTCCATCTAAAAGTACGAGGCACGGCGACCGGGACGGCACGGGGCGACGGTCATCATTCAGTGGTGGCCTTGACAGGGCCCGTAGGGTCATGCTGAACCGCGATACGCCGCGGCGCGACACGACCGAAGGTGGCGTCGCCGCGCCCGCCGTGACAAGAGGAACCGGGGTCTCCTGGTCCCCAGCCTTCTCGGACGCCTTGACCGAACGACTGGTCGTGATCGTGGGCGGCCAGGAGGAGGTGTTGTGGGACAGTTTGGGGCAGGCGAGCGACGGCGCGGTCCCCACGGCCGCTCCTTGACGGACCACTTGTTTCCCCTTTTTCTGAACGACGACGGCCGTCGTGCTGACGGGGGCGATGAGCGTGGATTGGGGCGCGGCGTTGCCATCATCCTCATCGTTGACCGTCACACCACGATCATGGGTGGCGGAGGCGGAGGAGGTGGCGGAGGCGGAGGAGGCGCGATGCCGGAGGGGCACATAATGACGATGGCCATCCATCTGTCGCGGCGGCGGCGGCGGCGGCGGGATGAAGGGCGGAAGGGGCAGCGGGGAGGAAAGAGGGCACGACATCCTGGGTTGGGGCCACGCGACGGATGTCCCCACTCGACCTACCGATGCGGTTGCGGGGCTGGCCTGGTTCGGCAACGGGTCGTTTGTGGTGGTGGGTTCACCAGTAACACGGGGATCGAACGACCGGGCGTGAAAGCCAGGTGTAGACTCAACTGACGGCCGCGCCTCCGGGGCGCACGCGGACGGGTCTGTTGCAAGTGACGACAGGATCAGGTCTGCAGCCATCCACACTGGCCCCCCCGTGGCACTGCTGCTGCGCGTTGTGTCGCCGCCGGGTCCTTGGCCTGCTGACCGATGCACATGAAGCTGCGACGCCTCGGAAGGATGGAAGGTTTCCGGGGGGACACCGCGAACTTGCGGAGGGGCGATTTGGGGATGCTGCAGGGCGGCCACGACGTCCATCACCCTCGCGTCATCGTCGCTGGCCGTGCGCTGGATGCACAACGACGGCCGCCCCTCCTCGCCCCCCTCCTCGTGGTGGGGGCGAGGAGGAGGGCCAACGGAGAGCGCCCCCGTCCGAAGGGGGGCATCATGAAGGGGCTCGTCTCCCAGAATGATCACATTCCGGCGTTCGAAATGAATATAACCCCATTGATCCGACAAGGATCGCGTGTGTAGCGCTCGCTGGAGGAATGAGGCGCGCAGCAGCCTTGCCGCACATTCCCCGAAAAGGGGCCCCAACTCAAAACACGCCATTTCGGATGGCAACGAGGGCAGGCCGCCGTGCGCTGCCTCGCCCGCCTGGAGGCAAGTGACCGTCTGCCGCTTCAGACGGGGCAACAAGCTTCGAAACGCCGCAATGCGTGAAGCGTCTTCTTGGGTCCTCCTCGGCGCAGCCGACGACGAGACGCCTTTGCCTTTTGTAGACGCCGCGAACGCGGTGCAATGTGTGGACACGAGGCTTCTGGGCACCGTGAGTAGAAAGGTCAGTCCGTCGCTGGCCTTGACCGAAGGCGGCACGCGGCGACGAGAGGAAGACGTGCGTGAGGAGGAGTCCGATGCATCGGCGGCGGCCGTGACGACTGAGTCTTCCCGGTGCGCCCGCCACCAGTCGCCAATGTCGCGGACGCGGCGACCGCTTTTGTCCAGCGCCACGAGCTGAATGTCGAAGGACAGCGGAAACTCCAGTGAGAATAGATGCCACGCGTGAGGAGCCGCAGCGGCGGTGGCTGGAAGGAGGGGGGGAGGAGCTCCGTGCCGCGGGCGGGGAGAAGGGGCAGGCGGCGAGGGGCCGACCGCACGATGATAGTAGGGGTCGTCGTGGCCATCTGGGGTTGTGGTTCGCTCTGCCTCCCGAATCCCCTCATCATTTGACGGATGATGCGTGTCGGCGAGGTCATGGAGCTCGTTCTCATCCGCAGCCGTGTCGCCAAGGAGCAGTGTCCGGGCCGCCACTTGACTGCGACCGCGACGAAGGGTCTCGTCGAGTCGCGTCACGTCGGCGGAACGGGACAAGAAATGAAGGGCCACCGACGAGCTGCCGAAGACGAGAGCGCCGCCCGTCAGATGGACGGCTAGAATGCGATCCCGAACCGTGAACGACGATCCCACAAGGGCGGCAGGCACCTCTTCGCTTGGCGCCTCGACGTGCAGAGTGGACCCGCTGAAGAAGGATAACATTTGCTCAAAAAACGAAGGTACTACGGCGTGAATAGATCTATTGTCTCTAGGGGAATGGGTCAACCTGTCGGGCGGGCAACAGCATATCACCCACGGCGACCACGACGCGGTTGCGTCCCTCTCCGATGATCCGTTCGTCGTCGTCTGTTCGGTGCGCGGGCTGCGTGCGCGGTGTGTGGGAAAGTAGATTAGCATAACCTCGGTGGGTTCAGCGGGTCCGTGCGTTCTCAACAGACTAAGAGAGAGAGAGAGAGAGAGAGAGAGAGCGAGAGAGCTCAGGTTGAACCTGAGTGCTACGAGGAGAAGGAGCCCTCCGGGAAGCCGGCGGCACACCGTCCCTCACCTTCATTCCCGTTGAAATCGAGGTTTGATCGGCGAGAGCGGTCTGGGTTGGTCACACATCAACAAAAAAACCAACGGAACAGGAAATGAAACAGAGAGTGATATGGGAAGACGACAAGTACACAGGGGAAACGGAGGAAGCAGTGAGCTTGCCCTCACTCTCTCTCCCTCACTCACTCACTCACTATTCACTGTGATGCCGGGACCGCGGCGATGCCCAGCGGTATGACACCCGGGAAGGAAGGAAGGAAGGAAGGGGGGAGGGGAGTAACGAGTACGTGCACCAATACACGTGAACAGTGTGCACCGTACGTGACGGAGAGGGCATCGTTTCGAACGGGGCGGGTCTCTCCATCCATCTCTCCATCTCTCGGTCGGTTTCGTCAGTGTCCATCCCTACTACTGTGGTTGTGGTGACAGGAGACGTCCAGTCGCCGAGTGCGTTGGGTTGTGTGGTTTTTGTCACCTACGACGCCGAATACAGGCCCACCATTGGGTTACAACAAAGAAACAAAATCAGATCCGCCATTCCACCAAAAAAACCATCCAAAAACCCCCGGGTCCCTTTCATGTTTGACCAAAACACGGTCGGTGACCGAAATCCCTGGCAAGGGTAAAGGGGGCGGGGGGGGTGCTGGTGCGCGGATGGGAGGAGGGAGGGAGGGGCGCGGGGGGAAAGGCCCCTCAAAGCTTTGTTGTGCGGGGCCGTACGCCTAGGATGGCGGTGTGGCGCGGTACACCGTGATCTCACCCTTGCCCTTCGCGTAGACGGCCAGCCACGACGCGAACGTCGTGGCGGCGACCGTTTTGGACGACGCACCAGCCCGCGGTCGTGACGACGCCGCGCCGCTCTGTGTGGCTTCCGCGTACGCATCGGCGTACTCCCGGGTGCACGCGATGAAGGGCTGGGCGGCACCCACGGCTTTCGTCGTGGCGGAGAGCACGCGCGAAGCGGTGTTCACCGAATCCCCGAACACGTCCCAGCAGAGCCGTTCCACACCGATGACCGCACCGACACAAGGGCCGAAATGCAAACCCGCGCGGCAGGCGCTGACGTCCTCTGTCAGATCGCGACACGCATCACACAGCGCGACGACGGCTTCCGCGACCGCGGGGGACGCAAACTTTTCTACGCTGCCGCCGTTGTCGGTGGTAGTGGCTGGCATGGCCCCGGGCCCCGCAAGCAGTAGCGTGTCGCCGACGATCTTCACCTTGTCGATTGAAGCTTCGTAGCGCTTCAAAATTTCGTCGACGGCGCAGTGAAAATTGCACCGGAAGTCGGTCAGTTGACCAAACTTGATTCGCTGCTCGCGAGCAGCGTTCACGGCTTCGGTCATCGCGTCGCTATTGGCCGCCGCATGCAGCTCGTCCATCTCATCGAGCGACATGGCGGAGGGCGAGCGTAGGCGCCTCCGCTCTCCGGGGCGGTCATCCGCGAGATCGGGCGGAAACCTAACGGACTTGCATCCGGTCGCGCCGGCACCGCCTCCGGATGCCGGCTGGTGGGGCGATGGTGCCGCCGCGGCGGTGGTGCGCCACCAAGGCAAGCGCGTTCGGTCACTCGCGTGGTGACCCCTGGGGGACACCGGGGTGTCCACAACAAGAGGATTGCCGTCGTTCCAGTGTTGCATGTCGGCCTCGAGTGCACGAGCGGCAGCGCGGCCCTCGGCGGCCGATGATTGATACCCAGAGTTGACATTCGTTTCTCGTTGGTCTGTCGAAGTGTGATGCAGGAGGGACGCCAGCTCGCCGTTCCGGCGTCCATTATTTTGCGATGACGACGAAGCACCCCCCGCGTCGGCCAATTGTAGCGGGCTCGACGCCTGCGCACTCGCCACGGAGGTCGCGTCGGACATTGCGGAGCTTACCGACATGGCCACTCCGCTGCCGACGGACAAAGCATGACTGCCGCCGCTGCCGACGGACAAAGCATGACTGCCGCCGCTGCCGGTGGACTTTTGGGTCGACAACGCCCCTTCACCTTCCGACGTCATGGCTAGCGACGAATATCCACTCGCAGAGTACCCTCCTCCACTGCGCGATGCGTTGATGAGCGCGATTCTTGCCACGACTTGCGGGTCGTTTGCTAGCTCCGCAACGTTAAAGGCAATGAACGCCACGGCCACTTGTGGCAATTCACGAACGATGGACCGGCGGGAGGGCATGCCCTGGGCGGTCCAACGCTGAAGCTCGGCGATGGCGTGCGTCGGAACGACCGTTTCGAGCAAATGCTCCTGCGCGCGCTCCAACGCCACCGCGTCCTGCTTGTAGGCTTCGGCTAACTTCTTGTCCACGAACTGCTTGCGGCGGGCGATGTTACGAATGAGCGTCAACACGGTGCCAAACGCGACGCCGATCATCAGGAAGGAAAAATTCTGAAGCTGCAGCGGCTGCTTCCAGTTGCAAAAGGCCACGGTCCAAAAAAGTAGCATTTCGATTCCGGTACCGAGAAGATTGGGGCGGATGACACAGACGTAGACGTGATCGGCGAATAAGGCGAATAAGTACGTGAGGCTGTTGGATGCCGTGGACGATGCGAGCGACCACAGACCGAACGTGCAGCATACACCAGACAGGTAGGTCAGCGCCGTATGAGCGTGCGGTGAACCCAGAAACACCGAGACGACAAAATCGATGGCAATCAGCATCGCTGAGGCAGCCAGCAACAGCGCGGCCTGAAGATTCATCCTCTCCTTCTCAACGTAAATGGAGGCGAACGCGAGGCCAATGTACAAGAGGAGCACCAAGGTGGCGCGTTGGACGAAGGGCAGCGTTTCTGCGGCGGAAAAGTTGGCATACTCCTCCTCGACGGCGTCGTCGCGAAACGTTGGCACCAGCGTGCTTCCGACGCCCACGCGCATCTGCGACAGGCGTTCCTGAAGGTCTTCCGCCCCATTGGCCTCGACGAGGCTCGTGATGCTTTGCAGTCGCGACTGAATCAGATTCAGGCGGAGCTTGACACCGCGCTCCTCCACAACCGTCGTCGCGGTCCGAAGAGTGCTGTGCGACCCACTGTCCCACGCTTGAGCTGAACGCGCTTGCTGAGCGGCGCCGCTGTGCCCGAAGAGAGCGTGCGGGATGAGGAGCTGCGCTCCCGCTAGCGACGGCTCGCTCACGCCGGTCGCGGGCTCCCACGTGAAATTGTAAGGACGGCGATCCATCATGTCGGACAGCTCCTCCTCGTCTTCCAACTCGTTGAGGCCATCGAATGATCGCTGGCTCGCGTTGTCCAACACCGGTGCCTTCCACGACGGCTCGCGGCCTAGGGCTTGGATCGTTTCTTGGGTCACCATGACACGCCCAATCGTGCCATGTTGTTCGGCGAGCGACGCGAGCTCGGACGCGGGGCCGACGAGCTGATAACTGAAGCGCTGTGTCCCGAAGATGGCCCCACTCACCGGACCAGTGCTCACACCTACCCGCAGTTTGAGGGCCACTTTGGGTGCGGCTGCTTCGCGGACGTCGACGTCCGGCGGTCGACGTTGAACCTCGTCAACGATGACGTGGATTTCGAGCGCGAAGGCGCACATGTTGCTGGCGCTGTGCACGCCGCGATTGGGGACGCCGCAGACGGCCCAGTACGCGTCGCCTTGCGTCTGGATCTTCTCGATGCCATAGTCATGGGTGAGCGTGTCGAAGCGGGTGACCATCGTATGCACAAGGTTCACCACCTCTCTCGCCGTTTTCGTGGCACTCCACGCGGTAAATCCTGCGATGTCTGAGAACATGACTGCCGCTTGTGGCTCGAAGTCGGCCACAGGAATGCCAAGCATCATGCGGGTCAAGACGGAAGTCGGAACCATGGCGCACAACATGGCATCCGCCGCATTTTTCTTCGCTTTGGCGAAGGCGGTTTCCCTCGACAAGTCGACGACCTGCTTAAACTGTCGCCGCGTGACACTCTCGTGCTGCTGGGCGATCATGACGCCGCCGATGGCCGGGGCCACGACGATCATCGCCAGCGCGATGTAGTTCCACAGAGATTTTTGCTCCATATTCGGCGTCGACACGATCTGGCCGAGGGCGATGAAGACTATGTAGTGCAGATTGACGATGGCCGCCACGTAGGTGTGCAAGTTCAAGAAGAAGCTCAGCATGAGCAGGTGGGACAGCCCGTAGTAGGGCACCGTCTGAAGGCAGAGCCGAAATTTCCGAACATGTTCCTCCGGTTGGGAAAAGTTGAAAGGATGTTCCAGCCACGGCAAGCCCATCGTGGTTTGGATTTCGCACTTGTCCTCCAGCATGGGCTGCTGCAGGACGCCAACGGAGGCGAAGAACGCGGCCGCCCACATGCAATACATTCGGCGGCGTGCCGCCGCGGGGTCGACATGCCAGCGGAACCAGAAGTAATACAGGTCGATCGCACACACGGTGAACATGCCGAATACGATCGTGGCCTGGGAAGGGTAGAACCGCTCCGGCTTGTCCGCGCCAAGGCCGGTCAACGGCCAAATGGCGCTCGCAGCCGGCAGTAAGTATGTGATTAAGAGCGGTTTCGCCTCGCGGTGCAGGAAGCGCAAGTACTCCTCTTCAACGGCCGCGTGGTCGTAACGCATGTCGAAGAAGCCGATCACGGGTTTGGCGGACGCTGAAGAAACAAGGATGTCTGGACTCGCCCAGTTGGGTGCAGCGCTCGCGGTCCCGGTGCTAACTTGGTCAGACACTCGTGGCGCCACCCGCGACGTGGCACAGTCAATCCCAGCCGCTGTTGCTCCCTCGGCAATGTTGGGCATCGGTGCGACGTAGGGCTGCCGGAAGGTCACATAGTCCAGCAGCGATATCAGCGTCGACGGTTTGCTCGTTGCCTGCGCGGGCATGTCAAAAAAGGCCGAACCGACACCGCTGCCGCCGGCGATTGAATTGTCGCCCGGCTGATGCCGCTGCATCGCGTGCCGGTAGCCCTCGTCTTCGGCTAGGTTAAGCGGTGACGCCCGGGGTGTCAGCATCGCAGGGAGCTCGAATTCGTCATCGGCCATTTGGGTCATCTTTTTGCCGTTGAAGTGCGGGAGAGAGATGAACAAAAGGCGCGGTGGGATCGAGAGAGAGAGAGAGACAGAGCGAGAGAGAGAGAGAAAGAGAGAGAGAGAGAGGGAGGGAGGGAAGGAGGGAAAGAAGGACGCGGGCGTAGACGATGGAAACAAAAATGTTGCGAAGGGTAGACAACGACGCACGCCGGCGGCAGCAGATAACTGGTGCCACCCCCGCACCGGACCACTTAGCCAATTGAATTTTTCGAGCGAGACGGGGTGTGTGTGCTTCACAACTACACGCGAGATAAATCATCACAGGTGAACCATAACGACGGTCATTTGGGAAGGTTGTGGTATGTTTTTTTTTCCCCCTGGTTGGTACGAGTTTTTTGTTTTCGGCCGGAGAGACAAATAAAAAAAATAGGACAACCAAGCGGTTAATCCAAAAAAATGAGAAGAAAAATAATGCCGCTCGGTTTGCAGGGGAAAGGAGAACGAGAGGGGTGAGTGAAAGGGATTAATCAACGTGCCCGCTTTTGCGCCGGCTTGCGCTTGTCGGCATTGTTCGCCGGGGAGGCTGCTGCCTTCTTGACGACTGCCGCCACCTTGGGCCCCTTCTTGGCGCTTGCCTCTGGCTTCCCAGGCGGCTTGAAGCCGACACAAAATGCATTCGGCGACAGAACACCTTGGGGATCCACTCGCTGTTTAATAGCCAACAGCCGCTGGTAAGACGGGGTGTCGTAGAAGTACTGCTTGAGATTGTCAAGGTTGACCGCCTGTGGGTTTTGAGTGTTGCTCTTGAGCACATCGTACGGGGCCCAAATGAGACGCGTGTCATCGCGCGAGAAGACGCTGTTGGGGCCACCGACGAGACCGGCTTCGTTTTCCATCGTCCACTTCACGGCGTAGTCGTACGCTCCCTCCACGGTGGCGTCGTAAAACACATCAAGTGCGACGAGGCACGTTTGCTCCTTGCGGAATTGGATTGACGTCTTGTCGTCCGGGGGATTGCTGAAGACGGAATCAGGGCCCCACGCGGAGACGTACTGGAACGCGACTTTGCATCCGCGCTGTGGACCCAGAAAACCTTGCCAGCCCTCGATCTTATCGACTTGCTGCGCCACGAAGGCGGCGAAGGCGCCGATGGGCACCATCTTCGAAATTCGCAGTGACTGCTTTTTCGATGTGCTCATGAACAGGCGCTTGATGAACCGTTGGTTGAACTCGCGGACGTTGTTCCAGTTGATGTAAGGCATCGCTTCCGACATGGGCATGTCGTGGACGAAGAGGTCCTTCTTCAGCAGCAGGCTGCCGATCGTCTGGGCGAGGCCCCAGGCCATGCCTTTGATCACGCCGTTCCAGCCGCCCGGCACGCCCTGCTGCGAGCAGACAATGCGGTCGGTGGTCAGCGTGAGGGTCTGCGCAATGCACGCACGCGCTTTGCCGAAGAAGTTCGCGTCAAGGTCATCCGGAACGGGCGCGCCCTTTTTATCACACCAGATGGCGAACACCAGAATGCCTGGCAGGGGCACCAAAGGCTCGTTATTGAGGCCCGTGAACTCCGGACCGTTCATCATCGTCGCATCGAGGGGATCCGCCCAGTCAAAATGCTCCGAACCGAAAAGCATAATGGAGAACCCATAAGCTTTCGGGAGAGGATTATCGTTCCACGCAGACGCCAGTTCAAGCAGGTTCTCGAAAAGATCGATCTTGTAGGGCATGGCGAGCGACATGACCTTGGATTGGTAGTCGGCGTCCTTCAGCACATTCAAGGTCACGTGCGTGATCACGCCAAAGTTACCCGGGCTGCCTCCAATCAGGGCCCAGAACAAGTCGGCCTCGTCGCCTCCCGGCGGCGCGTCGCGCGACACAGTGTGCTTCACGCCATCCGGGGTGTACACAACGACGGCGGCGACCCAATCCGCGAGGAGGCCCAACGTCCGG
>ERZ1292633.2393-Hain-H41-02um-R1-2393-length-19231-cov-6_pt1 | contig 19231 bp, 7 predicted proteins | sample MGYA00564406_ERZ1292633 | MGnify/ENA primary metagenome ERZ1292633 (study PRJEB36523, sample SAMEA6512639) | groundwater metagenome | collected 2019-01-08 | study: AquaDiva: Metagenomics assemblies of 32 groundwater samples
TCACACCTCTTACCCCCCCCCCCCCCTTCGTGTGGATGCCGCCGAAATCCCTACGGAACGTGGATGCGTCGGCATCTCGAGCATCGGCTGGGAGGCCTGCGGCATCCACGAAGACCGTTCCGCCGGTGGCTGAGGCTGCCGCCGGTCCTAGCGTTAGCACGTCATCGACGGTATCGCAAACTAAAACAGGCCTCACGTCGTTTGGGCTGCCTCCGCTGGATGACCACGGGCTGCCAGCCGTTTACCGAGAGGGACTGTTACTGGACCAGATGCTGTTCAAGGCGCCCATTCGGCCAGTGGATCCGGACGCAGGACCACCGCCTGCCACCATGGCCGCTGCTCTCAAGGAGGATGTTGCCAACAAGCTCCGGGATTTTGGGACACTGACGAATCATTTGGGTACCTCTCGCAATCAGCAGGTTGCCATCGCGTTCTACTCGACGCTCGTGGCCATGGTGGCCGTGCCACTGGGCACCATGTTTTTGGTTCGCCGGACACTCGAGGCCCACGAGGTCCAATCGGTGGCGGGCTTTGATCCTGTCTCCTTCGGTGGGATCGTCGGGCTCATGATGACGTTGGTCGTATCCGGCGCCTACGTCGTTTGGTCGCTCCGGCACGATGCGGCGTTGGAGGATCAATACATGCGACGTGACCATGCTGTGGATGCGCCCGCTGCTTCCAAGCGTCCACAACACGGCGACGTGAGCGGGTCTCCGACGTTGCGAGGCCCTCGGACTGCCCCGCCGAGGAGTAGTGATCGCAAGCCGCCGCAGTAAAACGGACAACTACTGGAGGCACTTCCTTCCACCTGGCCACGTCTTTGTCTGCAGTATAATACTGCACACAAAAATACTGTATTTGTCATTTTCCCCCCCGCACTTGCCCTTCTGCCTTTGCTGCAGCATTCTGCGTACCACCTTACACTACGGAACACTTTGAGGTGATGTCGTCGTCTGCAGCTGCGGATCACAGCGCTTCGGTCGCCCCCCATGCGGCCAGCGACGATGACGCACGCCGCCAGGTGTTGGAAGCACGCTGGACGGCGCTGCGCCGCGTGACGACGGTGATGGCCCAGCGCGCCATGCTGTATCGCATGCTGCAAATGGTCGAGTCTCTCGAGGAGTTTATTCGCTGGGCCTCATTCCAAGAGACCGTCGCCACGTGCGAGCAGATATTTTGTCGCTTCACGGAATCGAGCGGCCGCTTGGGCTTCCTACTGGAACAACTGTCCAAGTGGGATGCATTCAAGCTGGTCGAAGTTCAACAACGCGAGGCGGCGGCTCGCGCGACTCATTATCACGCTGGCTATCACTCGCTGCAGCATCGTTGTCTATTCTTCGAGGAGGATCGCCGGAGGTCGGCTTTTGTCAGCGAGAGTGCCGTGGTGCGGCGGGTGATGTGGCGGGAGATGGCTCAGGGCGTCATCGAAGGCGGTGAGGTGTCGCTCCGCTTATCCATCATGTCGGACGCGCGAGCCGTTCGCGAGGGTTGCTTCATGACGTGCGAGGAACAGAGTGGTAGGCTTCTCGTGCACCACGAGGAAGTGGCGCTTCGCGCGGAGCTGGAGGTCTCACGGCAAGGGGGCCCGTTGGCCGCTGAGGAATTGTCGTCTCGCCTGTTGATGCAGACCGAAGCCGCTCTGGCTCGTGAGCAGTGGTGGATATTGCGGCGGGAAATGCAGCAGCGTCTCGAGTTAAGAACATTTGAGGGGAACGCCTGGCAATCTCAGTTCAGCGCGGTCAGCCTTGCCTCTGGCTCACTCGACATTTTGCACAGTCAGGGCGCGGCCAATATTGAGCTGGAGGAGCACCGTGCCCGCCTATACGCATCTCCGACAGCGACTACTGCGTTGGTCACCGAGGTGGTAAGGGGCGGCTGGAATCGACGCTGGCTAGCCGCCACTCTTCCATTGGTGATGGAACAGTTACGAACCGCCGCGGTGACCCGGACAGTGGCCTTTCAGGTGCTCGCACCCGGATTGTTTGGCCTCACTAAAAAGAACTTTCACATCTGCGTCGAGGAAAAAAGTGGGGCTTTTTTTTTTGGCACCGAGGAGGCGTCACGTGCATTTGATGTCGCGATTCCCGAGGAGGTGTGCAGGCGAGTCGTTCTGTTTGATGAGCCGCTGGCGCGGGCGCAACTGATCGACCACGAGACGGCCGTACGGACGCCAATCCGGTCCAATTTCGTTCTTGCCGTTGCCAATCAATTGTGCGATTCGGTTCTCGAAGGGGAAATGACCTTTCGAGCATCGTTGGCCCTGGCAGCGACATCCCAGTGGCTGCTCAACGTCATCAGCCCACACGAACGATGGACCGTTGAACAGGAGGAACGCAGCGCGTCCTCGACGATCGAGGTTGAGCTGTGCATCGTGAACGAGCAGCACCTTCGCCTGTCCACTGAGCAAGAATGGCTGGAAGGCTGGACCGACATCTACCGACGTCATGACATGTCTCCCGGCCGCGCGGCCACACAGGAGGGAAAGGAGCTAATGACGCGCCTGCTAACCCGCTTCGCTCAGCAGCACCGGCCGCAGTCGGCCATGTTGGCAACCGCTGGCGTGATTCAAGCTGGTCTGCTGTTTCTCGAAAGCGAGGAGCAAATCGTTCACCGGTCCGCGATATCGAGACGGCAAGCACATCAACGAACGATGTTGTGGATTCAACTACTTGAAGGTGAAATTCGGATCGACACGTCTTCGGACGAGGTCGCTAGCCGCGATGCCATTGACAGATTGTTTATCGACTCTCTGCGCGACGTTGTTGAAGTCATGCGCATGCAAGACGCGATGCTCGACTCCTGGGATGACGCGGCGGCAGCTGTCATGCAGGAAGCTACTTCGACGTACGAAACCGAACTGGCGGAAAGAGACCGCTTGTGGGTGCAAACGATCGAGCACGATGCGCGAACACGCGTCATCGAACGGGAGGAATCGGCCGTTCGCGGGCTCAGCGAGGTCAGCTTTCGAGAACCGATCGAACGCCAGGAAATCTGGGACGCAAGGAGGCGCGAGCGTATGGAAGTTGCCCCGTTGCAATCACAGACGCTGCATCGCGTCATCCAAAAGCGAGTCCTCGAGGGGGAGGAAACCGTTGCTCGTCAACGCATCGAAGCCGACGAAAAGAGGGACTTCTGGGGAGAAACAGATTCGTCCGGAGAGTCCGGCGACTCTTCGGTGGACCCAGTCTCCGGTGGGATGCCGCAATACCGATGTATTATTCGCTCCTCTTGGCTTCACCAGTCGCTGCCCTATTTTGAAGAGTGGAAGTGGAGCCGCGCTGGCGTCGTCCGACTTTTCCGCCCTTTGGCCTTCTTGTTACCTTCCTACCTCGACGTGGCTGAGGAAATGCTGTTTCGCGATCGATTTCGCACGACGCTTTGGTTTCAGGAAAGTCGCGAGGCGGTCACTCGTCTTGCGATTAAGCAACTGGAAGGTGCGCTGTTCGAGGCCCAAACAAACGAGAGCACTCAACGCGCAACGATCATGCGCCAGGAATCTCGCTTGCGCCGACAAGTTCGCCTCTTCGTGACACTGCCGGTGGTAATCGAATCGGTATACGAACCGCTCTTGCGAGATGAAATCGCTGATTTTGAAGCGCTCGAACGAAGTTGCTTTGTCTTGTCGACGATTGACGAGCCACGTGTCCGAGAAGGCGATGTTCGCCTGCCGGAGCACATCCAGCGTCAGGCGATCGTCCGTAAGTGGATCGAGTCGGTTGCTCACGCCAGCTTCCAGAGATTGTTTTCTGAGTTTGTAGAAAGCGAGCTAGATCTATGGACGCCATACCTTGCCAATCCTGTCTGGGGCAGCACGATCCGCGAGCGTCGTGTCATCGGCATCTTGTCAGAACGCTTCGTTGTGCTGCAGCTGCCCGAGTACAATCGATTGTGGGAAGCGGCGCTGGGTGCGATTACGACCGAGTTTCAACAGGCCCGGCGCGTGACGTCCCAACTCAGCGATTTGTATCGACGACTGTCATCGAAATTTGACCTCGTCGTGCAATGCACGGAACGGTGGTCCCTCGTGCACGACCAAGCCGTTCGAATGCTGTACTTTCAATCATGCGAGGAAGAACAGGCGCGAAGCCGCATCGCGGACCTTCAAGAATGCTATGAGGCGCTGCGTTTTCCGCTCGAGAACGACGACGTCGTCGATACGGAGGCTCTTTGCGGCCTTGCGGAGACCGCGGCAGAAGCCGCCGAGGTGGTGCACGATGCCTTTGCGTTGATGCGCATGCGATGTCAGCTGGACGCCTTGGCAGGTTGCCACGCCATCAGTCAAGACGAGGCCGTTGAGTCATGCGTAGTGTTCGATGAACTGCACCGCGATGCAGACGCATTGATAGGCATCGACGTCGAACAAGATCGCCATCGCCTCGCTATTCGAGGGGAAGAAGCAGCGGAACATGCCGACTTCCAGCAGAATGTTGCCATCGTGATGAAGGACTGGTGGATGAAGGCTCGCGACGGGGTGTTCATAGAAACGCTTCAACGAGATCGAAAAAAGTGGGTGGCTGGCGTCGCGGCGGACAAGACGATCCTTTTTTTCGAATCTTGCGAAGCGTTGTTTCGAGCAGGCGTTAGGGATGAGGAGCATCAGGGGTGGCAACTGCTGGACACGGTCGCGTCGTTCGAGCACACGGTGGCGCGCGCGGTCATGCGACCCTACCAGCGCACGTTGGCGCGTGTGCAACGACAATGGGAAGAGGAATTGGAGTTTCACGCGCGGCAGGCCGTTGAGAGGATGTGGGCTCACAGCGCGCATACCATCGCGGGCGCATGGGCAGCCAACTGGGATGTTCACGCGGGGTCTTGGTGCCCCCAGCGAGGAAAGAACGAGTCGAAGCAATACGTTTTCGAAGCGACCCGCACAATGGAGACGTATCTGCAGTCGTGCCATCTTATTACGCAACGGATACTCTCACCCCCTCGTGAGGCAATCGTGTCCGAGCTGAGTGCCGAAGTATGGACGCCTTCGCTCTTCGCGGAGAATGAACGGTTGATGCAACGGCAGTCGTCGGAACACTCTGCGAACGTGGACTCTGACGATGCTCGTCGTCAGGAGGATCGCTTTGCGGAAAAGTTTGGCGTTGCCGGCCTTGAAGAAATCGATGCTGCCATGATGATTGCGCAACGGAGCTGGTCGACAATGGCTGCGGACCCGTCGTTAGAGTTTCAGCGGTTTCACTATATCCGTTCGACGTTGCCCCATGGTGCGAATCGCCCGTCGTCTTCCGACGAGTTGTCCAACATCGCCAATAGCAAGCTACATTTACGGTACTGCTGCGACACCACCGCGGCGACGAGCCGCCGGCTTCTTTTCCGATGCCGTGGCCTCATCGGTGACGTCGTCACCGATGAGTCGAAAAAGGTCGACGACTCGCCGGCGAAGTGGACGGACGCTTCGTACGTCAGTCTTTGCATGGGCGACGAGTCATCTGGTCGCGTGCCGTCGGCCGTATTTGTGCACGTATGGGAGAGCACGTCGGAGGCGACAAGGTTGCACGAGGCACTTGAGCGGCTGGCTCGCGTCAAGCGTGACACGGCCATTGCGGATCCGGTGCACTCCCCCATCGGCGTGTTATCAACATACAAGGGTCATCGGGTCTCCTGCTTATGGTTGATCCCGGTGGAACAGGAGGTGTCCGCATCTCCTTTTGTATCGCTGCCGACGACCAGCTCATCAACTGATGAAGCCAGCATTGCCACCAGGCTTCGCAAGGCCACGGCATTGACTTCGCCCGCCGTCGCGTTGCTTCGATTAGTTGGAGGGGCACTGGGCGTTGGCCATCCCGCGTGGATGCCACCTGCCTACTACGGAGCGGATCAGCGCATCTACGTGGCCTGCGTGGATGAACTGGTGGCGCCGTGGGAAATGGCGACGTCGCGGAAGTCGACGACATCGGTTGCCCTCGATGAACGGATGGAGCCGCGCCCGGTGCGCGTGGAGCGATACTCGCTAGGGGCGACCACCGATCCGCACTCGATCACGACATTGGCTCGGCAGTACACGGCCGCTACGGAAAGTGTGTCAGCTGCGTTTTCGGCGTCCGAAATGCCGCTGACCAGTAGTGCTAGTGGCTCGTCGTCAACGGCATGGACGGCTGCGGCGAAAACGACCACGTCGAATATTCTCGTCAACACTCCCTTGGGGAAGGTGGCGGCCGACGCGTTGATCGCGTCCATGGTGGAAGCGTGCCACACCGAAGGCAAGGGCATTTCCCTTCACGAATTGTCCGGGGAGGCAGGCAGAACGGTGATCACCGACATGTGCCAGCGCGCGGCGACACAGCTTCTCAGGGATGGTGCCCTGAGTCGCACGATTCATGGCGTGGGGATGAACGTGAGGGGTCTGAACGTGGCTCGCGTTGAGCTGAGGCGGATGGACGCGTCGCAGCGCTCCGTATTCACCATGCAGACCTCGTCGAACGGCTTGCTTGCCACCGGCGACGCGATGGTAGCCGCGCTGCAAACGGCCCAACTGTCGGCGGCCTGCCTCTGGGTCGATGCCGAAATGGTCATTCGCACGATCAAGACGCTCGTGAGGAACGACGTGCGACGCATGACAGTGGCCTCGCCGGAATCGACACCTGGCGAAATCGAAGCGCGAAACCTAGCGGTGCTGCAGTCTCACATCGGTCGGTTTATGTCGTCGCCTGCGTACTTCTCAGACCATCTTTGGCCTGCCCTCCGTGATAAATTCTCAATGACCGGCTCGTCGTTCGAGGACGCCGCAAACGGCAAGCCGTCCATCGCACGGTCCTCCCTCAGGCCCGTGCTGCGCGACGTTATCGACATACTCTGCGAGGGGCTGTTTCGAGCAAGGTTTGATGAGGACACAAAAAACGTCTCGAACTTCTATCGTAACAGCTCGTTTTTCGACGACCCTCGACCATGTCAAATTGTGCGCACGAAGATCACTGTTCCACTCTGGTCGGACCGTGCGCTTCACCCGACGATGGAGCACCTTATGACGGATGCCGCGCGAAAGGCGTTTCGAAATGACTTCAAGAGCCAGCACGCGGACCATTCTGTGCGGGTTGCATCGGCGGTGGCGAGAACACCCAATCCTAACGCCGTTGTGGCACGGTTGATGTGGGCCGCCGTTCGCTGTCGGCGCGTGTGCTACAGCGCGTCGGACTCCCTGTCGTCCGCGAGTGCCGACGACGAAGGGGTTGGCTGTCGTCTCGTCAATCGAGTCATCGACGTGGTCGAAAGCGAGTTCGATGTGGTGATGCGACCCATGGTGGCCGCCGCTTCATCGCACGAATCTGAGTCGCACCTGGATGTGGAAGCGACCGCGGGAGGTGCCGATGTGGAAAGTGCGTGTTACTGGGGGAATGCCAGCAGCGCTGCGATCGCGGCCGCTCGGTGGCTGCGCGTCCATCCTACGGACGAAATCAGCAGCCACGTTTCTTGGGTATTTCGCCGTCTGAGGCCAAGACAAAACGGGAATGCGTCGCCGGCGGTGACGGCGATTCTTCAAGGATGGGGAACCACCCAACTTGCTTTGGCCGAGCAACAACTTTGGCGAGTGGCCCAGAGGACGTTTCGCCGCCTCCGCGATGACGACCGGTCGCGGTGGTGCCCAGCGGACGTCGCAACCTTTGTTTGTCGGCTGCTTGCGATGGTGGACACGGTTTCCGGCGAAACAGCAAACGATGAGATCCCCTCTGTCAGTACACACGCTGCGAACGTGGGAGGTACGACAGTCGTCAGCTTTCCAACCTTGTGCCGGCGTTTTGCGGCACTTGGAACATTGGCGATCGGCCAACTGTGTCGTGTGCTCTCCGTACCATCGAACGCGAGTGCCAATTGTGAAGGTGACGACGCCCCGGTGCGGCGCACACGAGGAGCGCTGCGCGTGCCCGGCACGTTTGGGACGGCATCCAACGCAGCGTCGGCGCTGATGGTCAAGTACGGAGCTGTCGTTGGCCGCCCGCTGTGGCATCGAGGGGAAGAACCTTGTCAAGTGTCAGCAGCTTGGAACTTCGGAAGCTCTCGATTTTGGCCGCCGTTGATCGTCGACGTGACGAACGATAACCCACATGGCGAGACTGGCACTGCTTCTCCGCTCCTGCCGGCCACGGGCACACGAGCCGCCGTCGACGCAGCGGAGTGGCCAACGCTTGGCGAAGAAGTGATGGTCGCAGGTCAGTACGGCCGTTACGCCGCTCTTGTCGAACATCTGGGATACGGTCACTTAATTGGATCCACGTCACCCGACCCGCGAGCGGTCGCCGGGTATCTCCGAGCGACGATGTCGCTGTGGAGTCATTCCCGGCCACCTCATCTGGATGCGGCCGCGGGAATCACCTTGGCACCATGGCGCGAAAAGGAGTGCGAACTTTGGAGTAAACGGCTCGTAGGGTTGACGCTGCAGTCGAATTGTCTTTCCAGCACAAACGCGGCAGCCACGCTCGGCAGCCGGGGCCATCTGGCCTATTCGCTGTTACATCACCTGCCACTTGCGACGCTGGCTTCCCAAGTAACGACGTCTTTGCAGTGGATCGGTCACGTCGGCGCTGCATTCGGATGGCAGCACTCTGCCCGCATCCCCCACGAGACACCCCCGGCGCCTTCGTCCTCGGTCTTTACGTTGCGATACCATTTCGAAGCCACGCGATCCGCGTCGCTGCACGCGGCCCCAATCGCGAACGTCTTCTCGCCCTTCATGATGCGTTGGCTTGCCGTGAGTCGCCAAGGGGGCACAGCCGGCGCCATTGGGGGGCTCGAGAGCCAACTACTGGCGTCCACAATAGCAGATCATGTGGCGGCAACCGAACGGCTCACGACCGTGACATCAAGCCGAGTTCGGTCCTTGTTCCTCCGTCGTGACATGACGGACCTGGCGTTCGAGGTGGACCAGTCCACATCGCCCCTGACTAGTGACAAGGAGGACAGCAACCGGCGCCTTCTTTCCGCCTTGGCATTGGTGGCCGGGTGGCTCGCCCTCGTGACGGGCCAGGTGTCGGTGGTGTCGATTCTTCACGCCTTGCTTGCGAGGATGGCGTACGAGCGGAAAGGAGGGAGCAACCGGCAAGATGACATTTTGGTGTCCAGGAACGTGACAACCCCTAGCGAGGCGCTTTCGGAAGTGCGAACCGCCGTCGAACTCGAAGCAGCACTCGGAGTCCTTCTCGATTACGTGTGCCACCGCCAACGGCGAGCCATCGCTCGCTGGAGGCGTTTTGTCAACATTCGGGCGTGGCGTATCATCGACGCCGAACATTTGAGTCGACACGGGCAACTGGGCCTATATGACCTACAGCGAAGAGGACTGTGTCGCCGTATGGAGGCGTCCGAGCGCGGGATTCTCGTCGACGAGGCATTTGCGATTGTCGAGATTCCAACGGAATCGGTTCATCTCTTGTCGATGTGGCTGCGCGAGGTGGTGAGCCTAGAATCAAGGGCGCGTCGCGAGGCAACGCAGGAAGCAGAGCGTGACTTCGCGGCGATCGCGGCGACGTACGGCCTTTTCGCAACCGTCTTTGTTGAGGAAGGACGCGACTGGCTTCTCAAGCATGACTATTTCCTTGCCGATTGCTTGCGTCGCACCATCCACCAGGAGTTTCTGAAGCGCACGTCGCTTCGTTTCGCCGTGTTCGCCGTGGAGTCCGCTCGCCTACGTTGGCTCAATTCAGAGCGCGAGGAGCACTCGGTGCGTGAGGCGATGGAATTGCAAGTGAGCGAACTGAGTTCAAGGTCCGTGCTCGAGGACAGGCGACTGAAGGCGGTGCTCCTTGCATTTGACCAGCACGAGGCGCACGTCCGTGCCTTCGTGTTGGAAATTCCAGCACTCGCCATCGTGCATCAAATGACGATTGACAGTCGCCGCACCGGGATTGAGTACGAAAGTCACGTCGTCTTGCATGGCTTGGTGCGGGAGGAGGCTGTTGAACGACGGCTGCTCCAGCTTCCGTTTGACGAAGCTGCCGAGCGAGCGGTGGTCTCGGACGTTGCGTTCGCTGGCCGGGCACTGCTCTGGCAGGCAGTATGCGGCCTCGTGCCCAAGCCACCGGACATGATTGCAGAGATCGTTCGGAGACACATGTCGGCGTTGGTGTTCGTCAGCGAACGAACGAAACAAAGCGAATGTGTGGAGCTGTGCACCCTGCTCGTGGGGGCTGACGCGTCCTACCGGGCGGCACTTGTGGCGGAAGAACGTCAGTGTCGAATCATTCTTTGTGCGGTTGCGGCGCAACGGCGGCTCGCGGTTTGGGCGTGGCCGCCCTTACAGGGGGCGGACACGTCTTCTTCCCGTTTTTCTTCGCAGAGGCCACCGCACCCACTCGCTCCGGTCACCAAGCAACGGATGGCTTCATCGCCACGCGCGGCGTCGCGTTCACCCCCACGGCTTCGACTGGAAAGCGACTCGGACTACGAGGACGACTACTTCGATCCCCCGTGGACGCGGCGGCACTCCGTGGTCCGAGAAAGTTGCACGCCGCCATTGCCTCGTGTTGCGACGAGCGGCCCCCCGCGCCCATCGGAACCGCCGATAACACTTCAGGCCGCGGCTGACGTAAAAAGCGCGGGACCTGGTGGGAAGGAAGTCGCCCGACCCCGACCCCGACCGGAGCCGGAGCTGCCTCGGCACGTTGCCGTTCGTAACGTAGAGGCAGAACCCCATCCCACGACCCAGTTTGGCGTGGCGCAGCCCGGCCGCGGTGAGATCTACGCCCTATGGCTTGAGGCCGTGTCGTTACGTCAGCGGAGCTTATCTCGCCTTCAGGGCAAGTAGCAATCGCTGTGTAGTATACCGCACAAGTGTTCTCTGTCATTTGCGACAAAGTCAGCCATCGCTTCGAATAACGAATGAATGTTCTTGACCTTTGTAACAATCTCTTCAGCGAGTCGATTTGCATTTATGATCCAATCAACGTATCTTGCTGCCGCGGTGATCGTGGCGGCGTTTATGGTGGCCACTGCCGTTGCCCAATCCTCCCGCGCATTCGCCGTGGCAGCATTTCCGGTGGCGGAACTGTTTGTTGGCGACGCCGACAACACGACGACAACCGCCGTGCCTGCCCCCAACTCGCCGTTTTCCGTTGCGCAAAAGTTTGGCATTTCCGCCGCGACCTTTGCGTGTGTCGCCTTTCTCTGGAACCTTTTCTGCTTCTTTCTGTCGCGTCCGTACCAGCCTGCGGCTGTGGCGTCAGCATCGGACGTTCCAGCGCCGCAGGTGGCATATGCGCCTGGATCGGCGGGTCCCAATAAGATCTAGGCCACAGCTTGCTTCCCCGGGGCTGAATGGCCCCGACGTTTAACTTGTGCGTGTGGCGTAGGCTCCCCCCCTATCGCATGCAATGTCGTGGCCTGCCCGGTTCCCGATGCCGAACTGTCCGATACACACGACCCAGCCAACTTCAGCCATGCGATTGATATTAACTTTGATTGCGTGTTGCGGTAGTCTTTTGCGTCCTTTCCGTCTCTTCTGCGATCCTCTCTGTATTATGGACGACGAGTTTGAAAATTTTGGTCTCGGGGATGACGACTTTGGCGATGTGCAGGACGACGGCGTCGGTCAGGAGGACCAAGTCGAGGACGACGACGGCGGCGACAACACCGCACGCGGCGGGCGTAGCTCCACCGCCGACTACCAAACGACCGTGACCGTTAAGCGCATTACCACCGCCACCCGGCGGGCGCGAGCTGTGGCCGCGACGTCGATCGAGGCGACCCTTCCGACGGCTGCGAGCCAACCACCTGGCAGTTCAGAATCATCTCCATCAACTTCCGTTCTCTTCATGAACCGAGGGGAGTTCAATCTGGTCGCTGTGCGTCATCTCTTTCCCTTAGCAGACGATATGAGCCGGCCGCGCGTGGTGAACACCATTTGCTTGCTCAATTTAGGCGTTCCGGTCGACCTGAAGCAGCTGGCCATGGGGGCTCGCAACGTCGAGTTCATCCCGAAGCGCCGCATCGTGGTGCTGCGGGTGCAGGAGCCACCGGCAGCCGCCATCATCCGACAGGGCGGCTTGGTGACCATTTCAGGGGCCGCAAGCATCGCGGCCGCGAAGCGAGCCGCCTGCATCGTCGCGAAGGTGGTCAGGGCGGTGCTGCAGCTGGGGGATCAGCTCACCAAGGTCACATTTCGTGCCATGTCGGTCAACGTGCGGTTCGACTTGAAACATCCGATTCGTTTGGAGGCGCTCAAAGTGGCCCACCCGGAGGCGTGTGCGTACGACCCTGAGTCGTTTTGTGCGGCCGTGTTGCGCCTCAAGGGCACGTCCGCGGACGGTACGGGTCAACCATGGTACGCGGTATGTAGCGTGTTCGTATCTGGAAAAGTGAATATCACTGGACTACGCAGTGCCCAAGACATTGATGCGGCGTACAACACGCTCCTTCCGCTGCTTGCAGAACACGCGGCGAATCGCACCTTGCGGCCTACTGCTGCCGAACCGCCAAAGGTCTTGCAGACCGCATGAACGTCTGGCGCCAGTGACGTCGTCGCGGCGGCCACGTGATGATTTGATTCCTTCGTCTCACATCTCCTTGTTTCCTATTCTTCCCGGAGCGAGAGGACGTTTCCCTGCGGACGGGTTGCCTGGCTCCCAACATTTCGGTCCCTCCAAGGTTTACGTTCTGTAGCTAGCGAACATAAAGAGGACGAAGCAATGCCGATCGTCGTCGCCTTTGTATGCTGCCCGCACAGAATTGCTCGCCGCGTCGCCGTGGACGCGTCCGTGTGGTGGAGGCAAGTCCCTGACGTAGCCATGCGTGAGGCGCTACTGCCGGTGCTCCCCTCATGGTTGTCCACGCTGAGTCCCGATAGGATCACCGCAATCCCCTCGTGCGACGCCGCGCCGTTGGATGACTCGCGCACCACGACGACTACCGTGGGTTCCCTTCACCGTCTGAATAAGGCGATCCTGCGCGTCCTCGCTGACAGTGACGCTTCGTCCCTGTCGCTGATTCTACTGCATGACGACTTGGTGCAGTCTTTCAGCGGTCGCAAGGCGGTGTTAGCGGCGATGGCCGCTCACCTCAACAGCGGAGCATCATCCGCCGCGAGGCGTCTTGTCACGTGCGGCTGTTATCGCCTCGTGACGTCGGGGCTGCACTCGGAGAATTACTTTGCTGACCTAGCCGCACATCTGCAGGTCTCGCCGCCCCTTGATTCTCCCCTCAGAGGAGGCGGTCACGTGAATTCGATTGACGAGCCGTCGTTGTTTGAGGGGTTCCATGTCGCGCTGGTGGAGCCAGCACCTTTCAGTCAGCTGGATCAATTTCCCTTCCAGTTAGGCCGCTCGTTTCTACCTCCCGGTCAGGTGTCGTGTACTCGGCTGCGCGTCACGATCGTAGTCACGGATGCCGCGGTTGATGTGCTCAGGGACCGGCAGGTAAGAAGCGAACTTGGGCCTCATCGACGGAGGACATCGCCGTTTCCTCGCTCAGTCATGGAATGTGCGCGCCACATCGCCCGACTTCAGGGCCAGCCGCAAGGCGACCCCTCCTTGCCCTCGTCGGTCGACATCGTTGTTGTATTGTTGTCCGCGACAGGGGACACGTTCTTGCTGGACGACACCGTCGGCTCATCAACTTCCGCCTCGCCGGCGCCTCATGACGCGTTCGTGGGTACCTCGCTGCCATGTTTCTGTCTGAACGCGGATGCAATCAGCGGGGGGCTTCTGTCCCCGTCGGGAAATGATCCTGTACGAGCCGCGGCCAGGGTGCTGCTGGCGGCGATGGGTCGCTTGCGGATGCACTGGCATGCGGAGGTTACGGAGGTGCAGGTATTGCAAGCTGTGAAGCGCGCAAGTCACATCGGGTTTACCAAGGAGATCGCGGACGCGTTGCGCGCGACGGTTGTCGCGGTCGAAGTGCCAAACGGAGGGGGCGACGCTCCTGCGGCGGCGAACTGGGAGGGCGCCAATGTCGAAGGGGACTTGACAGGGATGCACGACAGCGACTTGCCCAGTCGTGTCACCGGCCCCCCAAGTCGCGACGAAGCGCGGCAAACATTGCGCCAATGGCTCCGGCAGTTGCTTGTGCGACTTGCACCCGATGGTGATGGAGCCCACGGCTCGATGCTTACCACCCCCCTCGTGGCCGACCTTGAGCTGGGAAATCGGCAGCATTCGCTTGCCTTGAAACCGATGACACGGCTGTCGTCGCTGGTATGCCATGCTTCCCGCGCCGTTGCGCCACTGCCAAACGACGGGGCCGCACATCCGACGATCCCTAATGGCGAACCGGCGCCGGATCACCAAGCGTTCACATCGATCGCGCCTTCCACGACGACCAAATCTGTGGCGGTTGGTGTCGGTTGCGTTGATGCGGTAAGCCATCTTCCCGGCCACTGGGTGTCGATCGCGCCCGCCGTGATGCCGTTGACACAACGAAAAGGCGTCGCCGGCTTCGCGAGGAACAGCGAACCGGCACGCACGCCCGTCGCCTCTCTGCCGCCGCCACCCCGCGCACCACTAACCAATTGGATCACATTTTGTAACGAGCGTCGTTCGCAAGTGATGGCAGATTTAGCCGCGGGCGACGCCGCCGATAAGTTGGGTCCAAAGAAGCGTCAAAATATCATGATGCAAGCCAACAAACAAATGGCTGAGTTGTGGAAGGCTATGCCGAAGGACGAAAAGGATCGACGCTCCGAACGGTACGCCGCGGAAATGGACGTATACCGTGCAGCGCTCGCCGCGTACGTAGCAGAGTACGGTGCCTTGCCATCCCGTGTGAAACGCCACCGGCTTCCAGACGGCGTCGGCCATCCCTCTGCCGCAGGCGAAGCCGGTGGCACCGTTGCCGCGCAAATCGACGCCAGCGATGCCTTCGACGTCGTGCCTGCCGAATGGACCGCCGACGCAGAGACGGGCAAGTGGCGTTGCGCGTGGGACTCAGTGGTACCCGATGGGGGTGCTTCAGGGGAAGACGACGTCGACGAGGTTTCGCCGGTCACCCGTGGAATGCCACGTCTTGGCACTGCTCGGGCACTCTCTGGAGGATCTGGTACGCCGCTCCGCGTGCCGTCATCCTCCGTGCCATGGCGTCGCACGGATTCTGGCAGAGGCGACACGGAGGAAGCGTTGGGAGGGCACTCCACGTGCGCCGTGCTTCCCGCATCCACGAAGTCTCGCCGGAAGGTTCAATTCGACGCCTCGAAAAAGTGATGCGAATCCGACGGATTCAATCCGTGTCGTTCAACACATGATCGAACAGCTTAGTTGGAAAGAGTCAATCGACAAACGTACTGGTTCGATGGGGTCGATGCGACCCTTGTTCGCACACGAAAAGAAAGTTGTTGCGATGTCTCTTGACTGTCGTTTCCGCTTTGCTTGCCTCCATCCTGTTTCCCCAGTTCCAGAAACGCGCAGCGAAGAGGAATGTCCCGCCGCACGTCGCTGAATTCAGTGAATGGCCTTCGGGTGTCCTTAAAGCCTGAAGAAAGTGGGCAATTTCAGGCGGACAGCTCTTCCGCGGCTGCCACGGAATGGACGCGTTTCTGGCCGTTTCCGTCGTTTTCCCCGAAGGCAAGCGCCGATCAAGCCACTGCCGATGCCAACATTCAGGGCTCGTCGACTATGCGACGTGTGCCGGCGAGCATCGGAACTGCCCCACCTGCGAGCCCGGACGAGGACGTGGGCGGTTCGCTCGCGCATCAGTGGACGGGGATGCTGAGGACGCCACGTGCCGGGGACGACGACGACTCATCCGATGACGAAGCGGAAATGGCGCAGTCACGACGCCTTGTGCGGGGGAAAATGGACCCAGCGCGCGCTCGACGTTCGTCGTGCGAACCACCTGACCGCGTCGCGCCACACCCGCTGGCTAGCGACTGGACCCTTAGCGATGCGGCCGGACATTCGATGTTTCGACCCAGCGTCTCATCGTCACCACTCTCAAGCTCCGCGTTGACAATCGCCACTCGAGCCCCGGCCGTATCTTCGGTCCTCCTCCAGACAAGCTGCCTATCAGGACGAACTTACGTCGGCAGGGCATTTTCTGAAATTGTCGAGCGACACGGTGAAAACCGACGTGAAAGTGGCGGAACACCATCTGCCACGTCCGCTGCCGCCATGAAGGTCCCCCCGGTCGACCTCATCAGCCGGAAACAAGGCAACGGTCGCTCATCAGCCGGTGTCGCGCACAGCCGCCCGTCGTCTGCCCACCTGTCGTCTCACCACTGCGCGAGCGGCTACACAATCACGAAGGACGAACTCACGGCGCTCATTTCGGTCTTCGACACGAGCAATCCGTTAGGCGCGCGTGTGGACTTACGCCACATGGACTTGTCATGGATGGTGCGCCGTCGCGCCGCGGCCTCCATCGCACGCGCTTCGTCCGTGGCACGACGTCCGATGTCCGCCGCGTCGTCCACGACGTCCGCGCTTCTGAGATCAGACCCTTCTATGGTCGCACGATCGATGCTGAGCAGCGTCGCGGACGGTGCCCAACAGCAGTACCTCGACGTGAGGCCCCCCACGGTTCACCTCCATCTCGCGGGTCTTGGTCACGCGTTGGATAGCGCGGAAGGTGGACAAGTTCGTGACAAGGAGATCCTGGTCAATTCACCCAGATCCGCCGTGGTGCTTCTCCGAAACGGCGTCACCTTGCAGGATCTCATCGGTGCGAGCGGTGATGCCGACCGGAGTTCGGCCAACGCGAATGCCACGGCGCTGCGCAACCGGGACAAGGCCTTCGTGACGCTGGATCAACTGTCATGGGACCAGCGCAAGCAGCTGGCATTGGAAACCCACCGTCGAGAGAAGCTGAAGATGGTCGTCGCCGAGTACGAAGACGTCTGCCACAAAGTGTCTTTCGACGAGATCGTCGCTTTTTGCAACGCCTACGAACCGGACAAGCCGTCTTCGGCCTCGCGATTGGCGGTGGGGTCGGGCTTGCCCCCGCGTCACGTTGCACCGACGACGGCAGCGGAATTCCGTCCACAATCCGCGCTGTCTGACACATCTTTGAATCCCCCGATTAGTCTGGAAAACGAAACGTCGGCTTCCAAGGAGCTGTGTGAGAAGCGACTCCACGACCTCGCGGACAAGTTCATCCGCCGTGAGCAGCGAATTCAGCGCAGTCGTGAAAAGTTGCTGCAAACCAAGGCGGTTGACCGCGAAGCGACCGTCGCAAAGTTAGTCGCCGTCGAGTACAAGTCTCAACGCGCCGTCGAGCTGAAGCGCGACTTTCAAGCGGATCGCGGTGTGGTGAGCCGAGGTCGAGGCGAACTTTGGCGGGCCCATCGGAACCGCTATGAGAGGGTGGAAACCTTCCATCGTATGATTACACGAGAACGACTGATGCGGCGGCTGGACGAGGTCGCCCAAGTGCAAGCCGGCATGTCGGCGGTGATTTCCGAGTTTCGAGACATGGCCAGACGCGTCAATGTCGAGGAGGCGGCGTCGCGCTCCAACAACGAGGAGCGGCAATTGCAGGCGGCGAAACGGTCGTTTTTGGAGAATCAAAAGTAGTCAAATGATTTTGGTCCATGCCCCGCCATTGTTGTTCCTCCCCTCCCTGCTGCATATTTTTTTGCGTAGGAGCACGCAAGTGGAGGGGGGATCCTTTTGCACGACTGAAGACTTCTCGTGTTTCCGCGAGGTGCCCCGAGTTTGCCTTTTTTTGCGGGGCGTTATCTCCGCCACAACAGTTTCAGATGCGATTGCCGTCCGCTTGGCATCTTTTTGCACAATTGACGCCTTCAAGCGGGCGGCGTGCGATTCTCGGGAGCGGGCACTTGGGTCCAGCCACGAGCGTGACGGGTGTTCGAGTGGTGACCTCGCAACGCAACATCGCGCTGTTCTGCGCTATCGTAAGGAGCCAACGGACTACGGCCCATCGGCCGGGACCACAGACAGTGTCGGTGATGGCACGGTCGTACCTCTGCGCTACCTCAAGGAGCCAATGTAGTACGTCCCAGCAACAGCCCGGAGCGCGAACCCCGCGGACGTCATGCCAACAGTGGGCGTTCAGTCTGTGGGACCCCTTTGTCGAGCCAGCGACACAGCAAGGAGACGCTACCCAACTACCGGATACGGCTGTCGATCATTCGGTCCGTCGATCGCGAGTGCTCGCGGATGGGTCACCTGTGACGGCCGCGTATGGTCACGCGTTCGCGAAGTTTGGAATCGTCGAGCACTTTAAGAAGGCGCTGATGCCGTCTTCGGCTTCTGCCGCAGTGGCGGATCATCATGATCCACCCGTCGTCAACGTGCGGTGGGGAGGGCTTTCTACTCGTGGGGTAGCCGCGTCATCGGTGATGGTCGAAAATTGGTTCATCGTGCTGCTGGCGGGCTTTGACATCATGGGAGTACGACACGAACCGGCGAAATTTAATGTCACTGTTCATGACGATGATTCGGACAGCTGTTGCAAGGCCAACGTGGAAGATGTCGTGTGGCTGCGGTTGCGGCACGCGCGAACGTTTCTCGGCTGGGCCCCGGCACGCCCGTTGCTACAGAGTGAGAGTAGCGGCACTGCCGTGCCTGGCACCCGTGACCACATTTGCGATTATTGGTTTCCCGTGGTCGTGCGGGCAGCGTTAGAACTGGACAGGATGACGACCGAGGTGCGCCAATGCACGCAACTGGACGTTGACACAAGCGCCTTTGTGCCAATGCTGCTAAAGCACGGATCTGAAAAGTTGACTCCCGAAACGTCGGCAGCACCTGAAGCGGTGCTGAAGTGTTGCAACAGCGTGGATGCGATGCGAATGTTAGTGGCGCTTCGTCGCGCGAATGTGAAACCGAATCTTATTTCATCCGCCGCCTTACTGAGCGCGACGAAGAAACCGGAGAGGTGGGCGAGCGCTCTCGGCATTCTTTGATGATCACGACCCGCTGTCACGGGAGGAAGCGGGGTCACCTCGTCGGGGAAGCGGTGGCCCCTCTGAGGGTCACTGGTGTGGTGGGGGGAACGGCGGCGTCGATAGTTTGTCGTACCCCGGTAGCATCGCCGCGCGGTAGCACGGGCCAGTTGGCGATGTGTGATTTTTGTGTGATCAACAAGTGAGCAGAACCACCGAGATCACAGTGATCTGAACCTATCCGGCTCCCTTGTACCAACCTTACTCGTACAATGACCGCGCTGATCGTGACGATCGATGCGGAGGTGACAAGCGTAGACGACGAATTCTTCTGCGGCTACTCCGGGCTGGAGGCGTTGGACCTGGCGCCCCTCACTCACCTCACCAGTGTCGGCGCCGGCTTCCTTGCCGGCTGCTCCGGATTGACGGCGTTGGACCTGACGCCCTTTGCGAGCGTCACCA
>ERZ1292633.2394-Hain-H41-02um-R1-2394-length-19229-cov-7_pt1 | contig 19229 bp, 20 predicted proteins | sample MGYA00564406_ERZ1292633 | MGnify/ENA primary metagenome ERZ1292633 (study PRJEB36523, sample SAMEA6512639) | groundwater metagenome | collected 2019-01-08 | study: AquaDiva: Metagenomics assemblies of 32 groundwater samples
CTAGTAAAATATCTATGACGAAACGAACTCTTTCCGTTTTCGGTTCCGCAATCTTCGTGCTAGCCATCGCTTTTGGGCTCGGGGCTATGTACACCAACCGCGTGCAGGCATCGACGTCTGTCTCGTCGGGCGACCTCATTCGCGGAACATCATTCTCGGCGGTGTATTACATGGGAGCCGACGGTTTCCGCTACGTTTTCCCGAACGATAAAACATACTTTACCTGGTATACCGATTTTGATGACGTGAAATTCCTTTCCGACGCCGACCTGGCCAAAATTCAAATGGGCGGCAACGTTACCTACAAGCCAGGCGTCAAAATGATCAAGATCAACTCTGATCCAAAGACGTACGCCGTCAGTGCCGGTGGCGAGCTTCGTCACGTTGGCAGCGAAGCATTAGCCGTTTCGCTCTATGGCAGCACCTGGAACACCAAGATTGATGACGTCCCAGATGGCTTCTTCAGCAACTACAACATTGGTGACGCGATCGATTCGGCAAGCGACTATTCGGCGACGAATGAACTTGCCGCAGCAACGAGCATCAACAATGATAAACAGCTCACCGCTCCAGAAGAAATCAGCATCACGAGTAACGGCTACAGTCCAATCGATGTCACCGTGCAGGCTGGTGAGACCGTTCGCTTCACAAACAATGACACTGCCAAGCACACCGCAACGTCCGACGATCTCTCATGGGGGACCGGAACGATGTCGGCAGGTGGTACATTTGTTCATCGCTTTGAAGAAGCGGGAACGTACACGTTTTTCGATAGCTACGACAGCGGCAACACCGGCGCGATCTACGTTGAGTAGTGAGGAAAAATCTCCCCGAGTGATCGGGGAGATTTTTTGTTAGTGAAGACGGTCAATCGGCTGGAGTACCAGCCTCGGTTAAGCGGTTATCCGGATCCAGAACGCTTAACCATTTTAACCGACTTAACCGATTATTCTTTTCTTCCTGTTATACTTTCTCATATGCCCGCACGGCGACACAGTCTTTCCGCCATCACCGACGAGCAAGTTCGCCGACTCGAAAAAATCGCCAACGCGATTCGTTCGGATATTTTAACCATGCTCACGACCGCGAAAAGTGGTCACAGTGCAGGACCGCTCGGTACGGCAGACATTTTTGCTGCACTCTATTTTCATATTCTTCAACACAATCCCAAAAAACCCAATTGGGAGCAGCGCGATCGCCTTTTCCTCAGCAACGGCCACATTGTGCCGGTTCGGTATGTGACGATGGCACACGCGGGCTTCTTCCCAAAGTCTGAACTCAAGACCCTCCGGCAATTTGGTTCTCGTTTACAAGGCCACCCGGAGATGCGTCACCTCCCTGGACTCGAAAACACGTCAGGTCCCCTTGGCGACGGCTCATCACAAGCCGTGGGCGCTGCGTACGCTGCAAAAATGGATGATGCGGCGTGGCATACCTATTGTGTGATGAGCGATGGCGAGCTCGCCTGCGGTATCACCTGGGAAGCGGCGATGTTTGCCGCGAAGTATCGACTGAATAATCTCACGTGGATCATCGATCGCAACAATATTCAGATCGATGGCTACACCGAAGACATCATGCCGCTGGAACCGATCCGTGAAAAATTTGTTGCCTTCGGTTGGAACGTCATCGAAATTGATGGGCACAATATTCGCGATATCGTGAACGCGTGTGACCGCGGAGAAAGCACATTTGAAGCACCAACCGTCATCATTGCACATACCATTCCTGGAAAAGGTGTATCCTTTATGGAATTCGAGCCCTCGTGGCACGGAAAACCGCCAAAAGATTCACGCCAACTGCACGCAGCGCTCAAAGATCTGCGCACGCTCGGCGGAACCATCACTAATGAAAGCGTATGAAATCATCGTCCTTCTTAGCCCGTGTTGCCAAAATGACGCTCGTGACTGGTCTCACGCTCGTCGCTCTCATCTTGCTTGCGACATACGCGAGTGTTTTGGGCACACGAAGCAAAAGCAGCGGCATTCCATCGCCAGATCTCTATCGTGCATACAACGAAGAATCTGCGAGTATCGGTTCCGTTGCCAGTTATAGCATCGCCGATACTGATGGTATCGACGTGGCCGTCACTCCCCCAGCAACCAGCATTGAACAAAAAGTAATTAAGACCGCGTCACTCGACATCGAAGCAAAGAGTGCCACCGACACAACGACGTCGATTGAAGAAATCGCAGCCGCTCGTCAGGGATTTGTTCAAAACTCTTCAGTGAGTGAAGGCGTTGACGGACGGCACTATGCCAACATCACCGTTCGCGTCCCTTCATCAGAATTTGGTGCAGCGATGACCGCGATCAAAGCACTTGCAACCCGCATCAATATTGAATCGGTCACTGGACAGGATGTTACCGAGCAATACACCGATATTGCCGCGCGCTTAACAGCGGCCAAAGCACAGGAAGAACAATATCTCCTCATCCTCACTCAGGCTGAAACTGTCGGAGAGGTCTTAGCCGTCCAAGAACACCTCGCTTCCGTCCGCGCTGATATCGAATCGTTCCAAGGACAGATCAACTATCTTGAAAACCGCACATCCCTCGCCACGATTAGCGTTGCCATTAGCGAAGAACCGAGCGCGAGTATCCCTGCAAACGATAAGTTCGATCTTGGTCGGGACGCCAACGCCGCCCTCGCCTTCGTGATCGCTCTCGGTCAACAAGCACTCACCGTCCTCATTTGGGTCTTGATTGTCGGTGTCGCTATCGGCATCCCACTCGGAATCATCTTCTTCATCGTCCGCGCCTTTGCCAACCATGGTAAAAACGACAAGCGCCGACGCTAACACCGTATGAATCCGGGCGTTGCTGACGACGTTGCGCGCATTCTTGCTTCCCTCGCGAATCTCACAGTTCTTTCTGCCGACCACGCAAACATTCGCGTGGTCGATCGGCTATATTCCCTCCCCCGAACAGGCAAAGCGGTCAGGATCGACAAATGGCGCCTCGATCTCCCCAAACAATCGCTCGCCGATCATCTCCTCACGCTTGGAAAACTTGCTGATCTCTTTTGGGACGCCGCTCCCCCACAATGCGATCCTCGATCCTTAGCCGTCATGATTGCCTTTCACGATCTCGCCGAAGTTCTGGTTGGCGACGTTCCAGACTTCACCACTGCAGACCTCGCTGGTACGCACTTCCGCACCGCCGAAGAAAAGTCGATACAAGAACAATGGGCGAATCAACGTGTCCTCGAGGCACTTCCCGATGGTCTTCGCCTCGAGGCAGAGCGGGCACTAAGGATCCTCGCCGATATAAGCAATGAACAAACCCGATTCTTTCACATGCTCGATAAGATCGAACCCATTATCTCCGTTTGGCGCTACATCAGCCATCATCGAGAAACCCTCGATATCAACGCATTCCTCGAGGCTATGTCTGACTTCTTTACGAATCCAAAAGTCATTGGAACGTGTGTCAATGAAGAAATTCGAGGATTGATCACGCATCTGCAATCAAAAGAAGCGGCGCAAAAATTCTTCATCAACGACCAGGCATCCGATCGTCTTCACGCACTTCTTGCCCAACCAATGATCATGATTCAAAACTAAGTTTTAAAACTTAGTTTTGATTGCCGGTGATACACTGTACGCACTATGTCCGTTCTGGCGTCGGCAAAATTGGTTCCAAATCTCTTTGCGAAAGATATTTCTCGCGCGGCAACACGTGATGGTTTTGGACGTGGCCTCGTGGAGGCAGGCAAGAAAAACGAGGCGGTCGTCACACTTTGTGCGGACCTCACTGAATCCACCCGCGTCCTTGAATTTAAACAAGCATTCCCCGATCGCTTTATTCAAATGGGTGTTGCCGAACAGTCCCTCGCTGCGATTGCATCTGGCATGGCGCTGGCTGGCAAAATTCCGTTTATCGCCAGTTACGCAGCCTTCTCCCCCGGTCGCAACTGGGAACAGATCCGCACGACAGGATGTCTCCAAAACGTAAACCTCAAGATCGTTGGAAATCACGCCGGCGTTTCGGTGGGCCCTGATGGCGCAACGCATCAAATGACCGAGGATATCGCGTTGATGCGCGTCCTTCCCAACATGATGGTTCTTTCGCCATGCGATGCCATCGAGGCCGAAAAAGCAACGATCGCCGCCGCAACGATCGATGGACCCGTTTACATTCGCTTGAGTCGTGAAGCCTCGCCAACGTTTACAACAAAAAAGACCCCATTCGAGGTCGGTAAAGCACAAGTACTAACAAAAGGTGACGACGTTGCGATCATCGCCACTGGTCCTCTGGTGTATGAAGCGCTCAAAGCGGCGCGAGATCTCAAAAAAATGGAGATTGACGCTCGAGTCATCAACTGTGCAACAATCAAGCCTCTCGATAGTGAAACGATCGTGAAGGCGGCAAAAGAATGTGGAGCGATTGTTACACTCGAGGAAGCGCAAATCGCCGGCGGATTTGGCGGCGCAATTTGCGAACTTCTTGCAGAAGAATTCCCTGTTCCAGTCATCCGTCTTGGCCTCCACGATGAATTCGGACAATCCGGAACTGCAGCAGAGCTGTTGGAACACTATCAACTCACGGCACCTTGGATCGTGAAAGCAGCAAAAGAGGTTATTAAAAAGTCCCTCAAACGATAACGACGACCTCTTCGTGGGTCGTCGTTCGTTCGAAGAGACTCTGTGACGGCGGTCAAGCCGCCATTCGAGCTTCTTCGAGGATCCTCGTCGCGAGGTCGCGGGCACCGGAAGGGTTCCGTCCGAGCATGCCCACGACTTCGGAACGCTTGGGGTGCTCGGCGGCGATCGCAGCTTCGAAGTCGGAACGGAGCCCGTTGGCTTCGGAAGTCCGCCGATAGCCGTCGAACTCTCCTATCACGTCGCCGAGCATGCGGATCGCCTGTTCGAGGAGAGGGATCTTGATCATGGAGCGCTTCTCCGGTGGGCTTGAGGGAGGAGGAAATGGCGGGATTTGTGGCGGGAACCGCCCTAATAATAGCAAAAATTTGGCTTTTTGTCTACTATAGAGCGCATATGGAACCCATTCGTCTCAATAAGTACCTCGTCGATGCTGGCGTCTGTTCGCGCAGAGAAGCGGATCGGCTCATTACCTTGGGGAAAATCCTTATTAACGGCGGAAGAGCAGAACTCGGACAGAAAGTTGATGGCAGTGAAAAAATCGTGGTCGCGGGGAAACTCGTCGGAAAGCCACCAGAAAAACACGTCTACTTAGCCTTCCACAAACCGGTGGGCATTATTTGTACGTCGGATCCCAAAGCAAAGGACAATATCGTACAGGCAGTGAAGTATCCGGAACGTATCTTCCACATTGGCCGCCTTGACGTTGCCTCGTCGGGCCTTATTTTGCTCACCAACGATGGAGACGTTGTCAATAAAATTCTGCGGGCCGAAGGAAAGCACGAAAAGGAGTACGTCGTGACGATCGACCGAACCGTCACGCCACAATTCGTTCATACCATGGCCACTGGCGTGGAAATCATGGGCCGAAAAACATTACCGGCTAAAGTTTCCAAACTTGGTGACACCTCGTTCGCCGTCACGCTCATCGAAGGGCGCAACCGACAAATTCGTCGCATGTGTGAAGCGATGCACGTCAACGTCAAACGATTGGAACGTATCCGCGTCATGAACATCGAGCTCGCCGACCTGCCGGTTGGAAAGTGGCGCCACCTCACACCAAGCGAAGAAACGCAGCTTTTGAAAATGCTTGGGAAATAAACTCACTCCGTCATTGCGAGGCCAAAGATCATCCGTTGGCCGAAGCAATCCACTCAAGTAGATTGCTTCGTCGGCTTCGATAAACTCAGCCTCCTCGCAATGACAGATTATGCATCCACTGATCCTTCTTCTCTTTGTTCTTTTCCTGGGAACCATGGCGTGGGGAGCACTGCTCGCCGCCCCGTGGGTACCGACGTTAAAAAAACAACGTGATCTCCTCATCGATAACCTCGCGATTAATGAGCGATCGGTTATTTACGATCTGGGTTGTGGGAGTGGTTCGATCCTCTTCGCTTTCTCCGACCGCTATCCCAACGCCACGTGTATCGGATACGACGTCGCCCTCTTCCCTCTTCTCCTTGGTTCCCTAGTCAAAATGCGCCATCCAAAGAAGTATCGAAACGTGCACTTACGCTTTGGAAACTTTTTCAAAAAGACGGTCACCGATGCTGATGTTGTCGTGGCATTTCTCATGAAAAACGTTTACGACAAGTTTTTTGCGCAGCTCACGCGTAATCTCCGCCCTGGAACCATCGTCGCCATCGAAGCCTGGCCGTACGACAAACACTCCCCCACCCAGGTTATCACCGGCGACAAGCTTGTGCCGTGGTACGTCTACCATCTGTAGGCGGTATACTTGGGGGGTATGATGCCTCTTTTCATTCTTCCCTTTGATCATCGCAGCGGATTAACGCACGAACTTTTTCAAGTCGCGTATCCGCCCAACGCGAGCATCGCCAAACAGATTACGGCGCTGAAGAACGTCATCTTCGAGGGATTTTTAGCAGCGCATGCTAAGGCAAAAAAAGAAGGCGAACTCGGGATTCTCGTGGATGAAGAGTTTGGAAGCACTATTCTCGCGAAAGCAAAGTCCCTCGGTATTACGCACATTGTTTCTACAGAAACGAGCGGCGGAAGCACATTTGGCTTCATTCACGGCAAAGGATTTGGTCGTGCGTTGATCAAGCGGGACCCCACATACGCCAAGGCGCTCGTGAACTACAACATTGGTGACGACGACCATAATGAGGAAAAGATGAAAAAACTTCGTGATCTCTCGGAGTTTTGCCAAGAAGAACGGATTCCCCTCATGCTTGAACCGCTCATCCATGGCAAGAAATCCCGCCTCAGCATGGCGACAACTATGATGAAGCACATGCACGCCCATGGGATCCTGCCAGCGGTATGGAAGTTGGAGATGCTCCCCACAATTCGTGACTGGAAAAAACTCGAAACCATCGCCAAAGCACCGATGATTTTGCTCGGCCACGGGGAATCGATGAAGGTCGTCGATCAATGGGTGGAAACGGCGGCCAAGAGTGGCGTCGTGGACGGCTTCGCTATTGGGCGAACTATTTTCTTTGAACCGATCAAAAAGTTGCACGAGAAAAAGATCACGCGCCAGGTTGCTGTGGAAAATATCGCCAAAAACTATCTGCATTATATTAAGCTGTGGAAGAAGCACGCTGTCTAAACTATGCCTTCCATTCTCACCATCGGTTCTGCTACCCGCGACGTCTTTCTCTTTTCGAAGGCATTCAAAGTCATGCCCATGCCCGGACAACCGAATGTTCTGGCAGAATGCGTTACCCTTGGCGCGAAAATTGACGTCGACGATCTTGTTTTGGCGACCGGCGGAGGAGCAACGAATGCAGCCGCAACCTTCGGCAGACTGGGCTTTGCGACGTCGATCATGACGCGCATCGGTAACGACGAACCAGGTGAAGCTGTGCTGAAAGATCTCAAAGAAAATGACGTTGATACATCACTCGTTACCGTCGCCAAGAAAGAGGCGACCGCTTTTAGCACACTCCTCACCGCAGAAGGGGGCGAACGCACGGTGCTTATCTTTCGAGGGGCGAGCGCCACGTTCTCTGAAAAAGACATTAAACTTTCTAAAATCAACACGTCTGCTGTTTACCTGACATCCCTAGGCGGAGATGTCAGCCTTGCATTATCGATCGCCAAAGCCTGTAAACAAAAGGGCGCCAAGTTTATTTGGAATCCCGGTGCTGCCGAGCTGAAAGCTGGTCGAGGGCTCGATCCTATTCGCAAACTCGTCTCTATCCTCCTCGTGAATCTTGAAGAGGCGCAGCTGCTGACCGGAAAATCGAATCGCGATCCGAAGGTTCAATGTGATCTTCTTTCCTTGCCGGGGTCCATCATCGTCGTCACCGACGGACAGAATGGTGCATTTGCCCAAAGCGACAAACACACGTGGCATTGTCGCACCAGCGGCAAACCATCGATCTCGCGAACCGGCGCCGGTGACGCATTTGGATCGGCGTTTACGGCAGCAATCCTCAACAACATGAACGTAGAAGATGCGCTCCGCCTGGGAACCATGAATGCCGAAGGAGTCGTGCAACAAATCGGTGCAAAAGCTGGTATACTCCGGGCATGGCCAAAAGCGAGTGAACTCGCGGCGTATCGTGTACGAAAGGTATGAACAGGCATCCTCAACAACATGGTCACCCAAGAGCATGGATGACCGCACTCCTCGCTTCCGCCGCTGCTCTTATCATTTTAGTGATGAGTTTCGCTGCACTTCAAATTGCGACGATCGCCCAAAGCGGCGTCCTCACCAAATAATATGGATGAACAACCCATCAATTCCGCACCCGTCACACAAGTCAGCAAAGTGCACGTCTGGATGATCATCCTTCTGGTGTGGGTCGCGGTACTTTCTCTCATCGCGGTGGGACTCATGCTCACCAAGGGCTCTGGAACAAGCATTACGCAGTCGGAAATCGCTACCGCCTGTCAAAATGGCACGGTGAACGGCATCACCACGAACCTCACCCGCATTGCCGACGCCTGCCAGGCTGCTCAAGAGGCGAAAAAGTCACCATCGACGCCTGCTACAACCGGCGTTGCTTATGATGCCGTCGATGCCCAGGGCCATCTTCCAAAGCTCACCCTTCCGGCTGGCTGGACAGGAAGCGTCTTTATCAATAACTCCCACGAAGCGAGTCGTCCGTACTACGCATCGTTCCATGCGACCAAAGGTATTTCGTTCGACTGTAACGAGTGTGGTGGCGTGAGCGCGCCGGCAGAATTCACCGTTACCAGCGATGCTCTTGCGAAAGCAAAATCGATGGATATCGCGGCTATTCAGGCCGAATACGCAAAATCACCCACGCAGTACACCAACATAAGCGTGAGTTCTGAATCTGTTACTGGTGGAACCTTGGTACGTATTGATGGGACGTTCACTCCGGACGGTGTCGTTTCCCACGCAGGAGTCTTCCATATTCTCCGATTTACCAACGCGACCAAATTTGTTGAACTCACCTTCTACGAAGACCAAGGTGCAACAAATGCCGAGTGGCTCGCCGTAAAAAAATCTCTGGACTGGTCTTCGGTGAAATAAAAAGAAGGGATCAAGTCATCCACGTGGCACGTAAAAACGACAGACAAGCTGTCGTTTTTACGTGGTGGACCAACAGGGACTCGAACCCTGGACCCCCTGCTTGCAAAGCAGGTGCTCTACCAACTGAGCTATTGGCCCCTAAGCGACAGAATAGTATCAAATCGTCTTATCACGGTCAATCCTGAACCCACTCTACACCGAGGATTACCGTATTTATCAAAACATTGATCGTGAGCAGTATACTATGCACATCTATGGGTCGTTTTGCGTTCTCTTTGCTACTTTTGGCGGGAAGTTTCTTGCCGGCATTTTGTTTTGCATCATCCGTACCCGATGTCCGTATCCTCGATACGGACGGGAATATCGTGACAATTTTCCGCCCCTTCGAGGATCCGAAAGCACTCATCGCCAGCGTTGCTGCGAGCGATTTAGGAAGTGATGGAACAGCGGAAATTCTCGTCGGCGCTGGTGAGGATAGCGATCCGACGGTCAGCGTGTTTCGACAGGACGGTTCATTCATCGGATCATTCCTTGCCTACGACAAAGGGTATCGCGGCGGGGTCAACGTCACCGCGTGCGACGTGGATGGAGATAGTGAAAGCGAGATCATCACAAGTGCGGCGTGGAACGGTGGTCCGCACGTTCGCATCTTCGACAACATGGGCAACGCAAAGTACCCCGGATTTTTTGCCTTCGAAAAAACTTTTTCTGGAGGAGCGAACGTTACGTGCGGTGATATCGACGGCGATGGAAACAACGACATCGTGGTGGGCGCAGGCGCAGGAGGTGGTCCACACGTGATCGTCTTTACACCGACCGGTGAAGTGATCGCTGAAACGTTCGTCGATGCCGCCACGACAAATGGTGGTGCGTACGTCGCACTCAGCGACGTCGATCGCGATGGCAAAGACGAGATTCTGACATCGAGCATGGGTTACAGCTCGCCGACCGTGAAGAGATGGTCGTACAACACAAAGGAGGATCACCTTGAACTCGTCGATACGGTGACGTCCTCAACACCCGCCACACTCATATCTCCACTTGCAAACACACGCGCATATCTTGTGGGTGGAAACCGACAACCGGAAATTCAATTCACCGATGAAAACGGAACCATCACGAAAACATTTTCCCCGTTCACGAGTGGTGAAACACACACCATAAGCGCTGCACCGATCGTTGAAAAAGGAACGACACAAGGATTCGTGGTTGGCGCAATATCATCAAAAATAAATGATGATTTCGCACCAAAGTCGATTCGCGTGAGCATTGCGCAACAACGCTTAACAGCCTATGAATACGGTGTTCCCGTCAAAACATTCCTCATCTCAACTGCGAAGAAAGGATACGTGACGCCACTGGGAAAAACAGATGTGAAAGAAAAACTTTTGTATCACACATACAAATGGACATTCGGCGTTGGTGATCCGCGCAACTACAATGTACCGAATGTGAAATACAATTTACGCATCTACAAACACATCTACATTCACTGGGCGTACTGGCACAATAATTTTGGGAATCCCATGAGTCATGGATGTGTGAATGCGAACGAAGAAAACTCAAAATGGATTTACGAGTGGAGTGATGTTGGAACATCGGTGAATATCGTGACGTGAACACACTGTGCATAAGTATGCGTGTTGAACATCGTTTATCTACAGTGTTGTGTTATTCACTGCTATACTTACATCAGCGTTACAGCGTTCGCGCTGTGATGACACCGAACATGACAACTTCTGTTGCATGTTCAAAACAAAAAGGAGGTGACAATATATGGCAGCGAAGAAGAAAGCACGTAAGGTTGCAAAGAAGGCACCAGCAAAGCGAAAGGCAGCGAAGAAGCGAGCCCCAGCAAAGCGAAAGGCCGCACGTAAGAGCCGCGCGTAAGCGTGCACACAACATCCCCGCCGCTACCTGATGAGAAGTTTCCGAGGAGGAGATTCTGATCATGTACCGCGCGGGGATTTTGTTTTGTTTCTCAATTGCGATCAGAGTAACGTTTCTTGCTTCGGCATCTTTTGATCATTTTCCTTGAAAATACTCACTTTTCCGTATATTCCGTCATAGCCAGGAATAATCGAAACATTTCCTATTCGAACACGTTCGATCGCCTCCGCAACCATGTCACCAGCAACGTGCGCGATATCTGATCGTGACGCATCGAGCAAAATTGTAAACTCGTTTCCAAGAGCGATGATCATATTTTCGTACAACTCTTGTACCTTCTTGCTCGCGGTTGATGAAACGCTGGAACACTCTGCAAGAATTTCTTGCAGTGGAACGATCGATTTGAAAGGGACATGACCCGGTGGAATAGCGGCGACACGATTCGCAAGATCCGCAACGCGCGACATCACTCCGATCGTCAACGGCCGTCTGCACGTCGGACAAACACCGCCGATAGCTTTCGTGACGGTCGGTTCACACGAGAACCCACACGCTGCACACCCGTCGATGTGATATTTCCCCTCCTCCGGGAAAAACTCGATCGTGTACTTGAACGCTGATGCATCGCGCTCTCGCAGGATTCGGACAAACTCATCGTACGAATACTTTGCCGGATCGATCTCGAAAACGTTTGCCTCGCGCCCAAAATTTCGCGGTGAGTGTGCGTCGGAGTTTGAAATGAGTGTAACGTTGTCGAGCGCAGATAATGATCGATTCATCAACGGATCGCTCGACAGTCCGGTTTCGATCGCATAAATGTACGGCGTCATCGATCCAAAACACTCTTCCAGCGAATCAAACCCGGACTTTGATCCAAACACCGAAAACCATGGCGTCCAGGCATGCGCTGGAATCATGATGATCCGTTCGTCGATGTCGCGGAGACGTTTATACAGCTCCTCAGAATCGAGGCCGAGGATTGGCCGTCCGTCAGCCTTCCGGTTGTATCCCCCATCGTCGAGCCAGGCATTCACTTTTCGAACTGCTTCAAGTGAGGGTGCTACAAGAATGTTATGAATCCGCCGCGCCTTCCCTCCTCGTTTGTAAATCTGCGCCACTTCCGATGTCATCATGTAGCGCATTGTCGGGTGAGCGCCTGATTTCAAACGGTACAACCCAGGTTCCTCTTCGGCGAGTTTCTCCTCCATCTCGGAAAACCACACCGGATGCGTGAAATCCGCTGTTCCTAAAACGTTCACCCCTTTCTTCTCACACCACAGCGCATTATTCTCGAGCGTTAAATCCTGCGAACAGGCTCGAGAAAATCGCGAGTGCAAATGCCAGTCGGTGATAATCCGCATACGGTCTACTGTTGAGAGCGGTAGGCACTCCATCCCGCAGCACACGCACACAGCGTCAACAGCACCCCGCTGTAATGCAACATATTCCCTACTGTCACACTCCGCACCGTCATCATCAAAAGAAGATCCCGCCATGTTACGATCGCCAGAAGCAGGATGAGCGTGATGAGTGCCAATCGAATGATGCGATCGTTTTTTACAGTGTGTTTGGTACGACGAATAAGCCACGCTGCGAGAACGATGACGAAAAGGAAAATGAGGAAACCACGAGTGATCGAAAAGAGCGTGACGACGTGCGTGAACACAATTCCCACCAACGCGAGCGTCGTGACGATCCTCCGCGAGAGTCCTGTTGTTTGCGTGGAGTAGACGATGGCCGCCACCATGGCACAAAACATGATCACGATCATCGTAGCGGAATGCGTCAGATCGCTCGTGATCGTTCCGATTCCTCGTGCCCCATACGCGCTATCGATGAAACGAGCGAGGAATTGCCAGAAAAGAATCGGTCCAAAGGCAAGCACAACGCCCGTTGCTACCACCAATCCACCAAAAATGGGCGACGCACGCAACAGCCGCATAACGTCATTCAAAAACTGTTGCACTCGCTGTTTCAGCACGATCGTCGACCGCTCGGCCAACACAAGAAAGTCCATAGACCTTCATTTTACCAAGGTTATCCCACGGCCGATAGACGATCCCACAGCTCGAAAAAAAGCACCTTTTGCGTTTCGTACATGGCACGATTTTCGATGATCAAGCCCACGAATTCTCCGCGGGTATCCAAAAAAATGTTCGCCACTTTCCCAGCGTAGATAAGTACGTATGTTGGCGCGCCAGCCGCCGTTGCGATATGTCGACGTTCATCCAATCCCGACGTCTTCCCTCCTTTACCAAACGAAATATTCTTGACCCGAATATTCTTTTCGAGTCGTTGTGCTGTGTAGTCTTTAAAATCCGTATACAACCCCGCATCGCGGACAGCGCTCGAAGCATACACGAAATATTCTTTCTCTTCCGTCACCTCCACCGATGCAAGTACGTCTTCCAAAATCGATCGAACGCCATCCGATCCCTCATACATGCGGGCAATCGGCTGACGATCTCCCCCATCGTAAAGTGTTTCGAGTTGCGGAACGATCTCGGTCAACTCCGACGTTGCACGGAGCAATTGCGCTTCTTTTTCTCTCGCCATCTCTTCCAAGCGCTTTGGCGGCGCGGCCACAAAATACTGACGAGTCTCCGCATTATAAAAACGCACCAGGCCATGAGCCTGGAGGTCTTTGAGCACATCATAGACTGTTCCACGGTTGGTCCCCGTCGCGACCGCCAATTGACGGACAGATGACGGACCTTCTTTAACGAGAGACAAGTATACCTTCGCCTCTTTCAGCGATAGGCCCAGTGCCGCAAATAGGGATTCATACCCTTCCATAGCCGGAAGCGTACCGAGGCTCCCACCACCTGTCAACTCCTTTCCTGACAGTTAGCGAGCTGCTACCAGCGCCTCTGCCCGGGCGAGTTCCTCGGGCGAATTGACTCCAATCACCTCGAGCGGATCGGCATCAGCAGTTATAATCTCCTTTCCCTCTTCCATCGCCATCGCAATGACATCGGTAAGGTAGTACTCCTTGCTGGCGTTCACATTTTTTAGCTGGGCGAGCTTTTCCCAAATCCACGGGGCCGGAAAGGCATACATACAGGGATTCAGCTCCAAAATCTTTTTCTCCTCATCCGTGGCATCTTTCACCTGTCGATCGCCGATAACTCTACCCGTTTCATCGCGGAGAATTCGGCTCCAGGAGACAAATCCTGCGTATGCATCATCAAAATGTGGAACTCGAACCGTTAGCATGACGAGCGCCCCAGGATGTTCGCTGGGGAGGCCTGATAACATCTGAAGAATCGGTGGCGAAAGGAATGGATGGTCGCCGTACAGCACCATCACGTTGTCCGCCCCCCCACAGATCTGTTCGGCAGATTTGAGCGCATGTCCCGTGCCGAGCTGCTCGGTCTGAACAACAAAATCAACCTGGTCACCGAGCGCCTCATGGAACAACGGGAGACCGCCCGGCGAGACGACAACAACCGGCTTCTCATCGATGCCCGCAATGCGTACCCGCTCCAACAGATGTTGAATCATCGGCTTTCCCAAGATTGGGATCAGCGGCTTTGGGATGTCACTCTTCATACGCGTCCCCTTCCCCGCGGCCAAAATGACGACTCGTGTGCTTGGCATAGTAAAACGATGGTATCACGTTAGCCGGCGGCGGCAATATCGGCGATCGGAGCCAGCTTTTGCAGCGCCGGCTCGCAATGCGTGACGTGGGAAGCACCAAAAATGACGTACGGTTTCTTGCCGCGGGCCATTTCTTTTCCGATTTCCTCAACAAGGTATCGATCCCGTTCAGCGTTCCATCGGGCGGAAATCGTGTTAATGGGGCTGTGGCGACCGGCGGCGTCCAAAGGATCGCTGAGCTCATTAATTGTCTTCATCATCGTTTCATCGCTTTGCCGAGCTCGAAGCTGCTCAAGGGTTATCGCGAGCCCAAGCTTCGCATTCAAACCGTCAAGAAACTGTTGACCGACGACTACTACGTACTCATCAAGAACAGCTCGATCGTGCAGTATAGCTCGAACTTCATCGTCAGACTTCTTACCCCGTATCCACTCAACGCCCGATAATTCTGCGTAACCAAGTGCTTGCTTCGCAAAATCGACGGCTGAATATTCTCCCCTTCCCCGACCACCAATTTCTGACGTCCACTGACGAAGCATGAGGTATGCCGCAATATCGTCTGCCGCAAACTCTGAACGAAGTTTCTCAGCAACCTTTTCCTCTGGAATTTCAGGCGAAGATATTTCAACCTTCACGCCGCTTTTTGCATATTCAGCGACCACCCACAGCGCAACGCCGCCCTCTCCGTATCGACGAACCGCGTCTTCGACGGTCTCGATTCCTGCCATCTGTCGGATCGCTTCGTCTCGATCGATTCCTCCATGACGCCCCTCGATCATCAGTGAAACATCTTTCGCTGGAACGTTCGACAAACAATCACGCAAATCAGAACGCAAATCCGCAACCACCTGAGAATCCGGATTATTCGTGTGCGTACTGCCAAAAAACGTCATCCTCCGATCCGGCAAAGCGACGATACGAGAAGTTTCACCCCCTTCCTCCATTGTTCGACATGCTTCTCTCGCACGCTCGCTATCATAAGCGTCGAGCGTTCCGACCGCTTCGTCGATAACTCTCCCAATTTTCTCCCGCCTTTCAGCGGTTTCTTCGATGGCCGTCATATGGACCATTCTTAAGTGCGTATTCTGCTCAATTCCTCCGCAACTTTCCTTGCTTCATCGGTTTGAAGAGAAGAAAAGGCAGCACGCGCCTCTGCATCATCCTCTTGAACGAACGCGTTATTAGAGGAGGCACTAAAAATCGATAAACTCTCCAGATTTTTGAGTTCACGCTTCTCAGCTGCACCACCTTGAGCGACGTGAATAAGGCGCGACACCGGATAGCTGAATCGATGAACCTGAGCGGTTGCGAGTAGTGGAACGTGATCTTCGTACGGTTGTGCGAGATCCTTGAGACTCCTCACGAGTGCCACGGCATTCTCCATGTCTTCCCGTAAGCCATGCTGATCTGCAGCATATATCACCACGCGAGCTACCGCGCCACCATTGAGGACTATCGATTCATCCTTAGAGGATTCCAGGAGAACCTTAAACGCACCGATACGTTTTCTCATTTCCTCATCACCTTTGCATGCGGCGAGTAGTGTACGCGTAAAGCTGGGTACATCGCCAAAAGCAATCGCAATATGGATTTTCCACTTATGGCGAAGATCATCGCGAATTTTTTCCAATGCCTTTTCCTGGATACGCTCAAGGTAGGGCGCTATTTCCCCCTTAATCGCCTCAAAGACAGCCTCATGAACAGCGTCATCGAGTGTTCCAATCCCTTCATGACGAGTTATCCATTCCTCAATATCGCCCAAATCGGAAACGTCAAAGAGCCCGGCAAGCGCTTCATACATTATTCGCAAGGCGCTTCGTCCTCCTTCGAGGGTTTCCGCATTCAGCAGCAGTGAATCATCCAAATTCGGTGGCCGCAGTTTTTCGCGAATCTGCCAGATGGATGATACCCCCGGCCGCTCGCTTTCTATCTGCAGCCAGACTGTTTTATCAGGGTTTCTGCTGGGAAAAACTTTTGAAAAACCACTTTCTGCGAGGCGTTGCGCAACGTCTCTTCCAAGAAGTTCGTATTTTCTATCGACAGAAAAATGGCGCCAATTATCGGCGGAGGGAAATTCGACAGGCTTTTTGCTACACGTGCGGACGGTATGCCCCGGTTCGCCACAAAATCCACATCGCGGTACTTTCCGCTCGTCCATAGATCCCCAGTGTACATCAAAAACGAACTGAATTGTGGCATTTACAAGCGAAACGATCTATTCCGCAGTCCGCGCCAATCTGAGCGTTTCGTTCACGAAATCTGCCTTGCCGTCGGTATATTCAGCGCGCTCACCTGCGTATTGCTCTATTAGTTGATGTTTCAACTGTCGATATGCCTCAGCTCGGTCGGAGTGACTGATGAGATAGTCACGGAAAAGAAGTTTTTCCTGCCAAAACTGAGAGTCGAGGGTCGTGAGTTTCAAATAGTGCGTACGATTTTCATCAGGGCCTTTTACAAAGAGGATGTGTTGGTGTTCCTCGCGCATATCCCTCCCGAATGTATAACCAATCTCCTCGAGGAGCACCCCTTCCTCCTCGTAGTTCTCCATCGAGGCAACAGCAATCATCAAGTCAAGAATTGGCTTCGCATCCATGCCGGGAATTGCTGTAGAGCCGATATGTTCAATTCCGAGAAGTTTCTCTCCAAAAACGTCGATGATCCTTTGCTTCTCATCGGCAAAAAGAGTGGCCCACGCGGGATCGTAGGGAGTTAATTTTACTTTTCCGCGTTGAAGGCCGAGGCTCATACGTTCTTGTTCCAAGAATTTATACAATCCTTGAGCGCGCTGTCCCCGACAATGCAGAGCCTATCCATGGCACGGGTGAGAGCCACGTACAGCATATCGCTTTGGATCTTTTTTCTGTCTGCTGCGAGCGATGCTGGAGTACTTTCGCTAATACTTGCAAAATTATCAGCACGTACTCTTACCAAATATACCGCATCAAACTCGACGCCCTGTGCTTGATGAATAGGGAGAACATGAATGTTTTTCTTCCCCGTAAATACAGCATCAAAACGAAGGAGTGCTTCTTCGGAAAAACTCAGAATACCAATCTGCGCATCTGCATCCTGCTCGGCGATGCTCGCTTGCACCCATTCTAGTTCATCGTCGAGGTGAGTACAGATTTTCTCGATAACCTCTGAACCCTCCCGAAGTTCTTCGGGCACTGAAACGGGGAATCCGAGATCTTGAACGTACTTCATGATCTGCTTCGTGCTTCGATACACTTTATCGAGCACCACCTTTCGATCATCGGCGAGATGTTCACCCGCTTCCGACCAATTCCGCAACGTGCCAAGGAAAATCTGTTGTGCTAAGTCGCCGACGTACAACAAACTCGCCGTTTCTGCACTCACGCATGATCGCAGAAGTGCAACCTGTTCGGGGAGGTAATTCTGTACCTCGTCGACGACAACAAGTGAATATTGCAGAGGAATTGTCTTGTGCAGACGACGAATTTCGAAGTTTTTCTTTTGTTCAAAATATTCTTCGTCCTTCGTTAATCCATTTTTCTTCTGTTCGCGCAAAAGAAGAATCGTGAGATCGTAACGGTCGAGCACCTTATCCTTTCGCTGATCGATGAATCGAGCAGTCTCCTTGGGAGTAAATCCATCCCGATAAATAGCCGCGAGAATGTCGAAAGGATCCGTACTCCCTTTCTTCTCTTCGTTTCGCGGCGGACGAAGTGCAATGATCTTTCGATACTCGTACAGATCAACTGCGCTATCGACACCATTTGCTCGCTGAATATAGGTAAAATCGGTAATTTTCAGCCTCTCAAAGGCCCAAGCTGCGAACGTCGTCACTGAAACATTATGAATCCCCAACTCCGGCAGGAGCTGACTGAAGTACGCGCGAGTTCCTTCATCCTGAACGAACGTTACGATATTCTCCTGAGAAAAAATCGCAGCGGTATCGGGCGATTGAAGAAGGTATGCGATGCGATGAAAGGCGAGGGTGGTTTTTCCCGAGCCTGCCGGTCCGGAAATAAGATAGGATCCTCGGTAATTTGCACGAATCACGTCGTCTTGCGCGCGCTCCATGCGGGCGACGATTTCCGGAAGAATGAATCCGGCTTTTCGTTGAGAGAGTTGCTCTTGGTAGACGAGGGTTCGACCGTACGTCGACGATTCGCTCGTCATAAAGACGATCTTGCCATCGGAAATCATGAATTGATCCTTTCTTTGCAATGTCCCTTTCCAAAATTTTCCATCATGCGCTGCGTATTCCACGGAACCAATATCAAAAAAGCGCAATCGCGCTGCCGGCGATGTCCAAGAAAAGATCATTTCCTCGACGAGTGCGTGCTTCCCAAAATATATTGCCTTATTTTCATCCTCTGACGACGTCACGTCGCAGCGCACGAAGTACGGATTTGGAAAAAGATGGTGCAATTCGTCCAAACGACCTGCAAAGTGTGCCCGAAGCTTTTGATCGACGACGTCGTTACTGTACTGAAAACGCGCGACGGAGGCGGCAGATGTCGCCATTTCGCCCTTGGCGGTGGCGCGAACGTGATCGACATGCTCCTGCGCAGCCCGAAGCGTTTGCTGTTTAACGTTGGGCTCCATAGTTCGCGAATGATATACCGTCAAACGAGAGACGGCAAAAAAGAGCCTTTCGGCTCACTTTGCTTCCAAAAAGATACTTTGTCCTGGCGG
>ERZ1292633.2395-Hain-H41-02um-R1-2395-length-19226-cov-6_pt1 | contig 19226 bp, 18 predicted proteins | sample MGYA00564406_ERZ1292633 | MGnify/ENA primary metagenome ERZ1292633 (study PRJEB36523, sample SAMEA6512639) | groundwater metagenome | collected 2019-01-08 | study: AquaDiva: Metagenomics assemblies of 32 groundwater samples
GGCAGGCTCCGAAGGAGAACCGCTCTTTTTCAACTATTTACGGGACATGCTCGCGAGCGGCGCGGCGCTCACCTTGGCGCCGCGATAACCAAGAACCAGGAAATAGGCGGTGGGAACAATACTCACGTTCAATGAGATGGAGGTAGATCAACCGGGTGAAAATCGCGGCGACCGTGATCGCCAAGACGACGAGGACGATTAGTTCGCCGACAGGGTTTCTCCATGGACTCGTCATGCCCTTTTCCCTTTCGCTTGCGGGTCGCAAGTGAGATACGCTAGGACACCACGCACTAGTTCTCTTACGAAGGCCTTATCCGTCAGGTTAGCGAGGGTTGACACCGGCTCGCCGTATAGGCACTTCTCGCGCAGAGCGGCACCAGCCCACAAGATGGCCAAGCGGACGGCTACCTCGGGCTGTGGGTGCTTTAGGCAGCGTCGATGCCGCATGATTGCGGCACTAATCTTAGGGTGCCAGGTCGCGTTGAGCGTGCGCGCGAATCGGCCGAGATCGGAATCGCGGGAGCTGCGGGCAACGAGCGTCAGCGGTCGGAGTATAGCGTGGTGCTCGACAAATAGGTTGCGCAATGACCAGAAAAAGGACTGGAGAAACCCCTCCAGCGACTCCTCGCCGCCCCCTGCCGGCTTTACACCCACGCCGGAGCGCACGTTTTCCATTATCACAGTATCGAAGAGATGAAGCAGGAGTTGGTCCTTGCTTGGAAACCGCGCGTACACCGTTCCGACGGCTACGCCTGCGCGCCGAGCGATCTCGCTCACCGAGATGTCCTCAAAGCGCTTTTCGTTCAGGAGCGACAAGGTGGACTTTACGATTTTCTTCATGACGATGCGGCTGCGGTTTTGGCGTGGTTCCGCCACCCTCGCCAGCGGCCTTCCGACCGTCTCCTTGGTACTAATATGAATCCGACTCATGTTCATCTTATGAAAGTATAGGATGATGGGAATCCATGTCAAGGGGCTTTTTTTGAACAATACGGGCGGAAAGCCGGAAAGTTCGTCAAGGGCGCGTGGGGGTGCCTGATCGCGGTTCCATCCCATGGCGGGGGATACGGAAAAGGCCATCGAGACACAGAATAGGGCCCTGGCGCTCATGCCGGAAAAGCAAGTTTTACGTTGGGAATCTGAAGGGCGTCTGGCTACCTACTACCGCGGCGTGGGGCGCGTGGTCGACGCCGCCCGCCTCGCCAGCCAGCGTCTTGAAACCCTGCGTCGCCTTATCGAGCGCGGGGGCGAACGCCCGCAAGTTCTGAACGACTACGCGCGGGATCTGTTGACCATCGAGGCGCCTGACCTGCGTGACCCGCCGGCGGCCCTTCCTCTCGCGGAGCGGGCCTGCGCCCTGGCCGAGGAGCGCGGGACCTATGGGCGCTGGAACTACCTCGACACGCTGGCCTTGGCCCAGCACCGCACCGGCGACACGGCCAAAGCGATCGAGACGCAGAGACGGGCGCTGGGTCTGATCCCGCCGGAGTATCATCAGCAGCACAAGGAGTTTGAAGCGAGCCTGGCCGAGTACGAGGCGGCGCTCTTGCAGGAAGTCACCGCAAATCCGTTGCCGCCGTAATCGCCGCCGAACGAAGGTCTGATTCGACGAATCGCCAGTCGTCGCGGCGGCGGATGGCGGAGTTGTTCTATGGAGCGACGAAGCCACGAAGCCACGAAAGGGAAAGGGCGCGGACCGATGAAAAGCGCGGCCATCTTATTGTTGGTCGGTGCGGAATTAATCATTTGGCTTTTGGTGTCCGTGAACCGTATTGGAGTTAGGCGGTCAAATGTCGTGCAAGCACTTTCTTGACCGCGGCGACAGCCTCGCCGCGCGCGACGGAGAACTGTGCGGGCTGCTGCTCGAGCCATTGACGGCGATCCGCGCCGACCTCCTTTGAAAGTTCCTCGCCGAGTCGAAGGTCCTTGATCGACACCCGGCCCGATTTCATTTCGTCCTCGCCCATCACCACCGCGACGATTCGGTCCGTGTCGCTCGCGTACTTGAACTGCTTGCCGATTCCCTGCGTGCCGACGTACAACTCCGCGTTGACGCCCGCGGCGCGAAGCTCCACCGCGATTCGCTGATATTCCGCCGTCAGATTCTTGTCGAGGCGCGTCACCAGCACATGCGCCGTCGTCGCCGACGTATCGGCTTTGCCCAGGGCCTTGAGGGCGGCCAGAAGCCGATCGACGCCCATCGACGCGCCGGTCGCGGGCATTTTCTGTCCGGTGAAGCGCTCGACGAGGTCGTCGTATCGTCCACCCCCGAACACGCTGCCGAACTGTCGGGCGGCGCCGCATTCGTCCACGATTTCGAAGGTCAGCACCCCCTCGAACACCGGGCCTGTGTAGTACGCCAGCCCGCGCACCACCGTCGGATCGAAGATCACGCGATCCTCGCGGTACCCCGCGCCGGTCAGGGCCGCGTCAATCTCGCGCAACTCGTTGACGCCCTCGCGCCCGACGGCGCTTTCGCCGACCAGCGATTCCAGTTCGTTGCACACCGCGGCGCGCGTTTTCTCCTTGATCGAAAGGTAGCGCGAGACCACATCGATCTGCGCGGCGGAAAGTCCGACGCCTCTGGTGAAATCGCCCGATTCGTCGCGGCGACCGGCGCCGAGCAGCGCCTTGACTCCTTCGAGTCCGACGCGATCAAGTTTGTCCACGCCGCGCAGGACATTGTGGGCCACATCGCCCGATAGCGCCTCGCCGCCGGCCACTGCTTCGAGCACGCCGTTGAGCACCTTGCGGTTGTTGACCCGGATGGCGTAGTCGCCGCGGGAGATGCCCAGTGCCTCCAGCGTGTCACACATAATCATGCAGCATTCGGCGTCCGCGAGCATGGAGTTCGTGCCCACGCTGTCGAAGTCGAACTGATAGAACTCGCGAAAGCGGCCCGGCCCGGGTTTTTCCATGCGAAACACGGGTCCGACCTGATAGCGTCGGAAGGGTCTGGGCAGGTCCGGGTTCATCGCGACGTAGCGCGAAAGCGGAGCGGTCAGATCGTAGCGCAGCGCGATCCACTCCTCGTCTTCGTCGCGCATCGCGAAGACGCCGCCGTCGGGTCGATCGGAATCCGGAAGGAATTTGCCCAGGGCGTCGAGGTATTCCAGCGTGGGCGTTTCGAGCGGAACGAATCCGTAACGCTCGTACACCGCCCGCACGCGCGCGATCATCCGGTCGCGCGCCAGCACGTCGGCTGCGGTGATATCGCGGAATCCCTTCAGTCGCCGCGGCATTGTTCGCGCCGGTTTGCCTTCGCTTCCCATGACCCGATCTCCGCCCGGCAGGGCAGGGAGCAGTCTACTTGCGGGCCGGGACGTGTCCAGCCAACAGGTCTCGCGGGTTCGTACTGCCGCGGAGCGGACTCGAAAATACGCCGCGAACCGCTACAATAGAAGATGACGTTTGCTTGTCGGGTAGGCATTCTCGATCGGAAACACGCGATGGCCGTCGGCTTCTCGTCGTCACTTCATGCTGAGGCAACGGCGACCCCTTTCTCCAAATCGCCGGTTGACCGACAGATTCACCGTGCAGCCGCGCACCTTCGGTCGGCGGGCGTGCTGGCCGTTCTTCTCGCCCTGTTGGGTGGATCCGTCGACGCTCTGCCAAACATCGAGGAACCGCCCACCCGTCCAGACTCATCGGCCAAGGCGAAGAATACGGAACAACCCGAAACGCCCGACGCCGACAAACAACCTTCGACGCCCCGACATGTCGTGGTCAAGGGGCAGGTCACGGATGCGATCGGCGCTGGTCAAAAAGACGTCGCGGTCACCGTATATCGCAAGAACCCGGACGGCTCGCGCGGCGAGAAGATCGCCGAAGCGACGTCCGATGCGATGGGCGATTTCACGGTTACGACGGCGGAACCAGTCAAGGGCGACGTCCTCGTCGCGTTCAGCAAACCGCAGTTCGCCGATGTCGTCCACGAGGTCCGCCTTGACGAATCCGACAAGCCGCCTTTTCTCGGCGAGGTCATGTACGGCAATCTATCGCTCGAAGGCCGCGTGCTCAGCGCGACCAATCAGCGACCGATCGCCGGTGCAAAAGTAGTCTTCCAAAACGTCGCGCTGGAACGCGAAACGCAGGCTGATGACGAAGGGCGGTTTGCGATCCGCGAGCTGTCACCCGGCGACGGCGAGTTGCAGGTGACCGCGGCCAGGTTCGGGCGGGAGCGCGTGACGATCAAGCTGCCGGTTTCGGAAGAGACGCTCGTCCTGCTCAAACCGGAGCGCATCGTTCATCTAACCGTCGTTGACGATCTTGGTGAGCCCATTCGCGGCGTAACGATCGAAAGTCTGGACGCCCCGCGCGGCGACTTCCGCACCGTGGTGACCGGCGACGACGGAAATGTCGATCTGCCCGGCCTGCACTTTGACGCCCATTCGCTCGTCCTGCGTCTCTCCCATGAGGGGCATGTTTCCACGGACGGTCCGGGCGAACGGCTCACCCTGCCGCTCCTCGAAAATGAGTCACGGCATCGCCTTGTCATGCAGCGCGCGGGCACGATCACAGGTCGGGTCACCGACGGCAAGAGCGGCGAGCCGGTACACGGGGCACGCGTGATCGCCGGCGATACCTACTCCGATTACGTTCCCCGCGCCTGGACGGACACATCCGGCAAGTTCGACCTTTCGGGCGTCAAGCCGGCAACCGCGACCGTCACCGTTCACAGCGCCGGGCACGCTCCGGAACTAAAGACCGTGGAGGTCAAGGCCGGCGAGAGCGCATCAATCGATCTCAAACTGACCGAACCCGCGACGCTTCGCGGCATCGTCAAGAATCAGACCGGCGAACCCATCGCGAGCGCCGAGGTAGCCGCCACGCGCTGGCGAGACCGCCGCACCCTCGGGCTGCGGGCCATGACCGACCGCGAAGGCCGATTCGCTCTCGAAGATGCGCCGCACGATGAGTTCGAGATTGCGGTCTTCGCCGCCGGTGCGTCTCCCTTTACGCAGAAAGTGAAAGCCGGCGCGGGCGAACCGCTGGCAATCACGCTTCGCGCCGGCGACCCAGCTCGGACAGCCGGCGCGCAAACGCATCTCAAGCCCGGCGACGACGTTCCCACCGTGAACCTCAAAACGCTCGAAGGCAATGCGGTCGTGCTGGCGGCATTGAGGGGAAAGACCGTGCTGGTGGTCTTCTGGGCGACCTGGTGCGGGCCGTGCATCGGCGAGGCGCCGAATCTGATCGCGGTGTACGAGAAGTTCCGCGGGCGAAAGGATTTCGTGATGATCGGCGTCAGCCGCGACTTCGAGGAAGTTGCATTGCGTGACTTTCTCAAGGCCAATCCCAAAGTCGCCTGGCCCCAGGCGGTCGGCGACGACGGCGGTGTGCCCGCAGCCGTCGAGGCGTTCGGCGTGTGGGGCATCCCCTCGATTTTCGTTGTCGGCTCCGACGGCAAGATCGCCGCCGCGGAGATTCGCGGCGAAGAGATCATGAAGGAAGTCGAGCACGTTCTGAAGAGCCGGCCGCCCGGATGAAATCGCACGCCGAGTCCAACGAATCCATCGACGCAGGACGGGTTTCACCCGCCGCCGCCCCGCGAGGTTTGACCGGTCTCATTCAACCGACCGCGGAAAGCGCCGTGCGTGCCGTCGCCGCGCTACGCGACGGACGACTCGCGGACGCGGAAAAGCACATCATCGCAATCGAGGAATCCTCCGCCCTCGACCGGGCATGGAAGCGATTTTTGCAAGGTCGCCTCGCGTGCGCCCGCGGCGAATTCGACTCAGCCGAAACGCCGTTGCGCCAGGCCGCCGCCACCGCGCTCGAGTGCGGTATTTCGCGGCAGCGCGGCGGCGCAGACACCACCGCGGAAGGCGTCGTAGACGCCCAGGCCGTCCGCCTCGCCGCCGCCTCCTTCGAGTCGATCGGTTTCGCGCTCCGCCGGCAGGATCGACCCGCCGAATCGTACCGCGATCATTGGATCGCCCTGCGCCTTCGTGAGGAGCACGGTTCAACCGACGAACAATGGGAGAGCGCCGTCAGTCTCGGCCTCGCCGCGGACCTCGCACGCGATGTCGTCCGTGCCGAGAAGTGGTATCGCGCCGCCTTGACCCTCGCCGAATGCGCTGCCGAAGCGCCCGCCGAGAAATGCGCGATCGCCTGGACGCATCTTGGCGGATTGCTCACTCACGCCGGTCGCCACGAGGAAGCCGTCGCCGCCGCCCGCGCCGCCCGCGGCCTCTGGCGAACGCACGATGTCGGTTCGCTCGACGCCGCGCGCAGCGACATTGGTCTGGCCCACGCCCTGATTCGATGGGGCGAGTCGTTGTGCACCACCGACGCCGCGCGAGCGTGCGAGTTCGTGGGGGAAGGCTTGAGCTTGCTCGCGGTTGCCGACGAGTCATTGGCAGCCTTTGGTCCGCCCGCGGCCTGCGATTCCGCCCGGTGCAGCGAACTGGTAGACTTCGCCCGCCGATTGCTTTCGGCGTGCGGCGCGTGATCCAAACCGGCGCGGTCATCACAGGGTCGCCCGGCGCCCGATCGGCAGGGAGCGCTTCCACTTTGCGATTCAACGATTTGCAGGCATTCATCCGTGAGCTCGAAGCGCGCGGGCAACTGAAACGCGTCGCCGCCAAGGTCGACCCGATTCTCGAAATCTCCGCGATCGCCGACCGCGTCAGCAGGCTCCCCGCGGCCGGGACCGCTCCGCCGCCCCCGACCGACCCGGTTCACGGGCGACAGGGCGGGTGGGGGCTGCTCTTCGAAAACGTCCAAGGCAGCGACATCCCCGTCGCGATCAACATCTTCGGCAGTTACGAGCGAATGCGGCTGGCGCTGGGTGTCGAGAGTTTCGACGAACTGGCCGACCGTGTGCAGCAACTCGTCAAACCCGAAATGCCCACGACACTTTTGGAGAAAATGAAAAAGCTCCCGCAGCTCGCCAGGATCGCGGGCTTCGGGCCGAAGGTCGTCAAGCGCGGCATCTGCCAGGAAGTCGTGCACACTGACGATGCCAACCTGCTGTCACTGCCGATCATCCAATGCTGGCCCCACGACGGCGAACCCGGCTACGGCGGCAAACCCCCCATTCAGAGCCGCGACCGTGAGGGAGCGGGCGGCGAAAGCCACGAAGCCACCCCGATTGCATCGGGACAGGCTCCGCCACGAAGCCACGAAGCGCAACCCCCCCTTGCCCCCCCCCTTGGTAAGGGGGGGACGGGGGGGTCGGCACCGGCCGCTACATCACCTTCGCCGGCATCTACACCAAAGACCCCGAAACCGGCGACCGCAACGTGGGCATGTACCGCGTCCAGGTCTACGGCCCGAAGCTCGCCGCCATGCACTGGCACATGCACCACGACGGCGCGCGGCACTTCCGAGCATACAAAAAACGTGGCGAGAAGATGCCGCTAGCGATCGTGTTCGGCGGCGAACCGGTATTGCCCTACGCGGCCACCTGCCCGCTGCCGCCCGACGTAAGCGAATTGCTCTTCGCGGGATTCCTCAACGACGGCGGCATCGAACTCTGCCCCTGCAAGACGATCCCGATGGAGGTGCCGGTCAACGCTGAGATCGTCATCGAAGGCTGGATCGACATCGAGCAGACGCTCGTTGAAGGCCCCTTCGGCGACCACACGGGGTTCTATTCACTGGCCGACCATTACCCCGCCTTTCACGTTACCGCGATCACGCACCGCAAGGACCCGATTTTTCCCGCGACGATCGTGGGTTTTCCGCCGCAGGAGGACTACTACCTCGGCAAGGCCACGGAACGGATTTTCCTGCCGCTGCTGCGCATGCTCATTCCCGACATCGTGGACTATTCGCTGCCGATGTTCGGGGCCTTTCACAATTGCGTGTTCGTTTCGATCCGCAAGGAGTATCCCATGCAGGCCCGCAAGGTGCTAAGCGGCATCTGGAGCGCGGGGCAGATGATGTTCGCCAAGATGATTGTCGTCGTCGACGCACACGTGAACGTCCACGACGAGCAAGACGTGCTCTTTCACATGGGGGCCAACGTCGATTGGCGGCGCGACACGGTGATCGTCGACGGCCCGTGCGACATCCTCGACCACGCCACGCCGCAATACGGCACCGGCGCCAAAATCGGCATCGACGCCACCCGCAAAATCCCCGGCGAAGGCCTCGTTCGCGCCTGGCCCGACGAACTCAGAATGTCCGACGAAATCCGCGAACTCGTCGAACGACGATGGACCGAATACGGCCTCTCGTAGCGTCGCGGCTTGTCCGCGGCACAATCAGAACCCCGACCGGAAGGGAGGGGCCGACTTTCGGTGGTTTATGGCACTTGCGGAGTCCGTGACTTGCCCGTCGCTTCCGCTCCGGGTTCTGTTTTTGGCCCGGATTGCTTAGAATCCGCGGCGTCGTCGAGTTGCATGTAGTTTTCGGGAAGAGAGACCGTGTCCAATCCACTCGCCTATTTCCTCAGTTGGAGAACATACGCTACGTGGTTACACGGCGACGACCGCGGGTCCGTTGATCGGGAGCACAACGTCTACGCCACGGGCTATTTGGAACCAAACCCAATACGTCAACAATGGGAAACCAACACCAGCCGATCGTGCCCCTTGTTGCTGGGCGAACTGCAACGACAAACGATCACCGATGCTATCGAGGAGCATTGTCTGCATAAGAACTGGCAGCTGCTCGCTGTTGCTGTGCGCACCAATCATGTTCACGTCCTCGTGGCGTTCCCCGGCATCGCGCCCGAGCAAGTGATGACAGAACTTAAGGCATGGTCTACACGAGCGCTGCGCCGCAAGGGACTCATTCAAAAGGACGCGAAAGTCTGGGCCCATCATGGCAGCACGCAGTATTTGTGGGACGATGAGGGCATCAAGGCCGCTGGCACCTACATCGTGGAAGGCCAGGATGTTCCGCACTAATCAGAACCCCGACCGGAAGGAAGCGGCCAAGCGGCGGCACTAATCAGAACCCCGACCGGAAGGAAGCGGCCAAGCGGCGGCACCAATCAGAACCCCGACCGGAAGGGAGGGGCCACGCCTCGGTGATTGGTCGCGCCATCATCGTCGGGGACATGGCCCGTCGCTTCCGCTCCGGGTTCTGTTACGGCCCGACGAACTTGTGATGTCCGACGAAATCCGCGAACTCGTCGAACGACGATGGACCGAATACGGCCTATAGGTAGGGCGGGCTTTGCCCGCCGCAATTCGTTTTCTTCGCAATCGGATTTCGTTACTCGGATGACGGCGGGTAAAACCCGCCCTACGTTTTGGCGTTCGGGCATTCCTCTTTCACGGGGATCAGGATCGACATCGCCACCGACGTCGCGATGATTCCGCCGATCACGCCCAGCGAGACCCCGATGGGCATGTGTTTGTGGAAGGCCGCGGCCGCCAGCATCTTGCCGCCGATAAAGACCAGGAGCACCGACAGGCCGTAGCTCAGGAAGCGGAACATCTGCATGAACCCCGCCACCGCGAAGTAGTACGCCCGCAACCCCAGGATCGCGAAGATGTTGGATGTGAACACGATGAACGGATCCTTGGTTACGGCGATGACGGCCGGAATCGAATCGACGGCAAACAGGATGTCCGTCGTCTCCACGAAGAGCAGCACCAGCAGCATCGGCGTGGCGAACAGCTTCCCGTCGATCCGCGCGAAGAAATGGGCCCCGTGGTACTCCGTCGTCACGGGCATCATTCGGCGAGCAATCCGGATCACCGGGTTGCGTTCCGGATGGATTTCCTCGTTCTTGCGTATGGCCATCTTGACGCCGGTGAAGATCAAAAAGACACCGAAGATGTAGATCGTCCACGCGAACTTCTCGATCAGCCACAGTCCGCCGAAGATGAAGATCGCCCGGAACACGACGGCTCCGACGATCCCGAAGAACAGCACGCGATGCTGATAGGCCGCCGGAACCGCGAAATACGCGAAGATCACCGCGAAGACAAAGACGTTGTCGATACTCAACGATTGCTCGACGAGATACCCCGCCAAAAACTCCAGCGCCGCTCGCGACCGATCCGCTCCCGCGTAGTCGCCGAACCACCCCAGCCGAATCCCCAGGCAGAAAAACCCCGCGAGGCTGATCCATCCGATGCACCACGCGAAGGCCTCGCGAAGTCGCACGACGTGGGTCTTGCGGTGGAAGACGCTGAGGTCCAACACCAGGATGACCGCGACGAAGCTCAGAAACCCCGCCCACCAGTACCATGAAACGTTTCCCATAGGTTTGAATCAGCCTTGTAATGAGACGCCGCCTCGCCGACCGCGCCTTGGCGACAGGCGGGATGCGTACTATACTCGCCGCGTCCGCCGCGAAAAGTGGGAAAAGCATGTTCGAATCGGCCCGTCGCCTGAAGCTACGTTGCACCCTGGTCGCACTGCTCGCGCCGGTTGTATCGCTCTCGTTGTCTTTGACGGCTTGTTCTCGCGAATCGTCATCGGAGCAGAAAGGCCGGGAAAACGGCCCGGCGGCTCCCGAACGGAAAGAGGAGATCGTCGTCTTTCCGTCGTGGTTGCGGGTTGACGACGCGACGGTCAACGAGTTTGTGCGAAAGGCGCTGGCCCAGTGCGCAGCGGGCGACTACGACGCCTTCCGACGGCTCTGGACGGCCCGCCAGGAACCCTTGCCGCGCGGCGAGTTTGAAGAGGGCTGGCAGGCGGTCCAGCGAATCAACGTCCGCGCGTTGGAAAAGGTGATGCTCACCGGCGACGCGGATCACGACCACGCCGACGCCGAAACGGTTTACGCGTTGCTCGTCGAAGTGTCGCTGGACCCCACGCGCCGGGCCGGACAGCGCGAGCCGCATCGCGATATCGTCCTCATGCTCTCCCGCGAGCGTGACCAATGGCGCCTCGCCCGCCCGCCCAAGACCATGCGCGAGTGGATCAAGAAACACGCGGAGGAATCGACCGCTCCCGCCGATGCACAAGTGCCATCTGGTGACACCGGCAAGGCGACGACCGGCGCCAATCCTCCCGGCGGACCGTGAAAACAAGACGCTCGCGGCGAAATCGCAGGGGCCGATCGTACCGGCGTCCCCTCGCCGCACCCCGCGCCGTGACGGTGTAACATCGGAAAATTCCGCTTGCTTTTTGACGATTCATTGCGCATAATAGGATAGAGGTCATAAGACCCCACCCCGGATATTAAACCGGGGAAAACGACGGAAGAAGCCTCGCCCAAGCCGCGATGTCCCCAAAAAGGGGTTCCGGCTGGTTTGCGGGGCTTCTGTCGTTTTTACGAACGATACCGCAAGGCCGAATACGCTTTCCAGGGTCGCGCAGGCTAAAGCCTGCGGCTCGACTACATGTACATCCCGCCGTTGACGTTGATGATCTGACCCGTGATGAACGCTGCCCGCGGATCGGCGAGGAAGCGCACCGCGACCGCGACTTCTTCCGGTTTGCCCAATCGGCCCATGGGCGTGAGTTGCTTCACCTGATCGAGCACCTGCGTAGGCACGTTCGCGGTCATGTCCGTTTCGATGAATCCCGGCGACACCGCATTGACGGTGACGCCTTTGTGCGCAACCTCGCGCGCCAACGTCTTGGTAAACGCCATCAGCCCGCCCTTGGCGACCGCGTAGTTCGATTGCCCGAAGTTGCCGATCTGCCCGACGATCGACGTGATGTTGATGATCCGTCCCCACTTCGACTCGATCATGTTCGGAAGCAACCGCCCGGTCAGGTTGAACGCCCCGTCGAGGTGCGTGATAAGAACCTCGTGCCAGTGTTCCGGACTGAGTTTCAGAAACGATCGATCGCGAGTGATCCCCGCGTTATTCACGAGAATCTGAACCACGCCGAACTCCGCCTGGGCCTGCTCGACCATCTCCCCGACTTGTTTGCGGTTGCTGACATCGGCCTTGATGGCCAGCGCCCGCCGACCGAGCTTTTGGATCTTTTCGACGACTTCGTCAGCGGCCGCCTGATTCGAGAAGTAATTGACGATGATGTCGCTTCCAGCTTCGGCCAGAACAAAGGCGATGGCGCGACCGATCCCGCGCGACGATCCGGAGACGAGACTGACTTTTCCTTGCAGTTCCATTTGCAGCCCCTTTGCCGGCCGGTGTGCCGGCGACGTGAATCGTTGGACGACTGAACCTGGCGAATCAGAGGTGTATTCTCGGTTTGCCTGCCGTCGGTGTCAACACATCCGGCGCAACACGTGTGTCCGACGTGCTCGCGGGAAAGCGATGCGACCTGTCCTGATTATGCCCGCGGATGCCAGCCGGCGTCGGCCCAAAGGCTCCCGCTGACCGCCGAATTCTTCAGCATGAACACGATCGCCCCGGCAATCTCGCTGGGGCGAATCAAGCGGTGAAGCTGCGTGTTGGGAAGCACCTGGTCGCGGATGATCTCCTCGCCCAGCGATCGCACCATCGGCGTGTCCGTGAACCCCGGATGAATAATCGCGCAGCGCACGCCGTAGTAGATCGCTTCCTTCGCGAGCGTCTTCTGGGCGCCCTCCAGACCCGCCTTGGCCGTCGCGTACGAAATCTGTCCGCGATTGCCCGCCGACGATACCGACCCGATCAGAATGATGGCGCCCTGCATCGACTCCTCGGGGCGCCACTCCATCAATCCTCGCTTCGCGCGATCCACCGCCACCGATCCGACCGTCCGCATCGCCCAGTAGATTGGAGCGATCAGATCGATATCGATGACGCGACGGAAATCGGTCTCGCTATAGATGTTGGGGAGCGTCGAACCGTTGTTCTTGTGGACTTTGACCGCCAGCCGGTCGCGAGTGATACCCGCTGCCGGGACGCAAAGGCTCACGGCTCCGAAGCGCTGTTCCATCTCGGCGAACACCCGCTCGCGGAACGCGCTGTCCACCACGTCGCCGCGAAACGGAAAAAGAACCTCGCGCCCGATCTTCTGATTCGCTTCCTCGCAAAACGCGTCGATGGTCTCCGTCAGGTCCACCACCCCGACGGCCTTGACGTCCTCCTCCGCAAGCTGAAGGCACGTCGCACTGCCGATCCCGCTCGCCCCCCCGGTGATGATCGCAACTTTTCCCTTGAGGTTCATCCACCCACCTGATTTCGCTTATTTGCGACGATCGCCTCGGACGGGCGGCTCGGAACACGGTCGGCCTACCAGCCCGTTGGAGAATGGACGATCGTGGTTTTCATGTAGCGTCATCCCTCGTGGGTGACGCGGAAACCCGGCTTGCGCCGCCCACAAAGGGCGGCGCTACATTTTTTCGACGGCTGCTACGCTGGGTCCGATCGTTCAGCAAGCCAGTCGCACGCTTTCGGCCAGAGCTCACGGTTCGCCTTCGATCCGACGGCAAGCCCGATGTGCCCGGCCGGAAAATTGACGCTTTTCCGATCCGTCGAACCCACGGCGTCGTTGAACGGCAGGCTTTGGTACGGCGGCACAAGGTGATCCTGCTGCGCCGTCAGGTTGAGGATCGGACACAGGATCCGCCGCAGATCGACCACCCGTCCGTCGATCCGCAACTCGCCCTTGATCAACTTGTTCTGCTGCATGCAGTACTTCACGAACTGCCGAAACATTTCGCCCGCGACGGGGATGTTGTCGTTAAGCCACGTCTCCATCGCGAAGAAATCCTCAAGGAACTTCTCGTTTTCGAGGTTCTCGTAAAACGTGAAGTACTTCTCCACCAGCGTCGAGATCGGCTTGAGCAACAGGAACGATCCCTGCAACAGCTCCGCCGGGGCATTGCCGTACACCTGGATCAACTTGTCGACGTCGAACACCTCGGGCGAGGTCCATTGGGCCAGCAGGTGATCGCTTCGCGACCAGTCGACCGGCGCCGCCATGAGCATAAGGTTTTTGACCTTTTCCGGGTGCAGGGCCGTGTACATCGCCGACATCGATCCGCCCATGCAGTAACCGAGGAGGTTGATCTTGTCGCTGCCCGTGTGCTCGCGAATGAAGTCGACCGCCTGATCCAGATACCGCTCGATGTAATCCTCCATGTTGAGGAAGCGGTCGCCGTCCGAGGGTACGCCCCAGTCGAGGTTATAGGTATCGAATCCGCGGTGGACGAAGTGTTCGACGACGCTCTTGCCGGGTCTCAGGTCGAGAATGTACGGGCGATTCAAAAGTGCGAAGACGACCAGCAGCGGAGTTTCGTACTGTCGCTCCACGTCCGTCACATAGCGCAGAAGCCGAATCTTGTCCATTCGAAACACGGCGTCCGTAGGCGTCGCCCCGACGCGCACCTTCCTGGCCACTTCGATCGCCTTCGGAACGTGCGCCATCTTCCGCGAGAAGTCCTGCCAGAAGTTCTGCACGTCTTCCGGCGACATCATCCACGGGGCGAATGCTGACCACGCCGTCGTCATCGTTGGCCTCCCTTGCCGCGCCGCGCGGATCCCGCCGTCGTTCCCGCTACCGTCCCGGACGCCGTCCCGGCGCCTGCGGGCGCTCGCGCGTCGGACGGTCCGCCGCCTTGCGCCACGTCCATCGAAGCCACGCGTTTCTCGAGGCGATCAAGCCGGTCCAGCACCCGATCTTCGAGGCTGCGGAGCACCACGAGGATGGAATCCGTGTCGCTGCGCGCGGGGAACTGACCTTCGTGCAGCGCGCGGGTCAGGAACTCGTTAAGTTGCTCGCGGAAGGCGAGCGAGCTGTCCATCGCCCGCTTCATGCCGTCCAGAAACGCCGGGGAGCGCATGAACTCTTCGCAATGCTGTGCCCACGAGTCAAAGAAGGCTCGTCGCATTTGCTTCACGGCCTCATCCGAGGACCCTGTCGTCGAGGACGGCGGCGGGGCGAACCCCGCGCTCGCCATCTTGGTAAGGCAGTCCATCCAAAACTTGCTGAACGGATCGCCCGCCGGGCCGGATGCATTGTTTCCGCAGAAATTATCCATGAAATCATCGCTCCATCCGCACGGACGCCGCGGGTGCTTTCGGCGCCTTTCCCGTTGTTTAGCAGCCCGTTGAAAAACACGGGCGGCTCGCGATTCAATGTAGCGTCACCCCTCGTGGGTGACGCCGATTAGGGTTTGCGCCGCCCACAAGGGGAGACGCTACGGTTTTTCAACGGGCTGTCTCAGTCGCACCGTTCCAGCGCGACCGCCGTGGCCTCGCCCCCGCCGATGCAGAGGCATGCGATCCCGATCCTCTTATTACGGGCGTGAAGTGCACTGGCGAGCGTGTTGATAAGCCGCGCGCCGGTTGCCCCGATCGGATGTCCGATCGCAACGGCGCCGCCCGCGACGTTGACTCGATCGTGTTCGATCTTGAGTTCGCGCATCGCCACCACCGTCACGACGGAAAACGCCTCATTGATCTCGTAAAGGTCGACCTCGGTCGGTTTGATTTTCAGTCGCTCGCAAAGCTTGCGGATCGCAAAAATCGGCGCGATCGTGAACCAATCGGATTCCAGCGCCACGTTGGCGTGCCCCATGATTCTGGCCGCAGGCTTGAGGCCCAGCGCCTTCTTGGAGTCATCGTCAAAGACGACCATGGCCGCCGCGCCGTCGTTGATCTTCGACGCATTGCCCGCCGTGACCGTTCCGCCCGGTCCGAACGCCGGCGGCAGCGATCGCAGCTTGTCCTCGCCCTGGAACTTGGCCACGTCCTCGTCACGTTCGACGACGACAGTGCCCTTCTTCGACTTGATCTCGACCGGAACAACTCCGCTCTTGTAGAAGCCGTCGTCCCATGCGCGAATCGCCCGCTTGTAGCTTTCGATCGCAAAGTCGTCCTGATCCTCGCGCGAGATATCATACTTCGACGCACACTGATCGCCGCAGGTGCCCATGTGCCGCGAGGTGTACACGTCCCAGAGTCCGTCGTGGATCATCGCGTCGATCAACTCGCCGTGACCCATCCGGTAACCGGAACGCGCTTTGCGCAGCAGATAGGGTGCGTTCGTCATGCTCTCGCATCCGCCCGCCACGACCACGCCGGCATCGCCGCATTGAATGGCTTGGGCGGCCAGTACGACCGCCCGCGCGCTCGAACCGCAAACCTTGTTGATCGTCGTCGCGCCCACCTCGACGCCGAGTCCGGCGCCGAGCGACGACTGCCTGGCCGGATTCTGGCCGATCCCCGCGCCGAGGACGTTTCCAAAGAGAACCTCATCGACCTCCTTGGGATCGACGCCGGCCCGCTCCAAAGTGTGGCGAATAACGATGCTGCCCAGCTCGGGCGCCGTCTGCGCCGATAGCGAACCGTTGAATGATCCAAAGGGAGTCCGCACGCCACCGGCGACGTATACGTTCTTCAGCATGAGTCACTCCATGTCCGACGCCCTTCCGCTCGCTGCGAACAATCCACACCTCATACCGATTTCGGCGGTCGCTGGAAAGGCCGGCGACGCCGTCCGAGCGGTCGCGCCGTCGCGCTTCCCACCCGCCAGACCCCCGCGCCAACGGCGAGTCGTCGGGTGCGCCTGCGGCGGCCCCGCACGGAATTCCCGATCGGCAAACTAGGCGCCGGGCTTGCTCGGCTTCGTGCCGGTCTTGCCCGCCGCGTCGTCGGCGAAAGCGGCTTCGCAGAAGGTCGAGCAGGTCTCGAACGTCTTCGTGCCCGCCTTGCCGAACGCATCGAAGCTCGTGCGCATCGCATCGAACGTCGCATCCCACACCTGGCGTGTCTTCTTGTACAGGTCGGTGTCGTCCGTCTTGACGGTCGCATCGCAGCACGTCTTGAACGCGTCCATGCCCGCGCGGAAACTCGTGTTGCAGGTCTGGGCAAACGTCTCCATGCTACGACCGATAAACGGCGCCCATTCCTTCATGATCCGCTCGCCGCGGGTGAAAAAGCGGTCAAAATCGGCCGGTCGCTTTAACGTCTCCTGCGCGACCTTCATCCACGACTCCTGCGTACGCTGCGTCGCGTCCACCGCCGTCCGAACGCCGTCGTTGAACGTCTCCACCACTTTGCTCATCGTCTCTCTTGCTTCAGTGACCATCTCTTTTGTCCTTCCTTCTGTTTGTGCCGCGTTTACCAATACCTTCCCTACGATGCCCTCTTCGTTGACTCAGCACCCGATATCGAATATCACGTACGGGTCCGAGAACTCTTATCCGTTCTTAAAGTGTACTCTATTTTGCGTTTGCGTCAAGTCGATTTTTTGCGAACGCATAAAAAACATCGGCGTTCTGGAACCTGTAAATTAGTAAGCATTTACGGTTTTTCGTGGTTTGGCGCATTGACACTTCATTGCGGATGCACTACGCTGACGCTGCCGAAGAGTGGTTCAGCGGTGGAGGTGGGCACCATGTCCGATAACAACACCCCAGGTCCCGTTCAGATCAAGAAGTACCCCAACCGCCGCTACTACGACACGTTTCGAAGTCGGCACGTCACGCTGCAGGAGGTACACGACCTGATAATCTCCGGACGCGACGTCTGTGTCACCGACTCCCGAAGCGGTGAGGACATCACAAACGTCGTGCTCATGCAAATCCTGCTCGAAAAGGATCATCCCAAGCTCGACCTGTTTCCCAGTTCGATCCTGCACATGATGATCCGGTCCAACCGCCAGGCTCTGCGAAACACCGTCGAACGTTTTTTCGGACCGTTCCTCGGGCTAATGGCCGCATCGCAAAAACAGTTCGACGCATATCTGCGTAAGACCATGCACGGCCAATTGGTCTCCCCGCTGGATTGGGCGGGCGGGATGATGCGGGCCTTCGGCGGAGACGCCTCTTCAACGGGGCCGGCAAGTGATGTAGCGCCTTCGGATTCGCCGGACGAACCCGTCGCGGAAGGACAGGATACGGCTGCGCTTCACGAGCTCCAATCGCAGATCGACACCCTCCGCCGGCGCATCGAGCAGCTCGGCGAAAGCCGGGAGCGCGCCGATGGCTGAGCACGTCCACCTGCTCAAAACGGCTATTCCGGGGCATGGACATTTCCGTTGAATACCCATGACAGGACGCTAATCGGACCCTACTATTAACTCAGCGGGTTGAGTCCGTGCGGGTTGAATGTGCCCGCCTCGGAGTGAACCCCGGAGGAACTTGATGAATCGTCGCCGACAGGGCTTTACGCTGATCGAGTTGTTGACCGTCATCGCCATTCTGGTGTTGTTGATCGGCATGCTGATTCCGTCCCTGTCCTCGTCGCGACAGCAGGCGAAGGCCAATGTTTGCCTGTCGAAGCTCAAGGGCATCGGCACCGCGTTCGTCGTGTACCTCAACGAGAATCGCGACACCTTCCCGCCGGCCCGGTTGAAGAAGGCCACTCCGACCGCGACCGAGGATTACGTCAACGAATACAATCGCAAGCACCCTCGCTGGCAGTGGTTCATCGAAACCGACTCCGGACCGGTGATCGACCCCAAACTGTTTCGCCGCCTCAACCGCCCGTTTGATGATGCCGGACTGGGCATGATCAACGATCGTTCGGGCATCACCATGACCATCGACGTGTTCACCTGCCCGGCCCTCGATGATCCCGAATATGCAATGGACGAGCGCAACGGCGCTTACGGCTACAACTATCAATATCTCGGCAACTCACGGCAGGACACCGATCGGAAGTTATGGGACAACTTCGCGGTGAATCTGCATCGCATCCGCTCGCCGGGTCAAACCGTGCTCCTCGCCGACAGCCGCGGCGGCGGGCCCAAGCATGGCGTACACTCCTACACACTCGATCCTCCACGGTTGGCCGTCGAGCAATCCGCGAAGAGGTTCGGCCCGGGACCGCAAGACCTCGCCGCGGGTATCGATCAGGATTTGTACTCCTTCTCACCCGTCGAAATGCGCCACCGCAATCACGGCAACGTCATGTTCGTGGATTCGCACGTTGAGGCCATGACCTGGGCGGAATTGGGCTACGAACTGCAGAACGAGAACTACCCCAATATTCCGGTGCCGATCATCGATCCCGCCGGATCGACAGGCGGCCACTGGAATAACAGGCTCTGGACCGGAACAGGCGTGGACGAAATGGCCCCGAGTCGCAACGCGGGCACGCCGTAGCAATCAGAACCCGGAGTTCCGTAATTCCATGAAAGGCGGTCTCCTGAAATAAACCCACCGGATACGATACTATCCGGCAGGAGACAGCCCTTCATGGAATTACACTCACTACCGCTTACTTAGCGCCCGCTTCACTTCGCGTTTCAGGGCGTTCGTCGCCGAGGCGGCGAGTTCGTAGGTCACGCGCATATGCGGTTTGTTGAGCTTGAGCAGTGCGCCGAGGTCGATCGGCGTGCCGACCAAAACCAGATCGCAGTCCGCGGCGTTGATCGTCTTTTCCAATTCACGCATCTGCTTCTTGCCATAGCCCATGGCGGGGAGCACTTCCGTGACGTGGGTGTATTTCTCGAAGGTCTTC
>ERZ1292633.2396-Hain-H41-02um-R1-2396-length-19209-cov-5_pt1 | contig 19209 bp, 13 predicted proteins | sample MGYA00564406_ERZ1292633 | MGnify/ENA primary metagenome ERZ1292633 (study PRJEB36523, sample SAMEA6512639) | groundwater metagenome | collected 2019-01-08 | study: AquaDiva: Metagenomics assemblies of 32 groundwater samples
AAATTAAATCAAAAGCTAATAAAGAAGTAAAAAAAGAAAAAGTTAATGGCTAAGATGTTTTAAATATAAAAAGAAGTTTTGATAAAAATGCCTACTATGGTTTCTCTACAGAATTAGATCTAAATTTTAGAGGAAAGCTTTCAGATGAAATAGTCATAAAAGTAAGAAGTAGTGAAAAAACTTATTTAAGAGGAATGGCTTTTGATTTATACGATGGAAAAAATTGGAAAATGACCAAGCCCTATGAATTGAGAAAAATTTTCGGTGATAGACCTCCTATTTATACCAGAATGAGTTTAGAAGTAAAAAAAGATCTTAGCCCTAAAAGAGAATTAGTTCAAACTTTTTATATAGAAAAAGAACAAAGTAATTTGGTTTTTTCATCTCCTTATGCAGAAGAAGTTTATTTTCCTTCAACCTATTTAATGGCAGATACTTATGGTGGTCTTAGAAGTCCTGTTGAACTAGTTGAAGGTTTAACTTATACAGTTGTTTCTAATGTTCCTGAATTTAATAAAAAAGATTTACAAAGTTTAGCAGAACCATTATATATTTCAGATCAAGATTATAAAAAAATTTTAAGTGATGATGATTTTTCAAAAGCATTAAATAAAATATATAAATTAGATACGCATACAAATAGCTTTTCAGAAAAATTAAAAAAAAATATGTCAAATATAAATATTTTTACAGAAAATTATTTTCAATTACCTAATAATATTTCAAAAGGAATTATTCAATTAGCGGAAGAAATTACAAAAAAATCTACTAATCAATTTGATAAAGCTATGGATATTCAAAATTTTTTACAAAATAATTTTAAATATAATCTTGAAATACCAGAATTTCCTGAAGATGCAGAAACCGTAAATTATTTTTTATTTAAGCAAAAAGAAGGGTATTGTGAGCATTTTGCAACTTCAATGGTTGTAATGCTAAGATCTATCGGTATTCCTACACGACTTGTAACAGGATTTTCACCTGGAACGTATAATCAAATAACGGCATATCATGAAATAAAAAGCTCTGATGCTCATGCTTGGGTAGAAGTTTATTTTCCTAAAAGAGGTTGGGTAACATTTGATCCTACTCCTGGTTATGTTGTAAATTTATCTCAGAAAAAAAATGAAGGTAATGTTTTAGCACTTTATTATCTTTCCAAAATATATGATTTCCTAAAACAATATATCCCCGAATCTATTATTAATTTTGCAAAAATCTCACTAGAAAATACAATTAATGCTTTTATATTAATTTTTTCTTATATATCAAAATTTATTTTTGCTTTAGATATTAAATCAATGTTTATTATTATTATTATTTCTAGTTTTATTCTCCTTTTAGGAATATTTATAAATTTTAAAATAAAAACTAAGAAACAATTAGATGAAAAACAAAATAAACTAAAAAATTTATTTGAATCAAAACTAAGATTAGAAATAGTAAATATTCAAGAAAATTTTATTAATGATTTAGAAAAAATTGGATATAAATATGAAAATTATTATACGTTTAATGAGTATTTACAAACTATTTTATTAAAGAATACTCAACTTGAATCTAATTTTAATGATTTTATTTCTAAAACATATTTTTTACGTTATGGTGAATCAAATTTAAGCGAAAAAGATTTAGAAAATTATAAAAAAGAATCTAAGTTACTATTAGAAAAAATTATTGAATTAAGCACGTCTTTAAAATAAGAAAATATTTATTTAAACAGCTTTAAAAAAAGAATCAAAAAATATGTTATTATTCATTTAAATTTTTATTCTATTTTATTTTGTGTGAAAAATGCACTTAAAATTAAAAAACATAGGTGTTCTAAAAAATGCTGATATAGATCTTTCCAAAGATTTAATTGTTTTGTGTGGACATAATAATACAGGTAAAACTTATGCTACATATAGCGTATATGGTTTTTTTAGGATATTAAATGATATAGAATTAAAATTAGATTATTCTGATAATGAAATTAGTGAAATATTTTCTAAATTTACTATTAATATAGATTTATATGAATATTTTTTAAAAATAGAAGATAAAGTAATAAATGAAATTTCATCTACTATAAACCATTTAATTAAAGATATTTTTGCATCTAAAGAAGAATTTTTTTCTAAAAGTGAAATAAAATTAGAATTTAACAGAGATATTCTTGAAAAAAAAATATTTGAAAGTGTTATAGAACAAAAAATAATTATAAATAAAAGACAAAAAGAAGTATTATATTTTTATAAATCAGAAAAAAGTAGAGTAATGACTGCTTATTATACTGTTTATGAAGATAGTTTAGAAACTAAAAGATTTTTAATAAAAAAAATTGAAGAAAATATTTTAAAAATTATAATTAATTTATTTTTTAATTCAATTTATATTGCACCTGCTGAAAGGCTTGCCATAAATCTTTTTAATAAAGAAATTTCAATAAGAAGAAACTCATTATTTTCAAATCCACTTTTTTCAAATTTTGAAGAGAAAAAAAATATAATAAATGAAAATAAAAGATACTCTATACCAATAGTAGATTCGCTTTATGTTGCAGAAGATTTAGAAAACCTTCAAAAAAATAAAAGTGATTTTTCCTATATAGCAGATATGATAGAGGTTGAAATATTAAAAGGTAAAATAGATATTTCTTCTCATGGAGAAATGCAATTTAATCCAAATGAATCAAAAAAAAGCCATTTAGGTATTCATTTAACAGGTTCAGTTGTAAAATCATTATCTAGTATAGTTTTTTATTTTAGGCATCTTGCAAAAAAAAATGATTTTATTATTATTGATGAACCCGAACTAAATTTACATCCAGATAATCAAAGAATAATAGCAAAAATAATAGCAAAAATAGTTAATAATGGCTTTAAAGTAATGATAAGTACACACAGTGATTATATTATAAGAGAATTAAATAATTTAATAATGCTGAAATCTGGTAAAGAAAAATCTACAAAGCTACTTGAAAAATATAATTATAAAAATGAAGAGTTACTTGATTATAATAATGTAGGTGTTTATTTCTTTGATAAAAATAAAGCTAATAAAATTAAAGTAGATAAAACTGGTTTTGAAATAAACTCTATAGATAAAGAGATAATATCTTTGAATGAATCATCTGAAGATATATATTTTAGTTTGTTTTAGTTTTTTATGACAATAATTAAAACAATAAAAGAAATAGTTATACAAAAATATTTAGAAAATATTACTTTGAAAAAATCAGAGAGAAGTAATGAAATTAAATTTGAGTTAAATGAAGAAGATAAATTAGCTAAATGTACTAAAGCTAAGTTTAAATATTTAGAAGAAGAAAATTCAGAGATTATTGTATATAAATTTGATAAAAATGAAAAAATAACTAAGATACATGATAAACTTCCTTTTTTTAATGATCTTAGTAAGTTAAGAAGTATGTGTGATTTTATAATTTTATATAGTAAAAATGATAAAGATATATTATATGTATTTTTATGCAATTTAAAATCAGATAATAAAGGCAATAGTAATGATCAGTTAAATTCTGGAGAAATATTTTCAGATTTTATTATAAATACAGCAAAAAGATACTCAAACGATGATAATATAAAAAATATAAAAATCAAATATCAAAAAATTGTTTTTTCTTCAAAGTTGTTATCTAAAGGAACAACAAAATTTGATAAAACATCAAAAAAAGGTAAAAGAAACTATGTTTCTAAAGAAAATGAATCTCAAATATGTGATTTAGATATTATATGTAATGAAATAAAAGGTAAATAATTTGGACATAAATTCGGCAAAAAAAAACTTTGAACTACTTATTGATAACATAGAAAAAGTTTTTACAGGAAAAAATGAAATTGTAAGGCTTGTTGTTTCTGCTCTTATATCTGGAGGACATGTATTACTTGAAGATGTCCCTGGTGTTGGAAAAACTTTACTTGCAAAAAGCCTTGCTAAATCTATTCTTGGTAATTTTAAAAGAGTTCAATTCACATCTGACCTTTTACCTACAGATATTACAGGTGTATCTATTTTTAATCAAAAAAAAGCAGAATTTGAATATATAGAAGGGCCTTTATTTACAAATATTCTATTAGCAGATGAAGTAAATAGAGGTACTCCTAGAACTCAATCAAGTTTATTAGAATCTATGGAAGAAAAACAAGTTTCTGTTGATGGGGTTACAAGAAAATTACCAGATCCATTTTTTGTAATAGCTACTCAAAACCCAATAGAATCTCAAGGAACTTTCCCTTTACCAGATTCGCAATTAGATAGATTTGTAATTTCACTTTCTATAGGATACCCTTCTTTTGAGTCTGAAATTACAATGCTAAAGTTACATAACAAAAAACAAGATCTTTCTGATATTTTAGAACATGTTTTAGAAATAAAAGATTTGGTAGAAATGCAAAATTTTATTCAAGAGATAAAAATAAGTAATGAAATATACGAATATATTATAAAAATAATTACTGCTACTAGAAATAATAATGAGATTTTACTTGGTGGTAGTCCTCGTTCTTCTATAGCCTTGCTTTCTCTTTCAAAATCTTATGCAATGTTAAATGGAAGAGATTATGTTATTCCTGATGATATAAAATATCTTGCTCCTTACGTTTTAGTTCATAGAATTATGCCCTATAGAAATCAATCCCGAGAACAACTTTTTGAAATAATAAAAACTATAATATCAAAAGTTTCTGTTTCATAAAATGAATTTAGAAATATCAGGAAATGGAAAAATATTACAAGAAGAATTAAAATTAGATAATAATTGTTCTTTTTCTTCTGTTTGTAATTTTGAAGAACTTAATAGAGGTGATTTAATAAAAATAAAACTTAAATTATCTGGAGATTCTTTAGAATCACCTCATACAATTCCTTTTGAAAATTATATATTAAAATCTGACGATAATAATTCAAAATTAGATATAACTTTTTTAAATATGTACCTAAAATCTATAAAAGAAGTTTATTACTATTCTTATGAAATGATTTTTAGAGCAGAAAGTATTATTTGGGGAAATAATGAAAAAATAACTAGATTAGAGTTTTCTATTCCTAATTTAATAATTGGTTATGATGATATGAAAATATCCGATAAAATAATAAATTATACAAATTTTGAATTAAAATTTAGAAATAAAAATTATAAAATTCAATTAGAAGGTAATAGTGATTTTAATGATTCTTTTACTAATATTTCCGCTCAAACAAATTTTACGTCTAAAATAAAAATAGAGTCTGATTCAGAGCTTAATTATGATGATTGTATAGATTTAGCAAATAATTTAAATAACCTTATAAGTATTGCTTATGGTTCGGTTAGACCTCATTTAATGATAGAAGGTTTTTTAGATGATATTTTAGTATATAAAAAATTAGAACAAAAAAGATATTCAGACTCTTCAGAAGCAAATAATTTAATAAATATAAAATATTCTTCTATTCTTTCAGATTTTATTATTAAATACTTTGATAGTTTTTCAAAATTAGAAGAAAATACTAAATTAGCATTAATAAAACTAATTTATGATTTTTCAAATATGTCTAAAATAATAAATAAAGAATCTTTTACTCTTTTTGTTTATATGATAGAAGATTTTTACACTCATTTTTATAAACAAAAACAAACATTTATTATTTCTTTTAAAACTATCCTTGAAAAATATAATGTAGAATATGATTATAAAAAAATAGAATATTTAGAACTTAATATGAATAAACCTTATTTATATCAAGATTATGCAATTTTATATGAAAATATTTCCTATTTTAAAAAATTTATTATTAGCTTTTTGAACTCAATTTAAGTATGAAATTAGAAGAATTTTTAAATAATATAAAATTTAAGTTTATTACAAAAAATATAAAAACTTCAGAGAATAAAGATCGTCTTTCTTCAAAAGAAGAAATTGCAAATACATTATTACCTGAAAATAATGAAAATATAGACTCAATTAAAAATCTTTTAGATATTCCAAGAATGTCAACTTTAGCAAATGGAGCAATAATAAATAAAATAGTTTCTGAACTTAAAGAAAATGAATTATTTGTTAATATTGGTGTTTGGAATGGATTTACCTTTTTTTCTGGTTTAATTGGAAATAGTGATAAAAAATGTGTGGGTGTTGATAATTTCTCTGAGTTTTTTCCTGAAATAGCAAAAGCTAATTTTTATCAAAATTATAACTTTTTTAAAAACTCATTAACTAAATCTGAAAATATCGAATTTTATGAATTAGATTATGAAGAATATTTTAATAAAATACATAAAGGCATTATAGGTTTTTACATATATGATGGAGAACATAGCTATAAAAACCAATTAAAAGGTCTTGAATTAGCAGAGCCTTTTTTTTCAGAAAATTGTATAATTTTAATTGATGATACAAATATTCCAGAAGTAAAACAATCTGTTTTGGATTTTATTAAGCTAAGTAAAAATAAATATGAAATAATTTTTGATGTTAATACAGCTAATAACTGTCATCCAACTTTTTGGAATGGTTTAATTATTCTTAAAAAACTTTAAAAATTTTGATAATACAAAAAAAAATATGTTAATATCAAATAAGTAGGAATTATTTATATGATTGAGATTTATTAATGGAATATGCTTTAGAAAAAGCAATTGATTTTAGAAAAAAGCTTTTTAATTTTTTAAAAGAAAAAGAAACAAAAAAAGAATTTATAAAGGAATTGGAAAAATATAATTTATCAGAGACTAATTCTCGATTTGAAGAATGGTTTATTTTTGAAAAGAGTTTTTCAGAAGGTCAAAATTTATTAGATGTTTTTTTATTACAAGAATTAAATAATCAAGATAAAGAATTGATCATTTCATGGAAAAACTATGTTTTTGGTATCTTTAAAGTAAAAAAAGAAGAAAAAGAGAATTATGTATTATTAGACATGCTAAATAATGAAAAATATCATGTAGAAATTAAAAGTTATGATAAAAAACTAAAAGTTGGTGAATATATAATTGCAAGAATTTTACCTTTTTTTGAAAGTTATATTTTTGCTAATTCACCTTATTTTTTAAAAACAGATTCAAATGATGAAATATACAAACTCGTAGCTCTTTTTGAATTAGAATTTCCTTATTCCGCTTTTATAGATAATAAACAAAAAATGGAAACATCTTATAAAATACAATTTATGGAACATGATGATTTTATTGAGTTTTTTGGTTCTGACGAAATAATTGTTGAAGGTAAAGAAATAAATAATAAATTACAAGAGTTTTATCATTATCGATATTTTCAAAAAAAGGATAAAGAGCAAGGAAAAACTATTGCAAAAGTATTTAGAGAAAAATTTGGTACTTACCCAGAAATACCACATGTAGAAATACCTCAATATATAAATGATTTAGATGATGTGGGAATAATCTACGATAAAATAGAAGGTCTAAATTTTTTACCTTGGTATGGCGTTTTTAAAGAAATCTTTAGAAATGAGAATTTCAAAGAAATAACTGGTTATAAAGAATGTGTTTTAGAATATTTAAAATCAGATACAATTTCTGTTTTACCTTTTAGAAGAGTTTTAAGTGAATTTCCTGAAAATACTATAAATGTTTTAAAAGATGTTTTAGATAGAAAAAGATTTAATATGCCTGACGATTGGGAAAAAATAATGAATAAATACAAAAAAAGTATGCTAATAAATTCTTTAAACCCATCTATTATTTCTATGACAGAAAGAACTAAAGCTTTCCTTAGAACAAAAAAAAGTGAAGATTTTGTTGGATTGAATTTTTCTGAAGGTTATAATAAATTTAAAGATATTTTTAATATTTTTGATATTATAAATACATAAAAACTAAAAACTTTTAGCAACTCTAAATCCAATGTTATAGTAAGCATTGGAAGGAATACTAAAACCTCTATAAGTTATAGCTAAATTAATGGCACCACTATACCATCCTCCACCTCTTATAACACGATTAGCATCTAAAACATTATTATAAGGATTAGTTGGCATTAGTTTAGCATAAAAACTTGCTTCATACCAATCTGAACACCATTCCCATACATTTCCACTCATATCAAAAATACCTAATTCATTTTCTTTTAAAGAACCAACTTTATGTGTTCCATAATCTGAACTATGTTCACCTTTTTTATATGAATTTTCAGCATATACACTAACATTATTTGGATTATTACTACCACTATATTTATATCCTTGCGATTTATTTCCACCTCTTGCTGCAAATTCCCATTCTGCTTCGGTTGGTAATCTATAACCTTTTACTTTTGTTACATCATTTGTTATTTTCCCATCTTGATCTAAAAAAAATCCGCGCTCATTATATGAAACAGGTAAACCATCTTTTTTAGATTTTTCATTACAATATCTGACAGCATCAAACCATGTTACTTTTTCTACTGGTAAATTTTGTCCATTAAAATTACTTGGACTTGATATCATTAATGATTTATATTCTTTTTGTGTTACTTGATATTTTCCAATAAAAAAGCTACTTAATATTACTCTATGCTTAGGGTTATCAGATGATTCTCCAGAACCCATAAAAAAATATCCTTTATCAACATAAACCATCCCATTAGGAACTATAACGTCTATTTTTACCTCTTTAGTTTGTATTTTTGTTTGTATTATTGGCATAAAAAGTTGAGTTATTACTGGTTTATTTGTTAATTCTTTATTGCAATATTTACAAACAATGGCTTTTTCTTTTATTTTTTCAGCACAAAAAGGACATTCTTTTTCATCTTCAACTTTTATTTTATTTAGTTCTTCCAAAGCTTTTTTAAAATTAGTTGCATTTTGGTATCGTTCTTCATACTTATATTTCATTGCCTTTAAAACTATTTTTATTAAATCTTCTTCAATTTCTAATTTTTCTAAGTTTTTATACAAAAAAGCAGTTAGTTTATCTGCATTTAAGGTTAATTTTTCATCACTTTCATCACCTTGTCTTTGTATGGAAGGTGGCTGTAAATTTGTTAATAGTAAATATAACAATGCTCCTAATGAATATATATCTATATGAATACCTGACATTTTAGTGATTAATTGCTCTGGAGGAGAAAAACCAGGATATGCTGCTTTAAAAGTAGATGAACCTGATTGAATATTTTTTGCTAATCCAAAATCTATTATTTTTATTTCTATTCTTCCGCTACTTACTACAATTAATATGTTATTAGGATTTAAATCTCTATGAATTATATTTTTACTATGAGTATAAATTAAAGTATCTATTATATCCATTATTAGAGTCATTTTTACATCTAATTCTAATTTATTTCTTTCTAAAAAACTACTTAAAGTAGTGGAATTTTCTACAAATTCATAAACTATATAACTAGTATTATTAGCATCAAAAATTTCTATTACTTTTACTATATTTTTATGACTTAATTGTGCTGTTTTTTGGGCTTCTCCTAAAAATTTCTCTTTCATATCGTCAAAATCAAATTGGTACTCTGATTTTAAAAGAACTAATTCATTTTTATCTATTCTTTCAATTATATTTTCTTCTAAATAAGTATTTGGGCAAAATTCTTTTATTATTACATCTCTTCCTAATTTTTCATCTGTTGCCAAATACATTATCCCAAAACCACCTGAAGCATAAAATTTTGGATGAATATATTTTCCATTTAATTTGTTTTTTGTAGATAAAATATCTTTACCTGTTAGTTCTCGTCCCATTTTTTACTCCAAACTTTTCATTTTTTCTAAGTATCAAATAAAACATTTATACAAATTCTAAAACCAATACTATATTCCTTATATGTTGGAAATTCAAAATATCTATAATTAACATTCATGTAATCTGAATATATATCCCAACCTCCACCACGTTCAACTTTATTATAGCTTTGAACGCTATTATAAGGATTTTTAGATGGTGATTTAGAATAAAAATTTGCATCATACCAATCTGTACACCATTCCCATACATTACCATTCATATCATATATTCCTAATTGATTTGGTTTTTTAGTTCCTACAACATGAGTTCCTTCATATTCAAAATCATCAAAATATTCTTCTTCTATTTTATTTTTAAAAAACAATCCTTTTTCTACTTTTCTAGTTTTTTTTATTTTTTCTATTATTTTAGAATTATTAAAATTCCAAGCAACTTCATCAATATTATTACTTCCAGAATATAAAAATTCCTCTGATTCTGAAGCAAAATTACCTCCTTTTGAGGCAAATTCCCATTCTGCTTCAGTTGGTAAACGATAACCTTTTACTTTTTTTATATCAATTGTTACTTTTCCGTATTCATCTAATAAATCACCTTGTTCATTGTATGAAATAGGAAAACCATCTTGTTTTGATTTTTCATTGCAAAATTTTATTGCATCAAACCAGCTAACACATTCTACAGGTAAAAAATCTTTATTATAACTACTAGGAATTAAATTATCTCTTTGGAAATAACTTGGATTAGTTTTCATCAAATCTTGATATTCTTTTTGTGTTACTTGATATTTTGAAATATAAAAACTTTTTAAAGTTACATTATGAATTGGTTTTGTATCTAAAAATTGATTAGAACCCATTTTAAATGAACCACCTTCAACATAAACCATTTCTGATGATAATAGAAGTTTCTTTGAGTTTTCATTTAAAAATTCTCCGCAAAAAGGACATTTAATCTCTTTCTTTTTTATTATTTCATAACAAAAAGAGCATTTTTGTTTATCATCTTCTTTTATTTTATATAGATCTTCTAATTCTGTTTTTATATCACTTACTGTTAAAAATCTTTCATCATAATTATATTTCATTGCTTTTAATATTATTACTATTAAATCTTCTTCTATTTGAGCTTCTTCTAAATTTTTATATAAAAAAGTGTTTAATTGTTCTGATTTTATTTCCAATTTCTCACTACTTTCATCACCTTTCATTATCATTGATGGCGGTTGTAAATTTGTTAATAAAAAATATAATAACGCTCCAGCAGAATATATATCAGTATGTGTTCCGTACATTTTAGGTATTAAGTGTTCTGGAGGTAAAAAAACTGAAAAATTAGTATCAATAGAAGAAGTAATCATATTTATATTATTAGCTATTGAAAAATCTACTATTTTTATTTCTATTTTGTTATTATTTAATGAAACTAAAATATTATTAGGTTTCAAATTAAGATGAATTATATCTTTATTGTGAGTATATATTAAAGCATCTAATATATCTAAAATTATTGATATTTTATTTTCTAATTTTAATTTATTTTCAGCTAAAAATTTATCCAAAGTAATCGCTTTTTCTATAAAATCATAAACAATGTAAATTGTATTATTAATACTAAATACATCTAACGCTCTTATTATATTTTTATGATTTAATTGTTTATTTTTCTCACCTTCTTTTAAAAAAGTATCTTTCATTTCATCAAAATCAAATTGATATTCTGATTTTATAAGCTCTAATTTATTATTATCTATTCTTTCAATTATATTTTCTTCTAAATAGTTTTTAGGGCAAAATTCTTTTATTATTACTTTTTTTTGTAAGTTAATATCTTTTGCCAAATAATTTATTACAAGATTATTTGAATTATAATATACAGGTTCTATATATATTTTATTTAATATATTTTCTGATGATAAAATATTCTTATTTTTTATCTCTCTTCCCATTTTTTATTCCAACGGTTTCATTTTTTTATATTTTAACATAAAGGAAAGGCAATAATAAAAATAGTATAATAAAATAAAATAGTCTTGAACAGGATAATAAATATGAATACAATCCTAATCATGTAAATCTTATTAATCTTCTTAAAATCATGTTCAAGACAGTTATTTTGTTTTATGGTAAATTTCAAGCAACTCTTTTGCTTTTTCTACTTTAATATCTTTTTGCTTAATCATTTCTCTAACAATAATATTTGCTAATTCTCCTGTAGCTCCAGCCGTTGCTGCAACACTTCTTGCATGAAGAGCCATATGCCCTTTTTGTATTCCATCTGTTGATAATGCTTTTATGGCAGAAAAATTTTGAGCAAGTCCAACAGCAGAAATAACTTCACCTAATTCTCTAGCACTTTTTACACCCAAAAATTTAAGGGCAATTTGAGCCATTGGATGAAGTTTTATTGCTCCTCCCACAATACCTAATGCCATTGGTAACTCAATTTTCCCAACTAAGTTTCCTTCATCATCTTTTCTCCAATCTGTTAAAGGCATATAACGACCTGTTCTTGATGCATAAGCATGTGCACCAGCTTCAATTGATCTAAAATCATTTCCTGTAACAATTATTATAGGATCAATTCCATTCATTACACCTTTATTGTGAGTAGTAGCTCTGTAAGGATCTAAATATGCAAAGGCTTGGGCTTGAAGAATTCCTTCTATTATTTCTTCTCCAGAAACTTTATCGGTTTTTAATGCACTTGGAGGAATAACAGCTTTTGCTCTTGAAAGTCTTTTATCAGCCAAATTTGATAATATTTTTAAATATATTTTACCTTCACTTATTTCTTCAACTAAGCTGGATACTCCTTCTAGCATTGAATTTATTGTATTAGCCCCCATTGCATCTCTTGTATCTACAAGTAAATGAACAATTAACATTTTTTTATAGGGATATTCTTTTTCATCACCTAAAATTCTTATTTCTATATCTCTAGCACCGCCACCTCTTTCTTTCATGTTAGGTTCGATTTTATTTGCAAGATCTATAATTTCATTTTTTCTTTCTAAAATATTAATTTTTGCTTGTTCAAAATCATCACATGAAACAACTTGTAATTGTCCAATCATAATGGATTCATCACTACTTGTAATAAAACCACCACAATCTCTTACTATTTTAGCTGCTGAACTTGCTGCTGCAATTATTGATGGTTCTTCTACAGCCATAGGAATTAGATATTCTTTATTATTTATTAAAAAATTCATAGCAAGACCAAGAGGTAAACTAAAAATCCCTACTACATTTTCAATCATTTTATCCGCTTGTTCTAATGTCAAAACTCCTTGAGATCTTAAAGCATCAACTTCATTTTGAGAAAGATGAAATATTTCTGATAGCTTTTTTACTCTATCACTTTGAGTTAGTTTATAAAAACCTGGTATTTTAGATATTCTCTTTGTCATATTCTCTCCAACAAAACTGCTTCAACAGACTACTTTATATTTCTAAATAGTTCTACTAACAATGTTATTTATTTTCTTGTTTTATATAAAAAATTATTCCATAACAAATAATACAACTTAAATAGTAAATTTATTTTTAATTTTAATGTATTTTTTAGGGCTTTTCTACCATAGGAGAATTAGATACTATCCAAGTAGCAAAAGTTTCTGATATTTTCCATTTTTGTGATGTGTACATTTCAGGAACGGCTGTAACATAACCTAAAAATAATCTAATATCTTCTTCTTTAACTGACATCATTAGATCATAAGGTTTTTTACCAGCATAAAAACCAGCTTCAAGAGTTGGTTGATTTTCCATAAAAGGTGCACATTGTTTTATAGATTCAATTGATATATCTAAAATTAATTGTTCTTCTGATTTTGTAAAAGTAGCAAAAGAATCTTTTTTTGGTTTATACATTGGTACATCATAATTATCTGTAAAAATAATATTCATTTCTGATATTTTAGGAAAATTTCCCATTTCAAAAGTTTCTTCAATAGATTTAGGTTTCTTTTCTTGTTCTTCTTCTTGCGTTTCATTTTCTACTTTATCTTTTTTACCTTTAAAAACTTCTAAAATAGGATCTACAATTCTTGAAAATAAAGTAGTGAAAGGAGTTATAACTTTATCTAATATTAAAAAAATAATAGATTTTACTTTATTTACTACAGCAGATATTTTATCTGTAATAAAATCAATTATCTTATCTATTTTTTCTTGAAGTTCTCTTATTTTTATCGTTAGTGCTTTTTCTTCTTCTTCATAAACACTTCCATCTTCGTCAAAAGCATCTTTAGAATGGTCTTCTATTTTATAATCTTGTTTTTCTTTTTTTAAACTTCCTGTACCACCTGATTTTAGGCTTCCAGTATTTTTAGATGTTTTTTTTACTTCATTTCCAGAATCCATATAAAGGGTATCTTTTGCAACATCTTCTAAATCATCATCAAGATCTTGTTTTTTAGCATTTTTAATTTCGCCAGCTCTTTCTATTTTTAAAAAAGATTGTCCCTGAACACTATTTAAAGAAGTTTCATAATCTTTAGTATTTTCATTTTCTTTATTAGTTTTTTTTGATGCCATATATAGTGTTTATTTTAATATGTATATCTTAATAATATCTTAACTGTTTTTCTAGTATCTAGTCAAGTTAATTGAGAAATTAATGTTTGGTAAATTCAATTTTAATTAAAAAAATATTTAAAATGAAGTAAATTATGAGAGAATAAAAAATGTTAATTAAAAAAAGGAACATTAATTATGGAAGAGATTTCTAATGGTGTAATAATTTGGTGGTTTTCCCTTTCAACAATTAGTATATTAAATATAATTATTTGGATTTTTGCACTTAAAAAAAAATTACCCTTTCCAAAAAATTATGATTTTAGAATATGGCAACTTATTTTTTCATCAGGTTTTGTATTTGGATGTGCTTCTAGATCTTTTATTCTTAGAGCAGATGTACAAAGATTTTGCATGATTGATTCTTGGGTTGCAAGTGTTTTTGTAGGAAGAACAATCGCAACAGTTGCAGAGCTTTGTTTTATGGCTCAGGCTTCGCTTTATTTATATGAATTTGCTAAAGAATCCAATTCAAGTTTTGCTATGAAACTTTCAAAAATTATTGTTCCTATTATCGCAATAGCTGAAACTTTTTCATGGTATGCTGTTTTAACAACTAATTATATTGGAAATGTTTTTGAAGAATCTCTTTGGGGGATTTCTGGAGCAATACTTCTTATTGGTTTTATAACTTTATGGCCTGCAGCTAATTCAAAAATGCACAGATTTCTATTATTTATTTATTTTTTCATAGGCTCTTTTATTACTTTTATGTCAACGGTTGATGTTCCTATGTATATATTTAGATGGACTTCTGATCAATTAAATCAGCAAAAATATTTAACTTTAAGTGAAGGATTATGGGATGCTTCTCATAGATGGGTTGTTACATATAAATGGGAAGATTGGAATACAGAAATTCCGTGGATGTCTTTATATTTTAGTGTTATTGTCTGGCTTAGTATTTATCTAATTTTTGCACCAAAATTTAAAAATAAAAACACATAATTCTATTTTGTTTTAGTAGAGATGTATTGCAATGAGTCTCTAAAATGTTTACAGGTTATTTTATTTTTTATAGATAAACAAAATTTTATTTATCTATAAAAATTTAATACACCCATATTCTTTTTGTAAATTGTTAAATAACAAAAAAAACTATATACTTGTAGGGGTAATATTTTTATTAATTTTTTTCTCAAATTATGGAACAAGGAAATATAAAAAACAAGCTTCTTGGAATAACAAATCAATACAAAGAAGCATTAGAATCAGCAAATAAAACATTAGCTAAACTTGAAAATGAAAAAAAATCTTTTAATCAGATTTTAAATAATAAAGAAAAAATTATTATAGAAAATAGAGAAAAAATAAAAAGTTTAGAGAGTTTTATAGAAGATAATAATAATAAAGTATCTGAGTTAGAAAGTACTCATAAACAAGAAATAGAAGAAAATAATAAAAAAAATAAAATAGAATATAATAAAGTTGTTATTATTGCAAATAAAAGAAAAGAATTAGTAGAATCTTTTCAACAAAAAAATCTTGCATTAGATGAAAAACTAAAGAATTTTCAAAATGAAGTAACTTTATTACAAGAAAAAAACTTAGTTTTAGATGAGAAAATAAATAGTTTTCAAAGCGAAGTAAACTTATTAACAGAAGATAAAAATAATTTAGAAAAAGAAATCTTAAATAAATCAAATGAATTATTAATATCAAATAAACTTTTTTCTGAAAATAAAGAAGAATACAAAAAGACTATTTCTGATTTAGAAAAAAATCTAAACGAGATGTCTAATGAAAATATAGAACTTCAAAATATAAATACAAATATAAAAAATGAAATAACTATTAAATCATCTGAAATTGATACTCTTAAAGAAAAAATAGATGAAGTTGATATAAAATTAGGCGAACTTTTTTCTGAAAATGAAAGTTTTTATAATCAAATTTTAGATCTAAAAACAAAAAATAATGAAATTAATCAAGAAAATACAGATTTAATTCAAAAATATAATAGTATAAATCAAGATAAAGAAAATTTAAGTATTGAATATAATAAAATATTCCAAGAAAAAGATGAAATATATTCAAAATATGGTATTTTAACTGAAAATTATAATACTTCTTTAAATAAAATAAAATCACTAGATGTTTTGATAGATGAAAAAGAATTGCTCATAAACAATTTAAACATGCAAATTGAAAATGACAATGAAAATATTAAAAACAAAAAAGAGAAAATTGAAACATTAGAAACAAGAATAGATGATAGTGATAAAATAATAGCTGAGCTTTCTAAAAAAATAGAAACTAATAAAAATGATAATGATGAATATTTTTCTAATCTTGATTCATTAAAAAATGAAAATATCGAATTAAGTCAAAAATTAGCTTATTATGAAAATAGCATAATATCTCTTGAATCTGATAATAATAGTAATAAAGAAGAGATTAATAATCTTAATTTATTAAATAAAGAGAATGAAAAACTATTTAATGATAAAATTGACAATTTAAACTCAGAACTCAGATTATTAAGATTACAAAAAGAAAAAGATATTTCTTTATTAATTTCAGAAAAAAATGAATCTGAAAATAGAGTAAAAGTACTAGAAGATCAAGTAGAAAACCTTAAAAGTCTTAAAAATATTGATTTTGAAAAACAAAATAATCAAGTTTCATTATTATCAAAAGAAAATTTTAATTTAAAAAATAATTACTCAAATAAAGAAATTGAAGTTGAAATTGCAAAACAAGATATTAATAGTTTAAAAAATATTGTAGAAAATTTAAGAAGCCAAATATATAAAGCTGAAAAAGATTTTTTTGAAATAGAAGCAAATAAAAATGAACTAAAAATTTTACTTTCTGAAAAAGAAAGAGAAAATGAATATAAAAAAATAGAAGTAAGTGATTTAAGAGAAAAAATAGAGATAATATCAAAAAATAAAAATAAGGAAATTGAGTCTTTATATAATGATATAAATAATTTAAATTCAAAAATATTAGAATATTCAAAATTATCACCAGAAGAATCTAATTCGTTTTTTGAAAAATTATTGTTAGAAAAATCAACTGAAATAGATAATTTAAGAGAAGAACGAAATTCTTTCATAACAAAAATTGAAGAGTTAACTAAAACAATAAGAGCTAATACTGAAGTTTCTAATAATTTTCTTTCTTCAAAACAAAAAAATATTGAAGAGTTAACCAGAGATAATAAAGAAAGTAATTTAAAAATTCTTTCTTATGAAAATAGAATCAATGAAAAAAATAATAATATTATAAAATTAGAAAATGAAAATAGATTATTAAAAGAAACTTCAAATGAATATAGAGATAAATTATATAGTAATGAAAAAGAATTTGATGAATTAAAGCTAAAAATACAAAGTCATGAATCTGAAATAAAAAATATCATAGACTCTCATGCAAAAAAAGAAGTTACTTTTGAGAAAAAAGAAGTAATAATTGAAGAAAAAACTAAAGATGTAAAAATAAATATTCCTCAAAATAAGGAAGATAAAAAAGATAATATTAAAGTTGAATACAAAAAAGAAGATTATATATCTATAGATGAATTATATAATGAAACAATATCTTCTATAAAAAATGCTCAAGCAAATGAAAGTAAATTAAATAAAGAAAATGATATTAATTTTAAATCTGATGAAGAAATAAAATTAAATAAAACTAATCTAAGTTTTGAAGAAATTATTTCTGAAAATATGAAAAAAGAATCACCTATTTTGGAAGATATAAAAGATGAAGAAATAAACTTTGATATAAGTCATATAGAATTTGATGATGATAAAAGTATTTTTGAAACAAAAACTGAAAAATCAGAACCATTTAAACAACCAGTTCAAAATATTAATAAACCTAGTACTACTAATAATATTAAGCCTAATAATGTAAAAATAGATAGAGCTTCTGAGATATTACATAATTCTAAAAAACAAAAAATAAAAACATCAGAAATGATTTTTATTATGGGTGGAAGTAAAGAGTTAGAAGAAAAATGGAAAAATGATATAGAAAAAACTTTAGAAGAATATGGATATACACATCAATGGATTTCTTCTTCCGAAAAGGATTTATTAAGAACTTCTTCTGCAAAAGGAGTTGTTTTTATTATTTCTGCAAATTCTATACAATACTTAGAAAATTTTGATTTAATCACTAGAAATATATCTATACCTTCGATAAAATATGTTTTAACAAATATGACTAAGTTAAAAATAGATATAATAGATAATTTTATTAGAAAAAAAGTGTTTTTATAGTATATAAAAGAAATATTATAAATTATTCATAATATTATCGAGGAAAGGGCTTTATAAAATTCTGTAAGGAACGTTTTTAAAACGTTCCTAAACAAACACATTGGATAATATTAAATAAGATAGAAAAATCATTCTTAATATTAGTATATCTTATGGTTAAAAGTTGGTTAAATTTGTCTTTGAGATAGCACGATTTTTTTATTTTGAGCTATTATTAAAGTATAAGTATTTTTTATTTTCGAGGGATTTTAAAATGTTAAAGAATAAGTTTTCATTGATAGCTTCAATAATAGTTTTCTCTTCTGTTTTTACAGGTTGTTCTAATAAAATTACTGAATTCGCTCCAGAATCAGATACAGTTCAACAAGAAAATCAAGTTAGTGCAAGTTCTATTAGTGGTATAAGTAAAGAAATTTCAAAAACCATGAAAGATCAATTTAAAGCTATGGATAAAGATGCAAATAAAGAAATAACTCCTGCTGAATATGGTGTTTCTACTGCTGAAAACATTCAAGCATTTAAAGATTTAGATTCTAATAAAGATGGTAAAATTGCAGAAAAAGAATTTATGCCTAATATTCTTGAAAAAGCAAAAATGACTATTCAATACAGATCAGCTGCAAGAAAACTTTTTGGGCAACTTGATAAAAGTAAAGATGGATATTTATCTAAAGAAGAAATTGGAGAAATGTTTGCGAAACATATGGCCAGCTAC
>ERZ1292633.2400-Hain-H41-02um-R1-2400-length-19201-cov-4_pt1 | contig 19201 bp, 16 predicted proteins | sample MGYA00564406_ERZ1292633 | MGnify/ENA primary metagenome ERZ1292633 (study PRJEB36523, sample SAMEA6512639) | groundwater metagenome | collected 2019-01-08 | study: AquaDiva: Metagenomics assemblies of 32 groundwater samples
CGAAGCTTTCTTAAATGTGGCGAAAAATAAAATGAAAGACGCCGCATCGTCTGTAGATATAGACCCCTTAATTAAAACCTGGTCAGGCCTCGGGGGGTTGGCGCAAGACGCTTTGTCGGGTTTTGTTGGTGCTGCGCTTCGGCCCTCAACAAGCGGCGTGAAATCTGAATCCGATAAATCAGGTTCAAAAAAAGCCAAGGACTAGAAATAGTGGTGCATGATACTATTATCGCGCTGGCTTCTGGTGCTGGGCGAGCGGGCGTTGCTGTCCTTCGGCTTTCTGGCCCCAAAAGCGCGGAAATTTTGCGACTTATTTCGCGCAAGAAACTCCCCGAACCAAGAATTGCGACCTTGCTTAGTTTGTATGATGCCCAAGGTGTTGAGGTAGATAAAGCGCTGGTTTTATTATTTAGAGCGCCGAATTCGTTTACTGGTGAAGATGTGGTTGAGCTTCATATTCACGGCGGCCGAGCCAATTTAGGGGAAGTCATGCAAATTTGCTTGGACACAGGTTTGTGTCGTTTGGCAATGCCAGGCGAGTTTAGCCGGCAAGCTTTTGACAATGGAAAGATGGATTTAACCGAGGCCGAAGGCCTTTGTGATTTAATCGAAGCCGAGACAGAAGCACAACGAAAACAAGCACTTAGGCTTATGACGGGAGAGCTGGGCGGACTCTCAAAGGCGTGGCGATTGTCTCTTATAGAATGTTTAGCGCAATTAGAAGCCTATATTGATTTTCCTGACGAAGACATACCAGGTGGGCTGATTCAAACAGTTTTGTTGAATATTACCGATCTAAAACAGAATCTAAGCAAACATTTGGAATCAGCAAAGCAAGCGCAAAGAGTGCGCGAGGGGTTTAGAGTCGTGCTGTTGGGTGCGCCCAATAGCGGAAAATCAACGCTGCTTAATGCGCTAGTGAAACGAGATGCGTCAATTGTTTCGGCGATAGCCGGAACAACAAGGGATATTGTCGAAGTCAGTTTGATATTGGATGGGCAATTGGTTTGGATTGCCGATACTGCTGGGCTGCACGAAAGCGACAATGATATCGAACGAGAAGGAATGCGCCGCGCGATTTTGCGCGCCGAGGAAGCCGATTTGCGAATTGGCCTTGTTAGCGGCGAAAGCGAAATTGCCGCGACTTTTGGATTGTTGCGCGAGGGTGATATTTTGGCTTGGTCGAAAACTGATTTGTGGTCGCCCAAATTGCAAGGGCGAATTGAAAAGGCGGGAATCGCACAAATTATGATAGCGGCGAAATCTGGAAGCGGCCTTGATGACATGCAGCGGATGTTATCTGAGATAATTGGACATGAAAGCCGAGAATTTGAGGCCGCGCCGCTTACCCGAGAACGCCACAAGGTTGCAGTGGAAAGTGCGATAGACGCAATTGATACAATATTGCAAAATCCTTCGGCGCCCGCCGAGCTGACTTGCGAAAACATTCGTATGGCTGCGCGGAACTTGGCGGCGATAAGTGGTGAAATTGGTGTCGAGGATGTTTTGGACAAAGTATTTTCGTCCTTTTGCATCGGAAAATGACAATGGCTCAAATGTTTCACGTGAAACAGTAGAAGAAATTAATACGAAAAACGTCCTAGAAGACCCGTTTTTGTTGATGCCGATTGGGTGTTAATGTGCGAACTTTTGCCTGGAGGAATTTGCTTTGGAATGGTCTTAAGGGCAGGTTTGCCTTAAGCCCATTCGGTGATTGTCCTTTGCGCCTAGTTTTTGTTAAGGCCGCGCTTCTCGCCCGAAGGCCTTGGGCCTTGACAAAAACTAGGCGCAAAATACCGTCGATGAATGGTTTTGGAAAAGCAAGATTTTCCATAAACCATTCCAAAGCACCTATTACTTTCGTTCACTTAGAACGAGATGCTACACGCAGTCGATTGAGTTTCACCCTCGACCATTCTTTTGATTTGCTGTATTGCGTCGCATTTTGGACCTATAAATGGATTTTGGTGTAATTGTGATTGGCGGTGGGCACGCCGGCGTTGAGGCGGCGAGCGCCGCGGCGCGCCTTGGCGTCAGAACTGCGTTAATAACTCATGATGCCGCAACCATTGGTGAAATGTCGTGTAATCCCGCAGTAGGTGGCCTTGGGAAGGGTCATTTAGTTCGCGAAATTGATGCGCTTGATGGGATATTGGGCAAAGCTGCCGATGCGGGCGCCATTCAGTTTCGTATGCTCAATCAATCTCGAGGCCCGGCGGTTAGAGGACCGCGCGCACAATGCGATCGAGTTTTGTTCAAAGGCGCTGTTAAAAGCTTCATTGACGAGCAAGAAGACCTAACAGTGATTTCGCAGGGGGTCGAATCTTTGGTGATGAAAGACCACACTTGTTGTGGGGTCATTCTCGAAAATGGCGTTGAAATAAGCGGGATAGCGGTAATCGTCACAACCGGAACATTTTTGAACGGCGTTATTCATTTAGGCCAGAAACAATGGCCTGCGGGAAGGCTTGACGCTCCGCCATCCATTGGTTTGGCTCAAACATTGTATGGACTGGGACTGAAAATGGGGCGGCTGAAGACTGGAACCCCGGCCCGACTGGACGGCAGCACAATTGATTATTGCGCTTGCGAAGTTCAACCCGGCGATGATGAACCAAAGCCATTTTCCTTTATTCATAGCGGCGCGTTAAACCGACAAGTTCCTTGCCACATTACTTGGACCAATGAAAAAACCCATGAAATTGTGCGTGAAAATCTTCACCTTTCGGCCATCAATTCAGGGGCAATTACTGGGACAGGCCCGCGTTATTGTCCATCAATTGAAGATAAAATTGTTAGGTTTAGCGACAAGAACCAACACCAAATTTTCCTCGAACCCGAAGGTCTAACCACCACCACTATCTATCCCAACGGGATCTCGACTTCTTTTCCTGAAGAAGTTCAAGAAAAAATCATTCACTCGATTGCTGGTCTTGAGAATGTGAGAATTGAGAAATGGGCTTATGCGATTGAGTATGACTTTGTGGATCCAACCGAATTAGGATTGGATCTTGGGGTAAAGACAGTTCGCGGGCTTTATTTGGCTGGGCAAATAAATGGCACGACGGGCTATGAGGAAGCTGCAGCACAAGGATTGGTCGCGGGTCTTAATGCCGCGAGATATTCAAAGGCGCAAGAGCCAGTGTATTTCTCACGGGCCAATTCATATATTGGAGTTCTAATTGACGATTTGGTGACCAAGGGTGTGTCGGAGCCCTATCGAATGTTCACTTCCCGCGCCGAATATCGACTGACCATGCGCTCGGACAATGCTGATCAAAGGCTCACAGGGATGGGGCATGAGTTGGGCTTAGTCGGGGAAAAAAGGAACGACATTTTTACCGGCAAAATGAACGAACTTGCTTGCGCACGGACCTACGCCAGCGCCGAAGGGTTTACACCGAACGAAGCAGCAGTGCGGGGTTTTGGCGTGCGCCAAGATGGCCGCCGCAGAAACCTAATTGAATTATTGACTTTAACCGACATTGGCTACGATGATTTGAGTAAATATTTCCCCGAGCTTTCTTCTTTTAGCCCAGAAGTGCGCGAACAACTGGAAATTGAGGCGATATATTATGGCTATTTGGACAGGCAAAATGCCGACATTACAGCTTTTAGGCGCGATGAAGCTCTGAGCTTGCCCTTGGATTTGGATTATCGGCGGGTTGGTGGGCTATCAACCGAAATTCAAGAAAAACTAAATCGGTTTCGCCCCGCCACATTGGGGCACGCTTCAAGGCTCGAGGGTATTACACCCGGTGCGATAACCGCGCTTTTGGCTCATGTAAAGCGTGGCGGTCAGAAAAATGTTGCCTGAAGTAAATCTCGGCATGGCCGAATTTGGTGAGAAGTTTAATGTTTCACGTGAAACACTTTCTCGAATAAACACCTATCGCGAACTACTAATTTTATGGAATGCTAGAATAAACCTTGTTTCAGCATCGACAATAACGGATTTTTGGTCGCGCCACGCAGCAGATTGTGCGCAAATCCTTGATGTAGCGGGCGAGAATATCCATAGCGTGATTGATATGGGATCGGGAGCCGGCCTGCCGGGTCTTATTATCGCAGCGCTATTGAAAGACAAATCGCGCATGCAGCAAATAACTTTAGTGGAAGCTCAATCCAAGAAATGTGCGTTTCTGCGCGAAGCCTCGCGGACATTGGACGTCAAAATAAATATTGAAAACAAAAAGATAGAAGATTTGTCACCCGCAAAATATGACCTCGTGACAGCCAGAGCTTTTGCCCCCCTGACCAAGCTTTTGGATTTATCACTGGCTTATTCACAACTTGGTGCACGAATCTTATTCTTAAAAGGCGAAGATGTGTCGAAGGAAATTAATGAGGCCTCGACAAAGTGGAAGTTCTGTTACAAAACAACCCAAAGCATTACTCATAAACATGGCTGTGTGCTGGAAATTTCGGATTTGATGAGGCTGGACTCTGGTGAAAAATAGTATGGAAACGAGGCCACGGGTCATAGCAGTTGCCAACCAAAAAGGTGGCGTCGGAAAGACAACGACAGCAATAAATCTGGCTACTGCATTAGCGGCGATTGGCAAAAAGGTCCTAATTTTTGATATTGACGCCCAAGGCAATGCTTCGACTGGCCTTGGTATTACCCAATCGGGCCGAAGAACTACTACTTATGAAGTCTTGATGGGCGAAGCAGCGATTTCTGCGGTGGCAGTAAAAACCAATATCCCAAATTTGTTTCTAGCACCTTCAAACGCGAATCTTGCGGGTGCCGAAATTGAGCTTGCAAACATTCCTAATCGCGCTTTTCGTTTGCGTGAAGCGATTAACCAATCGGTTTCGGATCCAAATTCGGAAATCTATGATTATATCATTATCGATTGCCCGCCTTCGCTCAATGTCGTCACGATAAATGCTATGACCGCAGCAAATGCACTGCTTGTGCCGCTTCAATGTGAGTTTTTCGCGCTAGAAGGGCTGACACAATTGATGCGAACCGTCGAACTTGTCAGGGGATCATTAAATCCAGACCTTGAAATACAAGGCGTTGTTCTTACTATGTATGACAATCGAAACCGACTTTCGGAACAAGTTGCCCAAGATGTTAGGCAGCATTTTGGCGAAAAAGTCTATCAAACAATAATCCCAAGAAATGTTCGGGTTTCGGAAGCGCCATCGCACGGAAAACCGGTATTGATTTATGACCATAATTGTGCGGGCAGCATGGCCTATATGCGCTTGGCGAGTGAGCTGATTCAAAGAGAAAGGGCAAGGGCCGCATGAACGAAGAAAAAACTACACCAAAATCAACGGCGCAACGCGGCCTTGGTCGTGGTCTTTCGGCACTACTTGGGGAAGCTGCGGAAGTGCAATCAAATTCGCATAATAATGTTTCACGTGAAACACCTATTGAAATGATTCACCCCAACCCCAATCAACCGCGCCGACATTTTGACCACGAAGAATTGGGAACTCTTGCTGATACAATAAAAGAACACGGCATTGTGCAGCCAATTGTTGTCCGCCTAAGTGAAAATGGCGGCGGGCAATATTCTATTGTTGCTGGTGAAAGGCGTTGGCGCGCGGCACAATTGGCGGGCCTGCACCGAGTTCCCGTGGTTATTCGCCACTTCGATGATTTAGAAACCTTAAAAGTTGCAATCGTAGAAAATTTACAACGCAGCAATTTGAACGCCATCGAAGAAGCAATGGCATTCGAACAATTGATTGACAGATTCGGCTATAACCAACCCAAAATTGCCGAATCAGTTGGGCGCAGTCGTGCCTATGTCGCCAATACTTTAAGGCTTTTGACTTTGCCCGACGAAGTCAAGGAAATGGTGGTGAGTGGTGCTTTAAGTGCTGGGCACGCTCGCGCTGCTTTGGCGGCCGAGGACCCGCTTGCTGCCGCTAGGGAGATGTTAGCAAAAGGATTAAGCGTTAGAGACGCGGAAAAATTGTCGAATAGACCAGCGAGTAAAACCAAATCCGCCGCCCCAAAAAGCCAGCAAGACATTGATTCTATTGCTCTTTCTAACGATTTGTCAAATTCGCTTGGCCTCGAAGTGGAAATTAAGCACTCCAAGAAAACTGGTGTTGGAGCCTTGGTGTTGAATTACAATAATTTGGAACAATTAGACGAATTATGTCGGCGGCTTACTAAGAATTAGGCGACTCTCGCTGCGCGAGCGCATATTCGGTTTAACAAGCGCTCCAAAATCGCGTCAGCAGGTGCGTCTCGCCGCTTGCTCAAACTATCTGCTTCAATAGTCTTAGACAAAACGTCTTCGATGAAATTCCGCTGCCATATTTTTGCTTGCCTAGCCACGCTGGACTGTTCTTTCCAAAAAACCCCTAATTTTTTGTCTTTCACTATATTGTCAATATTGCTGCCACGCTCGGCCTCAACATGTATTGATAATAGCAGCCTCAATCGCCGCATTATCGCGTTATAAATGGCAATCGGGCTTTGGCCGTTTTCCAGCGCTTGATTAAGTTTAATTGCCAATATACGGGTTTCGCCAAGAAAAGCAGCGTTTGTAATTTCGCTCAAATCCGCGTCACGACCACCGCTGGATAAAGCAACAATTGCCTGGCTATCAATTTTGCCATTTAGGCCAACAAAGAGCGCCAAATTCTCAACTTCGGCCAGCAAACTATCTACATCATTGGGAACAAATTCAAGCAATCTATCAATAGCTTCTTGGTCGATTCGCACGCCCTCGTCGGCGGCTTTAGCTTTCATCAAAGCTATCAAGTCTTGCTTGCTTGAATCATAGAGGCGAATTACCCAAGCAAACGGCGATTTTTCAAACGCCTGAACCAATTTATTCGTTGGTGAAATATCGCCAGCTTCAATCAAGACTGCTCCACCGATATTTCCGCCGACATCATCATACCGAGAGACAAAATCAATCAATTTCGCTGATTGGCTTTCGCTCCCAAGCCGCAATCGCCCGATATTGGCTCCGCCAAAAAGTGAATTGTGTAAAACTGAATTCTCGAACCCCTCAAAATCATTGGCAAGGTCATTTTCACTAAAGCGCCTTAGTTCAAGATCTGGGTTTTCTTTCTTTAATGCCGCCGCGAAATGGTTCATTTTGCGACTAATCATGCCGAAATCTGGCCCAAACATGAGGACAAGCCGAGACGCTCCGCTTTTGTTAGAAGCAGAAATCGCATCTTCAATTTTATTTAACTTGACCATAGGCTCTCTTTGAAACCAAAAACCAATTATTGGCGGGTCTTATTTAGCAAGTCCACCCAAATTTTATCAGCTAATTGGTTTGCTGCGCGCTCCTCGGCATCCAATGATAGTGCAATTTCGCTGCCGGCATCGGCCCCACCATCATATCCAATGGTAGTGGATACATCGCCTTCAATTTTGCCCGAAGCGCCAATTAGCTCGTAGTGAGCAAAAACCACAATTTGGATGCGCGTGCGAAATCCATCGCTGCGTAAATTGGTGTCTTTATGTTCTTTTCGCAAAACCACGTTTAGGGTGCGCGGCGAAGTTGTCCCACGCTCCAAAACGCTGTGCGCTTCGAGTTTCTCATGAAGAAAATAGCCGATTCGCGTGTCAATTTGTGCTACATTTATCGGGCCAAGATTCCCGCCAGAAGTGCCGTAAAGTGGTGTAAATCCACAGCTCGACAACAAAAAAACCGAAAAAAGCCAAACAAAAACGGCCGAGACTCTGGCGCTGGCTTGCCGAGGTGATTTCTGCCAAAAAAACAAAAGCGGTAGCCGCATTATATTCATAACCTTTTGTGAAACCTCAATCGGTAACGATGTTAATAATTCTATTCGTTACAAATATCACTTTTTTTATGCTCTTTCCATCTAAATGAATTGCCGCCGATGGAATTGCACTGGCAGCCGCCAAAACAGCGTCTTGACCCGCGTCCTTGGCGACATGGACTTCACCACGGCGCTTGCCATTGATTTGCACAGGTATGACAACCTGATTTTCGGCAATCAGTTCCGCATCTGCAATTGGCCACGGCGCTTTTACACAGAACCCATCATTACCCAAAAGCGTCCAGGCTTCTTCGGCTATGTGTGGCACGAAAGGCTGCAAAAGCCTTGCAAAAATGCTTAGGGCACAAGCTCTGGCCCTGTCAAAATCTTGTCCAGTTTTATCGTCAAATTCGCGATATTTGTTCAAGAACTCATAAAGGTGCGAAATCGACGTATTGAATCTAAATCCGTCAATACCCGATGTTACATGGCTCGCGGCGCGGTGGGCGGCCTTTACTATTTCCAAGGCATCATCAGACAAGTCATTTGGAGTTTCATTGATTGGCAGCAGGCCGTTTTTGGCATGTTTTGCAAAAATCGCCCAGGAACGGGAGATAAAACGCGCCGCGCCTTCAACTCCCGCTTGCGACCACTCAACGTCACGTTCGGGTGGCGAGTCTGACAATACAAAAAGCCGCGCAACATCGGCGCCATATTTTTCAATTATTCCAGTCGGATCTATCGTGTTTCGCTTCGATTTCGACATTTTCTCAGAAGCGCCAATAATTACTGGCCCGCCAGTCGCTATTTCAATTGCCTTTTTGCCTGAAATTTCCACTGCAATTGGCTCAAGCCAACGACCATCTTCGGACCTAAAGGTCGCATGGGTCACCATTCCTTGCGTAAATAGATGCTTGAATGGCTCAGATACAAAAACTTGCCCACTCAACTTCATAGCGCGCGAAAAAAACCGCGAGTAAAGCAAATGCAAAACAGCATGTTCGATACCGCCAATATAGTGATCTACTGGCAACCAGTGTTTCACCTCCTCTAAATCGGTTGGCTCATCGGGATTAAGTCCGCAAAACCGCGCCCAATACCAACTACTATCGACAAAAGTGTCCAATGTATCGGTTTCGCGGCGCGCCGGCTTATGACATTTGGGGCAATTGGTGTTTTTCCAATTTGGATGACGTTCCAATGGATTGCCCGGCACATCAAATGTTACGTCTTCAGGCAATTCAACGGGCAAACACTCAAAAGCGACCGGCACGACACCACAATCATCGCAATGAACCATTGGAATTGGGCAGCCCCAATATCTTTGCCGCGAAACACCCCAATCACGCAAGCGGAAATTTATCGCTTTTGAGCCACGATTCAACTCCACCATTTTTTGAATGGCAGCAGCTTTTCCTGCTTCGATGCTCAGCCCATTAAGGAACCCAGAATCAATAATAGTCCCATCACCCAAATACGCTTCAGCGAGGATTTCAAACCCTGCCGCATCCGCGCCATCAGGCAAAATAACTGGCACTACTGCTAAATCATATTTGCGGGCAAAATCCAAATCCCTTGAATCGTGCGCCGGGCAACCAAAAATCGCGCCAGTGCCATAATCCATCAAAACAAAATTTGCGACCCAAACCGCTAGCTGTTTAGTCTCATCAAACGGATGGACAACCCGCACTCCAGTGTCCAAGCCATGCTTTTCTTGGGTTTCAATTGCCTCAGCAGTAGTGCCCAATTGTCGGCACTTAATCGCAAAATCGTTCAATTGCGAATTGGTTTGTGCCAGTTGTAACGCCAAAGGATGATCAATGGAAATCGCGACAAAACTCGCGCCGAAAAGCGTGTCTGGCCTTGTTGTATAGACTTCAATTTCGGTGAAATCATGCGCTGCAGGTGGATTTTCGGCAATATCAAACTTGAATTTAAGCCCTTCGGAGCGGCCAATCCAATTGAATTGTTGCGAAATCACTCGGTCTGGCCATTCTGTCAGGCTAGACAAATCATCAATCAATTCATCGGCAAAATCGGTAATTTTGAAAAACCACTGATTAAGCGCCCGTTGCTGAACCAAGGCGCCAGAGCGCCAACCGCGACCATCAACCACTTGTTCATTGGCAAGCACAGTGTTTTCAACTGGATCCCAATTAACCTTGGACATTTTGCGATAAACCAAGCCTTTTTCATACATTTGTATAAAAAGCTTTTGTTGATGCTTGTAATAATCCTTGTCGCAAGTCGCAAATTCGCGCGACCAATCAATCGAAAACCCGAGCATTTTCAATTGCTCTCGCATTGCTGCGATATTTTCACAGGTCCATTTTCCAGGATGTTCGCCGCGTTCAATAGCGGCATTTTCAGCCGGCAATCCAAAAGCGTCCCAACCCATTGGGTGCAAAACTTGTGCGCCATTTGCGTGGGCAAAACGTGCAATCACGTCACCCATTGCATAATTTCTGACGTGCCCCATATGAATCCGCCCCGATGGGTAGGGAAACATTTCAAGCACATAGGCTTTGGGCTTTGAGTTATCAATTGGGCCAGTCTTGAACAGTTCGGCGGCTTGCCATTTTTGGCGCTGCCGCGTCTCGGTTGCTATAGGCTCATACCGAGCAATCGCCGCCTCGGTTTCATTGTTATTCAACTCAGTCATAAAAACACACTTAAAATACTAAAGCGTTACGCCACCATGGCAATGGCAATATAGCATTCCTCTACAAGTGTGAAGTCATGCTCCATAAAGCAAAAATGCGGCAATTTTTAACGCCGAGTATCCAGTGAAGAAATCCGCAATTGGCGCGCTCTTGTCAGAATAGCATTTTCAATTTGCAAAGGCGTGTCGGGATCAACGCTGGCATCGACCCAAGTCGCGCCATTATTGATTTGGCGAAACACTTGCACCGCAATACCATCTGCGCGAAGCCGAGTATCGAGAATGAAAACTTGTATTTTGAAACGCTCTAATGGCCTTTCTGTATTGGCATGCCATTCAGTAATATAAGTGCCACCAAAAGGATCAGCCGAAGCAACTGGCATAAAGCCAAGCGTGTCAAGGGTTGCGCGCCACAAAAACGAATTTACGCCAATGCCAACGTCACCCTTTTGCTTGCTAGTGCCAAACCTCACAAGCGCTGGGCGTGGAGCGCCGGCTTCACTGGCTTGTGGTCTTGGGTTTTTGCTCGCACAAGCACTTGCTGGAAGCGCTAACGCCAATACTAAAAATACCTTAAGCGCTGCTTGGCGCATGTTTACACTCCAACTTCTAAGACTGACTACCCAAAACAGGTAAACCAATTTCTATATCATTCTTTATGATTGATAAAGCACAATTGCTTTATCAAGCACGTGATAGATTTTGCAAGAGCTATTTCATCTTTGAATATTAAAAAAACTTAAAGAATATTGGAAATGGTTGGGGAATCTCTCTTAGGTTTCCTATATTCGCCACTCCCCTTAGATATTGGAAGGGCGACCAGCACAGAGAGTTTATGGCCACCAAACACAGCCATTATATGCTTATGAAAATATGTCCCACATGTGACATTATCGATACTTGACTCTTTGGGCATGCCAGCTAAATATCCTTCTTGCTTGCAAAAGCTAAAAATAGCTGTTGGTTTAATGGTAAAATAACCAAAATAGCCTATTATGCGTGCAAGTCACGGGATGATTCTGGGCGGTATCGAAAGTTGGTTTGTTGAAAAAAGGGTCAGAAAAATTAGCTGCTGCTATTTTTGCCATTCTATTGATGGCGAGCGGCGATGCTATGGCCCAAACGCGCAACGCAAACTCTCCTTCAACCGCGCCTTGGTATGAGCGATTTACATTCGGATCTGAAATTGACTCTGGCGTAAATGCATGGACACCGCGCGGTGAGCCAAAAGCGACCATTAGAGTATCACCAAGATCTCGTTGGGGCGTAACTTTTGGAATGCAAGAAGAATCTCAACGCCCCCTAGATCGCCGTAACGGTCAAACCAGCGCAGGCGCATTTTATGATCTTACCCCAAAATTTCGGGTCGGTGGTCAAGTTGTGCTTCCGCAAGATGGTGCAACCAATGGCACAGATAGCCGCAGTCGCGCACCAAGCGTAAAAGTCGAATCAGCATTTAGATTTTAGCCTCTCGAAACTAACACCCGCAACCGCTCTTGCATTAGTGTTTTTCAGGTGCGGCAGAGTTTTTCGACTAATCCCCCCCAAAGCAATTAGATTCATTTCAGGGAAATCTCTTGCCAATTTTGCGAGCCGTATTGGCCCAATCGGGCGCTCGTTTGCACTTTTGCTGTCACTTGCAAATATGGCTGAAATTAAAATATTGGTGATACCAGCCCGTTTCGCGCGCAATAATTCGTGCAAATTATGCGCTGAGGCAGTCAGCAATTTGGGGCAGGGTTCGGACTTTTTGTAATATTTTAGACGGCGATTTGGAATATGGACACCGTGCAATTGATATTTACGAGCGATATGCGGTGCAACGGTGGCGCCAACCTTAATTCGAGCTTTTGGGGCAATTTTTGCAATCAATTCAGCGTCACCAAAGGTGCGCAAAATGACCACCGCACCCTTTGGGGCGGAACCAAGCGCCGGTTCGGGTGAAAACCCGCGCGCCGAATCGGTAAGCAAAAATAAGAATGGCAAATTGCTTGGACGCTTGGAACTTGCGAAAAGTAACTTCGCTTTTCTCTGAATATAAGCTAAATCAGCGCGCATGACACAAAACACAGAATTCCAAAACTTTGAGATAAGGCGACTTAGACTATTGGCGGAAATAGAAAAAGCCGCAAAATCGGCAAATAGAAAGCCCGAGGATATAGTTCTTGTTGCAGCATGTAAAACCCAACCCAATGAAATAATTGATGCGGCCTTGGCGGCAGGTCAAAAAATATTTGGTGAGAACCGCGTTGCCGAAGCCTATGAGCATTTTGAAGGCCGTGATTTAGCAGGGGTTGAGCTTAGAATGATTGGTTCGTTGCAATCAAAAAAAGCCGAAGATGCAGTTGCAATTTTTGATGTCATTGAAAGTCTGGACAGGCCGAGTTTGGCGCTTGCGTTGAGCAGTGCCATGCAAAAACTTGGCAAAACCCCCAAATTATTAGTGCAAGTGAACATTGGTGATGAACCACAAAAATCGGGCATAAGCGTTCCACAATTGCCAAAGTTCTTAGAAGATTTGCAAGGCGAATATGGCCTTCAAGTATCGGGCTTAATGTGTATTCCGCCAGCGAGACAGCCTGCGGGACCGTATTTTGCCTTGATGCGAAAACTGGCAGACCGCCACCATCTTCAAGAATTGTCGATGGGCATGAGCGACGATTTCAAAATCGCAATCCAGTTTGGGGCGACTCATATTCGCATTGGTTCGGCACTTTTTGGAGAGCGCACAAACTAGCCTATAATCCTTAAGGCGCTTCCCGGAGTTGCGATTTTCAATAGTCTGCGCAAATCGGATATATTGAGCGCAACGCAACCTTCGGTTGGTGGACAATCAGGTTTGGCGCAGTGCAAAAAAATCGCCGAGCCCATAAATGGAACTGGCGGCGAATCATTGTGGCCCAATTCAACAATAATGTCGTAAAGTTCATCGTCGCGCCAAAGATGCTCAGCAGAAACTGGGTAAGGGTGGGTGACAAAGCGGTTGTAATTGGAATCGGTCGGCGTGTCGCACCAACCGAAATTGGGCTCAATTGCAATGGTGTTGAAGCAGGTGATTGGTCGCCCACCGCGATCGGCGCGCCAATAGACGTTGCGAATCGGCCAAGTGCCAGCCGGACTTTTGCCATCACCTTCGCGTTTATCAGCAGCGGCAATCACGCCATTTTTGCCAAAAGCGCATGGGACGCTGTGGCCATCAATGGCCATTGTCCCTTTGCGCTCGTCGGCACCGGGCGTGGCTTCAAAAATTATCATGCAATCATTCCTTTAATTTTTGGCAATTCATAATAATATCATCAAATGTTTCAAAAACACAAAATAATTATTGCTAATTTCGACACTGACTCCTCTGGCGCACTTGTAGATTGGCTAAATGATGCAGGCGGATTTGAAGCGGTTGCTGTGGATTTGAGCGCCGATGATTTGGTGGCACAAATTAGTGAAATTAATCCTGATTTGATAATTATCGATTCGGATAGTGATAATTTTGCTTCCGTTTCAAACCTAGAATTTGGCGAAACTCCCTTAATTACAATTGGTCGCCACAAACCAAATAATGAAAATTTTGCCGCCAACCATTTTTCCAAACCAATCAGGCTCGGCCAATTAGAGACCAAAATAAGGTTTCTATTGCGAGCGCGCGAAGCGCTGCAAATGTCGCTTATCAATATCGAAGGATTTGAGCTGAACCCTGTGCGCAAATCGCTGACGAATAACAATGGCGTTGAACTAAAACTAACCGATAAAGAAGTGGCGATTTTAACCTATCTAAACGGTGCGGCTGGTAGCTCGGTAACACGGGAGGAATTATTGCGCGAAGTCTGGCGCTATAATAAAGGCGTAACCACCCACACTTTGGAAACCCATATTTATAAATTGCGACAAAAACTATCGACAATTATTGGCCAAAAGGAAGTATTATTAACCCAAGAGGGTGGCTATCAACTAGCGCAATAGGCCATGGACTCATCAAAAAGTTCGAAAAGCCGCAAAAATGGCTTCATATTGGGCGCAAATCTTACTCAAAGAGGGGATAAACCCTCTTTTCGCAATCTTCACGCCCACTATTTTGCCATTTTAACGGCTTTTTCACCCTTTTTAATGAGTTCATGACCTAAACCTCAATTTCCAAACTCACAGGCACATGGTCCGACGGTTTCTCCCAAGATCTTGTTTCGCGGTGAATAGTAAAACTCGCTAAATCCGCTGTTGGGGCGATTTTTTCGCTAAGCCAAATGTGATCCAGCCGCCTGCCACGATTATTTGCCGTCCAATCGGCACTACGGTATGACCACCATGAAAACAGCTTTTCGTCCATAGTGTGTGCGGCGCGCGCAATATCAATTAAATTACCGCCCTTGCGCAAAACCTCCAAAAGTTCAGTTTCAATCGGAGTATGGCTTACGACATCCAAAAGCGCTCTGTGAGACCAAACATCATGCTCATGGGGTGCTATATTAAGATCCCCAACCACAATATGGTTTTTGTGCTTGTTGGCGGAATAAAAACTTTCCATTTTGCCTAGAAAATCCAATTTATGCGCGAATTTTTCGTTTTCTTCCGCATTAGGAATATCGCCGCCCGCTGGGACATAAAGATTGTGAATAATTGGACCATTATCGCCAATTTGCGCCGCCGCAACTCTCGCATGTTCATGCATACAAAATTGAGGCTCTGTAAGTTCTTGTAATGGGAATTTTGAAGCAATCGCAACGCCATGCCAGCCTTTTTGCCCGCGAATCACCAAATGCGGCAAGCCCATTTGTATAAAAGCATTAGACGGAAACTCTTCATTTCGGCATTTAATTTCTTGAAGGCATAATATATCTGGCTGCGCCAATTTTACGAATTCGGCAACTGAACCCGCGCGAAGCCGAACCGAATTGATATTCCAAGTGGCGATTTTGATTTTTTTCATGATTTTGGGGAAATCATGTTTTGCCAGCAAATGTCAACAACATTGAAAAACCCAAAAGAAAAGGGCGCCTAAGTCCTCACCTAGACGCCCTGACGTTCGAAACGTCTTTACCGGGAGGGGAAACCGGTCAGAACAACCAGACAAGAACAAGTTCTTAACTGCACTATCGCTCTGATGCTGCAATAGTGTCACAGTTCAAAATAAAACACAAGTTAAAAAAAATTAAATATTGTGTGTGGGTTTTTTGCAACAGTAACTAAAGTGCTTTACTCAAAAAGGCGAGTGGTTTTGCGCGCCAAAAACGCGACCAGAAAGAAAACTAGACTACCAACGATTCAAGTTACACCAAATATCTACATTTGATCCATCGCTTGACAAAAGCCTAGGGCGCAAATCAAACTTGATGAAAGGTTTCGGGGAAATCTCGATGAGCCCCAAAAAGTTGCAGACTTTTTGGATGGGGCGAAGAGCAAAAAGATTTTCGCCATAAACCATTCCTAAGCCACTCAACTTCTCTTTCTCATAACAAATTCTTATGGCCAAGACTAAGCGTTACCAATTCCACTCGAATCTCTGATGTCCTAATTTTTCTTGTTAATATTACGCGAACCAGTATCAGGGACAACAAACAGGCTTCTCGCATAGGCGCTTTGTGAGGTGCGCCGTTCAACCAAGCGCACTCTTGTGACGCGGTTTTGCCGATCTTTAATCGACCATTCTTCCAATTCCATGTTCGCTGAAAAAACCACACGCAATTCGCCCTGCGCTTCGGCGCGTCTATCGCGCATCGCGATAATTGTTTTGCCGTTTACACGTTCGGCGCCAATAATATTGACTTCATTAGCTAAGTTTAGGGAGGGTTTTAGTAAAAAATACAATGGCGTGGAACGAAGGGCATAACGCTCGGTAGTTCTAAGCCTTACATCGCGGACAATTACATTGGTTCCATCGGCCACAACCAATAAGGGCGCGCTTCCCTCATATTCAAAACGCATTTTGCCAGGGCGGCTTAGCCAAAAACTGCCGCCGCTTGTCGTATTATTAGGGTTAGTTTGCACGAAACGACCCTGAACATTGCGTAGCGCATTGATTGATGTGTTGGCGCGCAAAACTGTTTCTTGCAAGCTCGCGCCTGTAATGGCTTGGGCATTTGCACCTGTAACAATCGCTACTGTAACGCTGGTCAAAATCGCCGAACACAACGCCAGGCTCACAATTTTATTTCTCATAATTTACTCAAATCTAATGTTGCGGCAGCAAAATTTGCCTTTTGCCAACATGATCCGCCGGGGAAATCATTCCTTCGCGTTCCATTCTATCAACAAGGTCAGCTGCACGATTATAGCCTAGTTTCAATTGCCGCTGCAAATATGAAGTGGAAACCTTTCTATCGCGCGCCACAATTTCAACCGCCCTATCAAATAATTCATCACCCGAATTAACGCTGAATGACGAACCATTGTCATCATCATCGCAAACAGCCGTAATGTCTTCATAATAGTCAGGCACACCTTGCTCCTTCAATGAGGCAACAATTTGACGAACTTCTTCATCGGCAACAAATGGCCCATGGTGGCGGCTAATGCGCCCACCGCCAGCCATAAACAGTAAATCGCCTTGGCCAAGTAATTGTTCGGCCCCCGATTCGCCCAATATAGTGCGGCTATCAATTTTTGACGTCACCATATAGGAAATGCGGGTTGGGAAATTGGCTTTAATTGTGCCGGTAATAACGTCAACCGACGGCCTTTGGGTCGCCATAATTAAGTGAATGCCCGCTGCACGTGCCATTTGCGCCAGCCTTTGCACCGCGCCCTCAATTTCTTTGCCGGCCACCAGCATTAAATCCGCCATTTCGTCAATAACCACGACAATGAATGGCATGGATTTAAGTTCGATATTGCGAGTTTCTACTATTGGCTGGCCAGTGTCTTTATCCCATCCAACGCGCTCGGTAATTGGGAAAGTCTCGCCTTTGCGCGCGGCTTCTTTCGCGCGCTCATTAAAGCCCGCGATATTTCTAACGCCGATTTTAGACATTAGGCGATAACGGTTTTCCATTTCACGCACTGTCCATTTTAGCGCGCTTACTGCTTGTTTTGGGTCAGTCACCACAGGTGCTAATAAATGTGGAATACCGTCATAAACCGAAAGCTCCAACATTTTTGGGTCAATCATAATAAAGCGGCATTGGTCTGGGGTTAAACGATAAAGCAAAGACAATATCATGGCATTGATACCAACAGACTTGCCCGAACCCGTGGTTCCCGCAATCAACAAATGTGGCATTTTCGCAAGATCTGCAATTGTTGGCTCACCACCAATGGTTTCACCCAATGCTAGCGGCAAACTAATATCGCGCGAGTCATATTCGGCGGAGGACAATAATGTGCGTAAAAATACCGATTCGCGCCGCGCATTTGGCAATTCAATCCCAATTGCATTGCGCCCTTTAACCACAGCAACGCGGCACGATATTGCTGCCATTGATCTCGCAATATCATCGGCAAGATTTATCACCCTTGCGCCTTTTATTCCGGCTTCTGGTTCAAGCTCATAAAGCGTAACTACTGGCCCAGGGCGAACATTAATAATTTCGCCCTGCACTTTATATTGCGTTAAAACCGACATAAGCAAATGCGCGTTTTGCTTTAGGGCGGCTTCGTCATGCGTGAAATTGCGCTGCTTTGGCTTGGCCAAAAACTCAAGCCGTGGAAGTTGGAAAAAATCGCCAGAAATAAGGGGTAGGCTTGGTTGCGCTTCCTTTAATGCCCGCGCCGATTCTTTGCTTTTCTTGGGGATATCAACAGCAATGCTGTTGCTGGGCGCGCGCGGCGCAAATCTTTGGTTGATTTGGTCAGTATCAGCGCTTCTTGCTTTCGTATTTTTGCGCGGCGCGGCATTTTTGTTGAAAATTTCATCAAAACCAACCCGCAGGCTAGCCCAATAATATTGTGCCGAATCTAAAGTCGCATACAAATCTTTGAGCTTCAAACTAAAAGCGAAATAGCTGCACACAAGTAAGCCCGCCGCAGCAAAAATGCCAAAAAGCGCTTTGGCCCATGCTGCGTGTTGAAACGCGAATGTAAAGACTGCCAATAATGCATCGCCCAATAAACCGCCAAAACCAATTTCCATTGGCCATTTTGCCGAAGGCGGCAGAGCAGATAGCGCGACGCAAAGCAATAAAAGCGCGCCAACGCCAAGCCAAAACCGCAATTTGCCGCGTTCTATCCGATTTGGCCCCTTCATAAGCGCAAAAACACTTACGCCACCAACAAAAACCGCGATTGGAATTGATGCCAGTCCAAATATTTGTTGGGTAATATCGGCAAAAGCCGCACCGCCCTGCCCAAGCCAATTGGAAATTTCATTGCCGCTGGCTGTATTGAAGCTGGGGTCATTCGGGCTATAAGAAACATTAGCGCCGCTCGCCGCCAAAGAAAGCAAAGCGAGCGAGCCAAGGCCAACATCGCGGCCAAGTTTTTGCGCCCAACTAAGCCGCGCCCCACCTTCATAATTTTCACGATAATTACGCGGCTTTTTACTCATTTTCACTGCCTCAAAAACGACCATTTTCATATGTTAATTAACCATAAGCACTCTATTTCAAGCGTGGTTAGTAAGCAGTTAAGACAAGGACATAATTTGTCGCACTTTATGGGCTGAAAATTAGGTAACATTCACATAAAAATCCGCTAATATGTTTGCATGGAAAATGAAGAAATTTTTGATGTAATTATCGCTGGCGGTGGGCTTGTTGGTTTATCATTGGCCTTGGCGCTTGAAAGTGGTGGCCTAACAGTCGCGGTGGTGGATAGATTGGCGCCATCGCAAATGTTGGAACCCGCCTATGACGGACGATCCTGCGCGATTGCATATTCGGCAATGCGCATGCTCGA
>ERZ1292633.2402-Hain-H41-02um-R1-2402-length-19193-cov-6_pt1 | contig 19193 bp, 11 predicted proteins | sample MGYA00564406_ERZ1292633 | MGnify/ENA primary metagenome ERZ1292633 (study PRJEB36523, sample SAMEA6512639) | groundwater metagenome | collected 2019-01-08 | study: AquaDiva: Metagenomics assemblies of 32 groundwater samples
GTCTGCGTAACAAGTGAGCCCCCCGTACGTTCCCTGGCCGTCTCCTTCCGAGGTGACTTGTCTCCTACTTTTTCGACGCGTGCGCGTCTCATGGCTATTTTCTTTCATTTGTGGTCGTGAGGTGTCTCGTGTTTAAGAACGAAGGTGCTGCGTCGATATATGCGTTCCACGTGTCTCGTTTTGCGCGCATGATGTTGTGTTGCTGTCGCGGCATTGTCCTATACCCACCATGCTTTGCGGATAAAGGCTGTTCTTCGCATTCTCTCTTTGGGGATGGGACTGTCTGACTTCGCGTCGAAGTTGACTGACGAACGCGGGAAGTACCCCGGGCCCGGCCAGTACCCCTTGAAATCATGTTTCGACGTCCCATCCGCTCGCGCCCCTACGATTCATGGGCGCACGGACGGCTTCAAGAGCACCCGGGGGACCACCAACAGAGAGGCGGACGTCGTCGTCGGCCCCGGAAAGTACGACATTCCTGGCTTGATCGGGAGCGGCGGGCCGAAAATCACCTTTAGCGCCCCTCATCCGCCCGCGCAGCGTCCGTCGGAGGCCGCCGCCCTAGGTCCGAAGTATTCTCCGAAGCAGTTTGACATGGCAACCAATCCGGCGTCCCCTCGATTTTCATTTGGACAGCGGCATCACCACGAAAGCAGACCGGCGAATGTTCCCGGTCCCGCTGCGTACACGCTGAAGAGCACATTGAACACCAACGGGCCCCTCGTGGCGTTCCGCACGCGGCCCACCGACGGCGCCCTGCCGCAGGCAGCAGACGTTCCTGGCCCTGGCCAGTACGCGGTCGACCGGTTTGGCGACAAGCTCCCCGCCCCTCGGACCATCCAACCCCACCGGTCCCTGCCGTTCAGGGAGGACGCCGCGGAGAAGCGAGCCGCCGCCATCCCCGGCCCGGGCGCGTACGACGTGACGCACGGGGATGTCATGGACCGTGTGCGCCCGCGGGTAGGGGCGAAGGCCCACGCCATCGGCACGCTCGGCGCCCGGAGTCACATGCCCGACCCTACGCCTTGCGGCCTCCCGGGCCCCGCTGCCTATGGGCTGCCGGATAGCTGGTCCGACTCGGCACAGTCGAAAGGGGTCTCGATCCTTCAACGGTTTCCCGAATACCACGACATGGACGAAATTTACCCCAAACCGGGTCCGGGTGACTATTCCATTCCGAGTTCCTTCGACACCACGAAGGGCATCTCGTTCGGCTTTAAGCCCCTGGAAGGGGCAAAGCGAAAGTACGTGGTGCCGGGTCCCGGGGCGTACGACCCGCCTCAACTGTCCATGGCGGCCCTCGTGCAGCTTAGCCCCCGCGGGCCGAAGTTTAACGCCGACAAGGGGTTCGCGGACGGCGTGAAGAAATCCGAATCGAAAAAGGAACCAGAGGTGGAACCGTTGGAATTGAATCCAAAGCTTGTCGTCCCTCGTCCGCCGGGACCAAAGATGTGCCAACCGACCAAGCACGCTGTCCGGCACGTGGAACCGCCCCCGGGCCCGGGCGCGTACGACGTACTGAAATACCCCGCGACGTCCAGGGGCACAACGTTCTTCCGAGGCGCGTGACCCGGCGGGGGCGGTTGCGGATCGGGCATGTATCATGGTCACACCACACACTCACAACACTTCCCTCCGTGTTGAGAAAAATGTCCGCGTTGACATGTGAAACGCCCAGAGTCGGGTGCCCCCCTACTTGTTGTTCTTTGTGACAATTATTTCAGGGAAGGAAGTTGCAAACGGGGGTTATCGGAGGGGGTCCTTTTCACGCGATTTTTGCAATGAACCGTTCTCCCTCCGGCCGTCTCCTGGGCTCCGCCGGCACCGGGCGGTGGTGCCATGAGGCACGCGTCCTGCTCTGCGGTGCAGTGGTGCTGCTCGCGACGATCCACCCCGATGCCGTGAGCCGTCCCGTCGGCGCCGTGTTCGTCGATGACAGCCTCTCCCTCGAGCACTTCTCGGCCCTGCAGCAAGCCGGTCCCCCGGAATTGCAGCCCAATGTGGTGCTCCTCAGTTCTGGCTACACGGTGTCGCAAAAGGAGCTCTTCGCCTACGACGCGGCGAGACTGTGGGCCACGGTTTTGCACGTCGCGGAACAGAAGAAGGACGTTTCGGTACTGGCGACGGAAGTGGAGCGATCCACAAGAGGCCGCGGCACTCCTCCTCCTCCTCCTTCAGCAGGGAGCGAGCCGCAGCCGGCCGTGGGCACCCCGCTGGACCCAACCATCGCCCGGGCGTTCTCCACGTACGAGTACCCGGAGCCGATGACGCATCCGTTGGTCCGGTTCGCTCCGTTTTGCAATGTGTATCGAGTCTTTGTCTCGTCCGTGGACGAGGGCGCTTCAGACGGCGGCGCGGCCGATGGCGGGGACGCTGGGACGCTCCCCGGCGGATCTGCCAGTGGGCGAAAAAATGTGAATGCACTTCACTGCTCGTTGAATGCATTCGCCGCTGAGTTCGAAGACAGCCTCTCGTGCGATCCTGACCTGGTGGAAGTGTACGCGAACACCGCCCCCGCGAATCGAGCGGGCAACATGCAAAACACCCTCGTCATCGTGCTCGTGAACACGCGACCACAAGGGTCGGGCCTGCCGGTGTACGCTGCGGGGGCGCATGCCGGAAAGAGACTTGTTTTTATTTCTTCCGGGTACTTTGGTGTTTATCGAGTCACGGGTTTTGCGCCGACAGTGGACTTCGCTTTAGGCGCCGTTGGGACCGAGGCGGCGCGGGGTTGGGGTGACGGCACAGCCGAGCGGCGCGCGTTGGCGGCCGTGTTGCACGCCACCGGCCACGGGTGGTTCGGCTTGGCGGACGAGCACAGCGACGAAGGCTCGGATGCGAACACGCTACTGCGGCAGACCGATGAGTCCAATCTCGGCGCTGCGACGACCCTGCAGCTTCCCGATGGCGGTGCGGGTGAGGCCGTCCCCAACTGCTTCGACGCAGACTCGCCCACGGCAACGGGTCTGCCATGGGCCAGCCTTCTCTTCGCGCAGCGCAGCGCGCCGAGAGAGCTGCTTTCGGTCATGCGAGACGAGAGCTATCTCCGGCTGGACGACAGCCCAAAGGGCCCGTGCGGCGGTAGCGCCGGATTACTGCGCCCCACCGGGAACTGCATCATGCGTGAGAGCTCGTCGCTTCGGGTGACTGGGCTACCACCTCCCACCCTCTTAGGCGGGACGCCAGCAGTTCTGCTGCCCTTCGCGGCGACGACGGCATTGCCGGCGGCTCGAGAGGGGCGGCGCAGCCTGTGCCTGGTCTGCATGGCACGGGCCACGCTGCGGTTTCTATCGGACCTCGTGGACCGTCGCTCGGTGAAGGCGCCCACGCCGAACACCGTCGAGGACGTGGCGCCCACGTTGTGGCCCCGCTGCCCGCTGCCGAAGGACATCATCGTCGTCTCGATCATGGAGGACGTGCACCTGTTCGTGAACCGTTTCTTGACCGCCGATCGCGGTTTCGCGGTGCACTGGGGCGTGCTGCCCGCCGGCCTGCCCGACTCCACTGGTGGCTTGACGGTCGCTGAAAACGTCACAACGCTGTCGATCCCAGCCGTTCGTCTGCTGGAACTGTCCAAGCGAAGTGCCGTTACGGTCGTGGTGTCGATTCGTGATTTGCGAACGTCCAAGATGATGGACCCGGCCGTCTTCAAGGGGCTCGCGCCGTCGGACGTCGCCTTGCTAGCCGATCGACCGATTGAAACCTCCACCGGAGCGACACCGTCGTCCCCAACAGATGCGCCCCCACTGCCGCCGCTGTTCCATCGATTGAAGTTGCCGAGCGCAAAGTTACTTTACGCCGCCGCCGTACCGCGAACGCTATTCCAGGTTCAAATCGTGGATGACCCGGCGACCTTTCCCGGATGGACGAGGCGCGTGTGTCGCAATCCCGAGTTATTCGCTCCCACAGCGCTTGGACAGGCGTCGGCCGCGTACCGTTCTTTCTGCGCGGCGGAGGAGGAGTGCACGGTGAACGTGACCTCGTATCGGCTTCAGGGTGAGAAAGCGGTGTTGCCTCTGGACGCTGGCGCCACCTCGGCGCTTGTGATTCTGTTCGTCTACTTCGGCGTGGGTACCCTTGTGTGCATCCGTGACGCGTGCGCCGGTCGGGCGTCCATGCACCAAAACCAGCGCTACATACATTTGACGTTCACCGTCCCGCCGTTGACCGTGATCGTTGTCTGGGGCATTGTCTTTGTCGGCGGCGTTCTCACCTTCCTAGCCTTCGGCGCAGTCTTCGCCATGCTGCGACTGTACGTCGTCATGCGCGTGATGACCCCCACCGCGGTGCTCATCATTTGCGCGGTCGCGGCGCTGTGGTTCACACTCGCGGCGGTGTCTCTCAGAAGCGTCGCGTTGCGTCACGACACGGGCCTCGTTGCCACGGCAGGGTTGCTGTTCACGGTCGGCGTCGTGGTGACCATGTTGCTGTCGTACAGCGACTTGCTCATCTATGTGCTGGAGCAGTCGTCGTACACGCTGTCCTCCGTGCAAGCCGACCAAACCCGAGATCGCTGGCGACAGCAGGTGAAAACCAGCCCTGGCGCCGTGTGCACGCTGCAGCGCGAAGTGCGGTGCACCGGCTGGCTATATGGGTGTGCCACGGCGGGGGCCGAAGGGACGATCGACTGCCCCGCCAACTGCAACATGACGTCGCCGCCGGTGCTCGACGCTCAAGGCGGCGTCGTCCCGATCGAGCGCCTTCCGGCCTGCTACCTGATGTTGCGCCCGACCTTCCGGCAGCACTTGCAGCTTGTTCAGTGGTCGCTCGGCATCTGCACGGCCGTCGCCTTCGCCTACACCTTGCCGGTGCTGCTGACATCCATGGTGTACTCGCGTCTGCGAGTGAGGGCGTCGGTGATGCGCGGCGAGAGGGTGAGCGACGAAGCGTTAGAGGCCAAGCGGCGCGCTCAGGAGCTGTGCGATGAAAGCTTAATCGAGCTGAAACGGGAAGAAGCGCATAGGCGCGCGGTCGACGAGGAATACGAGGCTCGATTAGCATGGCTGCACCGCGACGCGCAGAGTCGCACAAAGGAAACCAGCAGCGCTCATCAGGACACCGATGGCGCCGCGATGCCGTTCCTCGATCGGGCAACCGAGTCGCCGCCTCGCCGCAGTTCGTCACCAGCGCACGCTGTTGTTCCCGTAGACTCCCCGATGGTGCCAGATCGCTCGCCGAACCGTCCAAGGGAAGGCAGGTTGGAAAGCGGAGGCCTCCGCCACCGCATCGGCAAATCGACCGCCTCCGTTTTAATGCGCCGAGTGCTATTGTCGCTGCCGGTGCACGATACCAGTCGGTCGACACCCTCTTCTGATGACACTGACGACGAACATCAGGCGCAACGCTTGACTGCCGGGGCAACCGCGCTCCTCACACCTCCGTCTGTGCAGCCGCCAAGACTTCCAAAACATGCCGCGACACGCTCCCACCATGCGTCGAATCCCACACAGCTGCCGTTCTTTGCCACACCGTTTTGGCGGTCCGCGCCTGCCTCCGGGAGCAATCTGCTCGCGAGGGGGGCGAAGGAGCCCGCCGAGCTATTCCCCGAAGCGGCAGGGGCTTCGTGGGACAGTCGTTCACCAGAGGCAGCCATCGTCGGCGTCTCCCCACTTGACCTCCAGCGCAGCTATTCTCGGTTCTAGTCTTCCTTCCTTCCGTCCCGTCCTCCGGGATGGAACTTGAAAAAATCGTCGTTTCTATCACACCCATTTCCCACTCATCGCTATGCCTTGCGTATGTGGTTGACGCAAGTCGCTACCACCAAGTTGCTACGCAAGTCGCTACCACGCACCACCAAGTTGCTACGGTCGAAGTTTGACCCTTAACTCCCCGTGATGGCGGCGTCAGCGGCGTGGGAGGATCAGCCCGCAGTGGTTTTCGACAATGGCAGCGCGTTTCTCAAAGCGGGATTTGGTGGCGATGAACAGCCCCGCGCCGTCTTTCCTTCCGTCGTTGGCCGCAGCCGTGCGGACCCCACCGACATTTGCATCGCCGACGACGCCCTCTCGCGGCGGGGAGTCACCCTACGCTACCCCGTCGAGCACGGCGTCGTGGCGCACTGGGACGATATGGAGCGCATTTGGCGCCGCGGCTTCGCCGATATCCAGGCGAATCCTCACGACCACGCGATGTTGCTGACCGAGCCCCCAATGAATCCCAAAGGAAATCGAGAGAAGAGTGCCGAAGTCATGTTCGAGTCCATCGGTGTTCCCGCGATGCACTTGTCCATTCAGGCGGTCCTTGCCCTGTACTCCGGTGGCCGGACGGAGGGACTCGTCCTCGATAGCGGCGACGGCGTCACTCACACCGTCCCCGTCTACGACGGTCACGCCACGATCTCGGCAATTCGCCGCATGGACGTGGCCGGTCGCGACATCACGGAGTGGGTCATGCAGCTCTTGTCCGACGAATGCGACCGGCCGTTTACGACCTCGGCGGACCGCGAGTTGGCCAGGCAGTTCAAAGAGAAACATTGCTACGTCGCGGAGGACTTCGCCGCGGAGCAGGCCGCCATTGAGACTGGCAAGAAGGCGAAAACGACCTTCACGTTGCCGGACGGGCAGGTGTTGCAGTGTGGAATTAGTTGCCCTGGCGGCCCGGAACTGCTGTTCGACCCGCCCGTCGCTGAAAAGTCGGACCTCCCTGTGCATAAGGTGGCGTTCAGTTCCATTCAAGAATGTGGCATCGATGTGCGCCGCCCGCTGCTTCACAACATCGTTCTATCGGGCGGGACGACCATGTTCCCCGGCTTTGCCGAGCGTCTGAGGAGGGAAATGGTGGAATTGGCCCCGCCTCGCGCGAAGGATGACGTCCGTGTGGTTGCTCTCGCGGAGCGAAAATACAGCGTCTGGATGGGCGCGGCGATCCTCGCGTCCCTGCAGACCTTCTCGACCGAGTGGTTCACGAAGCAGGAGTGGCAAGAGGGTGGGCCGAACGCGCTTCATAGACGGTGCGAGGGTCTGTCGTTCGTGGACAAGTAGGAGGAGGAGGCGCCGGCGCGTGAGAGGCTCAGACTTGAGAACCCACCGAAAGACGTGAGTGAACAAACGGTTTCCACGAAACGGCTACAAACGCATTCCCTCCCGCACAACAGCATTGGGTGCGATGAACGTTTCTTCTTTGTATGAGGGAAAACACTTTTCAGTCGCTCCGTTTCCCCTCCTCCTCTCCCCCCTTCTCTCTTTGCGGCACAATGGACAGCATTGTGGCGCAGCTCACGGTGGAATTGACGAAGAAGAACGAGCGCATCGAGGCGTTGCAGCGGCAGTTGGCGGCCGCCGTGGCGCTTGGCTCCCCCTCCGGCGCGACGGCCCCGTCGCAGATAGGACACAGCTCTCGGGATGGTGCCACGTTCGAGCACCGTGACGATCAACGCATGCTTCAACGACAGCTGCGGGACACGGCGCAGCAACTGGAAGACAGTCAACGCCGTTGCATCGACGCGACCCGACGATTCCAACGCGTCATATCCGCCATGCTCGACGCCACTCTCCGGGACGAAGAGCGCGGGCGCCGTCTGCTGGAAGAGTCGCGCGCCGACGAGGCAGCGCTGCTGTTTCCGCGCGGCAGCGGCGGTGTCGTGGGTGGAGCCGGACAGCCATCGTGGGTGATCGCGACGTCAGTGCCTTCAGAATCGTTCGACGGCGGCGTCCTGCGGCCCTCGAAGCACGTCGATGTGGCTTCTTCTCCCGGGCTGCCGCCTCCGTCCCCTTTCAGACAACCTGCCAGCGCATCTCATTCCGCCAGCACCAAGGTGTCGGCATCTCCCCCTGCCATACCGAGTAACCCAAATCAACTTGGAACACCCGTGTCTGACACAACCCATCCCCACTGGTACCTTGTGCAGTGCGTCAAGGTAGGCCTTGTCGCGCTCTTCGCCCCACTCAGCGGCGACGAAGCCGACGTCGTGGCCACGCCGTCACCGGCCGCGGCAGCTCCCAAACCTGGCACGGCGTCGAGCGCGGTAGGTGCGGTCGTCTCCGGTTTTGGCAACGTCATGGTCGCGGCGACCGGCATGATGACCTCCGCCGTCACCGCCATGATGCCGCTCGCCCAAGCCCAGGTGGTGGCGCCGATTCAAGAACGGCTCGGCGCGATGACGAATGGCTACGTGGGCGGCGCCGCGGTCGCCAACGCCGCCGTCGGGAGCGACCACGGCAGTGTTTATTTCCACCTCGAACACGACACACCGACGATGATGTACGACTCTCCGAGCACCACCTTACCACCAATCGACGCCCTCAACTTGAACCGGGACTTAACGTCGCGGTTTCGTTCATCGGATGCACCGATGGCGTCATCCGGCGGATCCTCATCGAACGGAGTTGGCAGCGCCGCCTCGCTGGAAAATGCGTCGCTGGCCGACGGCAACGCCGGGAGCGCCAGCAATCTCTCCTCCGCCACCTCTCAAATTGTGTACCGCGCCGACCAGTTGCGGTTTAGTGTCATTGTGCCCTCATGCTGTCAGCGCATTCGGTTTCGTCTCGGTATTTCCGACAACTTCCTCAAGTACTGCCTTCTCGAAGCGCCCTGGCGCGAGGCGACGTCTCCGGGCAAGTCAGAGTCGCAATTCTTCTACTTCGCCAATTACGTCATCAAGGAGACGAAAGCTCACGAGTTTAAGTTTCTCGTGGAACAGTATTTGCCGCAGTTCGAACGCTACGCCGCGAACAATCCTCACTCATTGTTGCCGCAGTTCGCCTGCGCCTTCGTCGTGCGATGGCTGAAATCGGGAGAAACGAGGCGCTATGTGTTGATGAATAACGTCTTCTCCACGTCGAGCTTTATTAGTAAAATCTACGACTTGAAGGGATCGTCCGTCGGCCGAACCGCCGGGACGACGGAAGGAACGGTGCAGAGGACCGCATTCGGCGCGGTGCTCCTCAAGGACAACGACGTGCCCGAACACCTCATCGTTTGCGGGCCGCTCCGTCGAGCCATCGTGCTCGCCCAGCTGAACAGCGACACCATGTTCCTCAGCGAACTCAAGGTCGTCGACTACTCGCTTCTAGTGGGTGTGCGGTCGCGGTTGCGCATGTCGACACCGATCGTATCTCAACGAATCCACGCGACCACGTCGCCCGACACACGAGCTGCCTTGTCGGGCGGCGATGAGGCGTCGCTCATGCAGAGCGGCGCCCCGGGGGCGTGTCTGCGCTCGGAGGACGGTGGGATGCGGTCACTGCCCATCAATACCGACGAGGACAGCTCCACCACCCGCGAGGACACCTACTACCTTGGTCTCGTCGATGTATTGCAGACGTTCAACTCGAGCAAAAAGGTCGAGCACTTCGTCAAGGGCATGATCCACGATCGGAGCAAGATATCCATTATCCCGCCGGATGACTTTGCGAAGCGGCTGACTTCATTCGTCGAGAAAATTTCGATGTAGTGAGGTGACGACGATGTAGTGACGACGAGAATTTCTTCTCAGCACCCCCGATGCGTCCGCGCGGGAAGCGGTTTGATCATCTTTTCTCGCTCTGCATTAACAAACAAAAAAACATTTAAACGTCGCAGTCAACAGCGCGTAGGAGCCAATGTTCCCTCCACCACCTCTTGACGTGCACCGCTGCGTGCCTTCCCGCTTCCCTTTGTATGCTCCTGCGCGCCTCAGTTTCCACACCGACTCACTCACCCTATCCAGTTGCGTCTACCTCGCCCGCCAATCCACTTCTCCACAACGTTGGGGTTTGCTGAGCTTAAATTTTGCAGCGACACAGTCAATTTTCACCGGTCTCGAAAATGGACAGTGGCATCGATGCGTTGTCGGCAAGCGTTACTGCCGCTGCCGGAAGTGGGGGCCACGGCGGCTACTCCTACGGCTTCTTGGGTCCTGGAGGCGGCGTGGGTAACTCCTCCTCCGGCGGAGCGTCGATCAACGACCTCGACGCCATGACCTGCCTCCCAGCGTTGAGCCAGCAGTCGCAGGAGCTGTTCTCCGGGCCGCATACGCAGTTTGTATCTCCTTGTTTCTTCACGCAGCCCGACGGCACGATGGTCAATGCAATGGTCGCCTTGACGTGCACTCAACTGTTCGTCTGCGATGCAAAAGGGTTCGTTTTTCGTCTGGCGCTGCTCGAGCAAATGCTTGCGATCTATCAACGACCACTTGCCGGACAACCGAGGTCTCATCAGGGCCCTTCCGCGGGGGGGTCCTCGTCGGGCGGCGGGCAGCCGCAGCAGGAAGTGCTCCTCGTTTTCGATGGAGAGCACGATGTGCTCTTGCGCGGTGCACTGACATGCGATGGCCTGCCGCCGAAGCCGTTTATTCCCACGCTGCGAGCGCTGCATCACAGCCATCATCCAAGCAACCCGGTCGTCTGCCATCTCGACACCCCGGCGTCGCTCAAGGAAATGGCGCGGCTCCGACCACCGCCAGGATACATTGCTCCGCTGCCCCAAAAGGAGGATGCGTTCGAGAGCTGCCCATGCTGGCGCGAGGCGGACGTGCTCAACATTTCGGCAGATGAGTTCCAGCGCCGCGTCACCAACATGTTCACGGTGTACGCCCCGGAAAAGCTGCACCTAGTGGCCGACGTGTGCCGGAAGTTTGGGAAGAAAAAAGGGGGCGCCCTTCAGTTTCTGCGACAGAAATACGGCCCGGAGCCCTCCCAAGAACATGCGGCGGCGGTCGGGGCGATGCTCTCCCGAGACAAACACTTTCGCGACATCTTCCCGCCCAACGACGGCGTTGGCGATGGGACCAACGTGTCGGTGAAGCAGGTTGTCGCCGCGCAACGTCAAAAGTCCGTCTACGACAACCCTCTGCTATTCTCGGCGCTCATTCTAGCCAACCGTCCCTCCGGCGGCTTGCCGAAGGTCACGCTGACCGTGACTCCGTTGAACGAGATGCTGCCGCTGGACCACTTCACGTGCTTCGCGCGGCGGGAGCGCGACGTCGAACATGAACTGTGGTACCTCACTAACGAGGGCTATGTGCTCAGCTTCGATACCTCGCCGGACAACATGCGGCCGTACGGATTCGCGAGCGGCGATCGGGTGCTGGCGACGTATGGCGTGACAAGCGGCCGCTGGTCAACCATCGTCGGGGTGCGCGACGGCGCCTTGTGGGCTCACGACCAGGGCACGGTTGGCGCCTCGGCGTTGGTCGGATTTCACCATCGGGAAGACTTCGAGCGCTTCAACGGTTGGATGGTCGCAGAGACCTCAACGCTCAACGAGACGACGACGCTGCTCTGCATGACGCGCATGAAGTACGTGGAGACCATCCGCATCACACCTGAGGTGGTGCATTCCCGCTTTGGCTTCTACCACGGCCAAGTGGTGGCGTCGCGCTTGCCGTGCTCGCAGCCCACCAGTTCGGCGACGGTCGTCGGGGTGAGTCCCGACAACGTTCTCTTTGTGATCTTTGAGGATGCGGCCGACCGCCATTATGCCATGTCGCACGACGACGACGACGACGGACCAGACGGATCGCGTGTTCGGTGAGGAGGAGGGGGCACCGGACACTGTGGATCGACGTCCCCGAATGCGGTCGCATCGCCGGTTGAAGGGGTGCGCGGCCATACCGACCTCGTGCAACGACACGGATGGGTCGCCACCGGCGCCGTGAAGAAAGTCTTTCAATGGCGACAGTGACTGTTGATTAGAAGTGAGGGGGGAAGTGTGAGGGGGATTTTTTGTGGAGTTCATTTTGTTTTTTCCACCGTCATCCGTTTTTGGCCGATGATGGGAGGCGATGCGAGAACGTTTACTCGCGTTTGAGTGGACGGTTTGTTTAACATACGTGTTGTTACCCAACCCCCTCATTTTTACCAATCACCTCAGTCCATCCTTTATGGCTCGTCGCTTTCAACGCGTCGAATGCGAGCTGCTGGAAGCTATGTGCCTCCCCAGCTCAGCTAGGGGCGGCCGTCCCGATGTCTTGGTGCGCCTACAGCTCACACCGGCCGCAGCGACTACGGCGGCAAGCGACAGCGGCACGAGCAGCACGGCCGTGTTCCGAAGCAAGATCAGCCCGGCGACGCACAGTCCCGTCCTCGCGGAGCGTTTTGCTACCGATTTGGATTACCTGGGACCGATGTGCGCGAGCATTCACATTTACGACCGAGAAGAGGCTCCTGCGTTTCTGATAGCGACGACAGACTTGGAGATTGGTGGGCCCAACCGTCGAGTTGGGTCCAAGTGGCTGCTGCTCACGCCTGGGCCCACTGCGAAGACGGCTGCGTCGATGACGAGCCAGGACGCGTCGGAAAACGCGGGCAAGCCGCGCCTGAGGGTGCTGTGGCACTCGGAGGAGATCATCCGGGATGCGGTCGGCATCGGAGGTACGGTGTCATCCTCGTCCGGCACCAGCGGCCAGGAAGACTCGGTGACGTCGGCGATGAGCCTTTCGGATGCGTTGCGTGTCACGGGGGAACGCATGTCCGAGGAGGAGAAGCTGCGCATCACGAAAGAGGTGCTACGGACGCAACCTCCGGACACCACGCTGACCACGACTGGTGCCACGAGGGCCGCGGGACAGACCACGCCGCTCGCAGGTCACAGCGATAGCGGTGACGTCGGGTACGCTGCGCTGCGTCCTGCCGCCATATCGGATGTGCTCAACCGGCTTTCCACCCTCGAGGAGGCCATGTCGACGCTGACCATCACCATGGGCTCGACGCTCACGCGGCTAGAGTCGCGCATCGTTGACATCGAGTCCCACGTGATGCAACAGCGGTCGTCGTACCCCGGCGGGGGGGGAGTGAGTGGCGCCGGCGGAAGCCACATGGGCGGCGGCGGCGTGGCCAATGGAGTGCGGACCGCTGCGGCGCGTACCGTGCTCGTGCCTCCATCCACTGGCCTTTCGGCGACGGCCATGGCCGGAGACGCCGCGAAAAGGCCTTCTTCCGAGCCATCCGCTGGTGGTGCATCCTTTCCACTTGCGAAGCGCCCCACTGGCACGTCCGCGCTTGATTACATCGTGGCGAAGCCGACATCACTTTCAGCGGTCGACGAACAAGTCCTCGCGGGATGCGGTTGGGGCATCAAGTTGAACCTTCCGACCGTGCCCCATGGACGCTCGTCGGCGAAGGCGCCCGTGGCTGGCGACGTGTTTGCCGCCGCCTCCTCATCATTGGATGACCTGGGCGCGCTCTCTCCGATGGCCAAGCACACCGCCGCGGCAACCGCGTTGAGTGGTGAGGCTCGCCGCGCCGTCGATGCCCCACTGAATATGCCACTTGACTTCCGGAAGTAATGGTTGCAACGGCCACATGATGATTCTGGCGGGATGCCGATCCCCCTCTCTCTCTCTCTTTTGTAGCATTTTTGTTGTTTCCTCCGACCCCCGTCCCGTTTCTCGGCCTCGCCCAACCCTTTGTCACCCTCCTCCTGCATCACCGACAGATCGGTGGCGCCAGCGTACCAGTCTAGACCTTAGATCCGTTTGAAAACCATCGCCCGTCCTGTCACACACATTTGCTCTTCGCCGAGTTGTCTGCAAAGACTGGAAGGGAGTCGAACAAAATGGGAATGCCTCGTGGGTGGTCGGCGTTCACCACCAAACCGCAGCAACCCCTCACTCCTTAGGTCAAATGGTCCGCCCCTTCGTGAAGCACTACAGCGTCGTCGGCCGCGAGACGCCGAGCGAGAAGAACCCGAGCCCGACGGTGTACAAGTACGAGGTGTTCGCGCCCAACTTCGTCGTCGCCAAGTCCCGCTTCTGGCGCATCATGAACGACAAGAACAAGGTGAAGTCGACGCACGGTGACGTGCTGCAGTGCCGCGTGGTGCGCGACAAGAAGCTGGCGGCGCGCAACTACGCCGTCAACGTCGTGTACTACTCGCAGCGATGCGGCTACACGAACATGACGAAGGAGTTCCGCGACGTCAGCAAGGCGGGCGCGGTCGCGCAGACGCTGAACGACCTCGCCTCGCGCCACCGCGCGCGCTTCGCGAACGTGGAGGTGTTGTCCGTCAAGAGCATCCCCGACAGCGAGTGCCGCCGCCTGTACACGACGCAGTTCCACGACACCAAGCTGTCGTTCCCGCTGCTGACGCGCAAGAGCTCGAAGACCGCGCGCAAGGACCGCGCCATCTTCGTCAAGAAGAACTCCAAGCGGGTCATCGTCGCTTGACCTACGCGGCAGTCCCTCACCAACCTTCTCTCCCACCTTTCCATTATCGCCATAATACAATCCAATTGTTCTTCAAGTGCTAATGAAAGGGGTCGCGCAGTCCCTTATCTTTCCAGATATCCCCTCCTCGCACCGATTCTCAACGGAGCAGAAGAGAGGGAGAGGCCGGGAAGGAAAGAGGACAGGAAGACTGAGAACGACGTCCCCCCTTACGGAGGCGTGAATTCTCCGCCACACACAAACCTTTTCTCCCTCTTGTTTCCCTGGGTCAACATCCGCACCGCCCTGCTTTGTGTTTCCCTCTACAACAGGAATGCGTTACTTGAGCTGAAATGTCGGACTCCACACCCCACGGGCCCCGCAACGCCCAGGGCACATGGGACCGTTCGTATCCCATCGCCGGTATGCCTGACTCGATGGCGGCGTTCCGTGATGGATTCGTCGAGACCGTGCGACAGGCAACGTTGCGGAGCACTTTGCGATGTGAACTCGGCGAATCGGTCACGTGCCGGCTACGCTATGTCGGCGGCGAGCAGCTTTGCGTCGGTGTCATGCCTGTCGTGCCGCTGACAAACGATGGTGGGACGAGCTCCCTGTGGCGCACTGGGCCGCCCGGCTGGTGTGCCCCTTCCTCAACGGTCGATCCCGATGGCGCCTCGTCGGCTTCGCCCCTGCCGTGGAACGGTTCGACCGCTCCCGGTGCTTCGTGTCGATGCGACGGGCATGTCTTCGTGGCGCACGACGATTGGCGGACCAATGGTGCGCCCCGGTTCGTGTTCGCGCCCGGGCAGGTCATCGTGGTCGTGCTGAACCGGCGGGTGAGCTCCATCGATCGGCCGCACGCGATGCTCCTGGGACTCGAGAGTCCGTACGTCGCCCCCGCGCCGGTCTGCTCGATCCCAGCGACGGCAGGTCCGGTCGCGCTTTGTGTGTCTCATTTCACATTGTCTGCTGGTTGCAGTTTGGAATTGCTGCACCCAGATACGCCCTTTCACGTCTTTGACGTCACGGGCAAGGCAACGATTTATTTTGGCCCACGGGCATCGGCGGCCTTGAAATCGCTAGACGCAGCGGCGCAAGCGGCAATGGGCGTGCTATGAAGGGAAGAGAGAGAGACCTGGGCGTCGTAGCGGGCTTGCGATTGGCACAGGCAGCGTGCTTCGCAACACACGTTCTACCCGAAGTTTGCGGAGTGCAAGCCATCTGGTGATGTCCCCATGATGATGCGAATGAGGCCGGATCACACTAAAGCGACGGAGAGCGTCCCGCTTGCGATTGAATATGCAAGGAGTCGGGGCTGGAAAAGGTGAAAGGTGCGCACGAACAAGAAGAGAGAGAGAGTGAGAGATAGATAGATAGGAGTGATTGAATTGCCCCCCAATGGAGGGAGCGACGATACTTCTGGCGGCCGTCGAGGGGGAACCGATAGACGACGCTCGCGCCAGGCTCCCCCACGTAACTCCCGCCCATACGATGGTGCCTCCGGCAGCCCAAGCGGCGGAACACGACGAGGCGGAGGGACGCAACCGTGACTTTTCCACGTTTATCCTCGCGGAAGACAACGAAGGGGGGACCATGGTGGCTCCGTCGCGACTGGGCACGGTCCCCCATCACGGCTGCGCTGTGAGCGCACCGCGGGTGGCGGCGGAGAGTGTTCGTCGGACGTTGATACCGATTGCCGATCACAGCGTGTATTTCCGCAGCGCAGGGCCCTCCGTGCCGCTCAGCTGCGCCCTCCCAAAAGGAGCGATGGACGTCGTCCCGGTCAAGTCGGAGGAGGGCCGATCACGACTCACCATTGCATCGGTCACTAGGAGCGGGCCAGTCGCGTGGCAGGCCCAGCTCAGCTCCTCTCGCGTCACCCCTTGCCGTGTGCGCTCGGTGCTCGGGGGAAAGCGGGGCGCCATCGTCGTGAGGCTGCTCTCCGACGTCCATATGGGTCTTTGCGACGACCACACAGCGAAGCCGACGACTCTCGACGATGTCGGGCTGCTGCCCAGTTGGGAAGCGGCGGCAACGCCAACTGACGCCGCCGGCCTCGTTCCCGACCCCTGGTGGGCGTCGGCGGCGGACGTGGCCGAGGAGGAAGAGGAGGAGGACGACGGTGGGTTCGACGCGGCGGTTGCCATCGTTCCGCGCCTCGGCGCCGCACCCCTTGTGAGGCTCCAACGTGCCACCGTCGTCGTCCCCTCGCTGCACGCCACTCGTCGTGCCACTCCAAGCCAAGAAGCGAGGGTGGCCCTTTGCGACTGGCGGAGCCACCACGTCCCTTCGCGGCCGGCCACGCGCCATGCCGACCTGGTCGTGGTTCAACTTGAAGACGCTTCCTTGGCGCAAGCAGGTGGGGCCATCCTCGCTGTGCCTCTCGCCGACGTGTTCCTCGTCACAAGGGGCCACGACAGCAGCGGGACGTTGCGTATGCGGATGATGCGGCGCGCCTTGCTGATGCAGCAGCAGCCGCAGGACCAGGACGAAGAAGCGGCTTCCGTTGTGGACAGGCCGACGGGCGTGTCGCCCCGTCCCACCGGTGCCACCACGACCGTCACCGTGGCATCCACGACCGACCGTGCACGACCGTCACGTGCCGCCCCATCGGCCGTGGATGCCACGATGACGGTGCTCGAGTCCCGTCGGGGCGGCACGACCGGCATCGGTGGGGGCGTCGTGCTCCGTGTCAGCGACTTTGCGAACGCCGCTGCAGAGCGGCGGAAACAAGACGAGTTGAACCGCGCGAGGGACCGCTGGAGGATGACAGGGGGCGGAAGGGGGGGATGGTCATGGCGGGACGGCGACGTCGACGATGGGCGCCGCGGACGCGACGACGTTGCTGTTGTCGGGGGGCGTACGGCGCCACCGGTGATGCGGCGGGAACAAGTGCCACCCCCCGTCGAGGAACGGCGGGCACCGGAGGGACGAAGTGTCCCTTCGTTCATCGTGTCGCCGCGGCTAACCCCGCCGGCTTCATCGCCTGGCGCTCCCACAGTGACTCGTGCCAACTTTGAGGAGTTCGACTACGCGGCCGCCGCGGGTTGGGCGCCGCCGGATCATGAGCGACCGAGACAACATGTCCCTGTGGCGGCTGCCCCTCAGGCGCAGCTGGGGGACAAGCGTTACCGCGGCTCGCCGTAGTGAAGTCGATTGTCACGTTCATTCGGAGTTTCCGACGTCCCAATGATTCGTTGGTGATGGGTTGGACGCAAATGTGTGCCGTTTCCTGTTGTCACATCCGCAACAGTCGCAACACATTGTTTGAAATTGTTATTTGTTTCGCGGACAGTATGTCGCTCGCTCGCTCGGTTAGCTTCATGCCGGAGTCGCCCGCCCGACTCTCGATGGACAGTGGGCCTCCGCTGAGCATCGCGCCAATCGTCGGTCAGGCGCGTGACTGGGAGGGATTTACGCAATCCCAGCTACTCCTCGCGGCTTCTTCCCGCAGTTTGCCACAACCTCGGCCCACGGGCGTTGCTGGCAGCTTCGATGGATGCCCTCCGTTAATCGTGCGTCAACGATCGCCCAGCGTCGGCAGTCTCGCTGACGCGTGCGAAACCGCGGAACGAGGGCTGCGCGCCCCGGGGGGCCCACAACGTGCGCCACTCGCCAACCGGGGCGGAGGACAGGTGTGCGTCGACCCGGGCATCTTCGCCCGCGCGGGGCATCAACAGGCCCGCGGCGGGGGCATTCCGGTAGCGCCGGCAGACCGACCGCAGCACCTCGTGGACCATCAGACCTACTTGGCGTGGCGTCGCCAAGAGTACGCGCGCAGATTGGAAGCCGAGGCCCGGGGTGAGCGCTACGAGAATGCCAGAAAACCTTGGTCGCCTTCGTTCATTGAAGGATTACCAGGTGGGGCCCAGGATCCCCGTTTCCGCTCGGCAGACTTTACCGGCCGATCGCAGCGCGTCCTCGCGCCGCAAGTTGTTGGCACGCGAGAGGAGTTGGCGTGGCTACAGCCGCCGGTTATCCCACCACCCGTCAATTGGAATGGCTTCTGGGACCTCTGTCCTGGACACGAGATGATTCTGCAGCTTCTCGCAGTCTCAGGCTCAAGCCCTGAGAACAGCCCCAGCTTGACGAAGCACTTTATGTATCCCGAACTCTTGTCATGCTTTCAGCGCCTGCAATACGGCACTTATCTCATCCTGTATCAAAACGGTGAGCCGCCTCACGAACGTTATTTCTACGTGAAGCCGCTCCCGTTGGCCAACAAGACACAATACTGCCCGTATCTTTGCTGGGCGACCCACAAGAACGCGAACAATGCGTCCGACTGCATTCCCTTATGCAACGTCATGTGGGTCACGCAAGGTTGCTACACCCCGGAGCTGCGGAAGTACCGTCGGAACGATGAGTACATCGATGGCCCCTTCGTGGGTAAGAAGCGTGTCGCGTGCTTGTCGCACGGTTGCATGACCATCTGGCTGTACGACGGCCGCAAGACCCGGGGCATCAACGTGCTGGCGACCGACCCGCTCGTATTCACGATGTGGATGAAGCTGCTCGACGACTGCGCGCAACTCAATGCGGCTTTAGACTTAAGCGGCTCCGTGAGAGCGCTTCAGCGTTTCCTCGAGGATTTGAAAAACGAGGACCGCCTCGACCGCGTCAAGGAACTCCGGGAGGACAAGAGCCTCTTATCAATGGTGTTCCGCCGCAACGAAGGCTTCAGTGGCGAGGACGGCGTCGATGGCCGCAGATGAGGGAGGGCACCGATGTGAGAGAGTTCCGGAGCGTTCCCCCCCAGGACCCACGGGCTTGACCGACGAGTCCCCCGACCTTTGGCGTTCTCCTTGTTTCTGTGCATTCACACACTCACTCTCGCCACGTTATGCTTGTTCGGAGGCGGCCAGACCCTCCGCGACGAAAAGACGCGCCTTTAGACGTATGAATGCGAGAGACGAACGTGTGTGAGAGAGTAAGTGAGCGCGACACCGACGCCAACCGACGTGCTCCGAAGGGCTTTGCCACATCCCACCGCGTCGTTGGTTGGGGGAAACAAAATCATATTTCGTTTACAGAAAAGCGTGTGCTTTGTCGCCCAGACCACCTTCGTGTCAAAATGGTCCGCCCCTTCGTGAAGCACTACAGCGTCGTCGGCCGCGAGACGCCGAG
>ERZ1292633.2403-Hain-H41-02um-R1-2403-length-19191-cov-17_pt1 | contig 19191 bp, 19 predicted proteins | sample MGYA00564406_ERZ1292633 | MGnify/ENA primary metagenome ERZ1292633 (study PRJEB36523, sample SAMEA6512639) | groundwater metagenome | collected 2019-01-08 | study: AquaDiva: Metagenomics assemblies of 32 groundwater samples
TTTGAGAACAGCATACGAAAACCCAAGAACCTAAAACTTGGCTAAAATAAGTTCTTTGCACTCACACGCTATTGCGTCATGCACATAGTGTGCTATATTGGTTTTAGCGTAAGTCCTTTGCGAGCTGTCCTAGATGTTCCCATCCATCGGTTGGCTAAAATCTAGGCATCAAGAGTTCGTTAGGCTGCCCCCCGAAAGGGGGATTTTTGTTATAGGTACTGCTCGTCAAATTTGATTTTGTCCGTAGCAAAAATATCAAACCAATCCATGTCGCCTCGTTCGTATTTCTGGAAGACGCCCCATGCGAATAAATCAACGGCTTGTAATCCCGGATAATCATGTGAAAGGCGATGCTCCATAAACAAAGGAACATTGGGCGGAAGCTTTCCTTCAAGTTGGCGACCGATATACGCGTTGAATTCAGAGATTTCCGGCTTTGCCATACTCTTGTCGATGATGAACGTCACCGGATTTCCATCGTTTATGGAAAATGGAATCTGATCTAGAACCTTTCGTGCGACGAAGTTGTAGACTCGAGATTTGTTTTGTGCCAGCCGCTCGAATACACGGCGTTTATTGAGAGTCATTGCGTAGACTGCAAACTTCACGCCTTTTACATGATCGTAGAAATACTTCTTGATTTCGAGTGTCGTTCCGGTTCCTTTTAACTCTTGGACAAGGCGTTTCCGATGATTGGGAGAATTAAGTTTGCGTCTGAGTGTTAATCGTACGGCTTTTGAAAGTTGCCGATTGGCATCGACGCTACTCATCGCTAAAATGCAGATCGTAAAAAACTTGGACGGCTTCTTATTCACGAAGTCGAAGCCAAGGTCGCCACTTTCATCGAGATACAAATACCACATGCGTTTATTATACTCTCACAGGGGTGAATTCGCTCAATTAATCTCCGCGCTAGGTCTGTTAGGTTAAAAACCTAGGATTTGGCCAAAACCAGCAACGTAAATATTATCACCCGTACCGTTTTCGGTACTTTCAAAAAAATCGCGCGGCGTCCGCATGATTCCTAGAACGATCATCAACCAATCCCCAAGTCTCCCTATCTAAGACGGATAAAGCTATTTCAATTCCTTATGGCAGTCCTAGATTGATGTGTTTTTCGCTCCATTTACGCCAATGTTTGCTCGCTTTGCCGAATTCATGCCAGCGTTCCAGCTCGGAAACAAGCTCATTCCACCGCGCACCCACATGGGCTACCAACAAAAACACTTCTAGAAACCGAGGTGTTGTTTGTATTATTAAAACAAAAACGCCCCTCGGTATGACCGTGATGGGCGCATGAGTTATGTTGTATTTCAGACAGCGACAGATGACAGGCGCGAAATGCGTTCGCGGATCTTTTTGATTTGGCGTTCGATATGCGCTTCTTCGTTGTATGTCGCACCTTTGGCGTAGGCAAGCCGCGCCAGTTTGTCCGGGAGCATGGAAGACATATATACCATTATCCAGTCTAGCTGTGACAGATGGCGATAGTCGTCCAATTCACACAGCACCGTTTCAGACAGAGGTGACTGGCGCAGGTATTCAGTCACGAAGAACTCCTCATCTTCGCTTGTTATCCCTTGGGATTTATCATGAGCGAAAAAATCATCAATGACGTGAAGAGGATGATCCCATCCACCGTACTCGAAGTCCAAGACCACGAGAGAACCGTCGGTCCGCCAGAGCATGTTGTGAGCGCCGAAATCTATGGGTGAGAGTCGGAGATCGGCGTCGGGGAGTCGTCGATTAAGTCGATCCCTATTGTGGCGCTGAATGAACCCCTCGAGCAACGATTCGACCGTATCGAGTACAGAAGCTTCCGTTAGAAAGTCCTGAACCATGACGGAGAGAGCTTTGGATTCCTCTCCTTTGAATAGCTCGATACGTCCTCGAATTAACGCGATCACCTCGGAAAGCGAACGAGCCGACATGAATCCCATTGGAACTTCCAACGAGACGTCCGCTCTAGTTACGTCATGCATCTTCGCGAGGAAGTTTGCGATTTTTGTGATGTGGTCGCGCGTGAAGTCAAACGAATCAATGTGCCGTCCATGAACGAAAGAATAGACGCCGGTATTCAACTCATCGAGTCTGGCGCATGGTTTCGGGACTTCATTAAATCCACGTTTGCACAGCGCCGTCAGCACTCCATACTCTCTAACAAGTCTTGAACGATTATCGTTGAAGTACTTTTTAGCGAGCAGAGACCGACCTTCTCGAGTTTCGATTCGATAGAGACGGTTGTTTGATCCTCCGGAAAGCTGTTGTACCGCGACGCAGTTTGCGCCTACGGAATCATGAATAGCCCTGAAAAGGACGTGCAGATCCATTTCTGTATCTTGCATAGGCAGACCTTACGAAAGAATGCGGAAAAGAGCAATTATTAACACAGAACTACTTAAGTTTCTTTGGTGACTTTCTAGTCGGCAAAAAATTCCCTGTTGAAATAACCGGTTTGCCGGTTTTCGATTCAATTTCTTTGCGCGCGTTTCCCGCAATCGATCCGCCTTGTTTGGCGACTTTGCGGTTTTCGACCAGTCCTTTAGCATCTTTCTTGCGAGCGATCTCTGTTGTAGAAACTTCGGCCAGCATGTTCAAAACCAGTTCGAGATTTGTCATGTGATCTCGTAGATTTTGCGATTTGAGTCCTTTAACTTTTTTGTAGTCACGCGTCTTCATGCCGGCCCATGCTTCTGTGATGTCGTCAGTCAAGATAGCGTATTCGGGTTTTTCGATACCACGATTCCTCCATTCGTCCGTAAGTTCATGCCGTATCTCAATGCTTCGCATTCGTTGTGCGATCCATGCTTCGGAATAACCTTTTTTTCGATAATACTCACCGGCGCGGTGAATCGCGATCTCCGGATCCTCGATTTCTTTTAACCGTTCGTATCCGACTTTTGCCAACCATTGTTTGAACGGTTCGGCTTTTGGAGAAGGGATAGATTGGATGAGACGTAGAACGGTTTCGGTATTCGCGCAGTCAGTCGCGTATTTTTTGCCATCTTTAGCAATAAATTTCAGTTGTACGATTTTATCGTACAACTGAAAACCCTCGTCAGACAGCTTTTTTTTGAGATCCGTCCAGTATCGTTTTGGGATCGTACTTCCCGTCAACACCTCAATAATATCAATAATACTAAAAAACCACTGGTCGGCTTTCTCGTCCCATACGCGTCGAACTTCTTTTTGTTCGAATAAGACAATCGATGATGTTTTATCGCTCATATAATGAATCTCGTGAATCCATGATAATACTTTACGTTATTTGTTGAGAGTTTTCAATCGCATTTAATTTTCTTCCTCCACTCATGCTATACTCTCCTCAACATTTAATTCTTTTTTCATCGTAGTATGGTTAATCAAAAGTTAGTTACGCACGCGGCGGCGATGGGACTCATGACGATCCTGTTGTTTGTGCTGTGTATGTTTTGGAAATTGACGATCACGGATCCTGTGGTTGATCAGTTTCATATGTTAAGTCTTAAGCTGTTGTTCCCAGGATTCAATGGATTTGATGTGGCTAGTATTTTGTGGGGAATGCTGTTGAGTTTCGTGTACGGATTTGCGGCATCGTTTTTGTTCCACGTTTTGCATCCCGATTGTTGCCCTGTGAAAAAGTAAGAATATAAAGGAGGAAAAAAACCGAGATAATCCATCTCGGTTTTTTGATTAATTTTAGAAATTCGCACAATCTATACGATCATCGGCAGCTTTTCCAGTTCTATTTCTTCTCCAGTTATGATGCTTTCTATTCTGTATGAACCGTGCGTCGGAGCTTCGATGTAGCCGTTCCAAGCCATTCTTGCCAAGCCGCCGCTCTCAATCCAGTCGAATAACCATTCGTTCGTGTATTTCGGATCATTTTGCGTTACGCCGGCGTTTACGGTTTTTAGCCACACGCGGTTGAATTGTTCTTGCGATCCTATGGACGGCGCCATGATTATCGGAAGACCGACTCCGCAATAGAACGACATTTCGCTCGGTTTTGTCCAAAGAATGTCGGTTTGACGCAGGCGCTTCGTGAAATTGTGAAAATAATCCGCGCGGTTCGGTTCAGAATCAATAAACAATGATTTACCAAAAGCGCGTTGTAATCCCAGTTCCTTGGCTTTTTCGAGAAAGAAAGTCGCGACTTCGGTTTTTGTTCCGGCTTCCAGACGCACTACTATTTCTTTACGAAGAATTCGATGTTTTAGACTGCCCATCATATGAACGCCGAGCGTTCGTTGCGCGCCGGCTCCACCAACCGCGAACGTGAGCGTTGGCGCGCGATGTCCGTTTATTGGGCAAGTGCCGGCACCGAGCTCGGTTTCGATCGTGCGAATATACTTGTTTCGGAAAATTCCGTTTGGATCAAGATTGCAGATACGACGGATCACGTCTTTTTTTATGATAGCCCCCTCCGGTCCGCCTATGATCTCTTTAGGAAGAGGAAATCCCGTAAGATAAATGTTTTCCGGTTTGATCCCGTAGAGTTTTAGGCGTTCAACCACGCGGCCGTTCGGAGCGAAGTATTTGATGCGGCTTTTTTTAGGATCTTTCGCAACCCACGCGCGACTGATGTCCGCATCGCATAAAACAAGATAAATATCTCCCGGGTAATCGTAAACTTCTGCCGCAAACGCAGGAATGAAAAACGTGCAGATAAGCGGAAGCGGATTTTTTGAAAGTTTCTCAACCAAGTGTTTTCCAAGTCCCAGTTGTTCAATCATGAAATACGTTTGCTTGACTTGAGCGGTTGGCGCGGAAAGGTCGCGGCGAGGATAGAAAGGCGCGATGCGTTGCGTTTTGTCTATTATCTCGAACAGGTAGTCACCAATTATCGGCAACGGTTTTAGACGCGACAACGCTTCGTAAATTTTTCGACTCTCCGACCAAAGCATCTGATCCCTTTTGGGTATGCTCGGATAATCGTTTGCCGTAATGATCCCGTCGTTCGCCAGGTCTTTAAGTCCGTAGGCGGCACGCTCATGGCCGTAACCCATGTTGACTGATACGACCCATGCGTTTCGATGTTTGTGAGATTTCATGTGGAGATTATAGCATGTAGATGGAATACTTTTCCCTCGTCATTGCGAGGAGTAGAAACGACGTGGCAATCACATAAGAGTAATGGCTGTCTTCGATTAGATTGCCACGTCGCAAAAGCCTCCTCGCAATGACAGGACATTCATTCAACTGTTTTTGTCGGGAAAGAGAGTTTTGCTTTCTCGATCATCGTTCGGCAGCCGTCCCAAAAAGATTTGTCCGAATCCGTAGCGCTCAAGCATTCGATGACTGTGTACGCTTCGTCGGACGTCGGATCCGGATAGGTCGCGCGAACTACCCAGCGATTTTGAAGCGTGTCGAACGCCGCAGTCGCTATCCAACTTTCGATATTTCCATCTTCAAAATCCGTGAGACGTTCGAGTTCTCCGAACATTTCTCGATCGCGTTTTACAGTCCCTCCGACTCCAAGCTGGACTTCCACCGACTCACCGTCTTTCGGCCCCGGATATTTTCCGTTTTGATCGGTAAAAGTCGGAGGTAGAACGGACGTGAAAGAGCGACTAACTTCAGCATCCGTAAACGTAATTGAGCTTCCGGTTTGGATATTTGCGGTGTTTAATAGGGCGAGTCCTTTTTTTCCTTCTTTCCAGTGGGTCCAGTTCGTTTCTTTCGAAAGTTGTTTCTCTTCGGTGAGAGTCGTTTTCGCGCATCCGGTTCCTGTTGCGGAAATTATCAAAATAATCACAAGCCATGCGAAGATGTTCGAGAATTGGAGGTATTTGCGCATAGAATTTTACGTTCTGTCCGCATCATACCTGATAGGATTGGGAGCGCGAAGTGGATGTTGAACGAAATCGTTATTTCTGGTACTGTTTATCGGCAAATAACACGTTGTGAAGAAATTTTTCAGGCCGAGAACGTATGTAATAGTTGGCGTTGTGGCGGTAGTCGCGTTTTTGGGTTATCGGACATTTATTCGTAAACCGGCTATCGTTTTTGAAACAGTGAAAGCAGTCAGACAGAATCTAGAACAAACGGTCGAGGTAACTGGCGAAATCAAGCCGGCGTCTCGCATTGACCTTTCTTTCAAAGCGTCCGGCGCTCTCGGAATCGTTAACGTATCAATTGGCAACGAAGTGAAAAAAGGACAAATTTTAGCAAGTCTCGCGTTTGACGATGCGCATTATGCCGAACGAAACGCATCAGCGTCTCTTGCGCAAGCGCGAGCCAATTTGAACGCGCGGCTCGCAGGAGAGACTTCGCAATCCATTCAGGTTTCGATTGCCGCCGTTCTGCAGGCGCAGGCCGCTTATGACAAGGTCGTTGCTGATTTGGAATCAAGTAAGCGTACTACAGCCGACGCGGTAAGCGCCGCTAGCATAGATTTGCAAACCGCGAAAAACAATCTCGATAATCAGGACGCCATCGTAACTCAAAATGTACGCAACTCATACGATTCCGCCGTTACAACTCTTAAATCGACTCTTGGTTCGTTGGAAACTGGATTAACCGACGGGGATGTTATCAGCGGCGTGGACAACACGGCGGCGAATCAGTCGTATAAAAACGTTCTCGGATTCTTGGATTCCGGTTCCGTAACGAGATCGCAATCTTCATACCAAACAGCGAAAGCGGCTAAAATCAAAGCTGAAGCCGCTGTGGATAAGCTTACATCCGCATCGACGCCGGAACAGATTGTTGCCGCCGCAACTTTGGATCAATCGGCTATTACGCTTGTTCAGACTTACTTGAAGGACGTTCAGAAAGTTTTGTCCGCAAGTTTGACGAATTCGTATTTCACGACCGCGGATCTTGCGGCGAAGACGACAACGATCAATGCGGATCTCGCGAGCGTTTCTACTCAAAGCTCCGCAGTTCTTTCCGCGCAGCAGACAATTGTCGGTGCTGGTTTGACGAAGACAAAAACAATTTCCGAGCTGCAGGACGCTTATAAAACGGCGCAGACTGCTCTCGCCACCGCGATTACGAATGCCGATGTGGATGTGCGCACGGCTGAAACTAACGTTGCGATTCAAAAAGCCGCGCTCGATTCCGCGAAAGCATCGCTTGATTTGAAAAAATCTCCGCCTCGAGCTGTAGATGTAGCCGCGTTACGCGCTTTGGTGGATCAGGCGCAGGCCGCGTACGAGAAGGCTAAAAATGATTTGCAAAATGTGGAAATCGCGGCGCCGGTTGACGGAATCGTTTCAGACATTGTTCCGAGTGTAGGAGAGCAGATACCAGCCAACTCCACGGTTATCAGCATGGTTGGAGTTCAGAGTTATGAAATTGAAGCGGAAGTTCCAGAGGCGGATATCACAAAGATCGAGGTCGGTCAGTCCGCATCCACCACGCTCGATGCGTACGGTGATGAGGTTTCATTTTCAGGAACCGTGACAGCGAAGGATCCTGCAGAAACGCGAATTCAAGACGCTATTTACTACAAGATTCACTTCATGATCGATCCCGCCGGACACGAGGTAAAACCCGGCATGACGGCTAATGTTACGATTATTACCGAGCGTGCAGATAACGCTCTTGTGATTCCGTTACGCGCAGTACGAACCGATTCCGCTACTGGTGAAAAGACCGTGCGTATTCTCGTTGGATCTGCGACTGTAACGAAAACCGTAGAACTTGGATTGCGCGGAGACGACGGTTTCGTGCAAGTTACCAGCGGACTCACGGAAGGCGACGCGGTCGTAGTCGGCGAAACCACGGCAGGTCCATGACGGATATAATCAAGGTCGTTGACCTTAATAAAAAGTACGTGAACGACGAAGTTGTGACCCCGGTTCTTCATGGCGTTACGTTTTCGGTAAAAAAAGGGGAGTTCATTGCGATTATGGGTCCATCGGGTTCAGGAAAATCTACGCTCATGCATATCCTGGGTTTTTTAGACACGCTTACAACCGGAAAATATTTTTTTGACGAACGGGACGTTACAACGCTCGACGACGACGAGTTGGCGCGAATGCGCGGAGAGAATGTTGGTTTTATTTTTCAGGCGTTCAATCTTTTGCCTCGCACAACGGTTTTAGAAAATGTAAAACTTCCGCTTCTGTATTCCAATATACCTCTAGGCGAAAGAGACAAGTTAGCTCGCCAAGCGATCGATTCCGTCGGTCTTGGCCATCGCGTAAATAATTTATCAAATCAATTGTCAGGAGGAGAACGCCAGCGCGTGGCGATCGCCCGCGCTCTTATTAGAAATCCCGCAGTAATTTTTGCGGACGAACCTACCGGAAATCTTGATTCCAAGAGCGGAGTTCAGGTCATGGGTATTTTGCAGAGATTGAATCTCGAACAGGGACGCACGATCATACTTGTGACGCACGAGACATATACATCCGAACACGCGGAACGGATTTTACATATCAGAGACGGGCTTATTCATGCTGATGTTCCTGTAAAAAATCGCCGCATTGCCGACGGTAAAGAGGAGCTGCTCAAATAAACATGCATATTCAAGACCTTGTGAGGAGTTCGCTCCAGAGTCTAGGTCGGACCAAGGGAAGGTCGGCTCTCACCATGCTTGGAATAATCATCGGCGTTTTGTCAGTGATCCTCGTACTCTCAATCGGTGAAGCGGCGCAGCGGCAAATCTTGGGGCAGATCGCAGCTTTCGGTTCAGACGTCGTGTTTGTTCGCAACGGTCCGACTGAATCAACAGGCCAACCCACGCCGTTTTTTAAGGAGAGTCTCACTTTTCGCGACGTGCGGAAACTCGAGTCGTATCCGTGGGCGACGATCATAGTAGGAAAAGTTGTACAACAAGACGAAATTGTGGCGCAGGGGATCACGACAAAAGCGCAAATAATCGGAACCATGCCAGGCGAGCTTTATCTAACCACGACTCCTGTCGCGGCAGGATCGTTTTTGACGTTGTCCGACGTTGAGAGTCGTTCTCGCGTAGCCGTTTTAGGAACGGACGTGGCGCGTGCCGCGTTTGGTTCGGAAGATCCGATTGGAAAAACAATAAAAGTGAACAGCGTGCCGTTCCGCGTCATAGGCGTGATGGCGCGCGCCGGTTCGAGCGGTTTTTTCAATCCTGATCGCGCGGTATACGTTCCGGTCACATCGTCGCTCGACGCTTACAATAAAAAATATCTCACGCTTATCCAAGCCAAGACCTCGTTTCAAGATATACGAGAAGGAGTAAATCGAATCGCCGTCGCATTACGCGACAAGCATGGAATAGATAATCCATCGGGAGATCCGACGAAAGATGATTTTAATTTACTGACGCAGGAAGACATGATCAAGACTGCGTCTACCGTGACCGGCATATTGCAGATTTTATTATCGTCAATCGCAGCGATATCGCTCTTGGTCGGGGGCATAGGAATCATGAATATAATGTATGTCACCGTGACCGAACGAACTCGCGAGATCGGTTTGAGAAAATCATTGGGCGCAAAACAAGGCGACATCCTGAGCCAATTTTTGTTCGAGGCGGCGCTTCAGACATTGGTTGGAGGCATAATTGGGATCGTTCTCGGTATTATTTTTTCCTGGATCGGCATCTCCATAATCAGCAAATATCAGGCCGGATGGGAATTCGCAGTGTCGATTCGCGGTGTGTTGCTTGGCTTATCAGTTTCTACAGCGATTGGAATCGTTTTCGGTTTTTTTCCAGCTCGACGCGCGGCATATCTTAACCCGATTGAAGCGTTGCGCCGCGAATGATTTTATGAAACTTCGAGACTTGCTCCCGCTTTCTTTTGCCGCCATTCTTGTAAACAAAGCCAGGTCGGTTTTAACCATGCTTGGGATAATCATAGGAATCGCCGCAGTCATTTTGATGGTCGCCGTGGGACAGGCGGCGCAAAGCTATCTTTTATCGCAAGTAGCGAGTTTCGGAAGCGACTTTATCGCCGTTGCGAACGGAAAAGGGGATGAGGCGCGAGGAGGCGCACCGAACCCGACTCTAAAGCAGACGCTTACGTTTCAAGATTTTGAAAAGGTAAAAGCGTTACCGTGGCCGAAAGGCGTGACAGGCGAGTTGATTGCGCGCGATCTCGTATCATATGCTGGTTCCGACAAACTTACTTATGTGACCGGCGCGACTCCGGACGATCCGTTAATATTTAATTTAGTGATCGATGAAGGAATGTATTTTTCAGACAACGATCTTTCAAGTCATGCTCGAGTCGTGGTTCTCGGTTCTAAAATAGTGGACATATTATTCGGTGAAGAAGATCCGATAGGACGCACGATCAAAATCGCCAAACGCCCGTTCCGCGTTGTAGGAACGTTCAAGCCCGCCGGAACTATTTTTTTCAGCGATGCGGACGATCAGGTGTACATACCGGCAACATCCGCGATGGATTTGTATAACAAGACAAAGCTTGACTATATCGCAATTAAAGCAGGGACATCGCTGTCTATTTCGCAGGCGAAGGAACTCGTTCGAGTTACATTGCGCGACGCGCACAACATAAACAATCCAAACGGCATTCTTTCGAAAGATGATTTTCAGGTGACAACGCAGGAAGACGCGATCCAAAGCGTTGCTATGATAGGAACGATACTGCAGATCCTTTTAGGCTCAATCGCCGGAATCTCGCTCGTTGTCGCAGGCGTCGGAATTATGAACATCATGTACGTCACAGTGACTGAACGAACTCGCGAAATCGGTTTGCGCAAAGCTATCGGCGCGCGTAACAAGGATATTTTGGGACAATTTTTAGCAGAAGCAATCATATTGACGCTGACCGCGGGAACCATCGGAGTAATCGTAGGAATATTATCCGGATGGGCGGCGATAGCTGTAATCTCAGAATATCAATCAGGATGGACGTTCTCCGTTCCATGGAACGGCGCAATCCTCGGATTCAGCGTATCCGTCGCAATCGGCGTGATCTTCGGTTATTTTCCGGCGCGGAAGGCCGCGCGTCTCAACTCTATCGAAGCGCTCCATTTCGAATGATTCTGTTTAGAAATCCGGGGAATAACCCCCTCTAACTCCCCCTTTTAATAAAGTGGGAGGATGATTCATAAATCCCTCCACTTTCAGCATTAGGCTGATCTGCCTTTGGCATGAAACTCAAATAATGTAAGGGGAGGTTAGGAGGGGTTATTTCATGATATAATTGATTCACTATGAAAAAAATCGAAGGTGCTCTATTCGCTTTGCGCGTTTCTTTGGGAGTTATATTTTTTTATGCCGGTATCAGCAAAATCATGAATCCTGCATGGTCTGCGGCAGGATATCTCTCAAACGCCGCGACCTTCAAGGGTTTTTATCACTGGCTTGTAAGTCCCGGAGTATTGCCAACGATTAATTTTATTAACGAATGGTCGTTGTTTCTATTGGGCGTCGCATTGATACTCGGAATATTCGTGCGTCTTTCCTCGTGGCTCGGAGTTGTGTTGATGGCGTTGTATTATTTTCCGGTACTCTCGTTTCCGTACGTAGGAAAGAATTATTTCTTGGTTGACGAACACGTGGTGTTTATCGTTTGTCTTATTCTTTTGGCATCATCGCGCGCCGGTCGAATTTGGGGTCTCGATAAAATCATAGCCAAGTCTTCATTTGGAAAAAGACGGCCGAAACTACAGAGTGCGTTAGGATAGTTTTGGTAGAAGCCTCTCTTTTTTATTTTTGTCAGACTCTTGATGTAAGCTTCGCGTTTCCTCGCCTCGCCTTCGGTTTTATACGATTCGGTTTTTACGAGCGTCACCGGGCCGTGCGAGCGAGTGTATTTGGCGCCTTGTCCGGAGTTGTGTTTTTCGATTCTGCCTCTGACGTCAAGAGCGATCCCCGTGTAAAGAGAGTTGTCAGCACAGCGAACGATATATGCTGCCATTTTTTCAGAGAACCCTTGTTTCTTTTGAAAAAAGAGTATAGCGTTGCCGTGACTTTGACAACTGACACCGAGGAGGGCGATGTGAGAATTCGAGAAAAAATCGCGATCGTCCTTTCGATCGCTGTGTTCGTTTTCATTTTCGGGCTGCTTTGTTGGCCGATGGTATGCGCGATCCGTCTCGTCGGCTGGCTGTTTCGTAGGAGTGAGAGAGCCATCCGGTCGCAGATTGCGCGCTGCGCCCACTGGTGGGGCTCGGTCGTCTTCTACTCCGCCTGTAAGTTATTGCGGCTGGACGTCAAGATCGCGGTTGAAGGGGACAGGTGCCTCATCATCGACAGGTCGTGCGTCGTAATCGCGAACCATCAGAGCACTCTGGATATCGCGGTCATCACGTGGTTGGTGAATAGGCTCGGCTTGGGAAATTCTCGTTGGGTCATGAAGCGACCGCTTCGAAAAGCTCCGGTGCTCGGATGGATAGCGGAGCGCATCGGCAACGCATTTGTCTCACGTGGGAAGAATCCGGCGAACGTCTGGGAAATCGAACGTTGCGCCGAGATTCTGCGCGAAGACAATGCGTCCATCATCCTTTTTCCGGAGGGTACGCGTTTCGTGCCGGCAAGGGCATCAAAAAAATACAGGCACGTTCTTCCGCCAAAAAAGACAGGGTTCAATCTGTTTTGCAGCGCGTTGCCGAACGCAGCCGTTGTCTCGGTCACGCTTCAGTGGAATCCGCCGGTTGCCGACGGTACGCGTGGCAAAACCATGTTTCAAGCCGCGGATTTCTACGGCAAGTCTCTCAAGCTAAACATTCGCATCGTTGCACCACACGAGGTCCGTTCGGACGAAGAGTGGCTCGAGCGCGATTGGGAAGCGAAAGACAGGATCCTCTCGCCTCCGTAATCTCACGGGGGTTTTTGTTTTAATCTTAGTATAGCAGAGTTACTGCTTTTTCTTCAGCAAGCTTAAAAAGAACAGTCCTGCGGCAACGGAAACAATTGTCGGGCCCGTATCAAGTTTGAAAGTCGATGCTATCCAAAATCCCGTTGCGACCGATAAAACGCTTGCCGCGGCCGAGAATGCGAGGAATTTTCCAAGAGTGTGCGTGAACTGATGAGAGATCGCGGCAGGGATGATGATTAACGCGCCAACGAGCAAAGCGCCGAGAAATCTCAATCCGAGAACTAGTGTCGCAGCAAATGCGAGGAGATAATAAATGTTTAATCGATTAACGTTTACTCCGGTGACTGTCGCGAGATCCGAGTTAAAAAGACTCAAGACGAGCTTGCTGCGTTCTTTCCATACGAAGAGAACGATCGCGGCGGCGAGCAAGAGGTATACGGCGAGCGTCGCAAGCGAAACCGGAGACGCGCCGCCGAACAGCGCTTCGATAATATCTTCTGACGGAGTAACGAGAGCTCCGAGAGCGAGCGATGCGGAGAAGATTACGCCGATGGTTGTTTCTGTTGCGAGGTCTGTTCTGTCCTCGATTTCCCAAATCAGAACGGCGCCGAGCGCCAGCGCAACGGCCGCCCCGATAACTGGCTGAACGTTAAAAAGTATCGCAAGTCCCAATCCCGGAAGCGCAATATGCGACATCGCATCACCGGCGAGAGTCATGCGTTTCATGAGCGCAAACCCGCCAACTAGTCCGGTTACGACTGCGGCTGCGAGTGCGAGAATGAGAGCGTAGAGATTCGTGTCAGCCATATTAGTGACGATCGTGCGCATGATGATCCGGCGCATGCTGAACGAACTTGTGCGAAGGCGAATACATTTTATCAAAAGTCGCTTGTGTTAAAACTTCTTTTGGCGGTCCATAGCAGACGGCATATTTATTCAGGCAGAGGACGGTATCCGCGACATGTGGGATAACGCTGAGATCGTGTGATACCAGGACTATGGAAATTCCACGCGTCTTACGGAGATTGTTCAAGAGATCGTAGATATGTTCTTCGGAAAGTTCGTCGAGCGACGCAGTCGGCTCGTCAAATAGAATTACGTTCGGATCTCCCAGAAGCGCGAACGCGATTAACGCTTTCTGAAACTGACCGCCTGAAAGATGACCGATCGGAGTTTGAAGAGTGTCCTTTGGTAATTCTACGGCTTCCAGCGTTGTGGCTATATTCTTGCGAGAAAGTCGTTGAATGTCCGCTTTTGCTTCGAGAAGATTCTGTAGGTTTATAGGTAGATGCCTATCCGCATCAATTTTTTGTGGAACGTAACCAATTCGCGCATTTTCGTTCCATTTTATGGTGCCCTGATAGGGGAGAAGTCCCAGCAATGTTTTTAAGAAAACGGTTTTCCCAGAACCGTTTGGTCCAACAATCGCCAAAGACTCGCCTTGATCCAAGTCGAAACTTATATTTTTGATTATTGTCTGATCTCCCAAAGAAACGGAAAGTTCTTTTACCGAAAGTATGCTTTTCATAAAAAAATTCTATCGTCTGCCGGAACGTCGTTGCTGAAATCGTCTTGGACCGCTCGAGCGTCCATAATCCATTCGGCGTTGAGGACGTCGAGATTCGTGTGAAGGGGACGATTCATGCCTTTGAAGAGCTTCCGGCTGAAGATGCGGCGGTAGCTCCGGCAATCTGGAGATCGGAAGCATGGTGCGAGTGAGTCTTTCGATGTCTTTAACGTCCCGTCGTTGATCCGGAGTTGCAAAAGAGATCGCTCGTCCGCTCTGTCCCGCGCGGCCGGTTCGACCGATGCGGTGAATGTATTCTTCCGTATGGTCAGGAAGATCGAAGTTGACTACGAGTTCAATCCCAGTCACGTCGATTCCTCGCGCCGCAATGTCAGTAGCGATTAGCACGCGGTATTTTCCATTTTTGAATCCGTCGAGCGCATCTCGTCTTTGCGCGAGAGAACGATCCGAGTGGATTTCGGCTGAAGTATGCCCCATTTGTTTTACGGCACGCGTCATTCGTTTAGCTCCGTGTTTCGTGCGAGAAAAAACCAGGACCGTTCCGTGATATTCCACGAGTAACTTTTGTAAAAGTCGCAGCTTATCTTCTTTTTTAACGAAGAAAACTTCTTGCGCAACTTTTTCAGCGGCTGTTCCGGATCGCGCGATCTCGACTCTTACCGGTAGTTTCATGTATGACTCCGCGATTTTTACGATCGTTGTCGGCATGGTCGCCGAAAAAAGCATGGTTTGTCGATCCGTCGGAAGTCGTTGGAGTATTCGTTTTATTTGCGGCTCGAATCCCATGTCCAACATTCGATCCGCTTCGTCGAGCACGAGGATTTTTACGTGATCCAATCTGACGGTTTTCTGTTCAAGGTGGTCGATGAGACGGCCCGGCGTCACTATTAGAACGTGAGGCAGCTTGCGAATATCCTGTATTTGATTGTACATCGATGCGCCGCCGATAAGCACGGCGGTTCTAAGCCCGATGTGTTTACCTATCTTTTGGAAAGCTTCGTTAACCTGAAGCGCCAACTCTCGTGTCGGAAGAACCACGAGACCTATACCGCTCGTTTGAGCCAATCTTTGTATGAGAGGAATACCGTACGCAAGCGTTTTTCCCGTGCCTGTCTGCGCGATTCCCATCATGTCCGTACCTTGGATCGCGATAGGTATGGATTTGAACTGAATGGGAGTAGGTACCTTGAATTTAAGCTGATCAAGGATTTGCAATAGCTTTGGTGCGATTCCGAGTCCGTAAAAACCGGGCGGAAGCATGGTGACGTTTGTCGGAGATGGCATGTATGATTAGCCGGAGTATCCCACAAAAAGGGACTTTGGTCAATGAAGCGCGTCAAATCATGTGGCCGAATTCCTCGTCTTCCTTATCCGCGTCAGCGTCAGCTTTCGTCGCATGAACGCGCCCGTCGATATGGTTTGGTGGAGAGTAAACCGTCCAAACCTTGAGCGGAACGTCTCCTGTGTTTTTGAAATTATGTTTTGTACCAGGAGTTACCACGACGATATCTCCATCAGAGATAGGCGATGTTTCATCATTCAAAATCGCCTCACCTTTACCGCTTTGGAAAAACAGAGTCTGTTCGACGTTATCGTGCGTTTCTTCTCCGATCTCTCCGCCCGGCGGAATGCTCATAACGACCAGCTGTGACTTACCGCCGGTAAAAAGAACGCTGCGAAAATGGTCGTTTTCCGCGGTAGCCGAAGTGATGTTGATTTTGAATGACATATATTGTTTTTCGTGTCATTCCCGTGGAGACGGGAATCCAGATCAATATGAGTATTACTCACTGTCTGGATCCCCGCATACGCGAGGATGACAAATTAGTTATTTTAAGCTGATTTATCCAAGTGATCGAACGCGTACTTTATGCTAGAACCAGTCTTTTTTCCTGGGTTGAAGATCCCGTCTGGATCAAATATACGCTTAGTTTCCTCAAATAGCGAGTAAATTTTTTTGCCGTACATCTTTTTCAGATACGGACTGCGAATAAGCCCGTCATTGTGTTCGCCGGTTATGGAGCCATGAAAATCCAATACGAGATTATAAACTTTCTCCGAAATATCTTTTATGATACGCGGAGTTTTAGGATCAGTAAGATCCATTAACGGGATTATATGAAAATTTCCGTCTCCAACATGCCCGGCGACAGTGAAGAGTAGGTGAGTGGCGTCGAGTATCTTGTAGAGACGCGGAAGAAATTTTGGAAGATATTTTGGCAAAACAACGAAGTCGTCGATAAACGGCGCCGTTCGGAGTCCGCGCATGTGTTTGCGTAAAAGATTGAAGCTCTCCCGCCGCACGGTCCAGTATTTTTCCGCCTCCTCTTCGCTCTTCGTAACTTTGGTTTTGATATGGAATTCGTCGAGGCTTTTTTGTGCGGTTCTCGCCGCTCCGTCGCATTCTTGAGGCGTATCTCCTGCGAACTGCGCTATCAGAACGAGTTTTGGCGCTCCGCCCGTTATACCCATAAAGAATTCCGGTAGGAATTGCCAGGCGATTTTAAGCAAACCGGTTTTCATTTGTTTCGCAAGATCCGGCAAAAACTTCATCGCGACTTTAAAAGTATTGTCATCATAAGATTCGAAACATTCCGGTTTGAATTGCAAGACGATGTTGGCGATTTTTGCAACATCTTTTATTTCTTTAAGAAAAATCACAAGAAGTCTCGAGTATGGTTTTGGTTTCACGAGTCCCAGCGTCGCCTCCGTGATTACGCCGAGCGTTCCCTGCGAACCGGTTATTAGTCTTGTGAGATCGAACACGTCATTGTCGCGATCGTAAACGTTCCAGAGATAGTAACCGGCGGAATTCTTGGAGACGTTCGGTTTCGCGGATTTTATCGCTTCGTAGTTTTCATCAATAAGTGAGAACATCCGACGGTAGATGTCTCCTTCTGCATTGTTCAGATTTTTCTTTTTTTCCAACTTCTGCATCGAGAGCGGTTCAAAAACGCATTCCGTCCCGTCTCGAATAACCATTTTAATTTGCCTCACAAAGTTTTCAGTCTTACCGTAAGCAGGAGTTTTTTCTCCGCCAGAATTATTCGCGACCATCCCTCCGACCGTGCATATTTCGCGTGATGCGGGGAATGTAGGAAGTAATAGTCCTCGTTTGAGCGTTTCTTTTTCAAAATCGCGATAGTAGACTCCCGGCTCGGTCACTGCAAAATTTTTCCCTATCTTTTTAAGATGATTCAGATATTTCGTCATCGAAACAACGATCGATGTCGATAAATCCCCGCCGGACATGTCCGATCCCGCGCTTCGTGCTGTTAAGGAAATGTTTTCTCCGTTTCGTTTGCTTTCCGCGACAAAAGTTACGAGTCGTCGTATGTCCTCCGTGTTTTTTGGGAAAACCACAATCTCCGGCCTAACGTAAAACAGACTCGCGTCTCTGCTGAATTTTTCAAGCGTCTTCTCATCAGTCGCTACGTCGCCACGAAAAAAAGTTTTGATGCGAGATTTTAGCTGTTTGTGTTTTTGAACAGTGGTATTGGAAATACGAGATAAGTATACCATTTTTTGTCCACACACTCGCTTTGACCGATTCTATACCGAACCAATAAGATTTGTCCGGGACGGCATGGTGCCGTTTTCAAATCGTTCGTTACAACTTGTTTCACTGTGGAAGGTGTTCTCCCATGTCTTGTTCTACTCAAACGACGGACGAGCGTGGGAACGGAATTCCCCACGCCAAGACGCTCGGTTTGTCCGAATCCACCTCGGCGATCGAAGAGCTGTTCCGCTCGACCGCTTTGGAGCTCTTCGAAGGAAGCGCTGACGGTCAGGCGCGTGCGGCGGATTTCTTTCAGAGAAACGCGAACGCGATTTTCGAAGTGACGCGGTCGTCCACCTTTCGAAGGTTGCGGATGATCAACGTCATGGCGGCCAAGGTCGGCTCGTTCACAACAGGAAGACGGACGCTTTCCGTCCAACTTCCGGAGTGTTCGCCCCAGCATGGCATATACATCCAACCATCCCACACCAGAGATCTTCATTCCTTGAGCGTCGCGGCTCATGCATTGGTTCTCGGCGTGAAGGCAGAGTGTTCGGATGAGGACTTGCTGCGGCTCGTGCTGGCCGCTCTCTGCCACGATCTAGGTCATCCGGCTCTCGGTCACGACTCTGACGATCTGCTGGTCGAACTCCGCAGACCGTCGCATGAAGCCAGGGGCATGGAGCTGATACTACGCGACTCGCAACTCGGAACGATTTTCCGCTATTGCGGAATCGATCCTCGCGAGATCGCGGAGATCTTGAAAGAACGCTCGCATCTCGGCCGTATCCTGTCTCTGGCGGACACGCTCGGCTATCTACGGCTGGACACGCGCATGATGCGCATTCCGCTCGAAGACGAGTTTGGCTCGAACGTCGTAAACGCGTTTCTTGGTTCGACCGACGACGCGCTTATCGTCAGCGACATCAGTCCCTTCGAAAGGGTACTCGCGGTGCGCGCCGCCATGTACTCGCAGGTCTACTGCCAAGAGACGGCCATGGCGGTCAAAGAGTTCTTTCGTCAGACCGCGAAGGCGCTGATCGAGCTCGGTCTTCTTGTATTCGACGATTTGGAACAAGGCGTGGACGCGCCACTGTTGCGGAGAATGACGCGTCTCGTTGAAAAAGGATCTTCCGAGATCCCCGTCTTGCATGAAGTCTGGAAGGTCGTGCAAGACGTGCGGTTGCTCGATCGCCTTTGGAAGCGTCACGTCGCCCTTGAAGATTCGGCGCGCACATCGCTCGACGAAGGGCGAATCGTGGTTCCTCGCCCTGACTGCGCAAAGAAAAAGCTGAACGTACGTCTGCATAATGCGGACGGCGAACCGGTGACTATTCGCGCGGCACAGCCCGAAAGCGATCTGAAAAACGACGACGTTCTCGTGTATACGCGCCGCTAAGAAGCGGGGGAGAATCCTGCTTCACTCACAAAGCCCGACAGGAGATACCGGGCTTTTTCAT
>ERZ1292633.2406-Hain-H41-02um-R1-2406-length-19183-cov-6_pt1 | contig 19183 bp, 14 predicted proteins | sample MGYA00564406_ERZ1292633 | MGnify/ENA primary metagenome ERZ1292633 (study PRJEB36523, sample SAMEA6512639) | groundwater metagenome | collected 2019-01-08 | study: AquaDiva: Metagenomics assemblies of 32 groundwater samples
GGTACCATACCAGCGGAACGGTGATCGTCCGCCCGTCGGCCAGATCGACGCTCATCGAATCGTCGTCGAAACGCACGTCGGCGACGCGCTCACCCGGTTTAGGCGCCGAAGTTGTCATTCCACACCTCCAAGAACCCGGCCGCATGTTCGCTCACCAGCCGTCGAATGTCGCGTAACTCCTTGGGGCGAAAGCCGATGTTGTAGGCCAGCGCCACCGGCGTCAGCCAGAACTTGGCCGTGTAGTCATCGCGATCCACATGAACGTGCGGCGGCTCACTCCTGTCATGGCTGTAATAGTATACCCGATACGGACCGATCCTTGCGATCACCGGCATCGGTGCACCTACCTATCCAATCCCCGCCCCGGAATCAACGACAAAGATACCCCTTTCAACCCGTCACCGCAACGTGGACGGAGCACCCGGCTGATTTCCTCTTGCCCGGGCGTGCCCGCCGGCGTGGTCCCCGCTTGCCGGCCGGCACAGGAGATTGGGGACACCCGCACACCCCAACGTCCGCACGCCCGCCGCACAAGGGCGCAACACAAGCTTCGCGCCCGGTGTTATCACGGTTGCACGATCTGAACGCGGCTGTTGAGGGAATCCACGACGTACACGCGCCTCCCCGGACCGTAGGCCGCTCCCCACGGGGCGAATAGTTCCCCCGGCAATCGACCCGATTGGCCCCAGATGCGAAGCGAGCGCCCGTCCTTGTCGAACCATTGCAGGCGGTTGCCCTCATATTCGCAAACCATCAGCGTGTGGTCGGGGGCGAGGTCAATAGCGTAGGGGTAGCGCAACTCGCCGGGTGCGCCGCCGAACCGCCCGAAGACCTTCAATACTTCGCCGGCGAGCGACATCCGAACGATCCGATGGTTGCACGCATCCGCGATCCAGAGCGTTTGCTCATCGTCGACGACGATTCCTGCCGGACGACTGAGCCGTTCGCCCTCGATCGGAGCGTCGCCGAGCGAAGCCGTGAAATCCAGTTCGGGCGACCATTTCGTGATGCGATCGTTTCCGCCGTATTCGCTCACGTAGATGAACCCGCCGGCGTCGAAAGCCACGTCGGTGGGAAGCTGGAACTCTCCGTCACCGTTGCCTTCGCGCCCGAAGGAGTCGAGTAAACTCCCGTCACGATCGAAGATCATCACGCGGTGGTAGTGCGTATCGGCGACGAAGAGCCGCCCGTCGGGATGCGCCGACAGGCCGACAGGTTTACCGTGCTCGTACTCCGGCATCCGCCAGCCCGTCTCGAAGCGCCCGTCCGCGCTGAAGCGCTGGATGCGCCCGCTCTTGTCCACGACGAACACGGCACCGACGGGATAGGCCGCGATCGCCCGTGGATAGCTGAACGCCCCGTCGCCAAGCCCCATCCCGCCGAAGATGCCGACGACACCGGTGTCCGTCAGCGGCGGCGGCTCGCAGCCCAGGACACACAACGCGCACACGATGAGCGCCGCCATTGACGGGCCGCGTACGCCGGTCCAAGGGCAAGTCGTGAGTAGGCGACGGCGGGAGCAAGCTGAGGCCGCCGAGATGAGACGGTCGATCGGCGTCAGGACGGCTGCAGCGCATTCCGATCGCATGCCCATCCCGCGTCGTCCATGAAAGCCTAGAGGGGTTCCCGTTTTTGTGTAGCGTCGGGGTTCATCCCCGGCGCTGCGCCGCCCACAAGGGGCGACGCTACGTGATTTCGAAAAACGCTCTAGTCATCGATCCGGTCTTTCTTGTCGGAATCGGTCGATTCCTCTGGCGATTTTTTTCCTTCCGGGTTCGCGTCACCGCCCTTGGCGCCCTTGAGATCGCGTTTCATGTTGGAAAAATACGCCTTGACCGCCTTGTGGTATTGCCGCGGCACACGGTCGCGGTGAATGAGGTCGCTCGCCTCCCGCTCCGCCGCCGAAACCGTCTGCGCGAGCTTCGACGAGGCCTCGCCCGGTATCTGTTCGCCCTCGAATAGGAACTGTCCGATGATCGCGCCCTTGCCGGTGTGTACCTTTTGCCGCTCGGTCTTGAAGGCGACGTCGGTCTGCTCCTGCTCGGCCTTGCCGCCGCGCCCCTGACCGATCTTTTTACCCATCCCGGAACCGGACCCCTGCCGGTCGCCTCCCGCGCCGCTTCGACCCGTGCCGCCGCACTGCTTGCACGGCTGCCCGTTCTTCATTCCGGACCCGCCACAGCTTGAGCACGGTTTGTCGATGTCGTTCTTCGCTTGTTGCAGTGCGTCGGCGGTCGCTTCGAGCTGGTTCATCTCCTGTTCGAGTTGTTCGAGTTCGCCGAGTTGCTCAGCAGCCTGCGAGAGTCCTTCCATCGCGTTGCCCATTTCGCCGGCGTCGGCGGCCTTCGCTCCCTGCTTCATGGACTGGGCGAGCTTCCTGGCGGCTGCCCCCGCACTCTTGTTCTGTTGGAGCTGCTTGGCGATCTTTTCGATTTGCTCGCGGCTCATTCCGCTCTCTTCGAGCTTTTTCTGAATTTGTTCGAGGTCCTTCTTGCTCAGCCGTTCCAGCATTCGCTCGATGTCTTCCTTGCTCAGTCCGGCCTGTTCGAGTTTTTGGGCGAGCTTTTCGTCCTTGGCGAGCTTGTCGATCTGCTTGGTGAGATCGTCGAGTTGCTTGCTCAGCTTCGTGACAGCCTCTTTGTCTTCCTCGGATTTCAGCGTCGCAAGCTGCTCACGAAGCTTTTGGACTTCCTCCTTGGCGGTCTTGAAGTCGCCCTCGTTGAGCGCCTTGGCGAGCTTTTGCGTGGGCGCTTCCTCGGAATCCGGAACCTTTAACCCGCGCAGACGCTTCTGCATTTCGGGTATGGCGTCGTAGCGGTCGGACGCCCGCTTTTGCCTCACCGCGTCCTCAAGCCGGTCGATCTTCTTGAGCGCTTCGTGGCGGATGTCGGCGGGTTCGTCGGCCTTGCCCGAAAGCGAATCCATGTCGGCAAGCTGGGGTTTCAGATCGTCGAGCGCCGGCGTCGTCTCCGTCATCTCGCGGATTTGATCCATCTGTTTCTTGACCGCGATGTGCGTCGCTTCGACGGCCTCGCGCCGCTCCTCGCGGGCGACGGCCTCCTTCGGTTTGAGCAGTCCCGGCGTCACGAGGAACATCAGCGCCGAAAGAACGAACGACCCCGCCGTCCACGCCAGCGGCGAAGGGACGCTGAGACGGATATGTTGCCGCACGTTGATCGCCGACCCGACTCGTTCCGCGTCGGCCACCACGGCCTGGGCGAACGGATCGTCGACGCCGAGGCAGTATCGCCCGCTGCTGATCCGCTCGCGGAGTCCCGCCGCTTCATCGAGCCGCGCCGCCGCGGTCGCCGCGTCCTCGCGCGTGCGCACGGTCCAAATGATCGACGCGACAACCGCCACCGTTCCCGCGCCGACGCCGATCCACCCGATCGGCAACGGAAGATCGAAGAGCCGCTGAATCAGAACGATGACGGCGAACCCAAGACCCCCGAGCGCCGCGACAAAGCAGAACCGATGGAGCCACCGGTTGAGCCAGAGGCGGCGCTGGGCGGCATGGACCTGACGTTCGAGAAGGGTCACGCGACGATCTCCACGCACCGTCGGACGGCGTCAGCGCGACGACGGAGCCGGCGGATCATCTGTTCGGGGCGCCGGGCTGCGAAGCGCCTGGTCCATCATATCCTTCCGCGGAAGCCCAAACAACTTTGCACCACGAAGAGGACGATCCGGGGTTGTGCTTGTTATCGTTCGAAACCAGGGTTGGAGGCAAAAGGGGGGCGTAAGCGAGGTCGTCGTCGCTCGCGCTACGCCCGGATCGGGCCCCGCACCATCGCGCCCGGAAGCGAGCCGTTCAGAATTCGCGCGCGGCTGCCGGTCTTCCGCGCGTAATCATCAAGCGCCGCCGTGAGAGCGCCTTCCGCCGGTTCGCTTGCGTCGGAGAGAACAGCCACGATGCCGCCGCACCCGCGTGAAGTCATCCGTGCGCCGTAAATTCCGGTCTTCTCGCCGTGTTTACGAAGCAGACTCACCAGCGCGTCGGCTTCGACGCTGCCCAGCCCGCATCGCTGTCCGCAACTCCAGTGCGAGGCGTACATGGCCTCGCCGGCGTCGTGAAGCGATCCGCGGTCTTTCGTGCGGATGGCCCGCGAGAGCGCTTCGACGAACTTGCGCGACCGATCGTGCTCGTAGACGTGATGCTCGGTGCGCGAGCGAATCTTGTAGACCAGGGCGGGATCGACACGCGTCAGCGGATCGCCGGTCTCGCCGAACCGTGTGAGAAAATCCTTGCCTTTGAGCTTGGACGGAATTCGATCGCGAAAACGCTCGACGAAATCGGTCACGGAAACGCGCGACAGAAAACCGTCCCAATGTCCGTTAAGCAATCCGTCGTGCCGCACGATCCGATCGACCAGCAAGCGCCCCATGAAGCTCGCGGTTCGGACCTGGGCGTATTTCGCCGCGGCATCCGCATGCGAGGCGCCGCAGTCAATGGCGATCACCCGGATGTCGTCGGGAATGCGAATCGCGCCGCCCAGCGCACGACTGTCGCAACGAAACTGCGACAAGGTACTCGGTTCGCCGAGCAGCGCCGACACCGCGTCGGCGGGACCGGCGGGGAAACCCAACCAACGATTCTCGACGGTTTCGCAGATCGCCGCAGCCTGTTGGAGCGGTTCTATTCCCTCGCCGCAGGCGCCGGCGCCGGCCACAATGGTCGCCGAGGCGATCGCCGCACATCGACCGCTGCCGGTCATGCCTTCAAGAGTCGAGCCTAACACGACCGAAACCCCGTCGACGAGAGCGGAAAAGAGACCGGCACGGAAGGTTTCGATCAACGCGCCCAGCGCACAGCACACGGCGTCGCCGCGCGCTGTGTCCGCAAGCGCCCGGCCCGTCTCGGCGTCGATCCACCCGGAGTCATTCAGTCGGAGTCTTTGGACCAGGAGTTCAAGCGCGCCGCTGCCGTTGTCACCCTCGGCGCCGACGAAAGCAATCGAGACGATGCCGTCGCGACGTCGCTGTACGCCCACGCACGCGTGCTCTTGCAACGGGACGCTGAGCGTCAGCGCGCCGGTGTATTCGGCGAACCCGCCCATCACGTCGAGCCGGCCCGGCGCTACCGCGATGAACCGTTCGCCGTCGCCGCGAAGTCGCCGGACTACGTCGCCAACCAGAGGCGACACCGGCGCTTCGACCGCCGTCAATGACGGCGCCGACAAAGGCGCCGGTGACGGCGACGCGGACCCTGTCGATGCGGGCGACCGCGCGCCCCGCGCCGTTATATTCTCTTCCACCTTCATCCGTTCACACCCGCGGGCTGAAAATCAGCAAACATCCTTGAGAACGGAGTCATCCACAAATATCGGTGTCGGCGTGCCCGCGCCGATGGCGATAGCGTCCGACGGCCTGGAATCGACTTCGAGCAAATCGCCGTTGCGACGGAGCACCAGCTTGGCGTAGAACGTCGAGTCACGCAACTCGCTGATGACGATTCGTTCCAGGTGGCAATCGAGCTGCTCGAGCATGCGCTCCACCAGATCGTGCGTCAGCGGACGCTGCACGGCGATTCCCTTCAACCGACGGTCAATCGCATATGCTTCATTTACGCCGATGAGAATCGGAAAAGCCCGATCACCCTCCACCTCGCGAAGGACGATCATCGACATCTTCTCGTCCTCCGAGTCCACGATGACGATCCGCGCGAGACTCATCTTGACGAGCATAGCCGCTTTCCCGCTGATTCCCGGCCACCGTAGCGACCGACCGGGGAATGTCAAGGCAAGATATGGCGCCCCGACACGCGACGCGCCACATGATTAAACGCCCGCGCGCCCGTCGCCCGCATGATCGCCGCCGGACAACCCGCGACGCAACTTGCTGAGTTCCGTCTGGTCCATGGCGAAACTGTTTTCCGCCGCCGGAAACGCGCCGCTCGCCACCTCGTGAGCGTATGCTTTAAACGCTCCGACCAGCGTCCCGTAAAGGTCGGCGTAACGCTTCACCGAACGCGGCGGATGCCCGCCACCGTATCCCACCATATCGTGAAAGACCACGACCTGTCCATCCACATCCGGTCCCGCGACAATTCCGATCACCGGGACCAATGCCCGCTCAGTAATAATCGCCGCGACCTCGGCGGGCACAGCCTCTAGCAGTAGTGCTATCGCCCCGGATTCCACCATCATCTTGGCATCCTCGATCAACCGAAGCGCATCCGGCGCCGATTTGCCCTGTATCTTATATCCCCCGACAGTCTGAATCGATTGCGGCTTGAGACCAAGGTGCGCCATCACCGGAATCGTCGCCGTCGCCATGGCTTCCACCGTCTTGGCGAGTCGGCGATCGACCTCGACTTTCACGCAGTCGCAGCCCGCGCGGGCCATGAATTGCCCCGCGTTGCGGATCGCCTCCTCCGCGCAAATCTGATAACTTAGGTATGGCATGTCCCCCACGAGAAACACGGACGGCGCTCCGCGGCGGACCGCCTCGGCGATCGTAATCAGGTGCTCCAGCGTCATGGGGAGCGTTGTTTCGTGCCCCAGGCAGACCTCGGCATAGGTGTCGCCGACGAGCAGCGAATCGATCCCCGCCTCTTCCATCAGGCGAGCCGTGGAGTAGTCGTAGCAGGTAATCATCGAGATTTTCCGGCGTTCTCGTTTGCGGGCCTGCAGCGTGCTGAGCGTGATTTTGGTCTTTGCGGGCATACTCCCATACGATACGAATCCGCCGCACGTTTGACAAGAACCAACGGCCCACACGGAGGCGTGCCGGGCGGCCGTCATGGGGACAGTTTCTTGGAATTCGCTTGCATCTCCCTTCGTAATCGAATACAGCGCCCGCATCCTTTCTGAGTTGAACCAGTGTGGGGAGAGCGTCATGTACGTTCGTGCGCTTGGCCGGGTGGCCCATCCATCGCGTAGCGATGGGTGGGGTCACGATGATCGAGCGCCGCAAACCTACGGACCCCCGTGGTCCCTCCTGACGAACGCGGATACGATTCGCACATGCCGTCGCACGCTCTTCGTCGGCGGCGATTTCGCGGCTCGATCATCGTGGCCCCACCCTTTGCTGTCGCAAAGGATGGGGTACCCGCCTGACCTCGTGTGGCGGTTGGAGGAATTGCGTCACTCTCCTATAATAAAGTCCCACCATCGGAGCAATCTCCATGCGCGTGCAGCTACAATCTTGGGGGGGCGGATTCGACCGACTGGCCGAACATGTCCGCAGCATGCTCGAGGAAATGCACGGGCGGAACTATTTCCGCTCGCACGGCCCGCACACCTGGACGCCGCGCCTGAATCTGTATGAAACCGTTCAACATTACGTGGTTTGCGTGGAACTCGCCGGTATGCCCCGCGAAGAAATCGACGTTCGCGCTGAAGCCGGCGTGCTGCACATTGAGGGCGTACGGCGCAAACCCGAGTTTCCCGGCGAGTGCGGCGAGCCGCCCGCTCCCCAGGACATCAGCGTACACGCGATGGAGATTGATTCGGGACGCTTTCACCGACGCGTGCCCATCGCCGAGGACGTCGTCATCGACAAGATCAGCGCCGCCTACCGCCACGGATATCTCTGGGTGTTTCTCCCACGAACGGGTTCCCCCAACGTCGAAAGCGATTCATGACTGACGCCATGCCGCCATTCGGAATAAGTGGAAACGGCGTCGAAGCCGGCGACGAGGATGACGATGTCGGCGTCGTCGCGGTCACCGCCGGCGCGGAGGCCGTCGAACCCGACGAAACCCTGAAGATTCCCGATCACTTGCCGATCCTTCCCATTCGCGACGCCGTCGCTTTTCCCGGCACGGTCATGCCGCTGCAGATAGAGCATGAGAAGCCCAAGCGCGTTCTGGATTTGGCTCTGGCGGGGAATCGCATGGTGGCCGTCGTCGCGCAGCGTTCGCCGACCACCGAAGACCCTAAACTCGACGACCTCTATCGCGTCGGAACCGCCTGCACCATCCTCAAGATGTTCAAGGTTTCCGATGGAAGCGAAACGATCATCGTTCACGGGCTGCGGCGCGTGGCGGTGGAGGCCCTCACGAAAGAGGACGAATATCTCGTCGCGACCGTCCACGCCTACGCCGACCCGGGCGAGATTACGACCGAGCAACGGGCGTTGATGCACGCCATCCGCAACGCCGCCGACCGCATCATCGAGTTGTCGCCCAACGTCCCCGACGAGGCCCGACAGGTGCTTCACGGCATCGAAAAACCGGGGGGACTCGCCGATTTTCTCGCCGCCAACCTCCCGCTCGGCGTCGTCCACAAACAGGAAATCCTCGAGACGTTCGACGTGACGGATCGCCTGCGCAAGGTGAATCTGGCCGTCGCCGCCCAGCTCGAAGTCGTCGAACTCTCCCACAAGATTCAGCAGCAGGTCCACGACTCGGTCGACAAAGCGCAGCGCGAGTACTACCTGCGTGAACAGATGAGGGTCATCCAACGGGAACTCGGCGAGGACAGAGGCGAGGCCGGCAAGATCGTCGAACTCAGGAAGCGCATCGGCGAAGCCAAGATGCCCGAAACCGTTCAGGCCGAAGCCCTCCGCGAAGTCGAACGGCTCGAAAGCATCCCCACGGTGTCGCCCGAGTACAGCATGACGCTCGACTACATCGAGTGGTTGATCGAGTTGCCGTGGTCCGTCGGCACCGACGACATCCTCGACATCCGACGGGCCGAGGAGGTGCTCAACGAGGACCACTACGGCCTGGAGAAGGTCAAAAAACGCATCCTCGAATTCCTGGCGGTTCGCAAACTGAAGAAAGACACGCGCGGGCCGATCCTCTGCTTCACCGGTCCGCCGGGCGTGGGCAAGACCTCGCTCGGTCAGAGCATCGCCCGGGCGATGGGACGCAAGTTCATCCGGATTTCGCTGGGCGGCATTCGCGACGAAGCCACGATTCGAGGTCACCGTCGCACCTACATCGGCGCGATGCCCGGGCGCATCATCCGCGAAATCCGCCGCGCCGCCAGCAACAACCCGCTCTTTATGCTCGACGAGGTGGACAAGATCGGCCAGGACGTTCGCGGCGATCCGATGTCGGCCCTGCTCGAAGTGCTCGACCCCACGCAGAACGCGACCTTCTCCGACCATTACCTCGCGGTGCCGTTCGACTTGTCCAGGGTGCTTTTCATCGGAACGGCCAACTACATGGCCGCCATCGAGCCGGCCCTCCGCGACCGCATGGAAATCATCGAAATCCCCGGCTATACGCACCACGAAAAACTGATGATCGCCCGGCGACACCTGCTTCCGCGGCAGCTCAACGAGAACGGCCTCACCGCCGAGCAGTTGCGCATGAGCGACGAGGCGATCCTGACCATCATCGGCGACTACACGCGCGAAGCCGGCGTCCGCTCGCTCGAACGCCGCATCGGCGGCGTCTGCCGCGCCCGCGCCGCCGCCGTCGTCCGCGGAGACGCGGTGTCACCCGATGTCACCCGCGACGATCTCCGCGCCGTCCTCGGCCCGGCTGAATACGAATCCGAAGTTGCCGCCGCCGCCAACGTGCCCGGCGTCGTCACCGGACTTGCCTTCACCCCCGTTGGCGGCGAAATCCTCTTCATCGAAGCCAACAAGATGCCCGGTCGGGGGCAATTGATGCTCACCGGCCAGCTCGGCGACGTGATGCGCGAATCCGCCCAGGCGGCCGCGTCGATCATCCGCAGCCGCACGGGTCGATGGACCATTAAACCCGAAGACTTCGCCAAGGTGGACATGCATGTCCACGTCCCCGCCGGAGCGATTCCCAAGGACGGTCCGTCGGCGGGCGTGGCCATGCTCGCGGCCATGACCTCCGTCCTGCTCGGCAAGCCCGTCGATCCGACGATCGGCATGACCGGCGAGATCACGTTGAGCGGTCGCGTGCTTCCCGTCGGCGGCATCCGCGAAAAAGTGCTCGCCGCCCATCGCGCCGGGCTCAAGACCATCGTTCTCCCCGCGCGAAACACGCCGAACGTCAACGAGATTCCAGCCGAAATCCGCTCGCAACTCGATTTCGTTTACGTCAGGACGATCGACGAGGTGCTCGATACGATTTTCGGCCAATCGAGGAAAAAAGGGCGAGGTGCGCGGACGGTCCAAAAGTCCAAGACCAAACGCCGCGCGTCCAAACCCTCAAAACGCTCCAAAGCGCACGCAGCCTCCCGCCGCTCCGTTCAGGCCGCTTCGCCGCGCCGATAGTCCAATTCGCACAAGTTCCCAGGAACCGACGTTTTTCTCCCGGCGAAGACCATCTCGCCGTTCCATCAGGCGACCTTGGCGTCTTTGTGTCTTGGTGGTGAACTTCGGCTTGCGGAACCGAATCGTGCGCTCAAAGCAGAACGCCCCGCAACATCGCGGCCGCGATGCTGAAGTAGATCACGATCCCGCTCACGTCCACCAGCGTCGCCACGAACGGCGCCGACGAAACCGCCGGGTCCAGCCCGCACCGCCGCAGCAGGATCGGCAGCATCGCTCCCATCAGCGTCCCGTAGGTCACGACGCCGATCAGCGAGAAGCACACGGTCAGCGCGATCATGGCGTAATGTTCACCGTACAACTGCGTCCGCCACGGCCACAGGAAAATCCGCGCCAGCACGATCGAGCCCAGCACGCATCCCAGCGCCAGGCCCGAAACGATTTCGCGGACCAACACGCGCCACCAGTCGCCCAGCCGAAGTTCGCCCAGCGCCAGCGAGCGGATAATCAGCGACGACGCCTGCCCCCCGCTGTTGCCACCGCTGCTGATGATCAGCGGAATGAACAGCGCCAGCACGGCCGCTCGCGCGATCTCATGCTCGAAATACCCCATCGCCGTCGCGGTAAACATCTCTCCGATGAACAGCATCGCCAGCCACACCGCCCGCTTGCGAATCAGAATCGGCAGCTTCACCTCCAGGTACGGCGCGTCGAGCACCTCGACGGCGGCCATCTTCTGGATGTCCTCGGTGGCCTCCTCCTCGGCCACGTCGAGCACGTCGTCCACCGTCACGATGCCCAGCAGCAGTCCCGACGAATCCACGACGGGCAAGGCGACGCGGTCCAGGTCGCGGAACGCCTTGACCGCCTCCTCCTGATCCTGATCCGCCCGCAGCGCGAAGAAATCGCGGTCCATTCTCTCCGACAGCACCGTCGTCGGATCGAAGAGCACCAGTTCGCGGAGTTTAATATCGTCGATGAGCCGTCCCTTTTCATCGACGACGTAAATGACGTTGAGCGTTTCCTTGTCGCGCCCGACCTTGCGGACATGTTCCATCACCTGGGTGACGGTCCAGTCGGCCCGAACCGCCACATAGTCCGGCGTCATCCGACGCCCGACGGATTCCGGCGGATAACCGAGCAACTGCGTGGCGATCCGCCGCTCCTCCGGCGAGAGGAGTTCCAAAAGCCTCCGCGTGACGCCCCCCGGCAGCTCTTCCAGCAGCGCGGTTCGGTCGTCCGGCGCCATCTCGTCGAGAATCGCCGCCACTTGCTCCGTGCCCAGACTGCGAAGCAGCGCCTCTTGCGTTTCGAACGGCAGGTATTCGAAGATGTCCGCCGCGAACTCGCGCGGCAGCACGCGGAATATGACGGCCACTTCCTCGGGCGCAATGTCGTCGAAGACCTCCGCCACCGTCGGCGGCGACAGCGCCATGATGCTTCGGCGAAGCTCGCCGAAGCGTCGCTCCGCGATCATTTCAACGATGTCTGGACCTATCAATTTTCCGAACATGACACCGGCCCTTCGAACTGCAGCTTAGTACTGCAACGCTAAGTTTGTCCCGAGTCGTTGGAAAAGGCGCTTGCGATTCAGGCCGCTTTAGCGGCCTTTCCGCCGCCGAAGGCGGCGCCTCAGGCCAGTCCCGATGTACATCGGGACTGGTAACGCGCCCGACCTCAAATCCCTCCCTCAGCCCGTTTCAACGGGCTTTCCTTGGATCCACGCGATGCGAATCTGGCGTTGTAGTGTTAGCTTGCGGTCGATCGTCAATCGTCTAGCTTACACAAATGTTGCTTCACAAACGACCCCGGACGATTACCATTGCGACATGGTTAGAAAAGCAATCACCGTAACGACGGCGGTACTGGCCTTCGCCGCCGCCGTCTTCTGTTATAACCTTCTGAACAAACACATCACCGGTTCGTCCGGGGTGGGTTGGTTCGAAGCCGGTTGCTCCGATCAAGCCGGACCCGGCAAGGCCAACTGCGCCAAGGTCTTGGCCAGCCCCTACGGCTACTTCCCGCCGAAATGGCCGGACAAGTCCGACAGCTTGCCTCGGCTGCCGACGGCCTTCCTCGGTCTTGCGTACTATTCAACGGTTTTCGTCTGGCTGATCGGCGTCGGTCGGCCCTCGCGCGAGAGACGCCGGTGGCACTTGCTGCCGCTCATCTTCGTGGGCATGGGCCTCATCGGGTCGGGCTATTTCATGTTCATCATGTACCGCGTGCTCGACGAATGGTGTCCGTGGTGCCTCGTGACGCACATTCTCAACGTGCTCATCGCCGTGGGTTTGATCCTGATGTGGCCCGGCAGGAGATCGGGTGCGCGGGGGACCCCCCCTGTTTCCACCGCCGCAACCACCCCCTCTTACCAAGGGGGGGCTTGGGGGGGGGCAATCGCCAGTTCCGCCGTAAGCCCGTCCGCGCGTGCCATCGTGCTGACACTCCTTGCGATCGCGCTGGTGAACTATTCTCACCTCAACCTGCTTGGTCTGAAGACATGGAAGCAGCAGGCTCTTAATGCGAAAGCCGGGTACGATGCCATGCTCGCCGCCGTCAACCGTATCAAGGGCGATGCCGACAAGCTCTTCAAGAACTGGCAGCTTTCCGAGCCGCGGCAGATCGCCCGCCACCCCGACGACCCGGTGCGAAACTTCGCCGATCCCGCCGCCGGCCCGCTTCTCGACGTCGTCGTCTTCAGCGATTTCGAATGCCCGTCCTGCCAGAAGTTTTCCGAATTTTTCGAGCAGCGCGTCCCGCCTCTCTTCGAAGGCCGCATCCGACTGAACTTCAAGCACTACCCCATTGACCAGTCGTGCAATCCGCGCGTCGCGCAAACAATGCACAAATACGCCTGCTTCGGCGTCTCACTGGCCGAAGCCGCCCGCATGCTTGCGGGCAACGACGGCTTCTGGAAGGTCCACGACTTCCTCTACAAAAACCGCAACGAACTGGCCGCCGGCAGGATCAAACCCGAACAGGTCGCCGAATTGATCGGCGTCGCACCGGACGCTTTTCGCGAGGCAACCCAATCGTCAAACTTCAATGCACGAGTCCTTGAGGATATCGAACAAGCGAAAGCCTGCGAGATTCGCGGTACGCCGAGCATCTTCATCGAGGGACGGCTTGTCGACATGCTCGCCGTCAACGAAATCGGATTCTGGGATAAGATTGCGGAGATGTATTGGCGCGGCGTTGAGAAGCCCCGTCCGGACTCGACGAAACTCAATCAACCGGCGGCTACTCAAGGTACCCCAGGTCCGACAACCGCTCCGTGACCTTCTGCAATTCCGCTTCGGAGTACACGTCCACGCCCGCCTGTGACGACGAGCGCTCCGCGCGCGCGGTCGCCTGCGCGAGGACCGCCGCTGATTCGTACCGGACTTGCGGAGGAACCTCAAACAGCTCCGCAATGACCCGTCCCTCCATGTCCTCCGGCACCGGCAACCCAAGCATCGCGAGAACCGTCGGGGCGCAGTTCACGATGTGCGTGCGAATCTCGGCCGCGCGGCCGATTCCCGGCCCGCATGCGGCGATGATCCCGTCCGGGCGATGCGTGCCCTCGATCCGCGAATAGGGCAGCCACTTCACTACGCCCGACCCGCGAATCTTCCGCACCACGGCCAGCGACTCGTGCGGAATCAGGATCAGGTCTGGCATCCACGGCTGGGCTTCGCGTGAGCATCCGTACAACTCCTCCGGCTTGTGGACTTCGGTGAACAGTTGGATCGTTCGCCCTTCCGGATCGCGGATGCGAGATTCCGCGCTTAATAAACGATGACGAATCTCGTTGCGAAGCGTCTCATAGTTATTGGGTTCGACGATTCCGCACGGTTGCCGCCCGCGAAGATTGAGGTACAGGAATCCCGCCATGCCCGCGTGCATCACGCACGCCCGCGTCTGCTCGAAGTCCACCGCCAGATCGTCCGCGATGTTTCCCGCACGCGAAAATCGCTTCGTCTTTCCGCGAAGCCGGTCCCAGATGTGGCGGATTCGCGTCGTCTCCTGCGCCCCTCCGCCGTGCAAAACTAGATAACCCCATTGTTCCAGCAGCCGATTGACGTGAATTTTCCCTTCCAGACTCCCGTGCCCGTGATCGGAAACGATGAGTACGCTCGCATCGTTCGCCTTTGCGTAGTCGAGCAGCGTCCCCACGGCACGGTCGGCCTCGGTGAAGCACGCCTTGGTCAACTCGCACCGCCCGGGGTTCCGCCCGCTCCAGCGCGGGTCGATGTACTTCCACGCCTTGTGTTGCAAGTTGTCCGTCAGCTTGAGGACCACCATGAGTGCGTCCCACCCGAAGCGCTCGCCGAGCCACTTGGTCATCGACGCGCCTTGATGGAAGCTTCGCGAGATGTAGTCGAGATTTTCGACGAAGACCGACTCGCCGCGAAACGTCGATCGACGCCACTTCGCCCGCAGCGTCGGATCGGGCCAGCGCGAGAGAATCTCCGCCTTGAGTTCCGGCGGGTGGACGAAGTCCGACCCCGGCCCCGGCGTCTCGAACCCGCTCACGAGAAAACCGTTGACAGGCAACGCCGGGTAGGTCATCGGCACGTTGACGCTGCCGACCTTGAGGTCGTGATCGCCCAGAATCCGCCACAGGTTTCGCACATTGTCGAGACATCGCGTGCTGTTGAACGCCAGCATGTTGGTGTAAACGTCGTAGCGCTCGAAGTCGATGATTCCGTGTCGGCCCGGCTGCTTACCGGTCAGGAACGTTGTCCACGCCGCGGGCGTGATCGGCGGCGTCGTCGAACGCAGCACCCCCGACGCACCCTCCTCGACGACCCGCCGCAGCCGCGGCATCCGCCCTTCGTCCATCAGCGGCCGCAGCACGTCCCACGTGACCCCGTCTAGCCCGATGATGAGCACACGCTGCGGGTGCGAACTGGATTGAGCAATGTGTACTTTCATTGAAGATTCTGGGCGAATGACATCGCCGAACGGACAAGTCGCGGCGTCTTCAGGCCGTTAGTGTAGTTGGTCACGCTGTTTGCATCTTATCTGCCGCGAGCGCAAGCTCGCGAACAAGGTCTTTTCCGCAAGTCCGAGGACTCCACCGACCGATTCTACTTTCGGTCGCGGCGATTGGCCTTTACGCTTCGCCGAAGCTACAATATAGGATGGAACGGAGGCACGCGAATCGCCGATGCCCGAAATGGAACGAAACCCAATGTCCGACCGCGCACAAACGCAGAAAACGAAGCTCGACACCGTGGAACCGCTCGGCAAACGCGTCCTCATCCGCAAGGACGAGGACAAGAAGGTGACCAAGGGCGGCATCGAGCTGCCGGACTCCATCGAGATTCCGACCATCACCGGCCGGATCGTCGCCGTTTCCTCCCAAATCGCCGCCGATTCCGACTTCCCCATCAAACAGTACGACCGCGTGCTCTTCAACCCCAAGCACGCCATCCCCGTCGAGTTCGACCCCGACAACTGCCTCTACGTCGTCCCTATCGAGGATGTGGTGGCCGTGTTCCGAAAGGCGACCTGACGCTTTCCGAGCCGCGGGCTTCAGCCCGCGCCGCGTCTCCCGGATTTGCATTTCCGGCGATCAGTTTGCATGATTGATTCCTGCGATGCTCGACCTGCCTTCTCCCGCGCTGATCGGTGTCATCCACTTGCCGCCGCTGCCCGGCAGTCCGCGGCATACGCTTCCTGTCGATGAGATCATCGTCCGCGCCGTCGCCGATGGACGCGTCCTGCAAGAGGCCGGCTTCGACGCTGCGATTGTCGAAAACTACGGCGATGCTCCGTTCAGCCCCGACGCGCTCCCGCCCGCCAGCCTCGCGGTGATGGCCGTCGCCGCCGATCACGTCCGACGCGAAACGTACCTCCGAATCGGCATCAACGCCCTCCGCAACAACGCCCTCGCCGCACTCGGCATCGCCGCCGCAACCGGAGCGGCCTTCATCCGCGTCAACGTCCACACCGGAGTCTACGCGACCGATCAGGGCATCATCGAAGGCCGCGCCGACCGGACGCTACGCTATCGAAAGTTGCTCGGACTCCGCGTCGCCGTCTTCGCCGATGTCGCCGTCAAGCATGCTCGACCGCTGAGCGAACCCGACATCGCCCGCGCCGCGCGGGACGCAGCCTATCGCGGCCTCGCCGACGCGCTGATCGTCACCGGCCCCGCCACCGGCGAACCCGCCGATCTCCACGACCTCCGCCGCGTCGCCCAGGCCGTCCCCGATCGCCGGGTTTTCGTCGGAAGCGGCGCAACCCTCGAATCCGTCGCCGAACTGCTCACCATCGCAAGCGGCGTCATTGTCGGCACGGGGATCAAGCAAGGCCGCCGAACCGAAAATCCGATTGACCCGGCCATCGCCCGCGCCTTCGCCCGCGCTGCCGGACGAAGCTGACTTCTGTGGTTCAATTACCAAATCGTCCCATCACCAAATCCGCAATCGACAATCGACAATCGTCAATCGACAATGCGAAAGATGCCAAGCAGGATCCATCTCATCGCCCCCGCCGGCTCGCTCCAACCCTTCTACGCCGTCCTCGGCATCGAACGCGCGTCGCAACTCATCGCGCTCGTGCAGGAATACGTCGGCGACGCCCACCGCGTTACCGCAGAGCACTTCGTCCTCGACGCAACAGAGGACGAACTTCTCGCGGGCCGCACCGACGACGAAGCCCGTGCCCGTGACATGACCTTGGCACTCGCCGATTCCGACGTCCGCGCGATGATCGCCGTCCGGGGCGGTGCATGGTTCACCCGTATCCTGCCGCGAATCGACTTCTCCGTTCTCGATCGCCGCGACAAGTCCATCGCCGTCTTTGGCTTCAGCGAACTCACCCCGCTGGTCAATATCGTCGGCGCTCATCGCAACGGACTCGGCGTCTACGACATGGGCCCCGCGTTTCTCGTCTACGGTCTGAAACGCCACGCCGATAAGACTCTCGGCCTGTCAGACTCCACCGACCCCACCCCCGACCAGTGGATGCGTGCCAACCTCCGTCACCACATCCGCGACTACTTTCGCCGTGTCGTCGAGATCATCGAAGCTCGCGGCGAACCGATCACGCTCCCCGCCAGACTGGCTCGCGGCACGCTGCCCGCTCACGCCCGCGCCTCCTTCGTCGGCGGCAACCTCACGGTTCTTTCCACAATGATCGGATCGATGTACGCCGATTGCGTCGCGCCCGAGAATCGCTGGCTCGTCATCGAAGACTTCAACGACAAGCCCGAACGCATCGACCGATTTCTCGCCCATCTCACGCTCGCTCGATATTGGTATCGCTGCGAAGGCCTGCTGCTCGGCGACTTTCATCAGGCCGACCGCGACCTCGGTCCGACCGTTCTGGCGATGCTCGAATACCATCTGCCGCCCGATTCCCGCCTGCCGATCCTCGTAACGGCGGAAGTCGGCCACACCTGGCCCATGACCCCGGTGCCCCTGCACAAGGATGCCGCACTGTTGCGGAATTCCGACGGAGAGTTCTGGATTCGCTGGTCAGCGGATCGCGTGCAACCATCGTAATTAAAAGTGCTTATGGTCAATTGGCAAACCCTCCGTCCCCCGTCTCGGCCCAACGACATGCGCCTTACGGTCGGTGCCATTCGGCGCATGCCGCGCAAAGCGGCGATAGGTCATAGCGTCCCGCGAGATGACCGGCGCGAACGCGTTCGAATTCCGCCGAGCGCCAGATTTCGGAAAGCGGCGACTCCCCGATGCGCCCGACGGGGTGCGTTCCGCGAAAGTCCTGATCGCAAAGCGCGACCCGCCCGTCGGCAAGAATGAGGCATCGACCACGCACACGCTTGCACGCGGAACGGACCGGCGGGCGCATGTCGATGACGCTTCGATCCTCCAACTGCCCCGCGTGGTGACTGTATCCGACGACATTGACCGCCCCGACGCGGCGCGTCCACCCGTCGAAGAACGCATCAAGTTCGTGAACATTTTCGCGGGCCTTGACCATCTCCGGCACGATGATCGGACGCGGCGAAGACCGCTCGCGCTGCAATTCCGACAAGCGGTCGATCCGCCCGCGAACCGATTCAAGTCCATCCGCATCCGAACTTTCGATACCATGTAACTTCGCATAAAACTCCGTTGTCCATGCATCGAGCGTCACACTTAACACGTCCACGCCGTGAGCGACGATCGCCTCGGCCAACGGAGGTGTGAGATCGACGGCGGCCGTTCGCACACATAGCCCGAAAACACCTCCGCCCGACGCCGGTCGAAGAATCTCCAAAACCGCCGGAAACTCAGGATGGCGGAGCGGATCGCCAAATCCGCCGAGCACGCACAGTGCGTCGTCATATTCCGACAACTCCGCGGCGACGCGCCGCAGCAAGTCCAGACTCATCGGCCCACGACGTCCGACGCGCTCGCCGCGCGGGCGGAGCAGCGCGTTGGGGAACGGATCGTCGGTGGTCAGTTCAAGCTCCACCTCCCTCGGAAACGGCTCCACGCCGGCCTCGTCGCGATCGACCAGCCACTGACCGATCGCCGCCAGGTCCGGCGCCTCATTCTGCTGTAATAACATGCGCAGCGCGCGCTCCGAGTGGTCGGTATCAGCGATCAGGCGTCCGGTCGCGAAGCGCAGAGGTGCGGGGATTTCCATGCAGGCGGGTTGAAAACTGAGGTCACGCGTGGGTGTATCGGGTTTGTAACTAAAGGCCCAGCCGACGGGAATCGAAGCGGCGGCGAATTCCTTGACCAGGGCGGCGTCGAGGACGATGCCCGCGATGCCGGGAACGGCCTGGGTGAAGGTGAGGCGGGCCTCGTCGCGATTCGCGCGGCGGTGTTCGATCATACGGGCCGCCAAGTCGGCGTCGAAAAGCGGAGCGGCCGGCGGGACGCTGAGCACGGCATCGGCTTCGATCTCCGCGTGACGCAGGAAACCATCGATGAGTCGACAGTCGGTGTATTCGTCGAAAGCGGTCGAGCCGCCGACGCCGCCGCGCCAGCCGTCTAGCGACCACTTGCGGGACGCGCGGATGAGGGCGGCCCAGGGCGGCGGATCGGCGTTAATGGGCTGGACGACGGTGGCGGTTCCGTCGAGCAGGGTTCGG
>ERZ1292633.2407-Hain-H41-02um-R1-2407-length-19183-cov-5_pt1 | contig 19183 bp, 14 predicted proteins | sample MGYA00564406_ERZ1292633 | MGnify/ENA primary metagenome ERZ1292633 (study PRJEB36523, sample SAMEA6512639) | groundwater metagenome | collected 2019-01-08 | study: AquaDiva: Metagenomics assemblies of 32 groundwater samples
AAATCGCTATTTTTGAAGGCCAAAAAATCCGTCGGCATTGGGATGAGGAAAAAGAACTTTGGTATTTTTCGGTTTCGGATGTTATTGCTACTTTAACCGACAGTGTTGATCCGGTGGCGTATTGGCGAAAACTCAAAGAAAGATTGCTCAAAGAGGGAGGAAATGAAACCGTGACAAAATGTCACGGTTTGAAAATGATCGCTCCGGACGGTAAAATGCGTCTTACTGATACCGCTGACACCGAGGTGATGCTTCGTCTTATCCAATCCATTCCCTCACCGAATGCCGAACCATTCAAACTATGGCTGGCGCGTGTGGGCTATGAGCGACTGGAAGAAACGGCCGATCCGGAATTGGCCATCAATCGCGCGCTTAAAACATATTTGCAAAAGGGTTACAGTCCCGAATGGATCAATCAACGGTTGAAAAGCATTGAGATCCGCAAAGCATTAACCGATGAATGGGAAAAACGCGGAGCGAAAGAAGGTCTTGAGTTTGCCATCCTCACGGACGAAATATCCAAGGCGTGGGCGGGATTGACGACGAAGCAATACAAAAATCTCAAGGGACTGAAAAAAGAAAACCTGCGAGATAATATGACCAACCTGGAATTGGTTTTGAATATGTTGGCCGAAACCGCGACAACGGAAATATCACAGAAACGAGAACCGGCAGATTTTGAACAAAATAAACAAGTAGCGCGTGAAGGCGGAACTGTGGCCGGCAATGCCCGCAAGGAAATTGAAGCCAAAACCGGACGCAAGGTGATCAACGCCGGTAATTTTGGGACGGTGAAAAACAAGCGAATACTCAAAGGAAAATAAGTTCGTGTCTCTTCACAAAAAAACAATCCCGTTTAATCGGGATTGTTTTTTTGTCGCGTCCGGCGCGTAAGCCGAATTTTGTTTCCCGCCTGTCGGGACGATGATCATTTCTCTAGGCCGGCCGTTGCCGGACGGCTCAAACGAGCTAACTTTTCGCTCCGAAAATCGGAACGCTGCTCTTTCTTCAGGCAGGGTTTACCACTCCCGGGCATTGCTGTCCGGCAGAGTACAGTCGCTTTTGACTCGAGAGCAAAAACACCCGTACACTTTTCACCTTTCTCCCGACTTAGTCGGGATAGTATTGTCTCTGTGGCACTTTCCCGCCCAAACCCCTCGCGAGGCCGGGGGTGGGTGTTACCCACTGCCATGGCTTCGCTACGCTACGCCTGGCAGGCCATACTTATTTAATACTGATGACCTGCTTGGTGTAACGCAGTGAAGCCGAGAAGTTCGGACTTTCCTTCCCGACGGATCGGGACGATCATCTACGCTGAACGCAACGCTGTCAAAATACCATATTTTTGGCGTTTTGTCAAGTTGACCGAGGGCGAGTTTTAGGCTACACTGAATCCATAAATTGATTTTTTTATCTCTATGAAGCGTTCGGAAATAATTCTCATGGTTTTGCAGGTGCCGGTGGATTTTTTTATGCTGATTTTGGCGGCGGCTTCCGCTTATTATTTGCGTTTCACCGATTGGGCGATTGCTCTCCGGCCGGTTTTGTTTCATTTGACCATGGCGGAGTTTTTTGATATTTCCGTCTGGGTGGCTTTGGGCTGGATGGCGATATTCGCTTTTTCCGGTCTTTATCGTCCGGATCCGAACAAGAAATTGGCTCATGATTTGGGCAGGGTTTTTTTGGCCTGTTCCACCGGTCTCGCCGCCGTTGCCATGTACGCCTTGTTCGCGCAGTCGTTGTTTGATTCCCGTTTTTTGATTTTGTTCGGCTGGGGTTTCTCGATAATGTATGTCGGCTTCGGTCGGATTTTGACGCGCGGTCTCAAGGGTATAATGTATCGCGCCGGCGTCGGTCTCCGTCGCGTAGCGGTGGTCGGGGCGGATGATTTAACTCGGGAAATGGTCGCCATTCTCCGCGCCCGAAAAGAATTGGGATATGATGTGGTCGCGACCGGCGCGAATTTCGGAGAATCGTGGTTGGCGGAAGCCGGCGAAGGCAATTTGGACGAGCTTATTTTCATGAATCCTCGCGCGAAAGAAGACGAAGCGTTCGCCGCCATGAATTTTTGCGATGAACGGCATATCGTTTTCAAATATTCCGCGGATTTATTCGCGGCCTTGTCGGCCAATAACGCGATTTACCCCTTGGCCGGCGTGCCGATCGTGGAAATGAAACGCACCAAATTGGACGGCTGGGGCAAGGTGGTCAAAAGAATTTTTGATATTATCGGCAGTGTCGTCGCCATAATTATTTTCAGTCCGCTGATGATCCTCACCGCATTCGCCATTTTATTGGAAACCGGCCGGCCGATTATTTACAAAAACGAGCGGGTGGGCGAAAAAGGTAAAAAGTTTTTTGTCTACAAATTTCGGTCAATGTTCAAGGAAGATTCCACCGGACCGCAATTCGGCGAGAATGGTAAATTGGCCGAGGAGAAAGAAAAAGAATTGATTGCCGCTAAAAGCGCGCGAAAAGGGCCGATTTACAAAATCGCCGATGATCCGCGCGTCACCGCTTTCGGCCGTTTCATTCGTAAATACAGCATTGATGAATTGCCGCAATTTTTCAATGTTTTGAAAGGGGAGATGTCGCTCGTCGGTCCGCGGCCGCATCAAGCGCGCGAAGTGGCTGGTTATACTCGCCGTCACAAAAGAACTTTTTCAGTGCGTCCCGGCATTTCCGGGCTGGCGCAAGTTTCCGGACGGAGCGATTTGTCTTATGAAGAGGAGGAACAATTGGATGTGCTCTATATTGAAAAGTGGAATTTGCTGTTGGACTTGGTTATTTTTGTGAAAACCCCGTTTATTCTTTTCAAAAAACGCCGAGCCATTTAGACAGAAAATAATATGAAAATCGCGCTGGTGCATGATTATCTTTTTCAGGACGGCGGAGCGGAGCGGGTGTTGAAGGCTTTTCACGAAGTTTGGCCGGAAGCGCCGATTTTTGTGTTATTCCATAAAAAAGGCAAGGTGGCCGGTTTTCGCGACGCCGATGTTCGGGAATCATTCATCAGATTATTGCCTTTTGGCCGGACGCATTATCAATGGTATCTGCCCTGGATGCCTCTCGCCACCGAACGCCATAATTTGCATGAATTTGATGTGGTATTATCTTCTACCAGCGCGTTCGCGAAAGGCGTACTTACGAGGCCGGACACTTTGCATATTTCTTATTGCCATACTCCCACTCGTTATTTGTGGACGGACACGCACGAATATATCGCCGACCTCAAATATAACGCTTTCATCAAATCTTTTATTCCCCGTTTGGTGCACAAATTGCGCATCTGGGACAAAATGAGCGTGGACCGCGTGGATCATTTCGTGGCCAATTCCGGCACGGTGCGCCAGCGCATCCAAAAGTATTATCGTCGCGACAGCGATATTATTTATCCGCCGGTGGACACGCATCTGTTTTCCATTGCCACCGATATCGGCGATTATTTCTTGTCCGGCGGTCGAATTGTGCCCTATAAACGGTTTGATTTATTGATTGAAGTTTTTAATCGTTTGAAATTGCCATTGAAAATTTTTGGGGAGGGGTCGGCTTTGGAAGAATTGAAAAAACGCGCTAAACCGAATATCCAATTTTTGGGGCGAATTAGCGACGAAGAAAAAATAAAATTGATGAGCCACGCCCGAGCTTTCATTCATCCGCAAGTGGAAGATTTGGGTCTTACGGCGGTGGAATCCATGGCCGCCGGCCGACCGGTAATCGCTTTTGGCGAGGGCGGAGTGACGGAAACGGTCATCCCGGGACTAACCGGATTATTTTTCAAGGAGCAAACCTGGGAGTCGCTGTTGGATGCGGTTCTTAATTTTGAAGCCACTGCCTGGGACAGTGGGAAAATTCGCGCCCGCGCCGAACATTTCAACGCCACTGAATTCAAGAGAAAAATTCGCAAGTATGTGGAGGAAAAATACGACGAATTCAAAGATAAAGCGCGTCAGTGCCGGTTGGAAGTTAGGTGATGGGGAATTATAAATTACGAATGTTTTAATACAAATCAAAAATCCGCTGTAATGCGGATCTTCTAAAAGAGCCTTTTGGGAATGTCCCTGCTTCAACGAGATGTTCTTGACGAGAACGCTCTCCACAAGGCTTTACCCGAAGGACTTATCTTCTAAAGTCATTATACTAAATCAATAGAGCTTTGTCAATATTTGTTGATAAACCCTTTAATTCCTTCCAGAAAAGCAGAACTTTTTAAACTATTGCTTGCGGAAGTATCAGTAAAATTATGCGTATCGGCATTGACATTCGATCGCTCATGGCGCCGGAGAGGACCGGCGTGGGGGAATATGTGTTTCAGCTTTTGAACGCTCTTTTTTTTCTGGACAAAGAAAATGAGTATTGGCTTTTTTACAATTCGCACGAAGATGTGAGCGCGAATATTCCCGGATGGAATCAGGAGAATGTGCGGTTTGTGTCCACCAAGTATCCGAATAAATTACTTAACTTCGGTTTGTCGGCGGCGGGGTGGCCGCGGTTGGATAAATTGATCGAGCGGCGTTCGGGCGCGTTGGATGTATTTTTTTCTCCCAATTTGAATTTCACCGCCGTGTCGCCGAAAATTAAATTCATTCTCACCATTCATGATTTATCGTTTGAATTTTTTCCGGATTGTTTTTCCGCCAAACAGAGAATCTGGCACAAAATCATCAATCCGCGGAAGCAGTGTCGGCGCGCGGATTTGATTTTGACTCCGTCCGACAATACCCGGCGTGATTTGATAAAGGAATACGGGATTGACGAAAAAAAGGTTAAACGGATTTATCCGGGGTTGTCCGGCGCGTTTTTGCGCGACGAAAAAATCATTGGAGATGAACAACGAGTGAGAACCAAGTACGGCTTGCCGGATAAATATATTCTGTATCTCGGCACGATTGAACCGCGGAAAAATGTGGTGGGGATAATTGAAGCGTATCGGGAGGCGAATTTACTGGCGCGGGGGTTTGAGTTAATTATCGCCGGAGCAAAAGGCTGGAAATACGAGGAGACGATTGAGCTCATGAATAAAACCGCCGGAGTGAAATATATCGGCTATGTTGACGAGGGCGATAAAGCCGTTTTGTACCGAATGGCTTCGTTGTTCGCCTATCCCAGTTTTTACGAGGGTTTCGGTTTTCCGGTGGTGGAGGCGATGGCGAGTGGCGTGCCGGTGATCACCGGCAATCGATCGGCCTTGGTGGAAGCGGGCGGGGACGGGGTGTATCTGGTTAATCCGTATAATGTAAGCGAAATTGCCACGGGGATGAAATTGATGCTGGAAAATAACCGTATCGCCGAATTGTACCGGAGCCGGGGATTGGAACAAGCTAGGAAATTCAGGTGGGAATCCACGGCTAGGGAGTTATTGGAAATATTGAAATAAAAACAAAAAACCACCGGCCTCCTTGATGAGCCTTGGATAAAGCCCATCAATTGGTTGGTGGTTTTTTGTTTGTGAATCACCCCGCCCCGCGCCTGAAAAAGCGCGTGGGGCGGGGTGGGCTTGGGGCTACGGCTGGGGGAGGGTCGGGAGCGTCCCGCGGCACAGGTCTCCGAACGGGAACCTGGTCACGGGCTGGCCCATCCACTCCTCCTCGGGGACGGCAGCGGTCTTGGCGGTGTTGTTGAGGTTGTTGGTGATGACCACCATCCCCGACGAACGGGTCTGTCGCCCACCACGCCTCTCCCCACCCAGAGAAGTAGCCGAATTCCAACTCATCGATCGATCTCCTTCGGCGCATCGCGCCATTCAAGATGTGCGAAAGTATACTCGGTTTAGCCAAATTTGTCAATGTGGATAATTCCTACGAATTACTAATTAAAAATTACTAATTACTAATGCCATACACGTCATTGCGAGGAGCCGAAGGCGACGTGGCAATCCCTTAGTTTATCTCATAGAACAAAGGGATTCTTCGCTCTGCTCAGAATGACGCGCTTCGTCAAGGGATTGCATGTAAGCTCAGAATGACAACAAAAAAAGCGAACCGCAGTTCGCTTTGAATACTTTTTTTGTTCAACTGTCAGGATTAGACCCACCGTTTTTTCAACTCCAAAAATCGGTCGTCATTGATTGCCTCGCGGATTTCTTTCATCAGGTTCAAAATAAACTGTAAATTGTTAATAGTGGCCAGACGGTAGGCCAAAAGTTCTTGGGCTTTGAAAAGATGATGAAGGTAGGCGCGAGTGTGGTGGGCGCAAGTATAGCAAAGACATTCCGGATCAATCGGCGTGGCATCGGTTTTGAATCGGGCGTTATTTATATTCAGCAATGAATTTCTTTTTCGGTCTGTCCGGTTTGACGCGACCGCGGTATTCTGCCAAGGATGAATATATAATGTTCCATTTCGGGCGACGCGCGTGGGGGCGACGCAATCAAACATGTCCACCCCTTGTTCCACAACGGTGAATAAATCGGCGGGATAATAACCAACGCCCATGGTGTAGCGCGGTTTTGTCTCCGGAAGATGGGGGATAACCCAATCCAGAATTTCTTTGGTGGCCGCCATATTGTAGCCGACCGACTCGCCTCCGATGGCAATACCGTCAAAATTCAACGCGGCAATCGCTTTGGCGCTTTTTTCGCGCAGCTGTCGGTAGTTGGCGCCCTGAATAATGCCAAACATAAACTGGCGATATGGTTTGTCATTTTTTTCGCTTGATTTCCGGTGAGCGGCGAGAGATCTCTCCGCCCAGCGATGGGTTCTTTCCATCGCCGCGCGCGCGTATTTTTCGTCAACTTCGTCCGGTGTGCATTCATCAAAGGCCATAATAATATCGGCGCCGATCTTGCGTTGAATTTCGGTGGCGGTTTCCGGCGTAAAGCGGTGGGTGGAACCGTCAAGATAACTGCGAAAAGTGACCCCATCCTCATCTATTTCCACCAGTTTGCCTTGGGTGTTGTTGACATCGTCTTCGGATTTTAACAAAGGGATTGCCGCGTCGCTCGCTTCGCTCACTCCTCGCAATGACGAACCTCCCGTTGGCGAATCCTTTTCTGCGTTTGTCGTTTTTTTGTTTATCGGATCATTATCTTCTTTATCCGTTCTTTTCGAAGCGAAGGCTGACCCCAGTGAAAACACCTGAAACCCGCCACTGTCAGTCAAAATTGGTTTATCCCAATTCATAAATCGGTGCAGTCCGCCAAAAGAGTCAATCAAATCCTCGCCCGGGCGCAAATGCAGATGATAAGTATTGCCAAGAATAATTTGCGCGCCGATCTCTCGGAGGTCGTCGTTATCCACGCTTTTGACCGTGCCTTGTGTGCCGACCGGCATAAAAATCGGCGTCTCAATATCGCCGTGGTCGGTGTGGATTATTCCGGTTCGGGCGCGGCTATTTTTGTCGCGGTGAATAATGGAAAAAAACATTTGATTATTTCACTTAAATAAGCAAAAAAATGATAACATAAACAGCAAGATAAATCAAGGTTAGTCGGCCGTATTGTTCGCGAGGAATAAGGGTAGTATAATGACGGTTAATTACTCGTTATGGGAAGATATACCTTGTTTAATGCCATTTGCCTTAGCCTAACGACGGCGTTCGCGTTCGGCAATTTTTGGTTATGGAGAAATGAGCTTGAAAGACAAAAAACCGACACTCTGGAAAATATCGTTTTTATTGAAGCGCCGGCAGACGCGGTTTTGCGTCCGTTGTCGCCAAAGAAAAATTTAAAACCGGTGGTGGCCGTGACCGGTGCGACATCCACGCCGGCCTCCGGGGAAACTTCCGCCACTTCAACCGTTCCGACTTCAACCGTCCCAATCAACAAAATCGCCTCAACCAACAAAATAAAAAAAATAACCGCCATTGATTCTCCGCTCACCGGAAAATATGAATTAAGCGCGGAGGATGTTAATTGGGATGTGCCTTTCACTTCGCAAGCGCCGGAGAAAAATTGGGAGTTGCCATGGGAAGACGCCTGTGAAGAAGCGGCGGCGCTCATGCTTGACGCCTATTATAAGGGTTATCCGCTTAGCCCACTGTCCGCGAAAGATGAATTGCTGAAAATGATCAGTTGGGAGGAACAAAAGGGCTGGGGCGGCAGTATTGAATTGGAAAAAATAAAAGTGCTTCTGCGGGATTTTTTGGGCATTAAACGGACGATTAAAATAATTGAGAATCCGACGATTGAACAAATAAAAGAACGGTTGCGGGCGGGTTCTCCAGTTCTGGTGGTGGCGGACGGTAAAACTTTGCCGAACAAGTATTATGCCAACGGCGGGCCGGTTTACCACGCGCTTATCATTCGCGGATACATCGGCGATAAATTCATCACCAATGATCCGGGAGTGAACCGCGGACGGGATTTTGTTTTTGACATGGAGGATGTGATGGCTTCAATTCATGATTGGAACGGAGGCGATGTCAAGGAAGGGAAAAGGGCGGTGTTGGTGGTGGAATAGGTAGAAGTTTGGACTTACTTGTCATTCCCGCGAAGGCGGGAATCCAGCGTATTTAATAGCCTGCTAAGTTTCTGGATTCCCGCCTTCGCGGGAATGACAGTTTAGGTAATTTTTAATTATGATTGATTTCAAAAAGGAATTAAATGCGGAACAGCTTTCGGTCGTGGAAAACGGCGCGGGCGCGGTCTTGGTGTTGGCCGGAGCGGGGAGCGGCAAAACGAGAACGATTACCTACCGTGTGCTTTATTTATTGGAGCGGGGAGTCGCGCCCGAAGAAATTTTGCTCGTGACTTTCACCAACAAAGCGGCCGGGCAAATGAAGGAACGGCTGCGAAAAATTTTGGAGGCTGGATCGGGCGATAAATTTTCTCTGCCCTGGTCCGGCACATTTCACCATATCGCTTACCGGATTCTGCGTCAGTACGCGCCGATCCTCGGCTACGAAAGTAATTTTACGGTTTTGGACAGTGAAGACAGCGCGGACTTGTTGAAAATTTGTTTGAAGCAGGAAGGAGTGGAACGAAAGGACAAACGGTTTCCGTCGCCGCGAGTGATTCAGGATATCATCAGTTACAGTCGCAATTCGGAGCGCGCCATTGCGGAGACTCTGGGGGAAAAACATCCCAAATGGGAAGATTTGGAGGAGACGATTATCAGAATCGCCGGTAAGTATCATGACAAAAAAAAAGAAGCCAACGCGATGGATTTTGACGATTTGCTCGTTAATTTGCATTTGTTGCTTTTGAAATCAGACAGCGCGCGGAATAAATTCGCCGGTCAATTCAAGCATGTTTTGGTGGATGAATATCAGGACACCAATAAAATTCAAGCGTCAATCGTTCGGTTATTTTCCTCGGTTCACAAAAATATCTTGGTGGTGGGCGATGACGCGCAGAGCATTTATTCTTTTCGCGCCGCCGAGATAAAAAATATTTTGGAATTTGAAAAAGAGTACGCGGATGCGAAAATTTTCCGATTGGAAACCAATTACCGTTCCACGCCGGAAATTTTACGGTTGGCGAATGATGTTATTTCTTACAACAACAAACAATATCAAAAAGAATTGAAAAGTTTGCAATCAAGTTTTGCGAAACCGGAAGTACAGGCATTCGCCGATCAGACGGAAGAAGCGTAATTTGTCGCTATACGGATTTCGGAATTGCTGGCCGAGGGTGTGTCGGCGACCAATATCGCGGTTTTATTTCGCGCCGCTTTTCATTCACAGGCTTTGGAAATTGAGTTGACACGGCGGGGGATTTCTTATGACTACCGGGGAGGGGTGAGATTTTTTGAGCGCGCCCATATCAAGGATGTTTTAGGTTTTTTGCGTTTATTCAATAATCCGCGGGACGCTATCGCTTGGACCCGAGTTTTGAATCTGCAAACCGGCATCGGCGCGGTAAGCGCGGAGAAAATTGTTGGAATTTTACGCGAAGCGACGGATTCCGAGACGGGCTTTCAAACGGTGAGTGAAAGTTTGCCCGCTCGCGCCGCGGTGGGTTGGAATGATTTCGTCCAAATTTGGCAAAAAATGAAACAATCGGATCAGACGGCCTCGGGATTAATTCTGGCAGTGGCCGGTTCAAGATACAGCGAATATTTGGAAGCGCAATATCCGGATTATGCGGAACGGATTCAAGATTTGGAACAATTGGGTTTGTTCGCCCTCCGCGCTCCGGATTTGGCGCGTTTTTTGGCCGAGGCCACAATGCAAGAAAACCACAACCGAGTTGACACCTCTCTCGCTGGAAGTGGCGACGACAAGGAAAAAATCGTGCTTTCCACCATTCATCAAGCCAAGGGATTGGAATGGGAAGCGGTTTTCATCATCAATATCGCCGCCGGCCAATTCCCCAATGACCGAGCGAGCGTTTCGGCCGGTGGACTGGAAGAAGAACGGCGATTATTTTATGTGGCCATCACACGCGCCAAAAAATATCTGTATTTGTCTTATCCTTTGACCGGCAATATGTCCAGTTATTTGCAGGGACCGAGCCGGTTTTTAACGGAAATGGATCGCGCGCTGATTTCGGAAAATAACGTTTCGTTCCCGGGCGCGGTCTTCACGGATCCGAGCGACGCGGTGGACGATATCCAATATGTTCCGGAGGACGAACCATTTCCGTCTCGCAATCCGAAACGGAGTTTTTTGAAGAGTATTGATGAACTCTGAATTTCGTCGCCTAGTGTTGACTTTTAGCCAAATATAGGGTATAATCGTCTACAAAAGAAATAAGTCTTAATTACAAAGAATATGCGTTTTGACGGTATTTTTGAAAAAACGATTGTGATTGTCAAGCCGGACGGGGTTCAGCGCGGGCTGATCGGCGAGGTTTTGCGTCGATTGGAAATGAAAGGAATGAAAATTGTCGGCTTGAAAATGGCCTATTTGAACGAGGCAAAATTGCGCGAACATTACGCCCATCATGTGGAAAAACCGTTTTACCCCGGTCTGGAGGCTTTCATGAAATCCAGTCCGGTGGCGGTGATTTGCGCCGAAGGCAAAGAGGCGGTGGCTTCCGTGCGCTTGATCGCGGGCGTGACCTACGCGGGCAAAGCCGATGGTGGCACAATTCGCGGCGATATGGCGATGGGCATGTGCAATGTTGTTCACTGTTCCGATTCAGTGGAATCGGCCGAGGCCGAAGTGGCGCGGTTTTTCACGCCGGACGAGATTTTTGATTACAACAAGACCGAATATCTGCATGTGTATATGGACGACGAGCGCGCTTAATGCTACCGGTGGAATACCTTTTTGGCATACTCGGCATACTCGGCATACCTGGCGTGCCTGCACGCCGTAGCCCAAAGGGCGAAGGCGTGTGGATAAGCTATTTGACCAATTGAAAGAATTTTGGTAAAGTAAATCTAATATGACGAACGCAATCCACAATTTAATTTCCGTCATTAAGGTCTGCCTCTTTCCGATGGTAGGTTCCTTTGCACTCGTTTGCGACTGGAATCTCGGGATGGTAAGCTTTAATGGTGGCGGATGTGGTTGTGAAAGTCATATCTGACAAGCCAAAACAAAAGCAAATCATCCCGCGGTAATACCAAAGGATGATTTTTTTTGAGGATAGGTTGTTCTTTTCAATTGAGGTAGCAAACAGCTCCTCGGGCGGAATGTGTCACCGGACGGACCGGTGGCGTTGACGCCTGAGGAGAGGATCAGAGGGGGAACTCGTGGAGAGATACGAGAGGGCTCTGGACGAAGTACTGAGAAGGATGGCGCGGCGAGAAAGCTGCGCCGGACTGGTGAGACGGTTGGCGGTCAACCATGCCAAGACCGTCCAGCAGGTGCTGGATGATGCGTCCGCGCTCGAACGGGCGCGATGCGACGCCGCCTGGCGGAAGCGGCTGGTGGCCGATCCGCGTTTGGCGCACTACATGTCCGAGCTCTGAGTTCACAGGGGGGAGGAAGTCTGCTACCTCACCCCGCCAATCGTTATTTAAGAAGTAGCGAGTGGTGGGGATTAACCTGTGCACAATCAAGTTGACGCGATTATCGCGATTATCTATAATAATATCAGATCCTGTAATTGCGACAGCTAATCTCATTCTACAATATCGTCATTTTGGGAGGTCTATATTGCCTCGGCCCGTGGGCCAAGGTTGCGGCCACCCACCTGGTAATTCGGGATGACGATTACGCTGTCCATTCGCGGGATCCGAAATCATCCTCTTAATCGAGGATTTTTCGTTGCTTGAAAAAAACTTTGTTTTCTGCTATATTTGGCAATGGTCAAAGACCAATCGGGCACTCACTCAATCGGGGTATATGAAAAGGCATATATCCCTCTTTCGCTCGGCAATAGGAAAATAAATTTTCCTATCGCACTCACTCAATCGGGGTATATGTACGCGCATATATCCCTCTTTCGCTCGGCAATAGGAAAATAAATTTTCCTATCGCACTCACTCAATCGGGGTATAGCTCAGTTGGTAGAGCGCATGGCTGGGGGTCATGAGGCCGCAGGTTCAAGTCCTGTTGCCCCGACAGTTCCGCCTTTGGCGGACTAGGTTCTAGTAACTAGAGTCTAGATTCTAGAATCTAGTGTTTTTCAAATACGTTCGTGTCCAGCAAAAGGCGGGGACTAGATTCTAGAATCTAGTTTTCAAACGCATGTTCAAATTTGAAATACCTATCATTTCCGCAACAATGGAGTCCATCTATGTTGACCGGCTACCAAAAATATCGTTTATACGAAATTCTGCCCGGCTTGCTGATTTGGGTAACTCTCGCGGCGGCGGTTGTTTTGTCTTTCGTTCGTCCTCTCTGGATGATCTATTTCGTGATTGTTTTTGATGTTTATTGGGTCTTGAAGGTTTTGAATTTTTCTTTTTATCTCACCGTTGCTTGGCGTCGTTTTCATGTCGCGCGCCGAACGGATTGGAAAAAAATAATGGTTGAACACCGAATAAACTGGCAAGACAAAAAACAGCTGATCTTTCTCACTCTTTATAATGAAGATTGGGAGGTGGTGCGATCGTCCCTGAAGAGTATTGTCCAATCCGTCTATGACAAAGACAAATTTGTGATTGTCGTGGCCGGGGAAGCCAAAACCAAAAGTCATTATGAGCTGGTTCTCGGGAATATCCGTGCCGAATTCGGCGAGTATTTTTACGATATCATCGGCACTCTCCATCCGGAAGATTTACCTGAAGAAATTCCGGGGAAAGGATCAAATTTGCATTATTCCGAGCAGCAGGCGAAGAAATATCTGGATCAAAAAGGTTGGGATTACAAAAAAGTTATCGCCACTATTTTTGACATTGACACGGTGGTGCATTCCCAGTATTTCGCTTATCTCGCTTATGTCTATTGTTCTCATCCCAATCCCACTCATTCTTCTTATCAGCCGGTGGCGCTGTACAACAATAATATCTGGGAATCGCCGGCGCCTTTGCGGATCATGGCTTTCGGCACCACTTTTTGGATGTTGACCACCTTGGCGCGGCAGGACGCGCTCGTTACTTTTTCTTCTCACTCCATGAGTTTTCAGGCGATCGTGGACGCGGGGTATCACGACAAGAGAATCGTAAGCGAAGATTCCCGGATTTTTTACCAATGTTTTTTGGCGTATGATGGCGATTATGAAGTGACCCCGCTCTATATTCCCGTGTCCATGGACACGGTGCGCGACGACACTTGGTGGAAGAGCATCAAAAATTTATATCGTCAGCAGAGGCGTTGGGCGTGGGGGGTGGAGCAAATTCCGTTTTTGCTTTGGGAATTCGGCAAGAAAGGTAATAAAATCAGTCTGGCCAAAAAAATAAAATGGGTGTTCGTGGAATGGGAGGGAAAATGGTCGTGGTGCATCGTGGCGATTTTGATTACCATTCTCGGTCGCCTGCCGATGATTGTCGCGCCCGAATCAGTGCGTCAGAGTGCGATTTATTTCAACGCTCCGCACATGCTGGAGCGACTGATGCTGATTTCCATGATCGGCATGCTCCTATCCGCGTTGTTGAGTTTTCCGCTTCTGCCACGGCGGCCGGCGGCGCGTTCCAAGCATGTCTACATCACTATGGTATTGCAGTGGTTGCTTCTGCCGGTGTCTCTTATTTTCGTCAGCGCCATTCCGGGAATTGACGCCGTCACGCGGATGATGTTCGGCCGTTATCTGGGTTTTAATGTTTCTCAAAAGAAAAGGGCGGGGTGAGTTGCGAATTAATAATTAATAATTAAAAATTACGAATTACGAATTACGAATTACGAATTTTGAATTGTGATTGGCGAAGTTCGCGTCATTCATAGTAATTGATTTTATACAAATGTTTTTCAATAATAAAAAAAGAATTTGGCCGTATTTATTGATCGGATCAGCGATTATTTTCGGTTTTTTCGGTTATTTGGTTTTCCGGCGGGTTGCCGATTTGACGCCGGACGATTTGTTGAAATCAACATTCGTCCAAAAACAGATCAAGAGTCGGGTTGGTGAATCGTCCGCCAAGATATTTGATCTCGCTCCCGATTTGCTCGGCTACGCGAAGCCAAGAACGATTTTAGTCTTGTTTCTGAACAACACCGAACTGCGACCGGGGGGCGGATTCATCGGGTCGTATGCTGTCGTGGAAGTGAATAAAGGCAAAAGTAAAATTTTGAAAGTGGAAGGAATAGAAACGCTGGACAATGCCGCCAACAAGGAAAATTTGCTCGCGCCACCGGCAATAATGAAAGCGCACCTCAAGGTGGACAAATGGTTTTTGCGCGACAGTAATTGGTCGCCGGATTTCGCGGAGAGCGCGAAACTGGCTCTGGATTTTTATAAAAGAGAACAAGGCGTCAACGCCACGGAAATTGATACGGTCGTCGGCGTTACGCCGGACGTTCTTGAAGAATTGTTGAAAATCATCGGCAATGTGTCGGTGGACGGCATTGAGTTCACGCCCGAAAATGTCGTGGAAAAATTGGAGTACGAGGTGGAATACGGTTTCGCGGCGCGAGGGATAAGTTTTGAAGAGCGGAAAAATATGCTTAAAAAATTGACCGATGCCATTGTCGCGAAAGTCCGGCAAAATATCTTCGGCAATTATTCCGAATATTTGACGATGGCGGGGAATTTGGGGCGGGAACGCCAGCTGCTGATCTATTCGGAGGACGAAAATTTTGAGAGTAAAATAGACGCGCTCGGCTGGTCGGGAAAAATGGCCGCGCCGGAAGGGGATTATTTGCTATGGGTGGACGCCAATTTGACCGCGCTCAAAACCGATCACGCTTTGGAGCGGACACTGAGCTATGCGATCGCGCCCGATGGCCAAGGCAATTTTACGGCTTCGGCCAAGATGAAGTATAAGCACACCGGCGGTTTTGATTGGCGCACCACGCGGTATTTCACTTACGCTCGAGTTTACGCGCCGATCGGCTCGGAATTGGTGAGTGTCAGCGGCACGGTCAAATTTGGCTCGGCCGAGACGGACAAGCCAGCTTTCGGCGAAGAATCGGGGAAGATGTGGTTTGGCGTTTTCGCCTCCCTCGCGCCCGGGCAAGAAAGAGAGTTGGTGTTCAATTATCGTTTGCCTCCGAAAATTTCCGCCGATATCGTCGCGGGCAAGTATAATTTATTTGTTCAGAAGCAACTTGGTACCAAGACCTATGGTTTGACTTTGGACCTGAATTTTGATAAGAATATAACAGGCGCGTCCACCCCGGAGAGTAAAGAACAGTGGGGAGACAGCCACTACCGGCTGGAAACGAAATTGGAAACGGATCGCGATTTTGCGGTGGGGCTGTGATTGTGAATTACAAATTAATAATTGAAATGAGTGAGTGGAACGGTAAATTTATTTACCGGTTCCCGAGCGAATGAAATTAGACCAGTAGGTATAATTGAAATGAGTGAGTGGAACGGTAAATTTATTTACCGGTTCCCGAGCGAATGAAATTAAACCAGTAGGTATAATTACTAATTACGAATTGTGTTCAAAAATTTCTTTGATTTCATGTTGATCAAGAAGGTGGCCATTGACCTTGGGACCACCAATGTTTTGGTGCATGTGCCGAAGCGGGGGATTGTGATCAACGAGCCGTCGGTGGTGGCGATTTCCCGCGATGATCGGAAAGTTTTGGCGGTGGGAATTGAAGCCAAGGAAATGATCGGCCGAACGCCGGATAACATTATCGCCGAAAGACCGCTGAAAGACGGGGTGATCGCGAGTTATAGCACCACCGAAGCGATGTTGCGTTATTTCATCAATAAAGCTCTCGGCGGAGTGCATATTTTTCGTCCGGAAGTAATGATCGCGGTGCCGGCCGGAATCACCTCCACTGAACGGCGCGCGGTGATTGACGCCGCCATGGCCGCCGGCGCGCGCGCCGCTTATATTATCAAAGAACCAATTGTGGCGGCGATCGGCGCGGATATTCCGATCGGCTCGCCCTCTGGCCACATGATTATTGACATTGGCGGCGGCACGGCCGAGATTGCGGTGATATCGCTCGGCGGTATTGTCTCGTGCGGCTCGGTCAGAATCGGCGGCAACCGTTTTGATCAATCCATCGCCGACCATATCCGAAAAAAATTCGGGTTGGCGATTGGCGAACGCTCGGCCGAGGATGTAAAAATAAAAATCGGGTCGGCGATGTATATGGCAACACCGCTAAAAATGGAAGTCAAAGGCCGCGATATGTTGAGCGGTCTGCCGCGCACCCTCTCGGTAAGTTCCGAAGACACCACCGAAGCGCTTCAGCATGATCTGGAAGGCTTGGTGGAAGCGATCAAACAAGTATTACATGACACGCCTCCGGAATTATCGGCGGATGTGATGGACAAGGGGATTATTATGTCCGGCGGTTCCAGCCAGCTCCGGAATTTGGACGCGCTCGTGGCCGAAGCGACCGGCGTCGCTTGCTATGTGGCGGATGAGCCTTTGCTTTGCGTAGCCAAAGGCACCGGTATCGCTCTCGAAAATTTGGATAATTATAAACGGAGTATTTTGGCGACGAGGTAAAATTTATAAATTTCATGAATCCGGTAGAGCAAGCCATTGATCGCCTCAAGCGGGGGGAAATGATTATTATCGTTGATGACGAGCGTCGTGAAAACGAAGGCGATCTTGTCGTGGCGGCCGAGCATATCACTACTGAACAAATGGCTTTCATGATCCGCCATACCGGCGGCGTGGTTTGTATTTCACTTTCCAATGCCATCGCGGACAAATTGGAATTGCCGGACATGGTTCATAAAAATACCAGTAAGCGAACCACCTCTTTTACCGTAAGCGTGGATGCCGAGCGGGGGATCACTACGGGTATTTCCGCGCGCGACCGAGTCGCGACCATCCAAACTATTTTGAATCCGGTCGCAAAACCGAGTGATTTGGCTCGTCCGGGTCATGTGTTTCCTCTTCGCGCCGCGGCCGGAGGAGTTTTGTGGCGAGGCGGGCACACCGAGGCATCGGTTGATTTATGCCGTTTGGCCGGGTTGCGCGAGGCCGCGGTAATCAGCGAGCTCATGAATGATGACGGAACCATGATGCGCGGACCGGAACTTCTTTCATTCGCCCGCGCCAATAAATTGCCGATAATTTCGGTCGCGGACATCATCGCTTATCGTCATCAAAACGAAACATTCATTAAACTTGAAGCGCAGAGCGATCTCCAAACCGAAACCGGCGATTGGTTGGTGCGGGTGTATCGGGACAGTTTAAAAAATACCGAACATGTGGCTCTCGTCAAGGGTGAAATAAAAAAAGATGAGCCGACGCTCGTGCGAGTGCATTCCGAATGTTTTACCGGCGACCTCATCGGATCACTGCACTGCGATTGTGGGGCTCAACTGCGCGAGGCCATGCGTATTATCCAAAAAGAAGGCAGAGGAATTTTATTGTATATGAAACAAGAGGGCCGGGGGATCGGGCTGGTAAACAAAATAAAAGCCTACGAACTTCAGCACAAGAAAAAGATGGATACGGTAGAGGCAAATGCGGCGCTCGGATTTCCGGAAGATTTGCGCGAATACGGTGTCGGCGCGCAAATTTTGAAAGATATCGGTTGCGGGAAAATCAGGCTGATGACGAATAATCCGAAAAAAATGGGCGGTATTTCGGGGTATGGCATTGAAGTCGTGGAACAAGTACCCATAGAAATTCCTCCGAACGGCATAGACGATGAATATCTGAAAACAAAAAAAACAAAAATGGGGCATTTATTGAAATTGGTTTGATGGTGGTCTATGTTCATGGAACAAGCGATAGAACAAGCGAAAAAAAGTATCGGTTTTACTTCGCCGAATCCGGCGGTCGGGGCGATTTTGGTTAAAAATAATAAAATTATCGCGGCCGGCCGCACCCGGCCGGCCGGCGGGAATCACGCCGAGATTGAAGCCATCAAAAATGCCGGTTCAGCGGCCGCCGGAGCGGATTTGTTCGTTTTGCTTGAGCCCTGTTGCCACACCGGACGCACCGGCCCCTGCGTTGAAGCGATTATAGAAGCCGGAATAAAAAAAGTGTTCATCGGAATGAAGGATCCCAATCCAAAAGTAAACGGCGGAGGGATTAAACAATTAAAAAAAGCCGGAATTGAAATTGAATTGTTGCCGGCAAAATCAAAACTCGCGCGGGAAATCAGAGATATTAATCAGCCGTTTATCAAATCGATCGTGACCGGTTTGCCTTATGTAGTCATGAAGGCGGCAGTGTCGCTTGACGGCAAAATCGCCACCGCGACCGGAGAATCAAAATGGATCACCGGTTCGGTAGCGCGCGTCGACGCGCGTTTGGAGCGGAGCGTGTGCGATGCCGTTCTTGTCGGCGCCGGCACGGTCGCGGCCGACAATCCCGAACTCGCGCCGAGCGGAAAATTCAAAAATAAAAAATTGTTGAGAGTGATTATTGACGGCGACCTTTCCACTTCGCCCGCCAGCCTGGTTTATCGCGATAAAAATGTACTGGTGGCGAGAACCGATAGCGCTCCGAAAAAAAGAGTTAAGTTATTCACTGTCGGTGGAATTAAAACCGAATCGTTCGGGGAGACGGAAGTTTCCATTCCGAAATTGCTCCGCCAGCTGGCGAAAAACGGCGTTCAAAAAATATTCGTGGAAGGCGGTGGCGGCGTTCACGGCGCGTTCGCGGACGCGGCTCGGAAAAATAAGCGGATCGTGGACAAGGTTATTTTTTACATCGCCCCGAAGATTATTGGCGGGACGCGGTCGTTGTCCGCTGTCGGCGGCGCCGGCGCGGAAAAATTGACGAACGCTTTGAAAATTTCGGATTGGTCGGGCGAAAAAATCGGGGACGATTTCAGAATCACCGGATTCGTGAATAAATATTGATTGTTTTATGTT